>ENA-OZDZ01000849-OZDZ01000849.1-human-gut-metagenome-genome-assembly--contig:-NODE-849-length-10761-cov-5.373902_pt1 | contig 10761 bp, 6 predicted proteins | sample MGYA00245059_ERZ653591 | MGnify/ENA primary metagenome ERZ653591 (study PRJEB26926, sample SAMN06164985) | human gut metagenome | biome: ENVO:00009003; feature: ENVO:2100002; material: ENVO:00002003... | reverse complement strand
GATGTAGCTCCGTCTCGTGGGCTCGGAGATGTGTATAAGAGACAGATATACAACACAGGATTCCAAGATCCAGAATATCCTGGATGAGGAATATGCAGATCCTTCCAATTATCCGGACACTGTCCAGTATGAACTTGACTATGCCCTGACGGTTACCGATCCTGATGGAAATCAGGTAAACTACAGTAAGGAAATGCTGCAGCTTTATTTTCAGAATGAGGATCCCGATTTCGATCTTCTGTTCGATTCCCCGGAAGATGGACAGACTTATGTAGACAAATATAAGGCAAGCATACTCGCCAACGGAAGTAAAGTTCTTGCAGAGCGTGTCAATTTCGCACCTCAGCCACAGTCTTCCATGAGTGTGATCGACCAGCATACCGGCTATGTAAAAGCTCTGATCGGTGGTCGTGGAGAGAAAACAGCAAGTCTTACACTGAACCGGGCAACGGACACTACCAGACAGCCTGGTTCTACCTTTAAGATCGTGTCCACTTATGCACCTGCTTTAAATGAAAAAGGCATGACTCTTGCAACAACATTTGAAGACGAACCTTATGAATATCCGGATGGTTCCCCTGTAAACAACGCAACCCGTTCTTACAACGGAACAACCACGATCCGTACTGCGATCCAGAATTCCATTAACGTTGTAGCCGTCAAGTGTCTGGAAAAAGTAACTCCTGATCTTGGATTGAAATATCTGGACAACTTTGGTTTTACAACCCTTGCTCATGGAACAGAGGCTGACAAAGATGCCAATGGTAATGTATGGAGCGATGCAAACCTTGCCACTGCGCTTGGCGGCATCACCCGCGGTGTCACAAATGTTGAACTGTGTGCATCCTATGCAGCCATCGCAAACGGTGGAAACTACATCAAACCGATTTATTATACAAAAATCCTGGATCACAATGGAAACGTCCTGATCGAGAATACTGCTGCCGAACGTTCCGTAATCAAAGAAAGTACTGCTTTTCTTCTCACCAGTGCAATGGAGGATGTTGTAAAACAGGGTACAGGTACAGCCTGCCAGCTTGACAATATGCCTGTTGCCGGAAAAACAGGTACAACCGAAGCCTATAACGACTTGTGGTTTGTGGGTTATACACCATATTATACATGCGCAGTATGGTCCGGTTATGACAACAATGAGAAATTACCTGATTATGCGCGTAACTTCCACAAAGCTTTATGGAAAAAGGTTATGACTCGTATCCATGAGGGACTTCCTTCCAAAGAATTCGAGAAGCCTGCAAGTGTAGAAAAGTTAAGTGTCTGCGAGGAAACCGGACTTCTTCCAAGAGCCGGCTGTCCGGTGATCACTGAATACTTTGACGTAGGTACCATGCCTACTGAATACTGTGACCAGCATTTCTATGACAGTGATGATTATGACTATAATTATGATACAGATTCCTCTGATCAGACTGACAACACCACTGACACTGATAACAGCGGAAACTCCGACAATGGAGATACCGACAACAGTGGTGACAGTAACAATACTGATGACAACGGTAACAGCGGTGACGATGGTACTGATAATACCGGCGGAAGCGATGACAACGGTGACGGTAACGAGGATGATTCCTCTTATCAGGTCGACTATTATTAATACAAAAATACCGGTACAGGAGCACCTCCGAATGATGTTCCTGTACTGCAAAAAATCCACAGTCCTGTCAACTCAGGACTGTGGATTTTTTATATATTTTCAAAATTGATTCTCAGATATTATACTTCTTTAATAACCATACGCGCAGATCCGTAAATACCTGCATCATTTCCGAGAGTTGCAAGAATGATCGGTGTTTTCTTGCATGCTGTAAAAGCATATTTCTCATAGTATTTCTGAATACAGTCAATCAATGGCTGTCCGGCTTTGGAAACACCACCGCCGATAACGATGGCTTCCGGATCTGTCACACATGCAAACATAGCAAGTGTTCCGCCAAGCATTTCTCCTACCTGTGCCATAACATCGCAGGCTACTTTGTCGCCCTCTTTAAAAGCATCCAGAACATTCTTTGCTGAAAGTTTTGTAAATTTGCGAAGAACAGTCTGCTCATCTGTAGCAGCCAGAGTTCTCTGTGCCACGCGAACGATACCTGTTGCAGACGCATACTGCTCCAGACATCCACAGTTACCACAGTTGCAGGCTTCTTTTTCTTCATGGTTAACTGCTGCATGACCGATCTCTCCGCCTGCACCATGAGCACCGCCAACGATCTTTCCATCAACGATGATTCCACCTCCAACGCCTGTTCCAAGAGTTACAAGAATGACATTCTTAGCTCCTGCTGCTGCGCCTTTCCATGCTTCGCCAAGTGCTGCTACATTGGCATCGTTTCCTGCTTTGGACGGAAGTCCTGTCAGTTCTGTCAGTTCCTTAGTAACTTCTTTAAAGCCCCAGAAAAGGTTTACCGCACATGGCACTTCCCCTCTCTCATTAACAGGTCCCGGTACCCCGATTCCCACACCGTCGATTTCTTCTTTATCCAGCTTACGCTCTGCGATCTTGTCAAGGATTGTCTTTGCAATATCCGGCAGGATTGCTTCTCCACTGTTCTCCTTACGTGTAGGAATTTCCCATTTCTCAACTAAGACTCCGTCTGTCTGAAAGAGTCCACATTTTACAGATGTACCACCAACGTCAATTCCAAAACAATACTTTCCCATAATATCTGATATCCTCCAAATTACTTTAAGTTATTTTTCTTCACGTTTCTTTGCAAGGTTTGCCTGAACACGTTTGTACAGCTCTTCCGCTGCATTGTATCCCATCTTCTTCTGTCTGTGGTTAACTGCCGCAGATTCAACGATAATAGCCAGATTACGTCCCGGACGGATAGGCAGAGAATGGCATACAATCTTATTTCCAAGATACTCTGTATATTCCTCATGCAGGCCGAGACGGTCATATTCTTTGTCTCTGTCCCACTCTTCCAGTTTGATAACCAGATCCACAGACTGTGTATCCTTAACGCTCTCAACACCAAACAGAGTTTTGACATCGATAATACCAATACCACGAAGCTCAATGAAATGTCTTGTGATATCCGGTGCCGAACCCACCAGCGTCACATCACTGACTTTACGAAGTTCTACAACATCATCACTGACAAGACGATGTCCTCGTTTGATCAGTTCCAGCGCAGCCTCACTCTTGCCAATTCCGCTCTCACCTGTGATCAGGACACCTTCACCATATACATCCACAAGCACACCATGGATGGAAATACATGGTGCAAGCTGTACACCTAACCAGCGGATAATTTCAGCCATAAAGCTGGAAGTTGTACGCTCTGTCACGAAAGTCGGAACATTATATTTAACTGCCAGATCGATCATATCCTGTGATGGTCTTGTCATTGTACTGAAAATTACACAGGGAATCTTGCTAGAAATAAATCTTTCATATTTAAATTTCCGTTCCTCATCACTGAGCTGCATCAGATAAGTATACTCTACATATCCGATGATCTGTACCCGTTCATTTGCAAAATGCTCCAGATATCCTGTCAGCTGCAATGCCGGTCTGTTGATCTCCGCTGTCTTGATCACAATCTCAGACAGATCAATTTCAGGAGTCAGGTTGTGAAGTCCCAGTTCCTGAACTAATTTTGTCAACTGTACACCCTTCATTTATTTCTCCTTTTCAGTTCAAAATCTGAAAGCCCGGTCTGTCCGCTATCTCAAAACCTGCTCATACAGACATAACTCATTTATAGCTGTCGTCCGAAACTTTCATAGTAAATTTCACGTCTTTTTTATTATATCACATCACTATATACAACTTCAATTACAAAAAGCGAGAGTCTTTGGGTAATATGTAGAAGAACCCAGAAATATTTTTACATATTTTATATTTTTTTCTCACCAGTGTGCCGACAAGTTGATTCTTGAAACAATCAACTTGTCGGTACACTAGCTCCATGAAAAAATTCATAGACTTTCTGTGCACTTCCTGCATTCATGCTTTCTGTCTCCGCAAGTTCTTTCAATGATGCATCTCTGATATTCTCAACAGACTTAAATTTCCGCATCAATGCTTTCCGCCTGGTTTCACCGATACCAGGGATATCATCCAACAGGGAATGCACCTGTTCTTTACTTCTCAGAGATCGGTGAAATTCAATGGCAAAACGGTGCGCCTCATCCTGGATTCTGGTGATCAGGCGGAAGCCTTCACTGTCTGTATCAATGGGAATTTCAAGATTATTGTAATACAGTCCTCTGGTTCTGTGATGGTCATCCTTGACCATACCACAGACAGGAATCTCTATTCCCAGAATTTCCAGGACTTTTAACGCAATATTCACCTGCCCTCTTCCACCATCCATCAGGATCAGATCCGGCATAATAGAAAAGCTGTCAAACTCATCTTTTCCCTCATGAGTAAATCGTCTGGTAAGTACTTCTTCCATACTTGCATAGTCGTTCGGTCCCTGCACCCACTTTATCTTAAATTTGCGGTAATCACTGCGCTTTGGCTTTCCTTTCTCATAGACAACCATGGAACCTACAGATTCAAAACCACTGATATTGGAAATATCATAAGCCTCCATACGCCTGATTCCCGACAGTCCAAGCCACTCTTCCACTTCATGAACTGCTCCGATGGTTCTTCCTTCTTCACGTTTGATACGCTCTCTGTCTTTATCCAGAACCATTTTTGCATTCTCTTCTGCCAGCTCTACCAGCTTCTCTTTCGTACCTTTCTTCGGTACCCTGATATAGACTCGCTGCTTTCTTCGATCTGTAAGCCATTCCTCTATGATCTTGGCATCTTCGATTTCTTTTTGCAGCATGATCTCACGTGGGATAAACGGAGTTCCGGCATAAAATTGCTTCATAAAGCTGGATAATACCTGAGCCTTTGTATCGCCACGCGCCACACGCAGATAGAAATGCTCCCGCCCGATCAGTTTGCCTCCCCGGACAAAGAATACCTGTACAACAGCATCCTGCTCCCGCAGATCAAGGCTTTCATCCATGGCAACAGCGATGATATCCTTATCTTCCTCTCCGTAACCTGTAATTTTCTGACGTTCTCCGATCTTCTGGATACTGCGGATCAGATCCCGGTATTCCATGGCATCCTCGAAACGCATTTCTTCGGAAGCTGCCATCATTTTGTCGGTAAGCATATCAATCGTATCCTTAAAGTCTCCATTGAGAAATTTCAGCAGTTCTGCGATATTTTTCTTATATTCTTCTGAACTCACATAGCCCTGGCATGGCGCACTGCATTGTTTCATGTGATAGTACAGACATGGACGGTCCTTCCCACAATCTCTTGGCAGTACCCGATTACAGGATCGCACCTTATAAAGTTTTCGCACAAGCTCGATCACATCTTTTACAGCCCCGGCACTTGTATATGGTCCGAAATATTTCGCCTTGTCTTTCTTCATTCTTCTGGCAAAAAGGACTCTGGGATATTCCTCATTTACTGTGACTTTGATAAACGGATAACTCTTATCATCTTTGAGCATGGTATTATATTTCGGTCTGTGCTCCTTGATCAGATTACACTCAAGCACAAGGGCTTCCAGTTCCGAATCTGTGATAATATACTCAAATCTGGTGATATGGGTAACCATCTGTTCAATCTTTGCGCCCTTATTTCTGCTGCTCTGGAAATATTGACGCACCCTGTTTTTCAGACTGACGGCTTTTCCAACATAGATGATCTCGTCCTTCTCCCCATGCATAATATAAACCCCCGGCTTACCCGGAAGTTTTTTCAGTTCTTCTTCTATCTGAAACATAAACTCTCCTCTATACAAAAAATCCTGCCCTGAACGCTTTTCGTATCCATGAGATATTACAGCGTAATTTCCTGTGATACGAAAACAGAGCCGGAAATTATTTCATTTCCGACTCTGTTATTGTATCACTGAATCTCTGGCTTATCCAGCGTTACTGTATTCTGTTTTTCCTCTGGAATTACCAGATCATCCAGATTTTCCGGAATCTCGATTCCACGCTCTGCCGCATGGAAAATCTTCATAAATTCCTTACCTGTAATGGTTTCCCTGCGGATCAGGTAAGCAGCAATCTTATCAAGTGCTTCTCTGTGGCTGCCGATCAGTCTCTTGGCTTCCTCATAAGAATTATGGAGAAGTACCATTACCTCATGGTCAACCTCTGTGGCAGTGTCATCGCCACAGTTTAACACTGTTCTTCCGCTGAGATACTGATTCTCCTGTGTAGCCAGACCCATAAGTCCGAACTTGTCGGACATACCGTACTGTGTGATCATGGCTCTTGCCACCTTGGTAGCCTGCTCAATATCATTGGCTGCCCCGGTTGTGACAGTATCAAATACCAGTTCCTCTGCTGCGCGTCCGCCAAGATATCCCACAAGCATTGCTTCCAGTTCCTTCTTTGTATTGAGATATTTCTCCTCCTCGGGTACCTGCATTACATAACCAAGTGCCCCCATTGTTCTCGGCACAATAGTAATCTTCTGTACAGGCTCTGCATCTTTCTGCAGGGCGCTTACCAGTGCATGTCCTACCTCATGATAGGATACGATCCTGCGCTCCTGTGCACTGAGGATCCTGTCCTTCTTCTCTTTACCTACCAGAACTACTTCAACAGCTTCGAGAAGATCTTTCTGGGATACTGCACTGCGTCCACTCTTAACAGCAAGGATAGCAGCCTCGTTGATCATATTAGCCAGATCCGAACCCACTGCCCCGGAAGTTGCAAGTGCAATGTTCTCAAAATCAACAGTCTCATCCAGATATACATTTCTTGCATGAACCTTCAGGATCTCGATTCTTCCCTTCAGATCCGGTCTGTCCACAATGACACGTCTGTCAAAACGTCCCGGACGAAGAAGTGCCGGATCAAGAACCTCCGGACGGTTAGTAGCAGCCAGGATCAGAAGTCCCTTTGAAGTGTCAAATCCGTCCATTTCCGCAAGAAGCTGGTTCAGGGTCTGCTCGCGCTCATCATTGCCGCCGCCATAATGAGAATCTCGGCTCTTTCCGATTGCATCAATCTCATCAATAAAAATGATACATGGTGCATTCTTCTTTGCTTCCTCAAAGAGATCGCGGACACGTGATGCACCCACACCTACAAACATCTCCACAAACTCAGAACCTGACAGAGAGAAAAACGGCACATGTGCCTCTCCTGCTACTGCCTTTGCCAGAAGTGTTTTACCGGTTCCCGGAGGTCCTACAAGCAAAGCTCCTTTCGGCAGCTTCGCTCCGATGGTGGTATACTTGCCGGGATTATGCAGGAAATCCACCACCTCCTGCAGTGATTCCTTGGCCTCATCCTGCCCTGCCACATCCCTGAAAGTAATTCCTGTATCTTTCTGAATGTAGGCTTTGGCGCGGCTCTTTCCAACGCCCATCATTCCACCGCCCTTATTCATGCGGCGCATAAATACCGTCAGAAGTACAAAGAGCAGAATCGTTGGCAGAAGCACACTGACCAGCATAGAAATAATTTCCCCTGCTGCATCCGGCTTCTTATACTCAAACTTGATTCCTGTTCCCTCAAGTCTCTCCGTCAGCTTATCTACTGACTCCATCTGATTGGCATAATAAACTTCTTCTGAAAATCCTGATGACTGATGTTTCGGCGTGATCGTCAGTGTATTTGACTGAAGCGTAACCTCTTTCACATCTCCATCATCTACCATCTCAATAAATTTATCATAAGTGATCTCACTCGAATTATCCTTGAGCATATTGGTAAACATGGCGAAACATACCAGAGTTACCAGGAGGCATACCAGAAAGGCCAGTATCGACTGATGATTCTTGTTCGGGTCCTGTCTGCCCGGACCTTTATTATTATCAGGACGATTGCCATTCGGATTGTTATCCATATGATTATCCATTTCATTCCTCCTAAACGTTATCGTTCTTATTATAAAGAGAATTCGGGTATAAATCAACTGCGAGATTGTGAAAATTGTGTCCGGTTGTGCATATCTTTCTATAAACCCTATAAAATTTATATGAAGTTTTACAAATTCACCTGTTACAAATGGCTTTATTTGTAGTATACTATTGACAAACTGATTACTGCTCACTTCGTTCCCGGTAATGCACTCCGCAATACACAGAATTTATGCTGACCGCATAAATTTGCGCTGTATGTCACGGGATATTCTAAATGAGCAGTACTAAAAATGTGATGAGGAAAGGAAATGAACAAATGAAGATAGGATTTGACAACGACAAGTATCTGAAAATGCAGTCCGAACATATTCGGGAACGTATTAACCAGTTTGGAAACAAACTTTATCTGGAATTTGGCGGCAAGCTTTTTGATGACTACCATGCTTCCAGAGTTCTTCCGGGATTTGAGCCGGACAGCAAACTGCGTATGCTGATGCAGCTTTCTGATCAGGCAGAGATCGTTATTGTAATCAGCGCTGCTGATATTGATAAAAATAAAGTCAGAGGTGACCTGGGTATCACTTATGATGAAGATGTACTCCGCCTTATGGAAGTATTTACCGAGCGCGGACTCTATGTCGGAAGTGTCTGCATCACCCAGTATTCCGGACAGGAAAGCGCAGATGCGTTTAAGAAACGTCTGGAGAAGCTTGGAATCAAAGTATACGTGCTTTATCTGATCCCGGGTTATCCGAATAATACTTCCTTTATTGTAAGTGATGAGGGATATGGCAAGAACGATTATATCGAAACAACAAGACCACTGGTTGTCATCACTGCTCCAGGACCCGGAAGCGGAAAAATGGCCACCTGCCTTTCTCAGCTTTACCATGAATACAAGCGCGGTGTCAAGGCAGGATATGCCAAATTTGAAACTTTCCCAATCTGGAATATCCCGCTGAAGCATCCGGTAAATCTGGCATATGAAGCAGCTACTGCTGACTTAAATGATGTGAACATGATCGACCCGTTCCATCTGGAAGCATATGGTGAGACTACTATTAACTACAACCGTGACGTTGAAGTTTTCCCTGTTCTTCAGGCTATGTTTGAAAAGATCATGGGCGAGTGCCCTTACAAATCTCCCACAGATATGGGCGTTAATATGGCCGGTAACTGCATCGTTGATGATGAAGTCTGCAAGGAAGCTGCACGTCAGGAGATCATCCGCAGATATTATAAGAGCATGGAAGCTCTGGTTCGCGGAACAGGCCGCGAAGAAGAAGTTTATAAGATTGAGCTTCTGCTGAAACAGGCTCATGTGACCATCGAAGAACGCAAGGTGGTTCCTGCAGCGCTGAAACGTGAAGAAGAAACAGGTGCACCTGCTGCTGCCATGGAACTTCCTGACGGACGTATTGTTACAGGTAAGACCTCTGAACTTCTTGGTGCATCTTCAGCACTGCTTCTGAATGCACTGAAAGAACTGGCAGGAATCGATCATGACAAACATGTTATCTCTCCGGAAGCATTAAAACCGATCCAGGCGCTCAAGACAGAATACCTTGGAAGCAAAAATCCAAGACTTCACTCTGATGAAACTCTGATCGCGCTTTCCATCAGTGCCGCAGATAATGAAGATGCGAAGCTAGCCCTGCAGCAGATTCCGAAATTAAAAGGCTGCCAGGTTCATACTTCCGTACTTCTGTCTCAGGTGGATATCCTGGAGTTCCGTAAGCTGGGTGTTGAACTTACCTGTGAGCCGAAATCTGAGCATGCTAAGAAACTGCAGAAATAATTTCTGAAATGGTTTTCAAATAGCAGCAGAAAACTCTGAAAATCCACAATATCTATATAATGATACAAGAAAGAATCCTGCCTGAACATATGACAGTTTCATATGAACAGGCAGGAATTTTTTATTTCTCTATAATCTCAATCGCTCTGTCCGGATAATTGGTAATGACTGCTTCTGCACCTGCGTCTTTTACCAGCTGGATGTGTTCTGGTTTGTTGGCAGTCCATACGTGCATTTTCAGTCCGGCACGTTTGACTTCTTCTATGAACTGTGGGTATTTCAGGTGATAAACTGCAGGGTGTACGGCGTTGATTCCGAGATTTTTGGCGTACATGGCTGGATTTACCCATCCGTCACTGAAAAGGATTCCGGTCTGTACATGGTCATTCAGCTGTTTTAACTGTAACAGGCTGTAATGGTTAAAGGAGGAATAGATCAGCTGGTCTTCCATGTTCATTTCTTTTACCAGTTTCAGGATTTTCCCTTCCATTCCCGGATAGAAGCAGATGCTGTTCTTTAGTTCGATGTTTACCATCATATCTGTGGTGCGCATGAGCTCCAGTACTTCTGCCAGAGTTGGAATGTGATAAATTCCCGATGGTTCTGCGGGTGTACTGACTTTTAATTCTTTCAATTGAGCCAGTGTCATATCTTTGATCAGTCCGGTTCCGTCTGTGACACGGTCTACGTTTTCGTCGTGCATAACGATGAGTTCGCCGTCTGCGGAAGTATGTACATCCAGTTCGATTCCGTCTGCGCCCTGTCTGATGGCAAGTTCAAATGCTTCCAGAGTGTTCTCCGGTCTGTATCCGCTGGCACCCCTGTGTGCCCATACTTTTGTTGTTCTCTTTGTTGTTTCTGTCATTTCTATATGCCTCTCTTATATAAAATTCATTTACAATACTCCCCCAATAATATATTTCACCTTTTCCATCTCCGCTTTTTTGCAAAATACCCGGACAGCCAGGCTGTCATATTGTGGAAATTACCGTAAATCTTCATAAACAGGGAACCGCATACGCAGCCCCCTGTCCTCATTTAAGTATAAATATTTTTCCTGTGAATGATTATAACACTTCTCAATGT
>ENA-OZDZ01000818-OZDZ01000818.1-human-gut-metagenome-genome-assembly--contig:-NODE-818-length-11089-cov-4.135218_pt1 | contig 11089 bp, 8 predicted proteins | sample MGYA00245059_ERZ653591 | MGnify/ENA primary metagenome ERZ653591 (study PRJEB26926, sample SAMN06164985) | human gut metagenome | biome: ENVO:00009003; feature: ENVO:2100002; material: ENVO:00002003... | reverse complement strand
GATCCACACCTATTAAGTCGTCGGCAGCGTCAGATGTGTATAAGAGACAGGGATATCTCCTGCTTTCATGTGGTAGGTACACTGGTTTACTTTATAGAGAATCTGTCCATCCAGGACAAGGGTGATTTCTATCTCAGGATGCCAGTGCCAGAGAAAGGAGCCGGATTTGTAGCCGGAAAGTTTCTCGTAGCTTACCAGCAGTGGAAATTCATCACTGCCATGTTTCTTCAGTTCTTTCTGTGAGCCGTCGGTTATGATCTCTGCCATTATATATGCGTCCTCCATTGAGAATATATGATGATCTTTAATTATCCTATCTTATAGCAATTCCGGAAAATATTGCAGACAACCTGCTGCATCAGAGAAAGACCGTTATGCGAAATTGCTGTTGATGACTTATATAATATATTGTACACTTATATAGATATAAACGCAAGATTTTACTATTTTCCCCTTAGATTATCAAGGAATTTTATGACACAGCAGGGTATACTTTAATTCAAGAGTGTAGCTGATAAGGCTGCTCCCAAACTTTCATACACATATTCCCGTCTGCCGCTGGTTTTCACACCTGCACTGCCACTGTAAACCGTGAAAATTGTCAGTACATAGTACTCATAAAACTATGTATCAGCGGTCAGACCGGAAAAATGAACGGAGGATTTTTACAATGAATATTCCAAATAAAAATGAATTGACACGTATTTACGGCGAAGCAGAGAAATCAGCAGCACGTTTTCAGGCTGTAGCTGATCATTTCGCAGAAATTTACCATCATGATATAGCAGAATTTTTTACAGCACCGGGAAGAACAGAGATCATCGGAAACCATACAGATCATAATGGCGGTCGCGTAATCGCAGGCAGTATTGACATGGATACCATCGGTGCAGCTTACCCGAACAACAGCAGTGTTATCCGTATCACAAGTGAAGGATATGACAAGGAAGTTGTCGTAGACATCAATGATCTTGCCAGCGTACCGAAGGCTCAGGGAACCGTATCTCTGGTAGCAGGTATGGTGGAAGCTATTCAGAAATTCGGTTTTAAAGTAGCCGGTTTTGATGCTTATGTGACCACAAATGTAATCCGCGCAGCAGGTGTAAGCTCTTCTGCATCTTTCGAAATGCTGGTATGTTCCATCATTAATTATTTCTTTAATGATGGTGCAATGACATACATCAACTATGCAAAAGCAGGACAGTATGCTGAGAATGTTTACTGGCTGAAGGCTTCCGGATTAATGGATCAGCTTGCATGTGCAGTTGGCGGACCGATCCTTCTGGACTTCTCAGACAGAGAGAATCCAAAATATGAGAAAGTAAACTTCTCCTTCCATGATTATGATCATCATCTTGTAATCGTTAATACAGGAAAAGGTCATGCTGATTTAAGTGAAGAATACTCTGAGATCCCTATGGAAATGAAAGAAGCAGCCAAGGCAGCAGGAGCAGAGCTTCTCTGTGAGACAACTCTTGAGAAAGTGCTTGCAAACATGGATAAGATCGATAATGACAGAGCAATCTTAAGAGCTATTCATTTCTTCAAAGAGAACGAACGTGTAGAGAGAGCCGCAAAAGCAGTTGAAGAGAAAGACGGTGAGACTGTACTGAAGCTTCTCAGTGAATCCGGAAAATCTTCCTGGGAATTACTTCAGAACTGCTATCCGATCAAAGCATATACAGAGCAGAAGATTTCGGTTGCGCTTGCTCTTACAGATCTCTTCCTTGAGAAACTGGGCAAAGGTATCTGCCGTATCCATGGAGGCGGATTTGCCGGTGTTATCATGTGCGTAGTGCCGGAAGAGGAGACAGAGAACTATGTTTCCTATATTTCTGAATTTGCAGGAAAAGAAAACGTATATCCGATGAATATCCGCGCAGTTGGTGCAGTACATATTGAAAAGTAAATATGTCGCAAAGGGTGTTACTGAACATACAATTATGAGCAGGCAGCGAAGCAGATTGTGAATATCTGTTTGACAAATATTGATTTAGATGTTATCAGGAAAAACAGGCAGCAGTAAGGTGGATTGGATTGCCATACACTTTACTGCTGTTTTTTTGATGGAAGTTTCCTGTTTTGCTTTTCAATGCAAAATTCCTGTATTATAATTGTGATAATGTATAATTATGATAATGATATATGATAATTTTTGTAGATAATGCATTTTGCATCTGCTTATCAGAATGTGAAATTTACAGGAATTGCTACAGAATTATAAGGTATCTAACCGAATAAACTGCGGAGCAGTTATTCGATGTAGAGCCGCGTAACGAAGCGGATGATTTTATCCGCTTGACATGAGGGGGAAGGAATAATGAAAAAAGAATGGACAATGCGGAAGGCACTGCTTGTTCTGTGCATCGTAAGTGTCGTATTCGCACTTCTTCTGCAGACGTTTCTGTTTCATCAGTCTCTGCGCAGACAGATCCGGGCAGAGAGTATTTCAGATCATGAGCTTTCTCTGAATAAAATGCAGACAGATCTGTCTAATTTTATTCACACAATACGAGGGGAAATGCTTATGATCTACAGTGAGCAGGATCTTATCGCAGCTATGCGTGATACTGCTGAAAAGGATTCAAGCATGAAGGATTATTACTGGAGAAGCTGGTATTTTGCAAGGAAACGTTTTACAAAGGAGGATCAGCTTCTTGCCATGTATCTTTATGATACAAAAGATCATCTGATCAGCAGCTACCGCTACAATTCAGTTACATATCCCAAAGATATTTACAAGGTAGAGTATGATGATAATTCAGACCGGGTTTATGATTATGTGCATGGAGATCGTACAGACCTGATGATTTCCGGATATCACAATTCTGTTGCAAAGAAAGATATTGTGCGGTTTGTGTTGAAACTGCATAATTATGATGCAGACAGGAATGCCCTGGGGTATCTGGTCTGTGATATTAACAGTGCGGCATTTACTTCAATTATGGCTAAATATGTGGATGTAGAGCAGGTATGTCTGTGGCTGCAGCCATTAAATGACCGGGTGATTGCAATGACCGGAGAGGCTTCTGAGAGTCAGCGCAGAATCCAGAAGCAGTTGGCAAAGGTTGTACAAAGTCATTATAAATCCGGTGAACTGGAACAGGAGTATGATGGAAATTATCTGATCCAGGTGTCACAGGAGAACTATAATCTGGAGGCATTTGTGCTTGTCTCCCAGTCTCTTCTCACTGCAACGCAGAAGACACTGATACGAACACTTCTTATTATAATGGGAGCCATGATCCTTGCAATTATGGTGATCGTATTGTTTGTGTCTCAGTGGATGACAAAGCCTGTAGAAGAGATGAGCAGCACTATCACGCGGATCAAGGACGGAGAAACCCAGCTTCGGGTGCAGCCCGTAGGATGGTCTCAGGAATTGACTACGCTGGGTACGGAATTTAATGAAATGCTTGACCGTATGCAGGTCATGGCACAGGAAGAACTGCAGCATAAAATGCTGGTAGAGCGGACGGAGTATAAAATGCTGCAGGCGCAGATAAATCCTCATTTTCTCTATAATACACTGGATACCATGAGCGGGATTGCCAATGCGCAGAACTGTCCGATGGTAAGCGGTATGTGCCATTCATTGTCTGCAATTTTCCGCTACAGCCTGAATATGACAGATGAGCTTTCCACTGTGCAGAATGAGATGGCGCATGTGAGAAATTATCTCTATGTTATGGATATGAGAAATGGCTCAACGATAGCTTACGATTATCAGATTGACAGCGATACACTGGCAGATCAGATGCCGCGTATCTGCATCCAGCCGGTTGTGGAGAATGCGCTTACACATGGTCTCAGAAATGTCCGCCGTAAGGATAAAAAACTTCTGATACGTTCAGAACATGTGAATGAGAATCTGGTGATCACAGTTCAGGATAATGGTGCGGGGATGGATGCGGAATCTATGAACCGTCTGCTGGAGCAGAATGATATGAAACGTGTGGAGTCCGGCATTTCCATTGGAATCCTGAATGTCAGCGCGCGTCTGAAGAGGCTTTTCGGAGAGAAATACGGACTGCATATTGAAAGTACAGCAGGCGAGGGGACAACTGTGACGATCACAGTTCCGGCTGTTTCTACGGAGAATTCCGGTGATATGGAAAATGTGTAACTGTTCAGTACCTTCACAGTTACGAGCCAAAATGCATTAAAAATCACCTGCGGTGATGGCATTTTGGCTTGTATGTCTCGGGATTTTGGTACTTACGTGCCAAAACACCTCGCGGGATAGTAGACTACTGAATAGTTACGAAAATGTTCAAAAATGAGCAAGGAGAGAGACAATGAAAAATATGAAATATAAGGTTCTTGCTGCAGATGATGAATTCTGGAGCAGGGAAAATATCCGGAACCTGATACCATGGGAGGAGTATTCCCTGGAATTTCTGGAGCCTGCATGTGACGGGGAAGAGGTTATGGAGAGAATCGCCGAAGAAAAACCGGATATTATTCTCACAGATATTAATATGCCATTTCTGAGCGGTCTGGAATTGCTGCAGCGTTTGCAGAATGAATACCCTGAAATCATTACCATCGCCATCAGTGGCTATGATGACTTTGATAAGGTAAAGGGTGTATTTGTTTCCGGCGGTCTGGATTATCTTCTGAAGCCTGTGGGAAAGGAAGAGATGGTAAAGGTGCTTACCAAGGCACTGGGACTTCTGGAAGAGCGTGAGAATACAAAAAAGCAGGATGAGACCAGCAAGCTCCAGAAACATAAGCTGTCGTCATTTCTGGAAGACAGTGAATACTCGGCACTGCTTTCCGGAAAACTGTACGGGCAGTCAGCATCCCAGACTCATGTATCCAGCACGAATACATTTTCAGAAGTAGCCACACTGATGGTTAAATTTTACAATATTACAGAGATTGCGGAGCAGTTTGAACATGATAATCTGCAGATGTCCTGGAATATTAAGTCCAGATTGAGAGAACTGACCGGTTCAAAAGGGAATGCGATTATTTTTAACAACAGCAATAAGATGAGCGAATTTCTTATTGTAAAGACTGCTGACGCAAAGGAATTCAGAGCACTGGCAGAAAATATTCTGAAAGAATTTCCGCTGGAAGAATACGGCCCTGTCTCTGTTGTACTCCATGAGCAGACAAGTTCACTGGATGATATCGGTACAGTTTACAGAGAACTGATCTCAACACTGATTACCCGTCCGTTTAACAGGGAACACAGTATCCTTTTCTGCCCGGAAGAGAAAACAGGAGAGCTGCCAAGAAACAGCGAAACGCAGATGGTCGGGAAATCAGCACCTGCACATATGGAGACGGAATTGTATCATCTGTTGACAACGGGACAGAAGGCAGAGGCAGAGAAGCTGATCTTTAAGACCTGTAATTTCAGACAGTGTGATGATGGAAACTGGACTTACCTGGATGTGAAACAGTATGCGGGCAGGATTACAGGAATCCTTTACCGTTATGTTCAGGAGAAATGCCCGGAGCTTACCGCACAGGCAGAGGAAGCCATGGATAACATTGATTATTATATGAAATGTCTCAATGCACACTCTCTGCTTGTATCCCTGAAAATCCTGTTGGACAGCTTATGGGAGAGCGGAGAGGATAAAAGCTCTGATGCAGGTTCTATTATGCAACAGGTGGAGCAGATACATAAATATATTGAGCGTTCCTATCATGAGAATATTACACTCACTGCTCTGGCAGAGCAGTATCATATGGATGCAAGCTATCTCTCCAGGACTTTCAGTCAGAAATACGGTGAGACGATCATTGCATTTCTTACCAGAATCCGGATGGAGAAAGCGGCAGAGCTTATGAAAAATCAGGACAAGAAGCTGGAGACGATTTCGTTTCTGGTGGGATATGATGATTATAACTACTTCAGCAGGGTGTTCCGAAAGAAGGTGGGATGCAGCCCGAGGGAGTATCGGAATAAGTTTACGCAATTATAATATGGAAGAAACTCAGGTAGAATTGAGTGGACAGTAGCGAAAGCGGAAGTCCTCTGTATGGCGGTTCTTATCGAATCGATACAGAGGACTTTTTTGAAAGATATACAACTGATCAATAGAGAAAACATACAAGTTACTGGCATTTTGCCCAACTTGTTCATATTTTGTCCAAGTTTTATATATAAACTGGTCAAAAATGTGCAACAAAATTTTTCAAATATGTCCTAACTGACCAAAGGCAAAGTATGGTTTAATATAATCACAGAGGAACGGAAAGCCCGGAAAAACTTCCGTTCAAAAAAATAAGAAACTAAGATTTTTCAAGGAGGGTTTTACAACATGAAAAAAAGAATGAGAAAAGCAGTCGCTATCGCAGCAACAGCAGCAATGGTTGGTTCTTTACCGGCAGGTGCAGTTACAGCACAGGCAGCCGATGACGACATCACAATCGGCGTATCAATCTGGAGCTCCACAGACGTACTTGGAAGCCAGAGTAAAAAAATCATTGACAAAGCAGCAGATGCTCTTGGTGTTAATGTAATGTATGTTGACCAGGGCCACGTATCTGAGCAGGTTACAGCTTCTGTTGAACAGCTTTGCGCAGCAGGATGTAACGGTATCGTAATCTGTAACTCTGCAGACTCTGAAATGACATCTGCCATCCAGACATGTGATGCAAATCAGGTTTACCTTACACAGTTCTACCGTATTATCTCCGAAGAGAACAGCCCTGAAGTATATCAGACAGCATGCAACTCACAGTATTATCTTGGTGCAGTTCATGAAGACGAAGTAACAAACGGATATACACTGGTTAACCTGCTTCTTGAGAACGGTGACAGAAACATCGGACTTGAGGCATGGACAGTTGGTGATGCTACATTCCAGCAGAGATGGACAGGTTACAAACAGGCAGTTGACGAATGGAACGAAGCTAATCCTGATGATCAGGCAACAATCACAGAGCCTGTATATGCTAACACATCTTCCGAAGAAGGTGCAGCAGCAGCTCTTTCCCTTTACAACTCCAACCCTGATATGGACGCTCTGATCGTTGCGGGCGGCGGCGGTGACCCACTTGTTGGTTCTATCGGTGCTCTGGCAAACGAAGGACTTACAGGAAAGATCGACGTTGTTTCCACAGACTTCCTTGATGACCTTGGCGAGCAGCTTGAATCAGGCGGAATGTTTGCTGAATCAGGCGGACACTTCTGCGACCCGTTATATGCATTCCTTATCACATATAACGCAATCAAAGGCAACTATGTAAAAGATGAAGGATCCTTCGGATACGAAATCCAGTTCCCATACCTGTATGTATCTTCTTCCGAAGACTATGAAAACTACAAGAAATACTTTGTAGATGACGATCCATACACAGATGAAGAGCTTGTGGAATTAGCAGGATACAGCTTTGATGATCTGAACAAAGCAGCTACATCACTTTCTATTGAGGATGTTATTTCCCGTCACAGCAACTAATATGATGAACTTATGCTCCACTGCCTTTTCTCCAAAGGGCAGTGGAGAAACTTTTAAGAGGTAATTGTCAGTGCCCGCTCGAAGCAAAAGGCCAAACCCTGATGAAGCGTGTGACCTCCTGCTTTTGGCGGGCGATGAATTGGATAAGGAGAATGGTTATGAAAAAACTCAAACAAAGCCAGTATTATGGAATCGGCCTTCTGGTTCTTATGCTTGTAGTTTTCTGGGCAGTATTTAAAGTACTTGCACCGACTACTTTCGGTTCCCCGGAGAAACTGGCCACTTACATGAAATCAGCATTAATTTACGCAGTTGGCGGATGTGGCCTCTACTTTATCTGCGTAATGGGACCTTTCGATATGAGCGTTGGTGCCAATATCGTACTTTCATCCATTATCGCCTGCAATGCAAGTGAGAAATTCGGTTATGCCGGTCTTATCATTGCACCGCTGATCTGTGGTACGATCATTGGTCTCATCAATGGTGTGGTTTATATTAAATTACATATTTCTTCCCTGATCGTTACATGTGCCCTGTCACTGATATACGAGGCATTCAGTGTATATGCCACAAACGGAAAGAACGTAATCCTGTCTACAGATTACAGAGCATTCGGTGATTATCCGGTCAACCTGATCCTGGCACTGATCGCATATCTGCTCTGTGCATTCATTCTGAAATACACAAAGATCGGTACTTATACATACGCAATCGGAAGTAATGAAGTTGTTGCAAAGAACATGGGTGTAAATGTTTCCAAATACAAAATTGTAGCCTTTACTCTTGCAGGTTTCTTCTTCGGACTTCAGGCAATCCTGACGATCAGCTTTGGTACTTCCATGACATCAGCTTCCAACCTTTCCTCTATGAGCCGTAACTTTACTCCTCTGATGGGAACATTCTTTGGACTGGCATTTAAGAAATACGGCCATCCGGTTATCGCTATCGTGATCGGTGAGATGATCATCCAGCTTATGTTCAACGGTTTCGTTGCACTTGGTGCTCCGACTACTATCCAGAACGTGGTAACAGGTGTTGCACTGCTGGCAATCGTTGCACTGACAACCAAACCGGTTAAAGGTCTTGTAGTAAAATAAGGAGAACGATTATGGGTGAAATATTATTAAGAGCAGAAAATATTGATAAACATTTTGGCATCACACACGCCCTGGACAACGTTTCCTTTACATTTAATAAAGGTGAGATCCACGCACTGATCGGTGAAAATGGTTCCGGTAAATCTACATTAACATCCTGCCTGACAGGTATTTACCAGAAAGATTCCGGCAAGTTTATCCTTGAAGGAAAAGAGATCACCGCAACCAACCAGGTTGAAGCCAACCATCAGGGTGTAGCCATTATCGTACAGGAGATCGGAACACTTTCCGGACTGACTGTAGCAGAGAATATTTTCCTTGGAAACGAGGATCAGTTTACCAAATGTGGTATCAAAAATACCGCAGCAATGAACAAGAAAGCCCAGGAATATCTGGACAGCTATGGATTCAACTATATTGATGCAACTAAAGTAATCGATGATTACAACTTCGAAGATCGTAAGCTGGTAGAGATTGTAAAATCTACTTACTTTAATCCGAAGGTTCTGGTTGTAGACGAGACAACAACAGCACTTGGACAGAAAGGCCGTGAAGAGCTTTTCAAGGTAATGCACAAAGTTCGTGACACAGGAAACTGCGTAATCTTTATTTCCCATGACCTTGAGGAGGTTATTGAGCAGTCTGATAACATCAGCGTACTTCGAGATGGTGTAAAGATCGGTTCCATTACAAAAGAGGAAGCTACACCTGACAGACTGAAAGCCTTAATGGTAGGTCGTGAAATCGGTGACAGTTACTATCGTACAGACTACGGCGAAAAGGTATCTGACGAAGTTGTTCTTTCTGCTAAGAACGTGACAGTAAAAGGACAGATCGAGAACCTGAACCTTGATCTTCACAAAGGTGAGATTCTTGGTATCGGAGGACTTTCCGAATGTGGTATGCATGAGGTTGGAAAGGCACTTTTCGGAGCTTCCTATTTCCGTCAGGGAAGTGTAACTCTGGGAGATGGCACACCGATCAATTCCATTCCGGATGCCATCAAACACAGTATTGCATATGCTTCCAAAGACCGTGACAATGAGTCTCTGGTCATCAATGATACAATTGGCGATAACATCTGTCTTCCATCTCTGGAGGATCTGAAGACTCATGGATTCCTTCGTGCAAAGACAATGAATGAATTTGCCAATAAATTTGCAAAACAGATGAGTACAAAAATGACAGGTGTTGACCAGTTTGTATCCGCTCTTTCCGGCGGTAACAAACAGAAAGTCGTTCTTGCACGCTGGGTTGGTAAAGACTCCGACCTGATCATCCTTGACTCCCCTACACGTGGTATTGATGTCAAAGTTAAAGCTGATATCTATGCCATGATGAACGATATGAGAAAAAGAGGAAAATCCATTATTATGATCTCTGAGGAAATCATGGAGCTTCTGGGTATGGCAGATCGTATCCTGATCATGAAAGACGGCAAGATCAATGGTGAATTCCTTCGCTCTCCGGATCTGAAAGACACAGATCTGATTGACAATATGATTTAAGGGGGTAAAAAAATGAGTACAACAAAAAAATCAACTGAGCAAGTACCATTTCTGGAACGTCCCATTGTGCGTACGATCCTTCCTATCGCAGGATTCGTGATCATCTGTGTATTATTTGCATTCCTCACAGACGGCAGACTGTTTCAGCCGAAAAATATATCACTGCTTCTGAGCCAGTCATACATGCTGCTGATCTCATCCATCGGCGTGTTCATGGTAATGACAATGGGTGGCCTGGATTTCTCCCAGGGCTCCATGCTTGGTGTTGCTTCCATCGTAGTCTGCTACCTTTCCCATTACAATATGGTTCTGGCAGCTCTGGGTGGTGTGGTAACAGGTGGACTGATCGGACTGATCAATGGTTACTTCAATGTTAAGAGAAAAATCACAAGCTTCATTGTTACAATCTGTACAATGTATCTGTTCCGTGGAGTTTGTGCTTATGCAACAACTAACTCACCTGTTTATGCAGTAAGTGATATTTCCAAATACAACACACTGCCATTTATGCTTACTTTTACAGTGATCATCTTCGTAGTGGCATACCTTGTATTCACTTACACAGGTCTGGGCTCCAGACTGAAAGCAATCGGTGCAGGTGAAACAGCAGCAAGATTCGCAGGTATCCGTGTAGAAACTACAAAGATCCTCGTATTCGTGGCAGCAGGATGCATCACAGGACTTGCAGCATTTGTCAATGCTATCAAAGTAGGTTCCGTTACATCCACAGCCGGAAACCAGCTGGAAACACAGATCATGATCGCCCTGGTACTTGGCGGAATGCCTGTAAACGGCGGTGCTAAAGTAAGATTCTATAACATCATTCTTGGTGTTATGACATACAAAGTACTTTCCAGTGGTCTGGTAATGCTGATGATGCCGACACAGTTACAGCAGCTGATCCTCGGTATCATCTTCCTGATCGAGGTAGCAATCTTCAGTGACAGGAAGACAGGTATGATTGTTAAGTGATCATTATCATGCTTAGAGTGCTGTGGGTATTGCAGCAGACAGTGTTATAGATCTGTCTCTTATACACATCTCCGAGCCCACGAGACGG
>ENA-OZDZ01000801-OZDZ01000801.1-human-gut-metagenome-genome-assembly--contig:-NODE-801-length-11331-cov-4.593739_pt1 | contig 11331 bp, 10 predicted proteins | sample MGYA00245059_ERZ653591 | MGnify/ENA primary metagenome ERZ653591 (study PRJEB26926, sample SAMN06164985) | human gut metagenome | biome: ENVO:00009003; feature: ENVO:2100002; material: ENVO:00002003... | reverse complement strand
AGATGTAGCTCCGTCTCGTGGGCTCGGAGATGTGTATAAGAGACAGGTCATGATGGATTTACATTGTATGATCTGTATGCCTATAATACGAAGCACAATGAGAAAAACGGCTGGAATAATTCGGATGGTGATAACAACGGAAACAGCTGGAACTGTGGAGCAGAGGGAGAGACAGATGATCCGCAGATCGAAGGACTGCGTCTTAGAATGGTAAAAAATGCATGTGCAACCTTAATGTGCAGCAGGGGACCTGCCATGTTTTATGCGGGAGATGAATTTTGTAATACACAGTTTGGCAATAATAATGCCTACTGCCAGGATAATATCATTTCCTGGCTTGACTGGACCAGACTGGAGAAATATCAGGAGATCCATGATTTCTTCCGGTATATGATCGCATTTCGCGAAAAATATCCGATTTTGCGCCGCTCCACGAAAAAAGCGCTCTGCGGCCTACCGGAGATCAGTATCCACAATGGTTTCCCGTGGAATGGGGGTACGGATTATACCAGTAAACTGATCGGTATCATGTATGCCGGCAGGGATGACGCGGATACCAGGGATGATATCATTTTCTATGGAATGAATGCATACTGGGAAACACTTGTGATGCAGCTTCCGGAACTGCCGAACAATCTGCAGTGGAAAATCTGTGTCAATACAAACATAGAGTATGAGGATGGAAAAGATGTGGAGGCACAGACCGAGTTTTATTATAAAAAAACATTGAAAGTTCCGCCGAGAAGTGTGGTTATTTTAGTGGCAGAATAGTGTGGGACATAAAAATGCGGCGGGTTACAGCCACCCGCCGTCTAATGTAATGATCTGCCCGGTCAGGTATTCATTTCCTGTGGCAAGCTGTACTGCTAGATGGGCAGTCTCCTCCGGCGTTCCAAATCTTCCTGCCGGGATCTCATCTGCAAGTTCTGCGCGTTCTTCTTCGGAAAAACAGGCATTCATCTGCGTATCAATGACACCACAGGCGATCGCGTTGACCTGGATATTGCTCGGTGCAAGTTCTTTTGCAAGTGCTTTTGTAAAGGAATTGATGCCGCCTTTGCATGCGGAATAAGCAACTTCACAGGAGGCACCGGCAATGCCCCAGACGGAAGAGATATTGATGATTTTTCCTTTCTTTTCGTGCACCATATGTGGGATTGCGAGCCGGCTGGTGGAAAAGACGGATGTGAGGTTTGTGGAGACAATGCGGTTCCAGTCATCGATCGACATATCCGTCAGCAGCCCGATATAGGAAATACCGGCATTGTTGATGAGGACATCCACTCCACCGAAGCGTTCTGTGATCTGTTCAAATAATTGTTCGACATATTCAAAGGAAGAAATATCGCCCACGCTGGCGAGCACTTCCGTGTGAAAAGTTTCTTCCAGTTCTTTTTTGAAATTTAAAAGTTCCTGTTCTGATCTGGAACAGGTAATGATCAGCCGGTCACCCTCTGCGGCAAATGCGGATGCAATCGCGCGTCCGATTCCACGGGAGGCACCGGTAACTAGTACGGTTCTATTCATAAAAATCTCCATTCTTGTCCGTTACTGGAACATTTCCAGTTTGTGTTTACGCTATATTTGTATATTTTTTTATGTTCATTCTAATACATAGTATTTTGACTCATTTATGATGCCATTTGCCGTTCGTCAATCATGCAGGCATGTTGACTCACTTGCGCTCATTATATCATGTGCAAAAACAGCACATGATCCAATTCACCGTTCGTCAATCATACGAGCATGTTGACTCACTTGCGCTCATTATATCATGAAGCAATGCTTCATGATCGTGATCTACACTCGCTTCGCTCGGCAGTCTTATTATATCATGAATAAATCAATGAAACAATTTCAATGAAAATCTAAATGAAATTAAAATTGTAGATTTGCAGGGAAACAGCACTGTGTTAGAATTATTGCATAAAAATAATAGTATTGGAGGACTTATTTTGTGCTATATAAACGAATGATGAAGGAAAAACAAAAAGTGGAGGATTGGATCAATGACTTACAAAGCCAGATTGACGTGCTTCCATCAGGTACATTTTTCTGTACGAGAAATAATAAGTACTATAAGTGGTATTATACCGATAAGGGTAAAACAAAATACATTCCCAAAAGTGAACGAAAACTTGCGGAACAACTGGTAAAACGAAAATATTTAGAGAGCAGGCTGCGAAAATTTAAGCAGGAGGAGAAAAGGATAGATATTTATCTGAAGCAATATAGCTTAGATGAATTTTCTTCATATCATGTAGAGGAACATCCAGAGTTGCAGAAACTTTTGTCAGGAGTCTATGTACCGTTAAAGCAAGAACTGGATGAGTGGGTAAATGCTTCTTACACAAACAATCCGAAAGAACCACAAAAATTGATACATAAAACCATTCCCGGAATTCTGGTCCGGTCAAAATCTGAAGCTTTAATCATAAATGCGTTATTCGGACACAAAATCCCATTTCGTTATGAATGTTTATTACAGATACAAAATGTTAGTATATATCCGGATTTCACCATCCGTCATCCTGTTACAGGTGAAGTGTATTATTGGGAACATTTTGGAATGATGGATAATGAAAATTATGCTCATAATGTATATTCAAAGTTACAGTTGTATCAGTCGGCGGGAATTATTCCCTCGATGCAGTTGCTCACAACTTTTGAAACCAGGCAGAATCCTTTAGATTATGAGTATGTAGAACTACTGATTCAATATTATTTTACATGAACAATGTATAGGTATTCAAATGGGCGAAAGGTATATATATCAGAAACCAATAGTCCGAAATTTTATTGAATTATAGTATTTTTCAATCAAAATGGGTGAAAATTAGGTCGAAATACTTAAAATAGTCCATGAAAACGAAAAAACGAGGGCTGTTTTGATGTTAAATGAAGAAATTCACCCATTTTGAAAATAAAAGAGGAGGATACATGAAAAAATGGGCAAAATATATGAATGCGGAAAAAAATAACCCAAAACATAAGCAATGAAGTGGGAGAACGGGCGAAATACACGAACGCTGAAAAAAATAGCCCATAACATATAAGACGGCTGCAGATAGTTGGATAAAGAAAACGGGTGGATCTGCTTAATGTAATAAAAGTGTAGCCCATCATGGTATTTAGTATAAACTGATATGAATAGTAATGTGTAAAAAGAAACAGCATGTTTTTACAGGATTAAATTTCATAGAAGGGTAGAATTTAACTCTGCAAGTGAGTTTAAGAGAAAAATTTGAAAAAATATAAAATTAGGTATGGACATTTCCGTAGAGATGTGATAATATAATCAAGCACGATTCAAGACGACTTGATTACGGCGCGTGGCTCAGCTTGGTAGAGCGCTGCGTTCGGGACGCAGAGGTCGCAGGTTCAAATCCTGTCGCGCCGACTATGAGATGGGAAGCCGTCAATCCTTGAGAGATCATGGGTTGGCGGTTTTTCTTTGTTTAAAATATATTCCCTATTTGTCATATCTATGTTATAATAAAAAATGTAACCGCTTACATAACGAGGAAAGAAGGAGGATTTCATAAATGAAGAAAAAAACAAGTCTTAGTGCGAAGCTGATCGCAGCGTTTATGGCTGCGATTCTTGGAAGTGTTTTGATCTGTGCACTTCTGACACACAGTAAAGTAGAGAGCGTGTTAAACAGTAACATGCAGCTTACGAGTGAGCAGACACTAAACAGTGCGATGACAAGTCTGCAGACATATGAGAAAACGATCAGTATACCGGTAGATCTTTTGACGAGAAAAGACAGTATCAAACAGCTTTTGCTTGAGCCGGAAAACTATGATAAATATATTGACAATGTAAACGACGAACTGGTTGCAGCCTGTAAAGTCGTAAATGGTTCGGTGCGTGCCTATTATGCTTTAAATGATGGCAGAACAATCACCGGATGGGTACAATACGAAGCTGACGGTTCAAAGACAGCGATGAACACGGTGGAAAATAAAGACCTTTCCGGGAAAGAATGGTACACCGCATGTCAGGGAAGAAAAGCAAAAGTAAATTCTATTTTCAGCTATATCACTGCGCCGTATGCGGATGAAGAAACCGGGGAGCAGATCATTACGGTATGTCAGGAAGTAAAATATAAAGATGTTGTCCAGGGCGTTGTTGCGATGGATATTGATGCATCTGCACTGGCAGACTATGTGGAAAATATCAGACTTTTAAATACGGGATTTGTTATGCTGGTAGATGAGCAGGGAAATATCGTGGTTGACAGCGAAAGTAATACTTTTGCAGATGGTACAGTTGCTGACCTCGAATTTTTTGCTCCGTTAACAGAAGAATTAGATAAACTCGAAGAACAGAAAGCACAGCTGGAGGAAAATGAAGATCCGGCAGCGGATGATATCGTATTGCAGGCATCTTATACCATGCGTGCAGAGGGAAGGGACTGTGCCATTACGGCGATGACAGACCGCATTACCGGATGGAGACTGCTCGGCTGTATCAGTGATCAGGAAAACCAGAAGAACCTGATCAACATTAACATAGGAACGTTGATGGCCGGTGTGATCGGTCTGATCTTTGGATGTGTGATCGCAGTCCTGACAGCGCTCAGTTTTAACCGCGAGATCAAAAAACTCCAGAATGCGACACATCGTGTGGCGGGCGGTGATTTTTCCGAGAAGATCAAAGTTACCAGAAGCGATGAGTTTGGTGTGCTTGAGACGAACTTTAACGGTATGATGGATGATGTGTCCGAACTGATCCATGCAGTCGAGGATAAATCAAACCATATTCTTGAAGTTGCAGGAGGCATCTCAGAAGTCGCTGGAAATACAAAAACAACGATCGAGCAGGTAACACAGGCAATCGACAGTGTGGCGCAGGGTGCGGTAAAACAGGCGGAAAGTACACAGGAAGCCAACACGGAAGTAGAGCATTTAAAGAACAGCTTAGATGAGACAAAAGAATATGTTTCCGGCATGAATGGAATGACAGAAAAGGCAAATGAAGTCAGCACCGAGGGAATTGAGAGTGTAAAAGATCTGATTGAAAAATCAGGAAAAACAGCTGAAAAATCAAAAGTTTCGTTAGAGGTTATGAATGAGATGGTTGAGAGTATTGATAAGATTTTTTACATATCGGATACGATCGCAGACATCACATCCCAGACGAACCTGTTGTCGTTAAATGCAAGTATTGAGGCAGCAAGAGCCGGAGAGATGGGAAAAGGTTTTGCAGTTGTTGCAGATGAGATCCGTAAACTGGCGGATGAGTCGAAAGAGTCAACGGATGAGATCAAGAAGATCATCACGGAAATCACGGAAAAATCAAAACTGGTTGAGTCCACGATGCAGGAAAATGAAGTACTGCAGACTGAGCAGCAGGAGGCGATCAACCGCACGGAAGAGATCTTTGGCGAGATTATGAAACAGATCGAAATGTTAGGCTCCGGTATGGAACGTATCAATGCCCTGAATGACACTATGTCTGCCAACAAAGATCTTGTTGTGGATAAGATGGGAACGATCGCATCGGTATCTGAGCAGTCCGCAGCGGCAACCGAGGAAGTCAATGCTTCCACCGAGCAGGTAAATGTTACAATGGAAGAGATCAGCGAACATACCGAGACGCTGCAGGCAATCGCAAAAGACCTGATGGAGACGATCAATCGTTTTAAGCTCGCTTAAGTCATGGAAATGACTTGCAAAACACCTGCTATACGGGTATAATTCTTGACGATAGATTGCATTTGACAATGGGAAAATAAACCGGATAGGGTAAAGCAGGAGGAAGATATGGGAAGAGACGTTATTATTGCATGTGATTTTAACAGCAAAGAAGAAGTGATCAATTTTCTTGGAAAATTCAAAGAGGAAAAACCTTTTGTAAAAATCGGCATGGAGCTGTTTTATGCAGAGGGACCGGAGATCGTCCGCACGATCAAACAGATGGGACACAAGATTTTCCTTGATTTAAAATTACATGACATTCCAAATACCGTTAAAAAAGCAATGTCCGTATTATCAGGACTGGACGTGGATATGTGTAACGTACATGCGGCAGGTACCAAGGCGATGATGCAGGCAGCCATCGAGGGACTCACGAGAGAAGATGGAACAAGACCACTGCTGATCGCAGTCACACAGCTTACTTCCACCAGTGAAGAGGTAATGCAGCAGGAACTGTGGATCGATAAACCGATCGACCAGACTGTTATGCATTATGCTAAGAATACGATGGAAGCCGGATTAGACGGCGTTGTATGTTCTCCGCTTGAAGCAGGAAAAGTACACGAGGTATGTGGAGACAAATTCCTTACCATTACACCGGGTGTCCGTTTTGCAGACGGCGATGTTGGCGATCAGAAACGTGTGACAACACCGGCAAAGGCAAAAGAACTTGGTTCTGACTATATCGTAGTCGGAAGACCGATTACTCAGGCAGATGATCCGGTAGCAGCATACCGCAGATGTGTAGAAGAATTTGTAGGCTAGTACCAGATGAAAACAGGAAAAGAGAAAGATGAACGGGTCTTTCTCTTTTTTCGGTTAAGAGAGAAATTTGAGACAGATAGGGGATTTCATGGAAAGAAAAGGACTCAGTGGAAGCGCATTAAAAATAATCGCGATCGTAACAATGCTGATCGATCATATTGCGGCAACCGTGATCATTCGTATATTAAAATTCGGAGGCTATAATGACGGCCTTTATCAGCTGTATCGTGTGATGCGGAATATCGGAAGAATTGCGTTTCCGATATTCTGTTTTCTTCTGGTAGAAGGATTTATGCATACAAGAGACCGGGAAAAATATGCACTGCGTCTGGGATGTTTTGCGGCAGTATCTGAGATCCCGTTTGATCTGGCATTCAACGGAAAAGTTTTGGAAGTCGGATATCAGAATGTGTTTTTTACATTATTGCTGGGTCTGCTTACCATGATGGCGTATGATGCGGTGATGAACCAGAGCCGCTGGAGTGTCTGGAAGCGGACGGCATTATCTACGATTGCAATCCTTGCCGGAATGTTTGCGGCAGAGTTTTTATCAACGGATTACGGCGCACTCGGAGTTCTCTGCATTATGGTATTTTACCTGTTCCGGAGAAGCAGAATACAGCAGGTCGTGTTTGGATGTCTGGCATTTGTATGGTGGGAATGGGCAGCAGTGTTTGCATTCGTTCCAATCTTTTATTACAATGGAAAACGTGGCTTTGGAATGAAATATTTCTTTTACGCATTTTATCCGGTGCATCTGCTGATCCTGTATCTGATCGTATATAAAATGGGATATGGATCCGTGCCTGCAATATAGTGAATGCTCATTGGACCGGTATATGGAAAAGGACTTTAGAAAACGGAGGAGATGTTTTCTAAAGTCCTTTTTATATGTAAACCTGCCGGAAAATCTGGCAGGATTGTTTTTTGACGGAACTGACAGAACCCCAACCACCGAGTCGAAACTCAACAGCTCCTTTTGATGTTATTAATGATACGGAATAATTGTGACCATTTCTTGACTGGAAAATGAAGGAAATCTTAAAAACAGATGAGAAATTCATAAAGTCGCATAGGCGGGAAGGGGGAAATGAGGTATAATGTGCGTAAAAGTGGTTAACACAGGGCAGGAAATTTTGTCAGTGAAATCTACTGTGGAATTTTATAATGGAGAAAATTTATGAAAGAGTATCTGGAAAATGTGCGGTGCGTGGCACCGTTGATCCATAATATAACAAACTATGTGACAGCAAATGATGTTGCAAATGTCCTTTTGGCATGTGGGGCAAGTCCGATCATGGCAGATGAGGAGGCAGAGGTAGAAGAAATCACGGCACACTGCATGGGGTTAAATCTAAATCTTGGAACGCTAAATCAAAAGAAAATCCCTGCAATGCAAAAAGCGGGGAAAATGGCAAATAAACTTGGACATGTTGTGGTGTTAGACCCGGTTGGAGTCGGTGCAAGCAGTTTCCGGAAACAGACGGCGGAGCAGCTTTTAAAGGAAGTACGGTTTGATGCGATCCGGGGAAATATTTCAGAGATCAAAACCTTGGCATCTTTGTGTGGAACACAGGAAAAAAATAGTGGAAATATGGCAGTGTCAGATACAATGGATGTGGAAAAAATTACTGATAAATCAGATCATTGTGGAAAAATTACAGGTATAGATGGTTCTGGAAGAGGCGTGGACGCAGATAATGCAGATACAGTGACAGAGGAAAATTTAGCACAGCATATTAGTAATGCAAAAATGCTGTCAAAGAAACTGCAGACGATCGTTGCCATCACCGGAGCCATAGATCTGGTCACGGATGGCAGCAGTTGTTATGTGATTCGAAATGGCAATCCGCAGATGGGGCATGTGACCGGGGCAGGATGTCAGCTGTCCGGTATTTTAACCGCATTTCTTGCTGCGAATCCGGAAAATAAGTTACAGGCAGCGGCGGCAGCAGTCTGCATGATGGGATATGCCGGGGAGCTTGCGGCGGAGAAAAGCGGACAGTCGGGCAGCGGAACTTACCGTGTGAGCCTGATGGACGCAGTGTCATGTATGGATGGAGATATATTAGAGAGAGGAGCACGTTATGAGATTCGATAGAAAACAGTTATTATTATATGGGGTAACAGACAGAAGCTGGTTAAATGGTCAGACATTATATGAGCAGGTCAGACAGGCGTTGGAGGGCGGTGTGTCCTTTTTACAGCTTCGCGAGAAAAATCTTTCGGAGCAGGCATTTTTAGAGGAGGCAAAAGAGATACAAAAATTGTGCAGGGAGTACAAGGTACCATTTATCATTAATGACAACGTGGATCTTGCATTGGAGATTGATGCGGACGGTGTGCATGTCGGACAGGATGATATGGAGGCAGGGGAAGTGCGAAAAAGACTTGGAGAGGATAAGATCATCGGAGTTTCGGCACACTCGGTGGAGGAAGCGCTGCGCGCTGAAAAATGCGGGGCGACTTACCTTGGCTCCGGTGCTGTGTTTGGAAGCGGCACGAAAAAAGATGTGGGAACGTTAGATCATGAGGTGTTAAAAGAAATCTGTGCAGCAGTACAGATCCCCGTGGTTGCGATCGGCGGGATCAGCCGGGACAACATTTTACAGTTAAAGGGAACGGGGATTGACGGCGTGGCTGTGATCAGCGCTATCTTTGCGCAGAAGGATATCAGGGCAGCTGCACAGGAACTGAGGAAGTTGTCCGAGGAAGTGTGCAGGTGAGTCAAAATGCATGAACCTGGCGTTAATGGTAAATAAATTTTTAAGATGCATGAGCCTGACATTGAAGAAAAAACTACAAATACAAGAATAGGGATGAATATGAAAACAGAGCTGATACAGGGCGCAATTTTTGATATGGACGGAACACTGCTTGATTCCATGCCGGTCTGGGAACACGCCAGCGAGCGGTATCTGCAGAACAAAGGAATTAAGGTGCGGGAAAAACTTTCGGAGATTTTGTTTTCCATGAGCATGCAAAAGGGTGCGGAATACGTGAAAGAAAATTACCACCTCACGGAATCGACGGATGAGATCGTGACCGGTGTAAATAATATCGTTTATACTGCGTATGAAAAAGAGGTACAGCCCAAAGAGGGCGTGAGGGAGTTTTTGGATAAACTGCAGGCAGAAGGAATAAAAATGGTCGTGGCAACCTCGACAGACCGCCCTATGGTGGAGGCAGCATTAAAGCGCACAGGCCTGCTTTCTTATTTTGAACGGATATTTACCTGCACGGAAATCGGCAAAGGAAAAGTGGAGCCGGACATTTATCATGCGGCTTCTGATTTCCTTGGAACAAAACCGGAACACACGCTGGTGTTTGAAGATGCACTTTATGCGATCGGGACGGCGAAAAAAGCCGGGTTTGTGACGGTTGGGGTTTATGATGCGGCAAGTGAAATGGAACAGGACAAGATCAGGGAGCAGGCAGATATTTATCTGGAAGCGTTTGCGGAAGCTGTGGGAAGAATATGAAAAATAAATGATAACCCAAAATCTCATTTACATGGAATTTACAAACTTTTCATGGCGTCGTATAAAAATCTGTGCTATGATAAATAATGTTGAGGTATCAGTGTGAAAAATAAGATTTTTCACACGCAAGATTTGTGCTTACGCACAAACTTGAGATGCGCAAAAATGGGGATTATTATGATTCGTAAAGCAGAGTTAAAAGACATTCCGGCAGTGATGGACATTTACAACGATGCCATTTTACATACAACAGCAACATTTGATACGGAAATCAAGGATTACGAGGATCGTCTGGCGTGGTTTCAGGCACACACAGGCCAGTATGTGATCTTTGTATATGAAGAGGCAGGCACAGTCGCGGGTTATGCCTCTCTTTCACGTTACAGGGAAAGAAAGGCTTTTGACCCTGCAGTTGAGATCTCTATTTATATTCATGCGGGTTATCGAGGGCGTGGCATTGGCCGCAGTCTCATGGAGAAAACATTGCAATATGCCAAAGAGTGCCCGCAGATCGGAACAGTTGTTTCACTGATCACCAGTGAAAATGAAGTCAGTATCCGTCTGCATGAACGCTTTGGTTTTTCTTACTGTGGTCAGATCAGACAGGCAGGCGTTAAGTTTGGCAGGAAACTGGGCTTAAACGCATATCAGATTATTTATGACAGAGAAATTGAATAGAAAGATTCCCGGAAAATGTAATGTGCAAAAACCTGGCATGATACATGGCAGTATCCCGGGAAATTGAGGAAAATGCCATGATAAGATATTTTAAGACGGATAATCAGCGGATCCAGGAAGAGGAAAAGATCGGGGACGGCGTATGGGTGCAGATGCTCCAGCCGACGCATCAGGAATGTGCCGAGATTGCAGAAGTATTGAATGTAGATATCGAAGATATCCAGGCCGCACTCGATGAGGAGGAGAGCTCCCGTATCGAACTTCAGGATGGTTATACTTTGATTTTAGTCGATATTCCAACGGTTGAGATACGTCATGAAAAACAGAGTTACACGACAATTCCGCTCGGTATCATTTTAACGCAGGATGTGATCGTGACAGTCTGTACCGATGATACACCGGTATTGCAGAACTTTGTCAACAACCGTGTGAAAGAGTTCAGCACGAAGAAAAAAATGCGTTTTGTATATCAGATTTTGTTCCGCACGGCGACAAACTATCAGATGAACCTGCGTGTCATCGATAAGAAAAGAACGGAGATCGAGGAGCGGATTGGCAAAAATACAGAGGATATCGATCTGATCGACCTTCATGAATTAGAGTCTACGTTGGTCTACTTTGCGACATCCCTGCGTGCAAATGGCGTGGTCTTAGACCGGCTGACCAGATATAAGCGCTTAGAGCAGTACCCGGAGGACAAG
>ENA-OZDZ01000800-OZDZ01000800.1-human-gut-metagenome-genome-assembly--contig:-NODE-800-length-11338-cov-5.058229_pt1 | contig 11338 bp, 15 predicted proteins | sample MGYA00245059_ERZ653591 | MGnify/ENA primary metagenome ERZ653591 (study PRJEB26926, sample SAMN06164985) | human gut metagenome | biome: ENVO:00009003; feature: ENVO:2100002; material: ENVO:00002003... | reverse complement strand
GCAGCGTCAGATGTGTATAAGAGACAGGTGCCGATCTGCTCGGCACGCTTTCCCGGGGTGGCATGCCGTGCAAAAATAGTGACGACGGCGGGAGCCGCACGTTCGACGGCGCTGCTGAAGTCGGGAATGTGCACGGCCTCCTGTGCAGGCGCGAACGGACGCCAGTCCGTGACGGTGATCAGACCGACCGCAATGCCCGCCGACACGGTGACGGCTTGTGCAAAAATGAGCCACAGCTTGCGGATCATCGAACGGAACCTCCGAGCGGAAGGCTCAGGAACAGCAAATGGGAGTAGATCATTATGCAGACTCAAGCCCTGATTGAACATTTGAACGCTTATCTTAACGCGGCGTCATTCAAAGACTACGCTCCGAACGGCCTTCAGGTCGAGGGAAAGCCCGAAATTCATCGCATCGTGCTTGGCGTCAGCGCAAGCCAGGCGCTCATCGACCATGCCTGCAGCATGGGGGCGGACTGCATTCTCGTGCACCATGGTTGGTTCTGGAAGGGCGAGCGCTCCGAAGTGGTCGGCATGAAGCAGCGCCGCCTCAAGGCGCTCCTGAAGAACGACATCAATCTCATCGCCTATCACCTGCCTCTTGATGCGCATGAGGAGGTCGGCAACAACGCCGAGATCGCGAGGGTGCTCGGACTCGAGATCGAGCAGAGGGCGGGGAGCCTCGAACTTCTTTGCGTGGGCCGCCCGAAGGACGGTTCCGTGCCCGTCGAGGCTTTCGTCGAGCGCGTCGCCGCAGCGTTCGGGGGCATTCGCGTGCGCGTGGGCGAGGCCGGCGCCGAGGTCCGCCGCGTGGGCTGGTGTTCGGGAGCAGCGCAGGACGAGCTCGTCGAGGCCGCCTCTCTCGGCTGCGACGTCTACATCTCGGGCGAGATCTCCGAGCGCACGACCTACGAGGCAAGGGAGAACGGCATCCTCTACCTCGCCTGCGGCCATCACGCGACCGAAACGCTCGGCATCCGCGCCCTCGGCAGGCATATCAAGAACCTGTGGCCCGAACTCGAGATTTTCTGGTTTGATGACGAAAATCCGGTCTGACCTTCCTGCTTGAAATCCGGTTACATTTCTCCTAATGACTAGGGTGACAGTCGAATATAAAGATGCAAAATCAATACAAGTAGAAAAGAGTGGGCGCTTCCGCTAAAATGAAAAATCCAGTGCTCTTCGATTCTCGAAGAGCGCATCGACAGTGTGTTCAAAGGATAAGATCTTATGATGGTGCTTTACTCGGGCATGACCTGCCCGTTCTCTCACAGCTGCCGCTTCGTGCTTTTCGAAAAGGGCTGCGAGTTCGAGATTCAGGATATTGACATGTTCCAGCCGATCGATGTCAGTTCCCTCAATCCTTACGGTGAAGTGCCGATCCTTCGCGAACGTGAGCTGACGCTTTACCAGGCCGAAGTGATCAACATGTACATCGACGACCGCTTCCCGCATCCGCAGCTGATGCCGCCTGATCCGATGCACCGCGCCCGCGCCCGTCTCTTCCTCTACATTCTCAACCGCGAGATATTCTCCCAGGTCCGCATTCTTGAGAACCGTACTCTGAGCGAAGAGATGCACGACAATGCCCGCCACAAGCTGCACGACCAGCTTTCCGTCATCGGCAGCCGTCTGACGAACGGCATGTACCTGCTTGGCGAAGAGTTCTCGTTGCTCGACATCATGCTCGCTCCGGTGCTCTGGCGCCTGTCCCACTACGGCATCGAGCTGCCGCGCAGCGCCGCGCCGCTGATGACCTACGGCGAACGCCTCTTCTCGCGCCCTGCCTTCATCGACTCGATGACGCCGTCCGAGCGCGTGATGCGCCGCTGATCGGCTGAGGCAGTGCCGGGAGGCAAAGGCTCCCGGCGCGCCCCGATTCTCAGGGGAACGGCCGCCGGCCCCTAGTGCCGCCGGCCGTTTTGCTTTGATCTCGCACTTCTTTTTGGAGGCATCCTTCAAATGACCACTCAGACGACGGAACCGAGGCCGATGAAGCCGTATCTGATCAATGCGGTTCTCGACTACTGCCGCGATACGGGTACGACGCCCTACGTCATGGTGGCGGTGGATCATGCCTGCCGCGTACCGCAGGAATACGTGCGCGACGGCCGCATCATCTTCGACCTCACGGACGAGGCCGTGAACAGGCTTGCCATTTCGGACACCGAGCTCACCTTTCAGGCCCGCTTCGGTGAGAACAACGAGATCTTCGACGTGCTTGTGCCGCTCAACCGCATCATCGCCGTGACGCCTCTCGAGTGCCAGCAGTTCGCCCTTCATTTCGAAGTGACGGAGACGCCCGTCGAGGAGCCCGAGGAGGCGCCTGCACAGCCCGCCCCCGGCGTTCGCCGCCCGATGCGCGTAAAGTGATGCTCGGAAAGCAGGAAATGCTATAATCAAATGCTTTTCAAGCCTCTTTAGCTCAGTTGGTAGAGCAACCGCCTTGTAAGCGGTAGGTCATCTGTTCGAGTCAGATAAGGGGCACCAAACACTAGACCCGTACCGTTCGCCACGGTGCGGGTTTTTCTTTTGCCACAGGGACTTTCGAGCTTGTCTCTCTGTTTACTCGTTCGCCCGCGTTCGCGCTTGACCTGTAAAGACCGATGCTTTACCGTACCAAACATCGTACCAAACACGTTTGCCGGACAAAGCACCGTACCAAACGCGACTACTCCCGAAACTTGGTACGGATTCTTCAAGAGGTTGAGCAATGGCACGAGTGGTAAAGGCGCTGGGCGTCAAAGAGGTTGAGAAGATTTCCAAGATGCCCGGCGTGCATGCTGTCGGCGGCGTCCCGGGCCTCGCTCTGAGAGTGTGGGCGAGTGCTGCGGGCTCCGGGTGCGCGTGGATTCTTCGCACTGAGTGCAAAGGCAAGGAAACAAAGGTGACTGTTGGCACCTATCCGGAGATGGGGTTGCACGCGGCGCGGGCGAAGGCGGCGGAGTTTAAAGCTAGTTTGCTCGCCGGGGTCAATCCTGTGAAGGAAGCGAGGGCGAAGGTAAAGGCTGAGAAGAAAGCGGAGGAGGTTGCGCGCCTTCAGGCGTTAACAGTCGGGGACGTGCTAGATGAATGGCTTGCCTACAAAGTAGAACACGGCACATGGGGCAAGGGTATCCATGAGAAAGCCGAGGCCGTTGCTCATAAGGAAGGAAGGCGCATCAGGCAAAGTGCCGCCTTACTGCTGGGCGTGCCGGTGGCCTCGTGTGAACCTGAGGATGTAGTGAAGGCAATTGAGCCGATATGGTGCTCCAAACGTGCTACGTGTGAAACAGTCTGTTCGCACCTTCGCGGCCTTTTTCATTGGGCAATGACCGTGAAGAAATGCCGCCCGCGCGGGATCAATCCGGCGGATAGCCAATGGCTTACACCGCTGCTCCCTGCTGAGAACAAACGAAAACAGGAGGAGCATTTTCCGGCGCTTGATCCCGACCAACTCCCGCAGCTAATCAAGGCGCTCATGGCGCTGGGGAGTACGTCGGCTTTGTGTACCGCGTTTGCTATCTTGACCTGCACGCGCTCCAATAATGTCCGTTCTATGCGCTGGGATCAAATCTCGGAGGACGGGCAGTTGTGGAGCATTGACGCAATCGACATGAAGGTGACGGCGAACGGTCAACACCTAATCCCGCTCAGTGCCGAGGCGCAAAGGATCATCCAGCACCAAAGGGAATTTTCTCTTTGTTTGGATTCTCCCTATGTGTTCGGCTCCTATCGCAACAATGGGGCACCATTGAGCAACATGACGATGAACGTTTTGATCCAACGGCTTCACTCCAAAGAGGTAGCGGAAGGCCGAGAGGGGTGGATTGATCGCAAGCAAACAAAGGACAAAGGGAAGCCCGTCATTGCTGTGCAGCACGCCATAAGCCGGGCCACATTCGAGACGTGGGCGCATGGTACGCGACAGGATGAGCGCGCCGTGGCGTTGATCTTGCATCATGACGTTGATCCCCGGCTGAAAAGCGCCTACGACAGGTCAGAGGATTTGCCTCACAAAAGGAAGGTGCTAGATGCGTGGGGGAAGTTTTGTTTCTCCGAATGCGAGAACGGTTGAGGATTGAGCGGGGACGCGCTCCCGGCTAGCTCCTACGGTATGGCCCTGCGCTTCGGCGTGGGGCTTTTTGTTGCCGGTGGTTTGAGCCGAGGCCGGAAGTGCGCGAAAAGACGGTTTATTTTGGCCTTTTCGGTTGGTGACACTGTGGGACAGGGAAAGACGGGGAGCGGGTTCGGTTTAGGTGCGGTTTAGGAGTGGTTTAGGATGGTTGGAGAAGTAATAAATAATAAGAGAGAGAATAACCAATACATATCTATATCTATACCTAGGAAGTCTCAACCTATTGCCCATGAGCACGCTTCCCGGCTAGTCTTTCTCGCTCATGCGGCAGGATTTGCGGTAAGGGGGATGAGTATGGAAAAGCGAGAGAGAGGCACCGGGAGCCGAAGGCAGAAGGGACGACGCCGGGAGCCTGAGAAAGGGCCCTCCCTGTCGGCGTGGTTGCGTTGCTATGCGCAGGATGAGCAAACGGCCGAGGAGGCAGTGAGACGCGCTCAGAACGCACGGGAGAGCACACAGAAGGCCAATCCATTGGCGAGAAACATTCGGAGAACGTGAGCGATTGGAGCGGGCGCAAGAATGGCGTCGGCTGGTCGGAGGCTTGTTGAAAAAAGTTGAGCCCGTTTGACTCGTTCCCGTGGTCGGGTTATTGAAAAATATTAAGCATGAACCCCGAGCAAACCCCGAGACAGGCGGTTATTAGGGTGGCGTCTAACAGGGCTTCAAATCAATCGGACGCCTACAGCCGCAACGGTTTGAGGATGGCACCCATATGGCGTTGAACCTGTGGTCGGTGTCGGCTATTCGTTGGCGTCATCTCCTACGTTTCGAGACCGTGCTCAGGTCGGCGGGAAAGCGGCGTAGACGATAGAGTTTTGCACTCAGTCCGCGCGCGCACGCGCGCGCGTGCCTCTTTTTATCGCTTCCGCAAAATCCGCATAACTCAGTCCGCGCGCGCACGCGCGCGCGCGAGGGAGGGGCGGGTCAAGAGTGAAGCTGGTTTTGCTCTAGACCGCGCCCCTAGCTCATTTTTTGCGCGTGCAATTCGTGGAGGTTTTGGCGATTGCTCCGAAGGGCGCGGGCGTTGTGGCGCAATGGGTTTGCACGTCGTGAAGGTGGTGCCGTTGTTGAGGAAAGGGCGCATTGCTTCGCGCGCGCACGCGCGAGACGTACGGAAAACCCCACTTCCTGACTTTTGCGCAAATTTGAGCGAAAGCGTTTAGGGTGAATGATGCGGGGAGCCTGAGGGCCGAGGTACTGGGAAGGGGCTTCCGATACTGCGGGTGCTTGCGAGTCCCGAAAGCCGTCTAGTTATTGGTTTTGAAAATGTGGTCTGACCACTAAAAAGGAGCTTATCGCTCGGCTTTTGTTTGTGTTTACTGGAGGAGCGTATGTCGCTGAAAACAGCGGGAATTCGAGAGTTTGCGAGGATGATTGGTCGCTCGCATTCTTGGGTGGTCTCGCAGTGCCGGCGCAACATCATCCCCAAAACCACTGACGGAAAGATTCCGGTCGATGAAGCCTTGAAAGCGGTCGCCCGACTTTTTGCGGCAGTCCGCGCGCGCACGCGCGCATGCGCGAGAGAAGGGCAAATTGATCCGTATAGAACGCCCTCGGAATGTCTTTGCTATGCTGTAGGAATGAGTGACGCTCTGCCGGGAGTAGCTATCCGGCAGGCCGCTAAACAATCGTCCCGCTTGGCGGCGGCGTCACTCTCCTACACATTGAAAGCGGGCGAAGGGGCGAACGATGCTTGATTTATCCGGGCCGGATGTCTGGCCGAGCACGATTGCAAAGGTCGGGGAGTGGTCACGACAACCATGCGTCCGAGAAGGCTTCCTGACCTTGTTTGATGCGGCTTGCCTGATGGCTGCAGAAGGCTATGGCGGCATATTTGAAACATGCTCTAAAGCTACTCAAAACGAAATCCTTGGGCTTAATGAGGCCTTAGAGCGGTCTGTTGATGACCGAAGGGCACTAGAGGGGTACTTGCCGGTAAATCGGTTTGTTAATGGCGAGTATCAGGATGTTTATCCGCTGATTGCCTTCAAGTGTTGGGCAGAGCGCACGGGATACGGTGACGGGCGATATTTTGCGAAGGCCGCAGCGCCCGGCGGCAGTGCTCCGACCGGCGGCGTGCCGAGTGAGGGAGAGGCACCGAAGAAAAACCCGTTTCAGTATGTCGGGCCTTGGGCCATTGAGAAAAATACCCCGCGATATGCTTTGCTTAAACGCAAAAAGAGCCTGACGGTTTACGAATTTGCCTGCCTCTATTGCGGCATAGATCCAAATGAACAACTGCCGGATGACGTTTACAAAAGTTATGTAGAGCCCTTGATTGATTTCTTGGGTGAGCACATGGAGTTAGAGGATGACGTGCCGTTTTAGCTCTAATTATTTGAAGGCTTCATTTATGGGGCGCGTTTGGATCTGTGAGTCTTTGATGAGCTCTTTCCGCATCGAAGAGATTGAATTTCCTGTAGATGCCTTCAAGGATTTTCTAAGGGCCGAGGGCCTTCCGATGCCGGACTTTTGGAAGGATGGCCCGGGCACTGCCCTCAAGCCTGCCCCGGCAGCCTACCCGGTGACGGCAGCACCTTCGCAGCAGGATGAATGCCGGGAGGTGGAGTCCGCGCCTGTGGCCGCAGCGCCTGATGATATGGAGGTTGTTCCCGGCGTCACTGTGGGGAATCTACGGGCAATGATTGACGAGAAAAGCTCTGCATACTGTCCCCGGTTATTGGCAGCTATTCAAACAAAAATAGCCCTCATGCCTAGGGAAAGCGTCTTACGGAATGATACGGTTTATGAAAGATATGCAAAAACAGAAAGCGTGTCCCGACTAAAGGCTTTGGGCGTGGTGAATCCGAAGGATAAAAGTAGGAATCCTGACCCGGCCGATTTAGATGTGAACGCCGTTGCGCGCATTCTTTGCAGGAAACATAAGAAGAAAGAAGGACACCCGGGAAGCCTTTGATTTGCCTGTGCTAGTGGATTAGAACCCTTGAGAGTTGTGCGGTTCTTGAGGGTTTTTCTTTGTAGGAATGGACGAAAAACTATTGAGAAGAATATTCCTGAAGGGCCTTTCTTGAGAATAGTTTTGGATGCTTAGATGTGCCTTGTGGACGGCGCAGGGTTGCGCAGTTCGAAACGCTCTAAGGAGTCAAAACGATGGCAAAGAAAAAGCCAATTGACGCTAAAGAAATCAAGGTTGCCGGCCTTGATAAGGTGCGCCCGGAAGAATATTCGGAAAGCGCTGAACTCAACAAAACCGGCTTTCCGTTCCGGTACTTCCGCCTTCGCACCGTGTGCGAAATAACCGGCCTTTCCAAAACAACGGTCTACGAATATTCAAAGACTGATCCGGAATTCCCTAAGCCTGTGAAGCTGGGGGCAAGCTGCACCGGATGGCGCTCCGATGAGTTGGCGGCGTGGATGATGTCCCGGCCGCGTGCTCTGATGGAGGGCATGGCATGAGTGAATGCAAATACCCGGTCTCCCTCTCCGATGTGGCGCACGCTCTTAAGCTGCCGCCGTCGGTGCTGCGTAAATCCTTCTCTCGCTTCCTTGAGGTCATGCCTGATGCTGAGGATCATGCCGAGCTGGTCGAGGAGACTACCCGAGGCGGCTTCGGCGGGCGCTGCCTGACCTATCGCGTGGACTCCGTGGCGCTGGCCGCGTTCATGTATTGGCGTGAACATCGTGGCCGCCTGCCTCGTTTCTTCGGCGTCGTGAGGCGCGTTGTGGAGGGCGGGCAATGCTGAGACAAGAACAAAGTCAGGCCGCTGTGAGTGTCATCGTTCCGAAGGGTGATAGCAGAGGAAACGACGGCGCTCCGGTAGACGGCCTGAACGTGAAGAATAGCCGGGCATCGGCGCCTTGTGCAATGGGCCGTTGGCGTGCTATGCTGTCCGTACTCGTTCGCAAGAATGAGAGCAGGCGTGGAAACCTGCTTTATTGTGTTAGGCGAACTATCGCCGGGCCTCGTTTGATGCGCGGCTTTTCTTTTGGCGGTAGTAGCAATCATGGCGTTATTGCGTCCGCACTCTTGGGCGCATTGTATCCCCAGTTTTTGACGGGTAGCCGTGCGGGAGGCCTCCGGGCCTGCCGTCTCCTAACACGCGGTATTTCCACCCCGCACGGCCTGCCCTCCCCGTGGAAAGGGAGCGCAGTTCTAAAACCTGTGTTAGGAGCATCCGCCATGATGCGAACTCTAAGCCGTAATGTATCCACGGCATTCCCCTCCATTCCTGAACCGATCTTCCTGCCCGTCCAGTCGTGCCACAAGCGCGTCGAGGAGCGTCCGCAGGTCAACACCTTTACCGATGTGGCCGACAGCGCCGAGGGCCTGCTACAGCGCGCTCAGGCCGCATACCGTGAAGCCGCCTTTCTGCCGTCCGCTGTTGCTCGTGCCGAGCTTCGCGCCCGTGTCTCCGACTATCTGGCCGAGCTGATCGCTTTCTGCCGTGAGGTCGAAAGCCTTCCTGTTGGTCAAAACCTGAAGGAGGCGCGTCATGGCTGAACTCAATCAACATGATGAGATCGTCGGGGGCGTAGACCGTGGCGCATTCTATGCCGTGATGAGCGCAATGGCTTCTCGTGATCCCAAGCGTGTGGCCCTCGCCGAGTGTGATGCGTTTACCGCCCTCCAGTCGATCGGCTCGATGCTCAATGTCGTGGCGGATTATCTCTATCTTCGTGCACAGAATCCGAATGGCGTTTTGTATGCCACTGAGGCAGAGATTGCCGATGCGGTGTATTCGCTGTCTGATCTTTTGTCCGTCCAGCAAACCGCGCTTATTGAAGCTGGTAACGCTCGCTTTGAACTCCGAGTGAACCCCGAAAAAACCACCGAAAGCACGTCTAAGGAGGGCTGATATGAGTCCTATCAAAGATCGAAGTGTATCCACTGAAAACGCACGTTGTGCGCTGGTGACTGAGTACCAGCAATACACCGAAAGCGTTTTGCGCGAAAAGTCCTACGCGATGAACATGGCTGACCGTGAACTCATTCGGCTGGCTGTGTTTGATCCTCATGGCGTAAATGACGCTCGGGAACTCATTGCCACGATCATGGCGGCCATTGATGAGGCGGTCGAGATCAAGACGATCGAACGCTTGAGCCGCTGGGAAGAATCCGAACGCCAAAAGGAGGGGAACCATGATTAACCATTCCGGACAGTTTGAACGGGTAGGCGGGCCGGGATTTTTCTTCCCGTCATTGGCTGAGGCGGCGCAGGCCGTGGAGGTCGACGCATCCCGCCTTCCGAACGCGAGAAGCGGTAGCCATTACATCCCGGCTAGCGTGCTGGGAGGCGCTCGCAATGATGCCGGTCGTGTGAGCTTTCACAGTGACGGACGCGGCGGCAGGGTATTCAATTTCAAATCCTCATTGATGGCCGTATGGCGAGAGGATGCCGGTAGGCGCCTTTCGGCGATTGAGAAGCGGCGTCTCCAGTACCAACGAGAGATTGCCGAGGCGGCTGAAGCTGAGGCCGAGAAAGCGCGGGCCGATGAAGGCCGTTACACGGCGGAATTGATCCTTAAGGCTTCGGCCCGTGTTGACGATCATCCCTACCTGACGCGAAAGCGTGTGAGGCCCGTCGGGCCCATGTATGAGGCTGACGTGGCTGTTGTGAATGCCGTTCTAGCCGATAGGGGGTATCGCACTGCCTTCGGCTTCCATCGCATTGGATACCGCTCCCCTGAATGGCACCCGATGACGGGCCGCGTGCTGGTGGTGCCTATGTGGAATGAAGGCCAATTAGGCACGCTTGAATTCATAGACGCTGCCGGTCACAAGTCCTTCCTGCCGAAGGCCCCGACGGCGGGGGCGTGGTGGTCTACCCGCCTCATTGGGGAGTCCATGACTATCGGCATTGCTGAGGGCGTGGCCACGGCGTTAAGCATTGACCTTGTGAGGGGCATTCCATGCGTAGCTGCTATGAGCTGCGGGAACATGCTGCGCGTTGCAGGATGGTTTGCCCGGCATTGGCCCGGACGGCAATTCGTCGTTTTCTCTGATGTGGGCAATGGTGAGAAGGATGCCCGGAAGGCAGCCGAAGTGTGCGGCGGCAGGCTTGAGCTTCCGGCCTTCGCCGGCGAATTGCTTGAGGCATTCAAGGAAAGGACGGGGACGGATAAGGCCCCGACCGATTGGAATGATTACTACGTAGCTACGGGAGAATTGCCGTGAAGCTGATCGAAAAAAATCAGGCCGACACTCAAACGAATGCGGCCTGCGAAGCGGAAAAATTTCCAAACCCTGTTGATGACATTGTACCCGGTTGGAGCATTGATCCCGTGACTAGCGAACGGTTTTTTAAGTCTCCGAAGGGCACTACGTTTTTCGCCGGCTCCGGCGGCCTGAGGGCGGCCATTGGCGATAAGGCCCCGGCCCCGGTCTGCGGGTGGATTGAAGTCGTGTCCGAAGGGTGCAATCGTGACGGGAAGGGCTTCAAGCGTCTAGTACGATTCAAGGATAGGCGCGGCGTCACGCATAGGCTCATGCTTGACCTATCGGACATTGGCGGCAATCCCGGGGCGGTCTGCAAGCGCCTTCTAGATGACGGCTTGCCGCTCTATAGCGTGACTCAACAGGGCGGCAATGCGCAGCTGGTTGACTTCCTGTTGAACGCGCCTGTGATGGAGCAATTCACGGCCGCCGATTCTTACGGATGGTTCGAGCGGGGAGGCGTGTTTGTTCTGCCTGCCGGGGCCGTCGGCATTCCTTCTGACGGCGTGAAGGTGGAGCCGCCGGGCGACGATACCGGAGCGCCCATGTATTCGCAGGCGGGGACGCTTGAGGAGTGGAAAGCAACCATTGGCATGGATGCCCGGCATTCGTCCCGTATTGCCTTCGCTATCTGCATAGCGTTTGCGGCCCCGTTGCTGGCTTTCACGGATGAGGGCAGCGGCGGCTTTCACTTCGTGGGGAAATCCTCTCAAGGCAAATCGACGGCAATGAAGGCGTTGTGTTCCGTGTGGGCGCAGGCCGTGGAGGGCTGCGGGGAGTTGGCTTCGTGGAGGTCTACCGATAACGGCTTGGAAGCCGTGGCAGCCGCTCATACCGATTTGCCGTTGATCCTTGATGAGCTGAAACAGGCCGAGAGAAGCGTCGAGCAGGCGTTGTACATGCTTGCCAACGGCGCAGGAAAGCGCAGACAAACGCGCGGTCTAAAGGCTCAAAAGCCGCTGACGTGGCGCACGCTTTACGCGAGTACCGGGTGAGAATTCTTATTTGCGTGAACGGTGTTCTCAAACACGTGAACACCCCCGATTC
>ENA-OZDZ01000796-OZDZ01000796.1-human-gut-metagenome-genome-assembly--contig:-NODE-796-length-11384-cov-3.508871_pt1 | contig 11384 bp, 9 predicted proteins | sample MGYA00245059_ERZ653591 | MGnify/ENA primary metagenome ERZ653591 (study PRJEB26926, sample SAMN06164985) | human gut metagenome | biome: ENVO:00009003; feature: ENVO:2100002; material: ENVO:00002003... | reverse complement strand
CCTATTAAGTCGTCGGCAGCGTCAGATGTGTATAAGAGACAGCTCGAAGGCGGGGAAATGAATGGCGTGCGTCGGGCAGGCGTCCGCGCATGCTCGGCACTTCGTGCACCTGGCGTCGGTCCACGGCGTGTTGCCGCCCCTCGGATCGAGTCCCTCGGGGCATGCATCGCGGCAGACGCGGCAGTCGATGCCTGCCGAGGCTGCACAAGCCTCGAGCTTCACGGCAGGACGGAAGGTCCTGTTGAGGCGCGCGAGAATCGTCATGACGGCGCCGAGCGGACAGAATGCATGGCACCAGCGGCGAAGCACGAACAGCTCAAGAATGAGAAAGCCCGCAAAGAAGACGATGGAGAGCGAAGGCTCGTTGAATTCGAAAAGACGCCAGAGTGCGATCACGAGCGCAAACGTGAGCCCTACGGGACAAATGAGGCAGAAGACGGGAAATCCGAAGACGGCGGAAGAAGCCAGTGCGCCTCCGAGCGCCCAAAAGGGGCCCGTGCCCGGATTGCGTCCCGCCCGATCGGCATCCGTCCGCCCGTCAGTCGACGCGACTTCGTCGCCCTTTCCTCCTGAGATGCAGGATGCGCACGCAGACGGCGTGCAGGCCGCGGTTTTCGAAGAGCACGCCCCCGCCTTTTCGGCGGGCCGTTCGTCCTTCATGCCCGTGATGCGGCGCAGAAGCGGCACGGGACAGACCCAGCCGCAGAAGATCCGTCCGAAAAGCACGACGACGGCAGCGACGACCAGCAGTCCGAAGAAGGCCTGCGGCAGGAAGGTCCTGTCGGCGAGCATCGCCTCGAGCGCACCGAGCGGACAAACTTCGGCGATGCTGCCGATGCCGAAGGACGACAGGGTGCCCCAGCCCGTGTGCCAGGCGAGGCCGATGCCCGTCATGACGATGAATGCGGCTGCGGTGAGGCTGCGAAGGCGCCTGCTTCCCGCGTTCTTCACGGGAGCGTGCTTCGAGGCGCCGCGTGCGGACGTTTCATTTCTCTTCATCTCATGCCTCCTCTTGCGTCGCCCTCTGCATCGCCCTGACCGCCGGCAGAAAGCGGGCGCACGACGATGCCGCGCAGGCGGCCTCCCCTGTAGGCCTGATAAACGTTGGCGGGGCAGATCTGCTCGCACTTGCCGCAGCCGTTGCAGAGTCCAGGATCGACCACGGGCCTGTTCTGCGCATCAAGCGTGATTGCGTCATAGGGGCACGCCTCCTCGCAGGCCGTGCAGGCCGCGGTTCTGAGCGCGATGCAGGTCTCGGTCACATGAGCAAGACCTATCTTCTCCGTTTCGGGATCAAAGTCCCTGATGGCGCCCGTCGGACAGACTTCGGCGCACTTGCGGCAGAAGTCGCAGAAGCCGCCGTGGAAGTTCATGACGGGCGTTCGCATGACGAGGAGCCCCTCAGCGAACCCGCCCACGCCGATGACGCCCGTGTGGCAGACGCTCCGACACCGGTCGCAGCGAAGACAGAGCGCCTTCATGCGCTCCTCCGCCGATCCGGGAGGCCTGACAAGAGGCGGCGTCTCGCCTTGTGCGGCGGCCCCGAGTGCAAAAAGACCGGCCACGCCGGCCGCCCCTGCAATGAAGCCCCGGCGGTTCGTCGTCCGGTCCTTGAGTGCCGGCGTCCGGGCCGGTTCCGGATTTCTTCTTTTCATAAGCCCGTCTCCGTCATGCGCGAACGCGGGTCGGACGCCCGCGCATGTCCTTTCCGTATTCCGCAGCTGGGACTTCGGGAGTCCCGTCCGCCGCGGACCGCCGGACGTCGTCTCAGGCCTTCAGGTCCTCGAGAAGTCCGCCGTCCATGCGGATGAATTCGTCCGTGACCTTTGCGAGCCCGCGGTAGAAGTCCGTGAGCGCAGTGACCGTCACGTCGGCCGTGAAGCGAGGCACCCAGTTGAGGAGATGCTTCGTGAGGAATGCGTGCTGATCGGCAAGCGACGCCTCAAGCGCCTGCTCGTCGTCCGCCTCAAGAGCCTCAAGAGCCCTGCCCGCAAGAATCGCCATGAACTCGCATTCAAGGCCGATCTGGTCCTCGTGCATGTCGGCCTGCTCGCCGCGCTCGAGCCCGTGCTCACGGTAGATGCGGCAGACGTCCTCCCAGGCGTCCTGCATCACGAGTCTTCCGGGACTCGTATAGACGGATTCGAACGGATAGGAGACGAGGCCGTCGGCAATGCCCGCACCGAGGAAGGTGTGCGCATAGTCGACTGCGAGTTCCGTCACGGGATCCTCGGACTTCGGGTCCCGGAGCCAGTCCGCGATGAGCCTGAAGCCCTCGCCAAGTCCGCCGTCCTCCTCGGGGAAGCCCGCTGCACCAAGCCCGTCAAGCAGGTCCTTGTCGGCCTCGGTCTTGTAGAGGCGCGCGAGCAGCCTGTACATGCTTTCCCTCTGGGCAAGGATTTCGCGAAGGGCCGCCTTTTCGTTCTGATTCATGATGATGTGCCTTTATGTGTTGTTGATGCGCCGGGTCAGCGTGCGAAGAACTGCCAGGCAGGAAGGCCGAGGCACTGCACGGTCCACTGCAGGAGCACGGCACCCGCCGCAATCGAGATGAAGCCGCAGGCAGCGGGGAGGAGTCTGCCGCGCGAAGGAACCGCGCAGACAAGCGGCACCAGTGAGCCGAAGACGACGGCGCCCGCGAAGAGCCCCGTCAGATCGCCGCCCGCCACGCGCGAGAGCACGGGCGCAGCGCCGTCCGAGACGACGGTCGCGGCAACGTAGGCCGCGAGCGCCGCCAGACTGAGGAGCGCGGCGAATGCCGAACGCTTCCTTTCGGAGGGTTCCGCCTCGTCCGAGACCTCGCTGAGGACCTCGGCCGCAAAGGCTCCGCCCGCCAGGCACCAGGCCGCATAAGGAAGCACGATCGCGATCGTGTTCCAGCCTGCGCGCCATGGCATGTAGAAGGCCGAGCCCACGGTCGCGGCCGTGCATAGCGCAAGGAGCGCGCCCGCACGAGCGAGCATGTGCGTGGTGCCCGCCTCGGCCCTGCGCAGCAACGCGACGAGGTAGGCCGCGAGGACGACGGCCGTGAGGCCCGTCGTCACGAATTCGCGAAAGATCCCTGTCGAGGGATGGGCGAGCGCACCGAAGATGAGCTCGGGCCTCCCCAGATGGAGGACGGCGCATGCGCCGCCCGCCGCGAGGAGTGCGAGAGCGACGGCGGCCGCCCACGCCTGGACTGCGATCGGCAGGGACTTACGCTCCCCTGCAGCGAGCGCAGCGGCAAGGCCGGTGCCCGTCAGGACGAATGCAGCAAAGCCGATCAGCAGCCAGTCGTTTCCCATGTCAGATCCTCCCCTCGGGCTCAGTTCTCGACCATCTTCGGCGGATTCACCTGCCATTCGCCAGTCTTCTTGTGAAGAATGTAGCGCACGGTCGGGTGGTTGCCGCTGTCGGGCATCGAGTGGACGTTCTCGGTGCCTGCGGCGGCGAGAACCTTCGAGACGTCGCTTTCGGGATCGTCGACGTCGCCGAAGAAGCGCGCCTTCGCGCAGCAGACCTTCACGCAGGCGGGCTGGTCGCCGACCTCCTGCAGGTGATGGCAGAGCGTGCACTTCTCAACCACCTTGGCCTCGGGGTTGTAGGAGCGTGCGCCGTACGGGCACGCGGCCATGCACATCTTGCAGCCGATGCACTTCTCCTTGTTGACGAGGACCTGTCCGTCCTCGGTCTGGTAGGTGGCGCCGGTCGGGCAGACCTTCACGCACGGCGCGTCCTTGCAGTGCTGGCAGACGGTCGGGAGGAAGTACTGCGTGAGGTCCGGGAACTTGCCCATCGGGCCGATCGAGAGTACCTTGTTGTAGTGGACGCCGAGCGGGACGTTGTTTTCCTGCTTGCATGCCATTTCGCACGCGAAGCACCCGATGCAGCGGTCGAGGTCGATTACCAAAGTCTTGTGTGTCATGATTTAGAGCTCCGGATTCTTCGTCGTGTCGGTGGGCTGCGGGAGCCAGGCCTTGAACTGCTCGGGCTTCATCCAGACGCCCTCGGGCGCGCCTTCGGGCGCCTTGCGGATGCGGATCTGGAAGCCGCGGAGCGTGATCGTGCCGACAATCCTGTTGAAGGGCGCGTCATTCTTCGAAAGCACGTTGACGTTCATCTCACGCCAGCCCTGCGTCTTCGTGTTGAGGGTTTCCGGGAACCAGAAGCGCTCCATGTAGACGACGCCGACGGGGATGCCTTCAGTCACGCGGCACTTGCCGCGGATCTTGCCGCGCTTGGACTCAAGCCAGATCCAGTCGTCATGGGCGACGCCGTACTTCTTCGCATCGACGGGATTGACCCAGGCCTCGGGCACGGGATAGAGCTCGCGCATGTAGGGGTTGTTGCGAAGCGTGCCGTGGTGGAACATCGGCAGGCGGCCGTTCGTGAGAACGAGCGGGAACTCCTTGGCAATGTCGCGCAGCGGGCTTTCCGCAGGCTCTGCGTACCAAGGCAGCGGATCATAGTCGACCGAAACGGGCGGCACTTCGTCAAGCGCGTAGGGCTTGCCGGTACGGCCGAGCTCGATCCAGACCTCGCCGTAGAGCTCGAGCTTCTTCGAGGGCGTGCCGAATCCCTTCGGAAGGCCCGTCTTCTTGTCGGGCTGCTTGTAGACGTAGTACGTGTTCCACTTGTCGTAGGGCATGTACGGGAACGGCTGCTTTTCCTTGAACTCCTTCCAAGTCATGCCGATGTTGGCGAGGCGTCCGTCGAGGAGCTCCTCCATCGAATCCCAGTACGCGAGGTCCTTCTTCATGAAGGCGGGATCGCAGGCGCGCCTGGCATTTTCGTTGCCGAGCTCGGCGCACTTCTTGATGAGCTTCGACCAGAAGAGCGTCTCGTCCTCGGTCTCCCAGACGTGGGCCACGGGCTGGCGCGCGAAGACCCAGTTCATGCACTCGACGAGCATGTTGGTCTCGAGCCATTCGGTGGCGGGCAGCAGGATGTCGGCGTAGCAGGAGAAGGACGTCGGATAGAGGAACATGTGGACGATGAGGTCCACGTTCTTCGTGCCTTCGATCCAGTCCTGAGCGTGTCCGTTGACGACGAACTTGTTGCCGGAGCGTTCGAGCCAGACCTTGATCGGATACGGCTTGCCGGTCTTCATGGCCTCAAGGACGGCGCTCGGCTGTGCGGCGTCCCACTGCATCAGACCCTTGTGCTCGTTCGAGCCGAGGCGCTTCTTGAGCTGGCCCTTCGGAAGGAGGTACGAGCAGCGGGTAGCGAGGGAGCCTGCGGGGACGATGTTGGTGGAGGGGTTGCGCTGCATGAGGGCGCCCGGACTCTCGACGTTGCCGCGCAGGGCGTTAAGGATGACGCTGCCCATGGCGGCCTCGACCGAGTTCTCGTTCTGGTCGGTCGCCACGCCAAGCGCGACGCCAGCGGGGCCCGAGCAGTAGAGCTTGATGGCCTCCTCGATCTTCTTCGGATCGAGCCAGCAGACCTCGGCCGCCTTTTCAAGCGTCCAGGGTTCGCAGCGTTCGAGCAGGAGGCGCCAGCCGGTCTTGTACTCGACGCCCTTCCAGGTGAAGGCGCCGTCGAGGGCGGGATCGAGCGCATCGTCCCACGGATAGGCGATGGGCTTGGGCGAATTCGTCTTCTTGTCCCAGACCACGTAGGTCTTGGCGTCGCCCATGCCGAGGTCGGCGGCGCGCACGAGCAGCTTCGTCTTCACGTTGACGAGATACGGCAGGTTGGTCCAGCGCATCACGAATTCATGATCGTACAGATCCTTCTCCATGATGTACTTGGTCCAGCAGAGCATAAGCGCCACGTCGGTGCCTGGACGGATCGGAAGCCAGACGTCGGCCTTGGCGGCGTCGGGCACGAAGCGCGGGTCGATCGAGACCGTCTTGACGCCCTTGGCGCGCAGGTCCGAGAGCGCACGGCCGCCGCCCGCGGGGCAGCTGTAGGAGACGTCCGTGCCCCACATGACGAGGCACTTCATCTCGGTGTTGGGATTGTAGACCTCACGCGCCTGTTCGTCGGCGATCGACGTCGTCGGGCCGCCGTACATCATGTGGTAGGCGAGCGTGCGCGGCAGGAAGCACTGGGCGCAGCCCGGCTCGTAGAAGTTCGGCGTGCCGAAGGCATTCGCAACGCGCGGAATGCCGCGGAATGCGGGGTTGCCGCCACCGCCCGTCGAGAAGAGGACGGATTCGGCACCGTATTCGCGACGGACCTCCTCCATCTTGCCGGCGATCGTGTCGATCGCCTCCTTCCAGGAAATGCGCTTCCACTTGTTCTCGCCGCGCTTGCCGACGCGCATGAGCGGATACTTGTTGCGGTTCGGGTGATAGAGCGCGCTGATGCCGGCCAGGCCCTTGGCGCACATGGAACCGTGGCTCATCGGATAGTCGGGGTTGCCCTCGAGCTTCACCACGCGGCCGTTGCGCACGTGCGCAAGAACGGCGCAGTTGTGAATGCACGCGCGACAGCAGGTCTTGACGATCTTCGTCTCGCCTTCGATCGTGCGTGCGGCGGGGGCGGCCTTCGTCTTCACCAGGCCTTCAGCGGCGGAGGATTCAACGGCGGCGGCAAGCCCGGCGGCGGCCGAAGCCTGCAGGAATGTTCTGCGGTTGAGTTTGGAGAGGTCCATACTCTTCTCCTTCTGGGGTCTCGATCGGGGTGCCGGCCTTCGACGGGTATCGGGGGTCTCTGCCGGCAGTCCGGACGCGGGCGCATCGCCCTGCGTTCACTGAAAGTTTCGCCTTCCGCCATGCCTGCAAACAGTCTAAAATTGACTGAAACCTTGCATTTTTTCCAAATTCCTGAAATGAACAGCGGAGCAGACAAATGCAGCCTCTGCACGTCACGATCCCGAAAACCCTTTCCCTCTAGGCGATTTCGGCCTGTCTCATCCGAAAGGACAAGACGGCCTCGTCCGAAATGCATCAGGGTTACCACCTGAATTTTCAGGGATATTCCCATATGAGGAACATGGTCATGGCCGAGCTCAGAAACGATCTTGCGGCCTGGCGCATTCTGCTCGCCGCGGTGCGCACGGGAAGCATCAGGGAGACCGCCCTGCAGGCCGACCTTCCCGCCGCAAAGGTCTCCCGCATCATTTCGGAGCTCGAGCGCGAACTCGGATTCGAGCTCCTCGACCGCTCGACGCGTCCGATGAAGCCCACGCCCAGCTGCAGGGACCTCGTCGAGGGCATGACTCCGCTGCTCGCGGGCTTCGACCGGATGTGGGAGCATTTTTCGAAGAAAGAGGCGATGAGGCACGTCTCCTTCGCCGCCCCGATCGACCTCTGCCGCCTCTACTTCTCGGCACTCGTCGCGAAGTGGGCCGATGCGCATCCGGGAATCACCTTCGACATCCGTCCCGAGGCGACGGCCGACGACGTGCGCAACGGCCTCGTCGACGTGGCCGTCATCAACTACGTTCCGCTTGATGCGACGGGCCTCGTGCTGAGGCGCTACAACTCGAGCCGCACACCCCTCCTTGCGACCCCCGAGTACATCCGCGCGCACGGCGCGCCCTCTTCACCCGAGGACCTCGCGCAGCACACGGGACTGCTGCTTGAGACCGTCATGCATCCGCCCACGCAGATTTTGAGAAAGAACGGCGCGGCATCCCCCATCCTGCGCTGGAAGGAGGTCTTCACAACCCACGACCAGATGACCCTCAGGGAGCTCGTCCTCTCCTCGCTCGGCATCACGGTCGACCTCTATGCCGGACACGTCCTGCCTGAAATCCGACGCGGCAGGCTCGTGCCGATCATGCCGGGCTGGCGACGCGAGTCCTGGCAGATGTCCGTCGTCACCCGCTGGGAGGACGAGGCGCGCTCGAAGGCGCTCTCCGACTTCGCCGCCTACGTTGCGCTTGAGGCCGAGGCCACCTGGGCGCCCATCCGTGAAGAGACCAACCGTGTCGTCGAAGAAGCCTTCCGCCGCCGTCTCCGGTCCTGAGTCCACGTCATGAATGTTCTCGACAACCTCAACGCCTGGCGCGCCGTCTCAGCCGCCGCACGCACGGGCAGCGTTACCGCTGCCGCCGAGCAGCTCGGCATCGAACTCTCCAAGTGCTCTCGCCTCGTCTCAGGCATGGAGCGCGAGATGGGCTTTGCGTTTTTCGACAAGAACACGCGCCCCTATCGTCCGACGCCGCAGCTGAGGGCCTTTCTCGCCGCGTTCGAGCCCGCGCTGCGCAACCTTGAAAACGCGCGCGCACTCCATCAGGCGACGGGCGAGAAGATGCGCATCCGCTTCGCGGCTCCGATCGAGATCTCCCGCCTCTACTTCTCGAAGGCACTAGTCTCCTATGCACGGGAGCACCCGAACCTCTCGTTCGTGCTCCAGCCCGAGGCGACGCTCGCCGGGCTTCGCGCCGGCGCCGTCGACGCGATCGTTCTGAGCGACGTGCCCGCCGTCGCCGAGGATCTCGTCGTTCGCCTCTACCACGTCACCTCCACCTGCGTCCTCGCGACGCCCGCATACCTGAGGCGACACGGCACGCCGCAAACACCCGCCGACCTTGTGCGCCACACGGGACTGCTGCTTCGCACCGTCAACCTCAATCCCGTGAGACGCCTCTACAGGGACGGGATCGAGTCGGAGATCCTCGAATGGAAGAACGTCTTCATCACGCACGACCAGATCGCGCTCAAGGAACTTCTCCTAGAGGACAGAGGCATCGCCGTCGACCTCTCGCTTGCGCACGTTGTCGAGGAGCTCGAGTCGGGGCGCATCGTCTCCGTGATGCCTGGCTGGGAGCGTGCTCCCTGGCGCATGTGTGTCGTCACGCTCAGAGAACGCGAGGAGGCCTGCCCGCCGCTGAGACTCTTTGCGGAGGCCGTCGCCCTCAGGACGGGCGAAGACTGGATCGCCTACACCGAGCGCGGCCGCGCAGCCATTGCACGCGCAGGCACGCCCTGAGCAAACGACGGATCACGACCGCCCTCGCACGGTGGAAAAAAATTGGGGCCCGCTCTTTCGAACGGGCCCCGTCCCCACTCCACCTGTCCGGATAGACTCACATCCGGACCGGAAGAAACTGTTGCAATCCGCTGATGCTTACTGAAGCGACGTCACCTCGGCGGACTTTTTCGCGAGCATGACGGCGACTTCGGCGCCCTTGTCGAGCGACTTCACGGGAATGCATTCATAGACGCCGTGAAAGTTCATGCCGCCCGTGAACACGTTCGGGCAGGGCAACCCGCGCACGGAGAGGCGCGCGCCGTCGGTGCCACCGCGGATCGGCTCCTCCTGCGGCTCCATGCCGCAGGCGCAATAGGCCGCGCGCACAATCTCGAGCACCTTCGGGGCCTTGTCGAGATAGGGCTTCATGTTCTCGTAGCTGTCCTTGATCTCGAGGGAGAACTTTGCCTCGGGGAACTCGGCGCTCATCTCGTCGACGAGCTTCACGAGGAAGGCCTTCTTCTCCTCGTAGAGCGCACGGTTGTGGTCGCGCACCAGAATGCGCACGACGGACTCGACCACCGTCCCCTTTGCCATGTTCGGATGCAGGAAGCCCTCGTGGCCCTCGGTCGTCTCGGGCGCCTGATCGATCGGCAGGCGGTCGATGAGCCTGGCGGCATAGCGCACGGAATTGACCATCTTGCCCTTGGAGAGGCCGGGATGGACGCCCACGCCCCTGATGGTCACGAGCGCAGTGCCCGCGTTGAAGTTCTCGCTCTCGAGCGTGCCGATTTCGCCGCCGTCGAACGTGTAGGCATAGGCCGCGCCGAAGAGCGGAATGTCGAAGTTTTCCGTGCCGCGGGCCACTTCCTCGTCGGGGGTGAAGCCGATGCACAGGCGCGCATGCGGCACCTCGGGATGGGTCTTGATCCAGGCGACCATCTGCATGATCTCGGCGATGCCCGCCTTGTCGTCGGCGCCCAGAAGCGTCGTGCCGTCCGTGAAGATCACGTCCTGGCCCTTGTACTTCAGGATGTCGGGGAACTGCCCGACACTGAAGACGATGTCCTTCTCGACGTTGAGCGTCACGTCGCCGCCGTCGTAGCGCACGATCTGAGGCCTCGCGTTCGCGCCCGGGGCGTCGGGAGATGTGTCCATGTGGGCGATGAAGCCGATGGCGGGATTGGCCTCGCAGCCCGGCGTTGCGGGAATCGATCCGTAGACCACGCCGCCCTCGCCGATCCTCGCGTCCTCGACGCCGAGCGCCTTGAGCTCGTCGACGAGGAACGCCGCAAGCGCAAGCTCCTTCTCGGCGGACGGCGCGGTCGTGCTCTCACGCACGGACTGCGTGTCAAACGCAACATACTGCAGGAAGCGCTCGGTCGTGCTCATGCTCTCGACGGTGCTCATCGGATAATCTCCTGAGGGTTGAAAGGGGTTCGAAAAACTGATGCCGTGCATTATTCCGACACGGCCGCCGATTTTTTAGGCGGGTTCTCCCTTACCTCCTCAGTGGTACAAAAGCGCGAATTCCCCGATCCTGCGCAAGATTCGGAGCCGTCTTTGCAAAGCAATCCGCAAAAATACGTAAGGGAAATCACATAAATCTTCCTCATAACTCCCCATGGCTCAAAAACGCGCGGATCACTAGGATTCAGAAAATCCCCCCAACCATTCTGGAGACACAACAAAATGACGATCTACGTCTGGGGCGCCATTGCGGTCGTGATTCTCACGCTCGCCGCGCTCATCCGCCGCTATGACACGAAGCTGGTCCTGCTGATTGCGGGTCTGGCGATGTGTTGCCTATCGATGAATCCGATGGCCGCCTTCCAGCAGTTCGACAAGTCGATGACGAACTCGGCGCTCATCATCTCGATCTGTTCGTCGATGGGCTTTGCCGCCTGCGTCACGATGACGAAGTGCGACCTTCATCTCGTTTCCCTGCTCACGAAGCCGCTCAACAAGCTCGGCATCCTGCTTCTGCCGTGCTGCATGATCGTGACGGGCATCGCCTCGGTCGCCATCGGCTCTCTCGCCGGCCTGTGCGCCGCCATCGGTCCGACACTCGTGGGTCTGATGATCCGCGCGGGCTTCCGTCCCGCCATGGCCGCCGCCGTGATCATCTCATCGACGCTCCCGAACTACTGGTCTCCGGGCTCCACCGACAACATCTACGTCGCCAAGCTCGCCAACATTCCCGTGATGGACATGGTCACGTACGTCGCCCCGACGACGCTGATCCTCTCGGCGCTCTCCATCGTCTTCGTAATGATCGTCTGCCTGCTCTTCAAGGACTACCGCAAGGAGGGCTTCGGCTCGACGGGCGTGCATCCTGGCGAAGACATCCAGAAGAAGCTCCCCGACCTGCCTGAAAAGCCGAACCTGCTGATGGCCTTTGCGCCGCTCCTGCCGGTCGTGCTCCTCTTCGTCATCTCGCTGTGCTTCCCCGGCGTGAAGATGTCGGTCGCCACCGCCATGCTCATGGGCCTGTCTCTTATACACATCTCCGAGCCCACGAGACGGAGCTACATCTC
>ENA-OZDZ01000794-OZDZ01000794.1-human-gut-metagenome-genome-assembly--contig:-NODE-794-length-11405-cov-4.777621_pt1 | contig 11405 bp, 9 predicted proteins | sample MGYA00245059_ERZ653591 | MGnify/ENA primary metagenome ERZ653591 (study PRJEB26926, sample SAMN06164985) | human gut metagenome | biome: ENVO:00009003; feature: ENVO:2100002; material: ENVO:00002003... | reverse complement strand
CTGTGACCTTCGCTCACAAAAAACACCTCGCGGGATATTACCAGTGAACAGTAACCCTGATATCTCTTTATAAAACCATGTACTGCTGTTTTTCCTGCTTTCTCAGATCGCCCAGAATGCAATATTCACATTCTTTCCTGCATTCTGCAGATGCTCCACAAGTTCTTCTGCTACCTGTTCTTTCCTTTTTTCTGTGATTCCCAATTCCACGTTACTCTTATTGATAGCACCACCGAAGTAGAAATTAATATCCGTTGCCTGCTCAAACAGCATCACACCAAGCAATGCTGCCGCATCTTTTTTTCGTTTCAGCCTGTTAAAGGACAGCCTGTCCTCCATCCATTCTTCACAATATTCAAGCAAATGCTCAATCGTAAGAAATCCCTCTGTCACCAGCTCTGTACCTTCCAGCTTATAATAGGCAGGAACGTCTCCGCAGGCAGTTTCACTAAGAGAGATCAGCTCTTTATCCAGATATCTGGCAGCACACTGTGCAGTAGTTCCGCCGCAGATTACATGATATCCCTCTGAATCGAAAAAGGACTTCAGATATCGCTCATCATGTTCCTCCTTACTTGGCGGACCGATCATAAGGTTTACCACCTGTTTATGCCGCATCCGCAGAACAATGGCTGTAATATCATCATCCGTTTCATTCAGATTCAGATCCAGGCTGGCCTCTGCCAGATAGCCTGCCATCTCCTGTGCGCTCATCCCTTTATGGTACTTTGCCCTGCAGAAAGCCATTACATCATCTCTTCCCCAGCCGCCGTTGGTAGTTTTTCCCATTCCCGCATTGGTGACACCGTCGGACATAATGATCAGCATATCCTCATCTTTCAGTTCAAAACAGCTTTTATGGATTTCCTTCTCTTCGATCATACTTGTCTCCACCGGATAATCAAAGAGCTCGCCATCCCGGATCAGAATTGCATCCGGATTATCAAACTGATAAAGGCTTACCTGTTTCCCCTGAAAATTCAGCACTGTAAAAGTGGCATATGCCAGATTTCTCACACTGCACACAGGAAGCGTTTTTGCCACTGCACGCACTGCCTCATCCAGTTCCACCTGATTAATGATCATGGTACTGAGCATGGTCGCAGTCAGCGTGGAAAGGATATTCGCCTTTACTCCGCTCCCAAGTCCGTCAGAAAGCACCAGAACATGGTCTTTATCATTTTCTTCAATCTTATAGCAGTCCCCACAGAGAAATTCTTTCTTTTTATTCAGGCTCACATGACCAAAATCCATGCATAAGCCGTCAAATTCCACATTCAGTCCATGATGCTTATTTCTTTTCATTCTCTTCTTCACTCTCCAGAAGTATGGTATTTTTCAGTTTTTCTACTGCCACTTTGGTGTCCGCAGCAGTTTCTCCAAGAAGTCCGGCGATCTGCTGCACGATCTTCAGCTGTTCTTCTACCAGCTTATCTGCCATACGCGCAGCTTCAATCTGGGCATTATGAATCTGATCTTTATGCTTCCGCTCCTTTGTAATATCCTTCATAATGCAGAGAATCATTTTATTTTCTTTATCATTCGTCATTACGCGATCCAGATAACATTTCTGATCCTCCAGATAAATCTCATCCTGCATCAGATTCCGTTCAAAAGCCAGTATACTCGCCAGACTGTAATCATCCATGATCTCCGATACCGGTTTCCCGATCAGGCGCCGCTTTTTCGGCATATTGAACAATTTGGACGCTGCCTCATTCATCTGAATGATCTTCAGATTATAATCCACAGTTACCAGAAGTCCGGGCATGGCATTAAAGACTTTATTGGAGTAACTTTCCTGTTTTGCCCGCATATATGGAATGCACATGGCAACCTCAGCTTTATTCTGGATAATGGCAATTGCCTTTTCCCTGCATGTGTTGTACCCGCAGGCACCGCAGTTTAATTCATCCTTTGGAGAAAATTTTCCCATTTCCGCCAGAGCATCCCTGATTTCTTCCTCTGAGACCTCTTCCTGTTCCTGTGCAGGACAGTAACCGAAATTCTTTCTCAGTTCAAATCCCGGAAGTTCATAGTCTCCCTGCTCTCTGTGAAAATCTTTTCCAAAGGCTGCATTCTTCACTGCCAGAACATCTGCCAGATAATGTCCCTTCTTCATCTGGAAAGAAGGACCTGCCACACAGCCACCGCTGCATGCATACATCTCAAGAAAGCAATTTTCAAAATCCTCCGGATGAAGTTCTTCCAGAACCTCCCTGCACTGCTCCATCCCACTTACAGAAAGCCTGCGGATTCCCTTTACAGCCCCAAGCAGGTCTGTTAAACCATCCGCAATGGCGATTTCTCTGGAACGGTAGGCAATCTGCTCAGGTTCTTTCTCAGTTATGGAAATCCCTTCTTTTTTCATCCATTGCACCAGCTCTTCCAATGTGATCACATAATCCACTTCATTTCCTGAGTCTCTCAACTCTGACATAGCTGAAATACAGGGACTTACATAGACAATCTCTGCCTTCGGATATTTTTTTTTCAGATAACTGGCATGAAACTGCATCATAGAGGCAGACTGTACCAGATTTCCCAGAAGATGCGGGTAGTGTTTCTTGACAAGCTGTACGATTACAGGGCAGGCAGAAGAGATCATTATTCCCGGCTCTTTCTGTTCCGCAAAAAGTGCTCTGTACTGCGAAATCATCAGGCTTGCACCTTCTGCTGCATCTGCTGCATCTGCAAATCCCAGTTTCTTCATCGCTTCCCTTATTCCGTTGATACCGGTTACCCCAAAACGCGCCAGATATGCGGGATGAAGAGAGGCTATAACCTGCGTCTTATTTTCCATTGCATTGCGGATTACAGGAATCATATTCTGCTCTTCCTTGGCATCCTGCGGGCAGACAAGGATACACTTCTCACAGTAAATACACTGACTTTCTATGATCCTGGCCTGATGATCATGAACACGTATCGCCTTGACCGGGCAGTTCCGGACACATTTGTAACAGTTTTTGCAACTGACTTTTTTAAACTGAAGGATTGACTGAAATCTCTGCATGCCTCGTACTCCTTATTATGTAACACTATATTTTTCACAAAAAATTATCTGTAACCGTTCCGTACTTTCACAGAATGATGTACTGCCGAATGATTATCTTTACCTTTCCATAAAGGAATATGGAGCTGCCGCAAGGACAGCATATCCATGTGCGACAGCCCCATATAATATTTACGATATCAGATCCGGAACTTTGTCTCCGATATTGTTTTATGCTTTCTCAATCTTAATTGCGCATACCTTATATTCAGGAATTCTTGCGTATTTGTCAAGTGCGGCGTTGGTCAGCCAGTTTGCATTTCCATCCGGGAAGTGGAATGGCATCCAGCTCTCACCCGGTGAGGTCTTCGTACCTACACGAGCGGTAGATTCAATGGATCCTCGTCTGGAAGAAACTCTGACTTTATCACCGTTTTTGATACCCAGCTTATCGGCATCTACGATGTTCATTTCGATAAATGACTTACCTTCGATCTCCATAAGCTCAGGTGTCTTTCCTGTCATGGCTCTTGTTGTGTAATGATACAGGATACGTCCTGTCATCAGGATGATCGGATATTCCTCATCCGGAAGCTCTGCTGACGGTACATATTTTGCAGGGTAGAACCAGCCAAGACCGCGGGAGAATTTACCAACATGCATGATCGGTGTTCCCGGATGATCCTTGGAGGTACATGGCCACTGAAGTCCCTGTCCATGAACTTCTTCACTGTCAAGACGTTCATGGCTGATACCTGCGAAACTCGGTGTCAGGGATGCGATCTCATCCATGATCTGAGCAGAAGTCAGATGTGGCTGCGGATATCCCATGCGGTTCATCAGATCAATAATAATATCTGTATCCAGTCTCATCTCTCCAGGTACTGTGACAGCCTTGCGCACTCTCTGTACGCGGCGCTCTGTATTGGTAAATGTACCCTCTTTCTCTGCATAGCTTACGCCAGGAAGGATAACATCTGCATACTGAGCTGTCTCTGTCATGAAAAGTTCCTGAAGTACAAAGAAATCAAGACTCTTTAATGCTTTGATGATGTGTGTGGTGTCCGGATCAGTAACTACCGGATCCTCACCATAAATATACAGACCTTTGATCTCACCTGTGATTGCCTTCGGGAATACATCAGTTGCATGAGTTCCGATATTCGGATCAAGTTCTACACCCCATGCTTTCTCGAATTTCTCACGAACTGCCGGATCAGTAACCTTCTGATATCCCGGATATACGTTCGGCTGAGCACCCATATCGCAGGCACCCTGTACGTTATTCTGTCCACGAAGCGGGTTAACACCACAGCCTTCACGTCCAAGCTTGCCAACCATCATTGCCATATTGGACATGGACATAACGCCCTCTGTACCTGTGGAATGTTCGGTTACACCAAGGCAGTAGATAATCGGAGCGCGGTCAGCTTTTGCATACATGATCGCTGCTTTTCTAAGATCGTCTGCATCAATGTGGCAGATCTCAGCTACCTTCTCAGGTGTATAATCTTTTACGATTTCCTTTAATTCTTCAAAGCCTTCTGTACGCTCTGCGATGAATTTGTCATCCTGAAGACCTTCAGAAAGGATCACATTCATGATACCGTTTGCAAAAGCAACATTTGTACCAGGTTTCAGTTTCAGATGAATATCTGCTTTCTTAGCCAGACCGATATCACGAGGGTCAACTACGATCAGCTTGCAGCCTCTCTTGATGGCCTGACGGATCTGCATGCCGACTACAGGATGTGCTTCCTCAGGATTGGAACCAACCAGCATGATCAGGTCTGCATTCTTTGTGATATCCTCAATTGGGTTTGTCATGGCACCTGAGCCAAGAGTCATTGCAAGACCTGATACAGATGCGGAATGACATACACGTGCACAGTTGTCTGTATTGTTTGTGCCGAAGCAGCAGCGAACCATCTTCTGTACCATGTAAATATCTTCATTGGGTGATCTGGAGCATGCAAAACCTGCAAGAGAATCAGAGCCGTACTGTTTCCTGATCTCCATAAATTTGGAAGCAACAAGATCCAGGGCCTCATCCCATGTTGCACGTTCGAATTCACCTGTTTCTTTATTCTTGATCAGCGGATATTTAATACGCTCCGGTGACTGTACGAAATCGAAGCATCCGCTGCGGCCCTTAACACAGAGCAATCCTTTGTTGGACGGTCCGTTTACAGCTTCTGTATCTACGATCTTTCCGTCTTTTACAAGGAGATAATACTGGCAGCCTGTTGCACAGTGAGGACAGGTAGTCAGAACCTTCTTGTCAATCTGGTACGGACGGTATTTCTTTCTGCGCTTCATGGTCAGTGCACCTGTCGGACAGGCCTGTACACAGTTACCGCAGGATTCACAGATACCTTCGTTCCATTTATGTTTGTAATGTGCACCGATCACTGACTGGAAACCACGATCCATAGTGTCGATGGCACCTCTTCCCACAATCTCCTTACATGTATTCACGCAGCGATGGCAGAGAATACACAGGCTTGGATCATAGGTAAAGAATTTATTGGTATCATCTATCGGCATATCCTTCATTTCACCGGGATAGCTTGTCTCAGTCACACCATATTCAAAACAGTAGTCCTGTAATTTACAGTCACCGTTTGCTTCACAGGAGAAGCAGTGTACACGATGATCAGAAAGAAGGAGGTCAAGGGTATCTTTACGATATGCAACTACCTTCTCTGACATTGTCTGTACTTCATCACCCTCTGAGCAGCGAAGTGTACATGCCGTATCAAATTTGGTTCTTCCATTGTTTGTTACTTCTACCACGCACAAACGACAGGAACCATCCGGCAATACATCTTCCAGATAGCAGAGTGTAGGAATCTCCACTCCGATCTGTCTGGCAGCCTGCAGAATGGTCGTACCTTTTTCCACTTCTACAGGAATTCCATCTATTGTCAAATGAATCATCTTTTCACCCTCCTTAATTCACAGAAATTGCGCCGAATACACAATTTTCCAGACATGTTCCGCACTTAATACACTTGGAGGTATCAATGCTGTGAGGCTCTTTCTTATTGCCTGTGATCGCACCAACCGGACAGTTTCTCGCACACTTGGTACATCCTTTACATTTCTCAGGATCGATCACATAAGAACGCATTGCCTTACATACATGAGCCGCGCACTTTTTATCAACAATATGCTCTACATATTCATCTCTGAAGTTTCTTAATGTGGAAAGTACAGGAAGCGGTGCACTCTTTCCAAGTCCGCAGAGTGAACGGTCCTTGATAAAGTTTCCTAGATGCTCCAGTTTATCCAGATCCTCTACTTCACCCTTTCCGTCTACGATCCTCTCAAGGATTTCAAGCATACGCTTGGTGCCGATACGGCAGGGACCACATTTACCGCAGGATTCTCTCTGGGTGAAGCCCATAAAGAAACGTGCAACCTCTACCATACAGGTATGTTCATCCATAACTACCAGACCACCGGAACCAACGATCGCACCATATTTCTTAACAGAGTCGAAATCAAGAGGTACATCCAAATGTTCTTCTGTCAGACATCCACCGGATGGTCCACCGATCTGAACAGCCTTAAACGCAGCACCGGATTTCAGTCCTCCGCCGATATCAAAAATGATTTCTCTTAAGGTTGTTCCCATCGGGACCTCGATCAGACCTGTATTCTCAATAGAACCTGTCAGTGAGAAGGTTTTTGTTCCAGGTGATCCCTCTGTACCGATACTTCTGTACCAGTCAGCTCCTTTGAGAATGATCTCCGGAATATTTGCATAAGTTTCTACGTTATTCAGAACAGTAGGTTTTGCCCATAATCCCTGCTCAACCGTACGTGGCGGTTTTACACGAGGCATGCCTCTGCTTCCTTCGATAGATGCAGTCAGGGCAGAACCCTCGCCACATACGAAAGCTCCTGCACCACGATTGATATGCATATGGAAGGAAAATCCTGTTCCAAGGATGTCATCGCCTAACAGTCCCACTTCTTCCAGAACTGCGATAGCGTGTTTCAGTCGTGCTACAGACTGAGGATACTCCGCACGTACATAAATATAACCATGCTGTGCTCTTACTGCGTAAGCTGCAAGCATCATACCCTCGATCAGACGGTAAGGATCACCTTCCATTACAGAACCATCCATAAATGCTCCCGGGTCACCCTCATCACCGTTACAAACCACATAATGAACAGGATCAGCCTGGCGTGCTACCTGAATCCATTTCTTACCTGCCGGGAAGCCGCCGCCACCACGTCCGCGGATACCGGATTTATCAACCTGATCAATAACCAGATCCGGATCCATCTCAAACATTGCTTTCTCCAGAGCCTGGAAACCGCCGCTTGCTATGTACTCATTCAGAGATTCTGCATCAAACTTACCACAGTTCTTCAAAACAATACGGGTCTGTTTCGCGATAAACGGAATATCTTCCGGTCCGCGGCTTACTTTACCGCCTTTCTGATAAAGCAGTCTCTCGATAGTCTCATTACCCTGAACACTCTTCTCAAAAATCTCCTGGCAGTCTTCGATCTGAACCTTCGTATACTGGATCACATCGTCGCCTTTCTGGATACGAACAAGTGGTCCAAGCTCACAGACACCCTGACATCCTGTTTTCTTTACACCTACATGTGCATCTTTGTCATGAGGTCCAAACTCAATGGTAACTCCCGGAGCATCTTTGGCAATCTCCATGAATTTCTCATAGATTTTCTGAGAACCGGTTGCCACACATCCGGTACCTGAACAGACAAGAATACGACAGTCATAAGAATTAAGTTCTTTCACAGCTTCTTCTCTGATCTGCTCCAATACTTCCTTATTCTGGATCATCCCTGTTCGCCCCCTCTCAGTTTATCGATCAGCTCATCTGCCTTCTCCGGAGTCATTCTCGGATATACCTCTTCATTGACCATCATAGTCGGTGCAAGTCCGCAGGCACCAAGACAGGAAACTGTTTCCACAGTAAACATCATATCGTCTGTCGTCTTCTTTGTCTTTGACAGCCCCAGTTTCTTATAAAGTTCCTCCAGAACCGGTATTGATTTTCTTACATGACAGGCTGTTCCGTCACAGACCTTGATCACATATTTACCTTTCGCATCAAATGAGAAATTCTCATAAAATGTGGCAACACTGAACGCTTTCGCTTCTGTTACGCCGATCTGCTCCGCAACATATGTAAGCAATTCTTCCGGGAGATATCTGTACACCCCCTGGATATCCTGCATGATCGGAATCAGTGATGCCGGCTTTTTACCATAGAAAGCAATGATCTCATCCGCTTTCTGATAAAATGACTGATCTAGCATTTCGCACCCTCCTTATACCTGTTTTTCTCTTTTTATTGCACTCTTTACATATTGTAACGTTAATTATATGCCTTTTTCGTCATTTTCACAAGCGCATTTATAGAAATTTTCTAATTTTTTATCATTTTCCTCTATAGATGTTTGTTTTGTTTGTCTAATTTTTATCAGCTTTGTTCAATACTAAACCATCTCAGATGTAAACCAAACTAAACTAAATCAAACTGAACTGCCATTCTTTCTCTAGAGCGTGTCTGAAAAAGGCTTTCTGCAAGATGTGCGTCACAATCAGTCCTAACAAAAAACAGACCACATTTTATGATCTTTGTTTCATAAAATGTGGTCTGACTGTTTCATGCGTTCTTTTTATTGAGCCTGGAAATAATATCCAACGCCCCATTTGGTGTGTACATACTTCGGTTCACTTGGATTGGTTTCAATCTTCTCACGGAGACGGCGGATATGTACGTCTACAGTACGGACATCACCCGGATACTCATATCCCCATACAATATTCAGCAAGTTCTCACGGCTGTAAACCTTATTCGGATTAAATACCAGAAGCTCCAGTACATCAAATTCCTTTGCTGTCAGATTAATCTCTTTACCTGCAATAAATACACGTCTGCCTTCACAGTCCATACGAAGATCGCCCACCTGAATGCTCTTTGCCTTTTCTTTCTCCTCGTGGTCGCTTCCCGCACGGCGCATGATCGCTTTGATACGTGCCTTAACTTCCAGGATATTGAACGGTTTGGTGATATAATCATCCGCACCATATTCAAGACCAAGGATCTTATCCATATCCTCGCCCTTAGCTGTCAGCATCACGATCGGCACATTGGAAAATTCACGGATCTGCTGGCATACTTCCAGCCCGTCCATCTTCGGCAGCATCAGATCCAGAAGGATAATATCATATTTTTTATCTTTTGCTTTCTCTACTGCCTCTTCTCCATCATAAGCGCAGTCTACCTCCATACCATCCTGTTCCAGACTAAAACGGATTCCTTTTACGATCAGTTTCTCATCATCTACTACCAAAACTTTCCTGCTCATTCGGTTCTCCTTATCCTACTACTATCTCATCTTTTATCTTTGCAAAAGTACCTTCTTTGATACCCTGTACATTCATAATATCCTCTATCGCAGCAAATGGCCCGTTCTCTTCTCTGTAGGCAATGATCGCCTGCGCACGTGTTGCACCGATCCCCGTCAGCGTAGTAAGCTGAGCTTCATCTGCTGTATTTATGTTGATCCTGTTATCCTGCTGAACCTGAGCGGTCATCCCCGTGTTCTGTCCTGTCCCGGCACTTCCATTCATCTGTCCATCTGATGCCCCGGACATCTCTGCCGGATCCAGTCCCTGCCGCTCCATCTCTTCCTGTGTGAGAATATAAAGCTGCTGTCCGTCTGTCAGAACTCCTGCACGGTTTACACAGGTTAGAGCTGCCTCGGGAAGATATCCTCCCGCTGCCTCAATCGCCTGAAACACCCGGCTCCCGGCTGCCAGCTGAAAAACTCCCGGATTCGCAACTGCTCCGCACACATCTACATAGATCATCTCTGGCTGCGTTTCCCCAGTTGAATTTATCTCCGTCCCATTACCTGCATCTGAACCATCTGATTCTGCCTGTTTTTTCCAGGACTCTGCAGAACTGCCATCATCATTCTGTCGATCTTCTGTATCAGCTTTCTTCTCATCTGTATCTTTCTTCGACTTCTGTCCTGATGTTTTCTCTTCTGATGACTCCGCATCCACCTCTGCCTTTGCTTCCTGCAATCCATCTATCAGAAACTGTGCCTCTCTGCTCTTACATCCTGTCAGTCCTGTAAGAAACAAAGTTCCACATAATATCAGTGTCACAGTATAACAACACCTGTTTTTTATTTTTGTCATAAGGGTCCTCCTCTTATTTCTCAGAGTAAGAGTCCCCCTGTCCATAATGCCACCCTTATTGTAACGAAATCTTAATGATTTTACAATAGTAAACTCTTATTTTTGCCACTTAAATATAACAATTCCGGAAATCGCGATCAGCAATCCTAGGATTTTGCGCCATTCAAAGGGTTCTTTATCTACCCCAAACAATCCAAATAATTCAATTACATAAGCAACTGCCAGCTGCGAAATAACAATCAGCATTGCTGCCTTTGCCGGTCCAAGTGCTCCCATACTCTGGATTACTGTAATTGTAATAAACGCTCCGATCACACCACCAAGGAGTGTATATTTATTGTCCACTTGCCAGAGTGCAGCTACACTTTCCCGTCCTGTGAAAAGCCAGGCCAGAACACAGACTACAAAAGCTGACAGCTGCACCCAGCCGGTTGATACCCAGAGACTGGTCTGCTTTGTCACCTCCGTGTTAAAAACACCCTGAATACTCATCAGTGCCCCTGAAATCAATGCCACTATAAATCCCCACATAAATCTGCCCTCCTGGATAATATGATCATTCTGCTTACTCCGGTAATCATTCTTATGTCGAAAAGAGGCACCGCTGTTTAGCAGTACCTCTTTTATTCTTTATTATTAGTTTATTCATTCCGCGCAAAATCATGCACACAGTATAAATCCTGTTTTTATTTTTCTTTCATATAATCCATACAGTTTCTCACATTCCATGCATATCCATCCTGCTTCGCCTGTATATAGCGGATATTTTCCCATAAGAAAAAGATACATACCAAGATACCCGTCTTCGGAATCAGCCTTTTCTTTATAAATAAGTTTCCCACTCTCTTTCCTGTAGATTCCCATTTTCCCATCTGTTTCCAGCAAAATCCCGGTATGCCAGTCCAGATATCTGCCAACAGCTTTTTTCTCTGTTTCAGTCATGGGGCAATTCTTTATTTCTGGCCTCACTCATCCTTCTGTAAATCTCCGGCTCTGTAAGAAGCCTCCTGCATTCTCTGTAAATATCCTCCATCTTCGTGCCTGCAAGCTTTAAGGTTCCGGCTTCCACACCTTCCGGACGTTCTGTTGTATCTCTCATGACCAGTACAGGTTTTCCCAGTGCAGGAGCTTCTTCCTGGATTCCGCCACTGTCTGTCATGATCAGATAACTGGCTTTCATCAGGTTATGGAATTCCACCACAT
>ENA-OZDZ01000759-OZDZ01000759.1-human-gut-metagenome-genome-assembly--contig:-NODE-759-length-11807-cov-5.008424_pt1 | contig 11807 bp, 10 predicted proteins | sample MGYA00245059_ERZ653591 | MGnify/ENA primary metagenome ERZ653591 (study PRJEB26926, sample SAMN06164985) | human gut metagenome | biome: ENVO:00009003; feature: ENVO:2100002; material: ENVO:00002003... | reverse complement strand
ACCTATTAAGTCGTCGGCAGCGTCAGATGTGTATAAGAGACAGATGAATCAGAGATCAAACAGTCAAACCGTAAATTAAATACGATGTTTGAGGCAAATGTAAATTATTATCATGAACTTGTGAAATACATTCTTGCCGGAGAGCAGGCATGTAAAGAGATTGAAGATTACATTGCAAAGAGACAGCAGGATATGGCGGCTACCGGAGACGAGTCGATCCAGTTTGAGCTTACCAGCTTAAATCAGGCACTGATGATGATGGAACAGCGTACACAGGATCTTCGGACAGCAGAAAACGTTGCAATGCAGTCCATTCCGATGATCAAAACGATGGAGTTCAGCAACTATAATCTGGTCAGAAAAATTAATTCCGCATTTATCGTGACGCTTCCTGTATTCAAACAGGCACTTGCACAGGCAATTCTGCTGAAACGCCAGCGCATTCAGGCGGAGGCAATGTCAGCTCTTGATAAGAAGACGAATGAGATGCTGATCAAAAATGCGCAGAATACTGTGGAAGTTTCCAAGGCTACCGCTAAGATGGCATCCGGAAGCTCAATCCAGATTGAAACACTTGAGACGACCTGGAGAACGATTACCAGTGGTATTGAAGAAACGAAAAGAATTCAGGAAGACTGCAGAAAGAAACGTGTGGAAGATCAGGCAAGACTTGAGGCGATCAAGGCGGATTTCAACAGACAGTATCATATGCCGCCGGCAAACAAGTAAGTTATTTCTAATAACTATAGATTCATTTATTCTAAGGAGGGTAATACTATGCCAATTAATTTATCAAAAGGACAGAAAGTAGATTTAACAAAAGGAAATCCGGGACTGAAAAATATCATGGTTGGTCTTGGCTGGGATGTCAATGCATTTGATTCCGGTGTAGATTTTGACCTGGATGCAGCAGCATTTATGCTGGGAGCAGATGGAAAGTGCCCGACAGACAAAGAATTTGTATTTTATGGAAATCTGGCTCATCCGAGCGAGTCTGTAAAACATATGGGCGATAACTTAACCGGAGAGGGAGAAGGCGATGACGAGCAGATCCAGATCGATCTTTCCAAAGTACCGGCAAACATTGAGAGAATCGCATTTACCGTAACGATCTATGAGGCGGAGGCAAGACGCCAGAATTTTGGACAGGTATCTAATTCTTTCATTCGTCTGGTAGATGAGACAACCGGAAAAGAAATGATCCGCTATGACTTAGGAGAGGATTTCTCCATTGAGACAGCAGTCGTTGTCGGTGAATTATACAGACATAACGGCGAATGGAAATTTAATGCGATCGGAAGCGGCTTCCAGGGCGGACTCGCAGCACTTTGCGGACACTATGGAATTGAAGTGGCATAAGAGGAGTAAAATCCTCTGCTCACCAGAGGGTTCGCATTTTGCTCCGCAAAACAAGGAGTAAAATCCTCTGCTCACCAGGGGGTTCGCATTTTGCTCCGCAAAACAAGGAGGATTATAATGTCAATTAGTTTACAGAAAGGACAGAAGGTCAGTCTGTCAAAAGATAACGCAGGATTGTCAAAGATTATTGTCGGTCTTGGATGGGATGAAGTGCAGCAGTCTTCATCCGGATGTGGATTCTTAAGTGCTTTATTCGGGGGCGGATCAAAGCAGCAGCCGATCGACTGTGATGCATCCGCACTGATGTTAAAGAATGGAAAACTGGTGGATAAATCAGACATCGTTTATTTTGGTAATTTGCACCATAAATCAGGTACCGTAAATCATCAGGGAGACAACCTGACAGGAGCCGGTGATGGAGATGACGAGCAGATCGTGATCGACCTTGCAAAAGTACCACAGGAGTACGACAAAATCGTAATCGTTGTAAATATTTATCAGGCGGTTCAGAGACATCAGCATTTTGGCATGATTGAGAATGCATTCATCCGTTTAGTTGATGCAAGAAACAATAATGAAATGTGCAAGTACAACCTGACTGAAAATTATTCCGGTATGACGGCAATGATATTTGGAGAAGTGTACAGACATAACGGAGAATGGAAGTTCAGCGCTGTTGGCCAGGGTACAAATGACCCGGGACTGGGAGAACTGAGCAGAAGATTTGTATAAAAAAGATTGATACATTAGAGGAGGTTAACTACCCAAAATGAGTAACATAAATAAAGAAGAGCTTATGAGAGGTCTGTCAGACTCACAAGTAAACAAGAGCAAACAGGATTTTGGAACAAACGCTCTTGCAAAAAAAGAGACAGAATCACTGTGGTCGATGTTCATCGGAGCATTTGATGACATTTGGATCAAAGTATTATGTGCAGCACTGGTCATGAAAATCGTCATTTCTGTTATCGGTGTGTTTGTACCGGCATTAGCAGGAGAAAACGATGTTGTTGAGATTATAAGTATTGTTTTAGCAATCGCACTGGCAACCGGATTCAGTACATTATCCGAGTACCGCAACAGTTCCAGAAGTGAGGCATTACAGGAAGAATACAACAAGACTTATGCAAAAGTCATGAGAAATGGAAAACTGGTCAATATCCTTACCAGTGAGATTGTAAAAGGTGATACGATCCTCGTTCAGGCTGGTGATAAGGTACCGACCGACGGTGTGTTATTTGAAGGACACATCAAAGTTTCACAGGCTGCATTAAACGGTGAGTCAAGAGATGAGAATAAAACGGCTGCTGATAATCTTGATGAAGCGGAATCTACAGATTATGCATCTGCAAATAAAGTATTTATGGGATCAGTAGTGACCTCCGGTGAAGGGTATATGGTTGCAACCGTCATCGGTGATGCATCCGAGCTTGGAAAGATCAACAAGGCTCTGACGGATGATAATGAAGAGGACGAGAGAAAAGATACTTCAAGCCTGAAACTGGAAGTGGTAGCTGCCGGTATCGGTAAACTTGGTGTGTCCGCGGCTGCCATTGCAGGCGTATTAGATGTTGTACTGAACCTGATCCGTACGGATGAACCAATCACAGTTGTTTATGTTCTGCTTTTGGTTGCAGAGGCAGTTATGTTGATGGCATCTATCGTTATCATGGCAGTGCCGGAAGGTCTTCCGATGATGAACAGTCTGGTGCAGTCCATGAACACAGAGTCCATGTACAAGAAAAATATTCTTGTCAGCCACAAGGCAGCATTTTCCGATTCTGCGTATATGAATGTTTTATTCAGTGATAAAACAGGAACGATCACACAGGGTAACTTATCTTTGGTAGAATTTATCACCGGTGACGGTAAGATCGCAGAGAACATTCCGAATCAGGAATTTATCGAGGCGATTACATTAAACAATCTTGCAAAAGTATCCGAGGGTAAACCAATCGGAAGTAATAACATGGACAGAGCCCTTTTGGGATATGCCCTAGAGCATGGTTATGATGATTCGAAAAACGATCCGGATAAAGTCGCTGACATCAGCGGATTTGATTCGGAAAAGAAATGCGCTACCGTTACATTGAAAAACGGACTGGTTTACTGGAAAGGTGCAACCGAAAACATCATTGATAAAGTAACACATTATATGCTTCCATCCGGTGAAGAAAAAGAATTTACTGCAGCAGATAAAAAAGCTGTGGAAGATCAGATGCTCGCTCAGGCAAAGAGAACGATGAAATTGCTTTCTGTTGCCAAAATCGCAGATGGAAAAACAGTTCTGATGGCAGTGCTCTGCTTAAGAGATAACGTAAGAACCGATGCGGTTGAGACCGTTGAGATTTTAAACAATGCCGGTATCCAGGTTGTCATGGTAACCGGTGATGCGGAGGAAACAGCAGTTGCCATCGCAAAGGAAGCTGGTATCTTAAAAGACGAGCAGAACGATGTTGTTCTCACACATGAAGAGTTAGAGCAGATGTCAGATGAAGAGTTAAAGAAAAAACTTCCGAATCTCCGCGTGGTGAGCAGGGCAAAACCGCTTGATAAAAAGAGACTTGTTTCTATTTCACAGCAGCTTGATAATGTCTGCGGTATGACCGGAGACGGTGTTAATGATGCACCGGCATTAAAACAGGCAGATATCGGATTTGCCATGGGAGACGGTACAGCAGTTGCACAGGAGGCAGGTGACGTTGTCATCTTAAATAACAGTTTGACTTCCATTAAGGACTGCGTATTGAACAGTAGAACAATGTCAAAATCAGTTGGTAAATTCTTAATCTTCCAGCTGACCGTCAATATCAGTACCCTGTTGATGAACATTATTGCGCCGATCCTGGGATGGACCGAGCCATTCTCCATTGTCCAGATTTTATGGATCAATCTGATCATGGATACTTTGGCAGCCATGGCATTTGGCGGAGAGCCGATTCTCGACCGATACATGAATGAAAAACCGGCACTCAGAAAAGATAACATTTTAACAACTTATATTAAATCTGCAATCGGAACAAGCTCTGTATTTATCACACTTGGCTCCATCCTGATTCTGGAAAACATTGGTGGGATTACAGATTTTGTAACACCGGCAGGCTGCGCGGATCCGGAATTATATGAAAAAACATTTATGTTTGCTTTTTTCATTTATTCAATCATTTTTAACAGCTTAAATACCAGATCTGAGAGATTTAATGTATTTGAACACATTGAAGAGAACAAGAATTTTATCATTGTTATGGGTGTGATCTTTATACTTCAGACCATCATCATTGAGATTGGTGGTCAGGTATTCAGCACAACGACATTGAATGCAAAAGCATTATTTGTTTCCATGCTGTTAGCAGTGCTCATTATCCCGGTTGATATGGTAAGAAAAGCCATTGTTTCGAAAAAATGATCGCTTTTCATACCGATTTGGATAATACACTCATCTATTCCTATAAACATGACATCGGGCCGCAGAAGCGAAATGTGGAACTCTATCAGGGAAGAGAAATATCCTACATCACAGAGGAAACATATCATCTCCTGCAGCTCGTAAAAAATGAAATGCTCATTGTTCCAACGACCACTAGGACGTTGGAACAATATCAGCGCATTGATCTGGGAATCGGACCATTTCCATATGCATTGGTCTGCAACGGTGGTGTCCTTCTGGTAAATGGTGTGCCGGATGAAGCATGGTATCAGGACTCCCTGCATCTGGTGTCGGATAGCAGGGAAGAAATGAACCTTGCCATGGAACTGTTAGAGCGGGAACCACGCAGAAAATTTGAACTCCGATACATTGAAAAGCTGTTTATCTTTACAAAATGCAATGATCCCGAAACAGTTGTAAATGATTTAAAAACATCTCTCGATACAAAATATGTAGATGTCTTTTCCAACGGTGAAAAAGTATATGTAGTACCGCAAACTCTGAATAAAGGAACGGCAGTAGACCGACTCAGAGAAAAACTAAAACCAGAGTTCGTAATTGCCGCCGGAGACAGCACCTTTGATATCCCCATGCTATTGACCGCTGACCGCGGACTTGTCCCATCTGGATTCACACAAAAATATGAAATCCCGAAAACATCCGGAGCCCGGAAAAAAATAGATGAAATGACATCGAAAAAAATATTTTCCGATGCCCTATTAGAAAAAGTTCTAAAAATAAAAACGGAGTCTGTTGCAGCAGGTATTATTCATACAGGATAATACCACTTGCAACAGACTCCGTTTTTGGTATGTGAGGTAAAGTGCCAGCCACTAATCCATACTCACACTGATTCCGCCCTTCCTCTCCGAAGGCTGAATAATCACTGTAACCGGACAATTCCCATGCCACTCAAACTGGTAAGACTCCCCGGAAACCTGTCCGATAAACGTTTTCCACGAAATATCAGCCGTCACCTGCGGATCACAATGTCCATTTCCAACCCAGCATACAACAGCGTCCGGATCAACAGAGATCGTATCCTGAGACATCACATTGCTTAAAACGATCGGGTTGCCGTCACAAAGCACAGCAACATATGCATCTTTTCCACGTGCAATCAGAGTGGAAGTTGCAAGACCTTTCTGGGAAAGCACACCGACACCGATAAAACGGACACTGTAATCACAATCCTGGGAGAAAGCGAGAATATTTTCGGATTCCACTGAGATAGTTTCCCCCTGCTCTAAGTGATAGACCACAACATGCTGACCATAATTTGCGTAATATGTAACAGAATCACCATTTAAAGTTACCTTCATAAGTGGGAGATTTTCTCCGGTCACTCTTCGTGCAAGCTGACCAAGCAGAGCCTGCCCGATATTATTCTGCGGTCCAAGCAAGACTTTTTCAAATTTGTAATTCTTTCCACCGGCATTTTCTCCGGCGATAAATGCACCTGCTTTTGTAAAGAGTACATCACTGCCAGTGCAGGTAACCTTTAAAGTAAGTTCGTTTACTGTTTCAAATGTTAACATAACAAATTTCCTCCAAAATCTAATCCTTTGTTTAAATAACCTGAACGCCGTACAAACCGCACAGTCCTGCGAGATCTTTTGCCACGCCGTTTCCGATGGCATTAAATTTCCATGCGCCGTTATGCAGATACAGTTCACCGATCATCATGGATGTCACGTTCGTATAGTATTCATCCATTTTAAAGCTGACCAGCTCGGTGCCGGCAGGATCCATAATACGGATATACGCATCCTCAAGCATTCCGAAATTCAGATTTTTTTCAAATGCTTCATTGATCGTCAGCACAAATACGATTCTGGCAACGGATGGATCTAATCTGGTAAAATCCACGGAAATGATCTCGCGGTCTGCGCCGCCGTCAGCGTGGAAAACCGTGCTGTGATCCGGGCTTTCGGTCTGCCCGTAAAAGACAAACCAGGAATCACCGATCACTTTACCGGATGAGCCGAGCAAAAATGCGGATACATCCACATCACAGGCAGGATTTTTGACATTCCATCCAAGGCATGCCTTTATAGAAGTGAGCTTCCCGGAATTCTCCAGCGGTGTTTTCTGACCTTTTTGCACCATATGTACCAGTGGAGGTAAAGGTTTTGACGCCGGTGTGGATGCGTTTGATACTGCCTGAGATGACGTGTGGTTGATCGAAGTGATGGTTCGTGTTGTTTTTGCCCCCTCAACTTTGCGTTCGTTGATGGAAAGAACGGTCTGTCTGGTGACGGGAGCAGAGGATCTCATTGGAATATCTACCATAATAAAAAACCCCTTATCGTTTAGTAAAATAATAGAATGTACGCTTCGCGGGCAAATCTATTGTTATGAATTAATAAGTCTCTGGATTTCATTTTAAGTGATTCTGATAGAGGTGTCAAATTGCGAAATGTTGACATATAAGTCAACAAAAACATCGGTTGCAAAGGTTTCATCAAAAGGAAAAATCGTTGCAGTAGCGCCGGGAAGCTGTAAGATTTCCGTAAAATCACAAGGTGTAACCAGCAATATAACTGTTATTGTACTCCCGAATAAAGTAAAGACGGTAGCATCTGATTTTTCATCTGCAAACATTATACAGTTAAAGAAGGGGACAACGTATAAGTTCCGCGTTCGTGGATTTGTGAAATCAGGTTCTAAAAAATATTATGGCGAATTCGGAAAAACATATAAACTGAAGACAAATAAGTAATTATTGATCGAAAAACAGGAAATAGAAATCAAACATTTTATATGAGAAATAAGTTAGGGAGGCCGGATGGGCTTCCCTAATTTTTTTGATCGGATTTATTTGGAAATTATAGAAGATCCTTGTTATAATACAACAGGTAAGCAGAACAAACAGCTTCTATGGCATACAGGAATTTGAGATACAAATAATGGAATGTATGTTTGACAGATCATTTTATTATGATGAATAAAAATGCAGGAATGGAGAATATTTATGGCACAACATGAAAAATTTTATTTAAATGGTACCTGGCAGTTAAAAAAAGCGGATGAAACACTGCTCTGCCCGGTGGAGATTCCGGGTTCGGTACTTTCCGGGCTGACAGAACACGGTTTACTTGAAGATCCGTTTTACCGGATGAATGAGTACCCGACAAGAGAGCTGCTGAAAAATGATTTTATTTTTTCAAGGGAATTTGAACTGAAAAAAGAAGATGGAAGAGTGTATGCACTCTGCTGTGACGGAATCGACACGGTGGCAGATATTTTTGTCAACGGCATGCTGATAAAGCATGTGGATAACATGCACCTTCGTTACCGGATTCTGTGCACAAATGTCCTGAAAAACGGGACAAACAATATCACAGTGAAAATCCATTCTGCAATCGCATATGTAAACGAACATGTGCCGGCAGCGGGAAAAGAGATTCATTACACGGCATGCGGTGCGATGGAAGGAAATCAGTATATCCGGAAAGCACATTCCATGTTTGGCTGGGACTGGGGTCCACAGTTACCAGATATGGGGATCTGGCGTGATATTTTTATTGACAGCTATGAGAAGGCAGAACTGTCTGATCTGCATATCAGACAGGAACACATAGATGGAAAAGTTTTTCTGTCGGCAGAAACAAAAGTGATGTTGCCGGAAAAGGCACAGGACGATGAAATTGCGGAAGCAGAGTATCTGGTATTGCCACAGAGTGCGGAAAGTAATGCCCGGATATTGAAAGAAAGTGTGGGAAACAATGATTCGACACTGGCAGAGAATGCAGATAATCTTGAGGTAAAAATCACGCTGCAGACACCGGATGGAAAACAGATTTCTTTTTCGGATGGAAAATGTCTGGTTGAAGATCCGAAACTCTGGTGGCCGAACGGATACGGTGCACAGCCGCTTTATACGGTGCGTGCGGAACTTTTTCTGGGCGGAGAATTTCTGGATGCAAAAGAACTGCGCATTGGTCTGCGCACATTGACGGTCAGCCAGGAAAAGGATGCATGGGGCGAGGAATTTGCTTTTTGCATCAATGGGGTAAAGATTTTTGCAAAAGGTGCAGACTATATTCCGGAAGACTGTATTTATTCAAAAATTACTCCGGAGCGCATTTATGAGTTGTTAGATACGGCAGTGGCATGTCATTTTAACTGCATCCGCATCTGGGGCGGCGGTTATTATCCGGCGGATGTTTTCTATGATTACTGTGATGAACATGGTCTGATCGTATGGCAGGATTTTATGTATGCCTGCAATGTCTATGAGCTGACGGAGAAACTGCGGGAGAGCATTATAGAAGAAACGAAGGATAATGCGGGAAGGTTGAGACATCATGCAAGTCTTGGACTCTGGTGCGGTAACAATGAGATGGAATCAGCATGGGACCACTGGGGCGGTTTTAATGATCATTCGGATACGTTAAAACAGGATTACCTGACCATGTTTGAAAAACTGATCCCGGAAGCCTTAAAGAGCGAGGATGATGTGACGTTTTACTGGCCGTCGTCTCCGTCATCCGGCGGTAATTTTAAAGACCCGGACAGTGATGATGTCGGGGATCGTCATTACTGGGATGTATGGCATGGAGAAAAGCCGTTTTCCGACTATGAAAATTACTATTTCAGATTCTGTTCGGAATTTGGATTCCAGTCGTTTCCATGCAAAAAGACGATCGACACATTTACCCTGCCTAAGGATCGCAATATCTTTTCAGAAGTTATGGAAAGTCATCAGAAAAACGGTTCTGCAAATGCGAAGATCCTGCATTACATTGCGGAGAACTTTTTATATCCAAAAGATTTTGAGAGTCTGATCTATATCAGCCAGGTGCTGCAGGCGATCGCAATCAAGAGCGGTGTGGAGCACTGGCGCAGAAACAGGGGACGCTGCATGGGTGCAATTTACTGGCAGTTGAACGATAACTGGCCGGTCGCATCCTGGGCAAGTATCGATTACTTTGGAAGATGGAAAGCGCTGCAGTATTTTTCGAGACATTTTTATGCGGTTGTGCTCGGCAGTTTAAAGGTATCTGCGGATGCTGTTTATACGCCTTATCTGCAAAATGAGACGATGCAGGAGGTGTCGTCTGATGTCACGGTTTTTGTGAAAAATATGCGTGGGGAAGTGCTGTTTGAAACTTCACAGCGCACAGAGTGTGCACCATTGTCCGTGGAAGCCATGGAACCGGTATCTTTGAAAGAAGTGATAGAGGGCAGAGAAAGCGAGGTCTTTGTGGAGGCGGTATTTACACATTCTGATGGAACTGTGAGCCGCCAGGTGGAAATGCCAAAACCGTATAAACATATGCAGATCGAAAAAGCAGAGATCACGTTCGATGCAAAAAGAGAGGGAAATCTGTTGACACTGCAGTTAAAATCAGATGTTCCGGCATTTTTTGTCTCGGTGGAGAGCGATGTGGATCTGGTCTGGTCGGATAATTTTATGCATCTGACCGGAAAGGAACCTTATGAGATTACGGCTATTCTGCCGGAGTGCGTGGAAGGCATGCCTAAGATCTGGGTACGGTCACTGTGCGATTCGTGGGTTACGGATTATTCGCAAGCTTGACACCTGTTGTCAGGCTGTGAGCCAGAAACTAAAGTATGTGAGGTTACAGAAGAATCACTCCAAAACAGAATGACTTTACACCACCCGATACAAGTGCTATCATAAAAATAGTTAGAAACAACTAACAAATGAGAAGCATTTTTAAGAAGGTGGAATCCTATGAAAGTATATTGTTTTGGTGAGAAAGAAAAACCGGTTATTTTTCTTTTCCCCGGGACTTGTTGTCACTGGAAGGGCAATTTTGGAAAAGTAATAGAGCCGTTGGAAGAATATTTTAGGGTGGCATGCGTTTCCTATGACGGGTTTGATGAGACGGAACAGACAGAGTTTCCGACGATGACGGAGGAAACGGAAAAAATTGAACAGTATATAAAGAAAGAATTTGGCGGACATATCTGTGCCGCATATGGCTGTTCACTGGGCGGTTCTTTTGTCGGACTGCTTGCAGCACGCGGAAATATCCACATGGAGTATGGTATTTTAGGTGGTTCCGATTTAGACCAGTCGGGAAAGTTTTTGGCAAAGCTGATGACGAAACTGATGATGCCGGTTTTTTATCCGTTTATCGCGAATGGTGAGATGAAAATTCCTTTCATGAAAAAGAAAATGGACAAGATGCTGGCGGAGGACAATGGCTATATCAGAGCGTTTATGGATATGATAAAGACGCCGGATGTCGATATGAGCCATATTACAAAAAGAAGCGTCGAAAATCAGTTTTACTCAGACCTCATTACACCGCTGCCGGATCAGATCGACCCGTCCGGAACGCAGATACATATTTTATATGCCCTTAAAATGGGTGAAAAATATCGTGCGCGTTACAAAAAACATTTTGCAGGACCGATCCTGCATGAACTGGATCTGCAGCACGAAGAACTGCTTGCGGTTTATCCGGATGATTGGGTAAAAGTGATCGCGGAGATCTGTAACAGAAAACAGGGAGATTGTGCGGCAAGATTTAAAATTAAGGGAAGCTGATGAAGTGGGGAAAGTTGAATCATCAGAGAAAACAAGAAGAGAAAGTGAGAAAGAGTCTCAATTTTTCTTCTTGTTTTTTTGATCGACGTTCGGTATACTGAACGATAGTTAGACAAAACTAACAATAGTGTAAATCATGCAGACTCAGGAACCGGAAAGTTGCTACCTTTCCTGCTCCGGTGGGATTGTCTGCAAACGAAGAAAAAGGAGACAGCGGGAATGAATTATTTAGAGATTGAAAAAGTAATTGGAAGGGAGATTTTAGACTCCAGAGGTAATCCTACCGTGGAAGCTGAAGTATATTTAGTGGACGGTACCATTGGAAGGGGAATGGCACCAAGCGGTGCGTCGACCGGAGAATTTGAGGCATTAGAGCTTCGCGACGGCGATAAGTCAAGATATCTTGGCAAAGGTGTTACCAAGGCAGTTGAAAATATTAATACAATGACTGTCTCTTATACACATCTCCGAGCCCACGAGACGGAGCTACATCTC
>ENA-OZDZ01000727-OZDZ01000727.1-human-gut-metagenome-genome-assembly--contig:-NODE-727-length-12050-cov-4.592080_pt1 | contig 12050 bp, 18 predicted proteins | sample MGYA00245059_ERZ653591 | MGnify/ENA primary metagenome ERZ653591 (study PRJEB26926, sample SAMN06164985) | human gut metagenome | biome: ENVO:00009003; feature: ENVO:2100002; material: ENVO:00002003... | reverse complement strand
GTTCGAACGCATGAAGAACGAGCTCGAGGCACCGACCACGATCACGCCCGCCGAACAGCGAGCCATCCAGCGCGAAGTGGCCATCCGTGCACATAAGACCGCATCGAACTATCGGACGATCTACCGCGCCATCAAGGCACGCTACCAGATCGCACGCTACGACCAACTGCCGCGCACTCAGCTAGAAGACTGCCTCGACTTCATCAGAGAAGTCGAGCTCGACGTGCCCGAGGTGCCTCACACCGCGCACCCCGACGACGGCGGCTGCCCTCACTGTGGCCTGCACCCTATCCCCGCGGGCTCGATCGTTCTCTCCGCGCGTGAGGCCGAAAACCTGCGGACTTTCGTTTACTACTGGCGATATCTCTTCCGAGAAGACCTCGAGACCGTCCTCAAGCTGATGCGTCTCCTCCAGTCGCCTTTCGCGCCTCGCTTCTACGAAGCCGTGACAAGCATGAACCTCGGTTCCATCGAGGACATGCTCGATCGCCACGGCTATAGCGTGAGGCAACTGTCCTGCTACCGCGCCCTGACTGCTCAGTAACAGCCACACCCAATTTTCTCAATCGGCCCTGCCATAACCGGCGGGGCTTTTTCTTTGAAAGCATAAAAAATGACACTCGAGGAATTTGATTACTTTCACGAAAAAGTTTATCGAGGCATGCTTGCCTTTCTCGCCGGCAGAAAAAGCAAAGAGGCTTTTTTGGCGGGCAGAAACGTAGCGGAAGTTGCGATGAAAATCGTCCTGGACCCAAGAGCTCAAATCATTCTGAGCGACATTCTTGACGAACTTGAAGAAAAGAAAGACCCAAGATTCATCGTTGAACTAAATGTGATTTGCGCCCTAGAGAAGTGCGCCAAGCTTGTAGCGGAAAAGCAAAACCAGCCAGTAAACACAGAAACACAGGAGAACAATCATGAAATTGTATGAAATCCCAACCAAAATCCGAGCTGCGCTTGACGGTATTGACTGTGATCCAGAGACCGGAGAAATCCTTCAGGCCGACGCGCTCCACGCCGTCGAAGCCGAAGCATCCGACAAGATCGAGGCCACGGCCCTCTACCTCCGCGAGCTCGATGCCGAAGCCAAAGCCGCCAAGGACGAAGCCGACCGCATAATCGCCCGCGTCAAGTCGATGCAGAAGCGATCCGACTACCTCAAGGCAATGCTCCTCGAGGCCCTGCACGCGACTGGGAAGGTCAAGACCGCACGCGTGACCGTCTCGATCCGCACGACGCAGGCCGTCGAAGTCTCCGAAGGCGCAAACCTGCCCGAGGCCTACACGACCGTCAAGACGACCGTAAGCCCGAACAAGATCGCCATCAAGCAGGCTCTGCTCGACGGCGTCGAGGTCCCCGGTTGCCACTTGGAGGCACGCGAGAGCGTGAGCATCCGATGAGCCACAACGGATATATCGGCGTGAGGGCCGACAAGGCCCTCGCGATCATCGGCGAAAAAGGCCCGCTGCGTATGTCTTCGCTGCTCGAGGCGCTCGGGATAAGGACGAAAGTCGCAGCGTCGTTCAAGGTTACGGTGCAAAAGCTCGTCGACGCGGGGATTTTGTCCGTCACTGACGATCAGGACACGCTCGTGAGCTTGACTGACCAGAAGTACGCAGACCCCGCAATCGCCCTTGACGAGTACCGTGCATACAACTCAGAGAAGAAAGCCGAGAAGAAGACCGAGACCAAGGCCGTAATAATTCCCCCGGTTAAGCGATCGATGATCGAGGACATCGCTTTCGGAATGGCAGAACAAGGAGCAAAAGCATGAAGTCACCTCTAGAGATCAACGCAACGTGCGCGATTTGCGGAAAAGGTATCCACGCAGCGCCGAGCAAGCTAAAGGCAACCAAAGTCATCTGTTGCTCGATGGAGTGCAGCAAAAAATGGCGATCCATTGCAATGAGCGGGCAAGGGAACCACCAGTACGGGCTGAAGGGAGAGAAAAACGCTTCGTTCAAAGGGAGGCGCACCATATGAAGAAGAACAATCATCAATATGACATCTTCGAATACTGCCCTGACCACCCTTACGCAAACAAGAGCGGCCGAGTGAAGCTCCACCGCCTAATCGTCGAACGGAATCTCGAAGCGTTCTCAAGTGAATACTTCGAAGTCATCAATGGAGAGCCCTGTCTAAAGAAGCAATATTACGTCCACCACAAGGATGGAAATCACGACAACAACAGTCTGGACAATCTTGAAATCGTTACAAGATCGGAGCACCGAAGGATTCATAACCTCGAACAACCACAGGCGAAGGATCCCGTAACCGGCAGGTTCAAGCGCTCTTCGAACGGAATTCGGATCCGTTTTACGGCCGTCGACAAGGATGCGAAAGCCCCAAAGAAGGCGAGTCGTGGAGCTGGAGCGTATGACTTGAGCGCTGTTCGGCGAGAAGAACTGCCGAATGGTTTCGTCAAGTATTACACGGGGATCGCCGTCGAAATCCCTCAGGGATACACAGGCTTTCTGTACCCAAGAAGCTCTGTGGTCAAGCGCGGTCTTTTGATGGCAAACAGCGTAGGTGTTATAGATTCTGATTTTCGAGGCGAGATTTCTGCGATCTTCGTTAAGACAAAGGATTCCGCAGAGTACAGACTGGGTGACCGCATGTGTCAGCTATTGATCCAAAAAACGCCAGACATCGAGTTCGAATGGGCTGACGAGCTGAGCGAGACCGCGCGAGGCGCGGGCGGCTACGGAAGCACTGGACGCTAAATGGACAAAGACCAAGAAATCAACGTCATCAGCGTCAGCGGTGGCAAAGACTCAACGGCAATGCTCTTGCTTGCCATCGAACGCGGGACGGAGAACATCCGCCCCGTTTTTTGTGACACAGGCAACGAACACCCTCTGACATATGACTACGTCCGTTATCTGGCCGACGCGGTCGGCATCGAGATCGAATGGGTAAAAGCCGACTTCTCCGCCGCCATCGAGCGCAAGCGAGTCACGGTGGAAACGAAGTGGAGGGAAGAAGGCATCTCAGAGAAGAAGATCGCTGAGGCGCTCTCTGTTCTGCATCCAACCGGCACCCCCTTCCTCGACATGATCGTCTGCAAGGGGCGCTTCCCTTCGACCAGGATGCGCTTCTGCTCGATCGAGCTGAAGGCGAACGTCCTGAGAAATCAGGTTCAGCTCCCCCTCCTTCGAGATGGGATCGACGTTGTCTCGTGGCAAGGAATCAGGCATGACGAGAGCAAGGCCAGAGCGTGCGCTGTGGAGCGTGACTTCGCCATGAAGGACGAAGTCACAGGAGCGGAGATGTGGAACTACCGACCGATCCTCGACTGGACGGCTGAAGACTGCTTCGACATGATGCGCCGCCACGGGATCGACCCAAACCCGCTCTACAAGATGGGCATGGGGCGTGTCGGCTGCATGCCATGCGTCAATTGCCGAAAGGCAGAGCTGAGGGAGATCGCGAACCGCTTCCCTGCTGAGATCAACCGCATCGAAGAGTGGGAGCGCATCGGCAGAATGGCCGGCAAGCATTCGTCCGGCACGTTCTTCCCAGAAGCCAACGGCAACGGATCAGGCATCCGAGCAGCTGTTGAGTGGTCTAGAACGGTACGCGGCGGAAAGCAGCTCGACATCTTCGCGGACGGCGAGCATGAGCTGACCACGTGCTCGTCAAAGTACGGCCTCTGTGAATGAGGCAAAGGACAAGCTATGAACTACAGACTAAAAGACCGTGAGCTTCAGCGGAAGCTCGACGAGATCAGTGACGGAAGCTTCTCGTCGAGGCTGGCGGACGTAAGTGGCGAAATTCCAAATTTATTCAGACAAAGTATTAGTACACGCATTTATTTCGGCGACAAATACCAATTCTCTCTTCACGCAACTCAAGACATGCTCGAAGAAGTCCCCGAGTACGACCCGCACAAGTGGAACGAGTACCCGGAGGTGACGCCGCCGGAGGGTGTCTGGATGCGGTGCGAGACCGACGTAAATGCAATAGAGCACAAGATTCGACACGTTGCGAAGTTTGATGGGCGTGAGTGGCGTGACTACCTGTCGAAACAAGTCGTAGTTCACCGATTCCGCCCGTGGGATGAGGATGACGAAGCATGACGCAATGGAAATACTTCCCGGACACGCCGCCGCGCGGCTTGCCGCTCAGGCTCGAAGTCAAAGAAAAGGATCAAAACACTGGCACACCGGAACCGTACTACGGCAAGACGCTTTTTCAGGGGTTTGCGGTTTTCGACGGGCATGACTTCATCCCGTTCGGCTCGTTCCACCGGCTGCCGATTTTTTGGGACGGCCGGCTAAACGCCTTTGGGCATAAGGATGTGACCGCTAGATACGCCCTGTGGGAGGACGAGGAATGAAGCCCGAAAAAGCGCATCGACGCCGTGCGCTCTTCGCGTTGGAAGCCATCGAGGTATGCGCCACGTCGTGTCGAAAGGGTTGGAAGGGTCGAACCCCTCCGACCATGGAGGAAGTCGACGACGCTATCCGCAAGTTGTCTTACTGCGTCGGGACGCTGAAGGACTATCGCTCGATTCGCATCCAGTTGGAAAAGGAGAAAGAGGAGGAGGAATGAAAACGAATCGTTTTGAACTGAAAGACTTTCGTCTTAATGAGATTCTCTCAATGCTCACTACGTACAACGGTCCGAGCCTGTCGGAAGAACTCAATAGAGTTTGGACTGGCGAAGCGAGGACCGTCAAATTCGGAAATCGCTTTTCTGTCGATCTCACCCCCGAAGACGTCAAGGAAAACCCGGAGTTTCGTCCGAACGAATGGAACCCAACGAAGTCTTGGAACATCCCTAAAAACGTCGACCTGATGTTTTCGATTCAGGAAAATGAATCAGGGAAAGAAATCGCACGCTTGCGTGGCCACTTCGACGGTGAGAATTTCAGAAGACCAAGCGGAGAGCCCATGTACGCATTTTGCCGTGGATTTCATGCAACAAAGTACAAATCGCTCATCAAGTGTTGGCCTGATGATCAAAAAAGCGAGTGGATCTCTGGGGACTTTTTAGCTCGAGTGGCTGAATTTGATCGTCGACTTGTAGAAGAAATGGAGGGGTACGAGAAATGCCTGTCAAGATGAAAAAGGAAATACGCAAGCGGGTTGCATGCCAGATCGGGGCGACGCTGGAAGATATGCACAAGGCCGAGTCGGAGTGTGACGGAGAGTTGTGCCTGTACCCAGTAGACGCAAAAGGTACGCTGGGTGGCTTCTACATCCTCCACGTCCCGGTCAAGGGAAAGATTGCGCCAACGCTCTTCCCGACTGAGTACTTCGTCAAACAGAAGGAGGACGAGGAATGACCGGAAATATCGACTGGCAACGGTACGATGAAAATGATGAAGCGACGCACCCGCGCCCCTGCCAAGAACTGCTCATCATGGCCCTGAAGAACGGCAAACCCGTCTTCATACCGCACGCCTACTTCGGCCTAGGCGACGACCACTTCTACGAAGCCAAAACCGTCAGGGGCAACACCGTCGCCAAGCGCGTCGCGCACAAGGTTGCCGGCTATGACGACGTTGCATGGGCTTACCTCGACGTGCCGTCGTGGTGGCACGCAAAGGAGAAGGACGAGGGATGACCGAAACCGAAATCGTTGTTCAAGACACCCGCCGAGAGCTCCGATGGTCTTTCCGCGATCAGTCGGTCGCCAACCTCCTCGGCCTCGCAAAGCGACTCATCGACAACAAGGACACAGCCAGCATCGCAGACGCGGTGAGGAAGTACACGACAGTGCTTTCCGCCGCGAGGCAGAGTGCAAACCCTGCCGCACTCGAGCGCGTGAAGTTCTCTGCATACATGCTCACGCACGCACTGCGCGACTGGGAGGCGGCGCGATGAAGGCAACGTCGTAAAATAGGAAAGCCCCCGTGCAGTGCAATGCGCCGGGGGCTTGGTTAACCTTTACGAAGAGATATACCCATAATCTGGGCGAACAGGCAACCCGTAACGTTTTATACTGGTCACAACAAAGCTCCTCATCAAGGAAGCAAAATGAACATCAAGCGCCCTGACTTGTACAGAACAGAGCAGTTCAACAAATGGTTCAACAATCTAAAGGATCACGTTGCAAAAAGTGCTATTCGTACACGATTAACGCGCATGGCATCCGGCCATTTTGGAGACTGCAAGAAGATAGGGAACATCTCTGAAGCAAGAGTAAATGTTGGCCCTGGATATCGAATCTACTTTACGATTAAGGGACGACAGATTCTTTTGCTACTAGCTGGCGGAGATAAAAGCACCCAAGCCAAGGACATCAAACTAGCTCAGGATTTGGCTCGAATGGATGTAGAACTGTGAGGACACAACCATGGAAAAACTCAAGATCAAGCCCTTCAATCCTGTGGAGGGTATGACAGATGAAGAGATCATTGAATATCTCGCAGATTGTCTATTGGACGGAGAGGAAACGTCGGCTCGCGCCGTTGAATTCGTATGCTTCGAACGCAACATGATGCAGGCCATGAAGCTACAGATGAAAGGGTGTGCACTCGCAATCGCACGGGTCAAGCAGAACAGTTCCGCCAATAACCAATACCACCTGTCCCCGTCAACATAATCCAGACGAACTCGAAATTAGAAACAATACGCCCTCGGCGCTTCGGCTCCGGGGGCTTTTTTTATCTGATCAAACATGCCAGTAAGCAAAAAAACCCGCAAAAAAGGACAGCGAGCACGAGACCTCGCCGTCCGAAAGAAGTTTGTGCAAGGAAAGTTCAAGGACGCGGACGACGCGCGCAGGACAATCGCAAGTCTCGAGCACCAGAAAACCCGCCAACGTCGGCGCTGTGAACAGCTCGGCTGGCTTCTCGGCTTTCAGGAGAAGGACTCTCTGCTTGAAGCCTTCACGCTCAGCTTTTTCGCGCTCGAGCGCTGGCCAACCACGAACGACTACGCGGACTTCAATCAGATCAGCAGCACGCTCATGCTCGGTGCACTTTGTCACAAGTGTCTTGGCGTTGCAGAGAAGGACTTGCTCGAAGACATCCAACACGCCGCCTTCATGACCGTCGTCTGCGCTCGACTGCGCAACCACGGCAAGGAGATTCCGCCAGCCAACCTTGAGCCGGTCAAGCACGGCCTCATCGTCGCGCAGGAGCTCATGGAGTACGCCTACGAGCATGAACGTCAAGCGCTCATCAACGTGCTCAAGCACAACACGCATGAGACGTTGGACGAGACGCCTGGCTTGCGTGAAGCGCACGAGCGATTCATTCTCGGGCGTCACTACGAGACGGTTCGCGGCTGGGAGCTCGAGGACGACTCGCTTGAGAAAGCTATGAAGTCGGGCGTACTGCCCGAACCAGAGGAACGATATGACTACTTGGAACAGAGAGGAGGAGAGAGATGATCTGGATGACCAAAGTCGAACTAGCGCAGTACCTCAAGAGGTCGACGCGAACGGTTGAAAGGTGGGTAGTGCAGCAGAAACTGCCGCCCGGTTGGCGGCAGGCGGACGGGTTCATGCGCTGGCGCAAAGATATCGTCGACCAGTGGCTCGAGGACTGCGAGCCCTACGCTAAGAGATGCCAGAAGCTCTTGAAGCTGAGAAGCGCGATGCTGTAAAATTCCCGAGTGGGATTGAGAACCAAAAGCCCCGAGCAGTCATCACTGTTCGGGGCTCTTTTTTTGCCTGTTTTTATGGCTTTCTTTATGGCCACGGGAGCGGCTTTTGAATTTCTCCTGTGCCACAACAAATTCTGGCGGAAGCGGTGGGATTCGAACCCACGAAGGGTTGCCCCTCGCTGGTTTTCAAGACCAGTGCATTCAACCACTCTGCCACACTTCCGACGTCAGATAAGTTTCGCATTCTACAGAAGTAATGAAAAAAAGTCCACAGGCATCGCTTGTTCCGGCAAAAGCGGAAAAAACGTTCTCAGCGCCCGCCTCGACGCTCCGAAGCGGGCCTGTCGGCGAGATTGGGCCTGTCCGCGGGCGCTCCGAGCAGACTCGCTTCGGACCTGAATTCGAAGCGCACGAGCGTGTCGTCGTGGGCGAGTTCGTCGCAGAAGCGGATGTCCATGCCGAGCGCGCCCGTGAAGACGAGCTCCCCGTCGAGCCAGACGAGCGGAAGGTCGGCGCGTTCGAAGGCGGGCACGCCCGCCTCGGCGAAGAGGTCCTTGAGGTACTTCGACGGACGGTTCGGCCAGAGCTTCATTCTTTCGGCGCCACGGCGGGCGCGAACCTCGAGGGTGCCATCGCGCAGGCGCCTCGCGCTCACGCCGCACTCTCCGGGCAGGCACGGAATGACGGCCAGAGAGCCGTTCCAGCCGGGAAGCGCCAGCGTGTCGCCGCCTTCCCAGACGAGCACCGCATCGCGCGTATCCTCCGACCGTCTGGGCGAGACGTCGCGGATGACGAGAAGGTCGCCCCACCTGCGCATCTCCTTGGAGCGCACCTGAAGCGCAAGCTGCGAGTCGGCGTGGCTCTGCCTCACCTGCCTGAGCCCCTCCTCAAGACGCGCTCGGTTGGGCAGCTGCATGCCTTCCTCCTGCATCCAGGTGCGCAGGCACCAGGCCTGGCGGGCGGGGATCAGCCTGAGAAGCGCGGGAATGCGCAGGGCGTGCGGATTCGCCTCGTCCCTGCACCGCGCAAGATCGTCGAGCGAAACGGAGCGGAGCACCTCGGCCGCCTCGGCCGTGAGCGAAACGGCGCGCGCCGCGGCCTGCCTGAAGCCCGGACGGATCTTGTCGAGAAGCGGCACGACCTCGCGGCGGATGCGGTTGCGCAGGTACTTCGGACTCCGGTTCGACTCGTCCTCGACGTAGCTGAGCTTCACGCTTCGGGCGTACCTGTCGATGTCGGCGCGAAGCACGCCGCTCCAGGGGCGCACGAGCAGAAGCGGCGGCGCGTTTCTCGAGGCCGAAAGTCCAGGGATCACGAGCTCGCGCGTCTGCGGAAAGGCGGCGAGTCCTTCGGGCCCCGCGCCGCGCATCCACTGCATGAGGAAGGTCTCGATACGGTCGTCCTCGTGATGCGCCGTCAGCACGACGTCATAGGCCTCCTCGCGTGCAAAGCGTGCAAGCGCCCTGTAGCGGACCTCGCGGGCCGCGGCCTCGACGCCTTCGCCCGTCTGCCTGACCGTCACGCGCACGGGCGTGAACGGAATGCGCCTTGCCTCGCACTCGGCGCGACAGTGCGTCTCCCAGTCGTCCGCATTGGGCGAGAGGCCGTGATTGACGTAGACCGCATGCACGCGGGCGATGAGAAACTGGCGCGGACGATGAAAGAGCTTCTCGACGACGTCAAGGAGCGCCATGGAGTCGCGCCCGCCCGAAAGCGCCACGACGACGCGCACGGGATTGAGCGGCCTGAGCGAGAATTCGTCCCCCTTGACGCCGAGAAGCGTTTCGGCCGCATCGGAGAGCGCGTCGTAGACGAGCTGCGTCAGACGCTCGGCGAGCGCCTTCGAGCGGCGCGGCGCGGACTTGCGGGCTGGGGCTTTTCTGGGAGCGTCGGACATGGGCGGACTGGAGGGACTCAAAGAGCCGTGAAAAACAAAGCCGTCATTGTACTGCGGCGGGCGACACGAACGGGAAGAAATCCCAAAAAGGCACGTCCTCCATGGAGAAACGTGCCTTTTTGAGACGGGCGGGACGGTGAGGTCCGCTTATTCGGCCTTTTCCGCTTCAGCGGCCTTCTTGGCGCACGAGCAATCGCAGGGATCGGCCTTGGCGTCGGGTTGAGCTTCAGGCGCGGCGGCGGGAGCCTCGGGCTCGGGAACCTCCTCAGCGAGGCGCTCGAAGCGGCCGTAGCCCTCGAGCCTCTCGGCGCGGCGTGCGAGCAGCGTCGGCATGTCGTGCTTCATGAGGACGCGAAGCTCGTCGACGAGAGCCTTCTTGAGGGTGGTCGCCATGAGCTTGGGATCGCGGTGGGCGCCGCCGAGCGGCTCGGAGAGCACGCGGTCGACGAGGCCGAGCTGCGAGAGGCGCGGGGCCGTCAGGGCGAGCGCCTCGGCGGCGCGCGGGGCCTGACCGGCGTCCTTGAAGAGAATGGACGCGCAGCCCTCGGGACTGATGACCGAGTAGGTCGAGTACTGAAGCATCATCACGGTGTCAGCGACGGCGATCGCGAGCGCGCCGCCGGAGCCGCCCTCGCCAATCACGCAGGAGACGATCGGCACGTTGAGGGTGGACATCGCGTAGATGTTGTGGCCGATGGCCTCGGACTGGCCGCGCTCCTCGGCGTCGATGCCGGGATAGGCGCCCGGGGTATCGACGAAGGTGATGACGGGCAGGCCGAACTTCTCGGCGAGCTTCATGAGGCGCAGGGCCTTCCTGTAGCCCTCGGGACGGGCCATGCCGAAGTTGCGGCGGGTGCGCTCGCGCAGCGTGCGGCCCTTCTGGTTGCCGATCACGATGACATTCATGTCGGCGAGGCGGGCGAGACCGCCCACGATCGCCTCGTCGTCCGCAAAGGCGCGGTCGCCGTGGAGCTCCTGGAAGTCCGTGAACATCATGTCGATGTAGTCGAGCGTGTACGGGCGGTTCGGATGGCGCGCGACGAGCGACATCTGCCAGGGCGTGAGGTCCGCGTAGACCTTCTTCAGAAGCTCGCGGGACTTGTTCTCCAGCTGCGCGACTTCGGCGTCGATCGAGACGGCGACGGCGCTCTCGGAGGTGTTCTCGGCAAGCTCCCTGAGCTCGTCGACCTTCTTCTCGAAGGCCTCGATGTCGTGTTCAAATTCAAGAAAAACGCGTTTTGCCATGATGGTCGATATGTCCTGAAATGGGTCCGTGGAACTCAGATGCGGCGCCAGGTCGTGCCCTGCGGGCCGTCCATGAGCACGATGCCCTCGTCAAGGAGGGACTTGCGGATTTCGTCGGCGCGGGCGAAGTTCTTCGCCTTCTTGGCCTCGCGGCGTTCCTCGATCAGGGCGTTGATGCGGGCCTCGTCGGCATCGGAGGCGCCGCCCTTGAGGAAGTTCTCGGGGTCAAGCTGCAGGATGTTGAGCACGGCGCCCAGGCCCTTGAGCTGGCGCACGAGGACCGGATCGCCCGTGCGGTTGATCTCGGTGGCGAGCTCGAACATCGCGGCGATGGCGAGCGGCGTGTTGAAGTCGTCGTCCATCGCGGCCTTGAACTGGGCGGCGTACTTCTCGCTCCAGTCGACCTCGCCTTCGGCAGCCTCGCGGCCCTTGAGGGCCCCGTAGAGGCGCACGAGGGCCTTCTGGGCCTCCTCAATGAGCGCGCTCGAGAAGCTGATCGGGCTGCGGTACTGGCTGCGCAGCAGGAAGAAGCGGAGCACTTCGGCGCCGTTGCCCTCGCCGTAGGCGGCTTCGGTGTCCTTGAGAGCGTCGCGGATCGTCCAGAAGTTGCCGAGCGACTTGGACATCTTCTCCTCGTGGCCGGAGGCGTCGCGCACGCGCAGCGGACCCGAGTGCATCCAGACCTTGGCGAACGGCACGCCGGAGGCGGCCTCGCTCTGGGCGATCTCGTTCTCATGGTGCGGGAAGATGAGGTCGGGACCGCCGCCGTGGATGTCGAACGTGTCGCCGAGGATCTTGGCGCTCATGGCCGAGCACTCGATGTGCCAGCCCGGACGGCCGCAGCCCCACTTGGATTCCCACTGGGGCTCGCCCGGCTTGGCGCTCTTCCAGAGCACGAAGTCGAGCGGATCGCGCTTGCCGGCAGCCACGTCGACGCGGGCGCCCGACTGCAGGTCGTCGATCGACTTGCCGGAGAGGCGGCCGTAGTTCTCGAACTTGCGCACGGCGAAGTCGACGTCACCGTCGGAACCCTGGTAGGCGTAGCCCTTCTGCTCAAGCTTCTCGATGAGGCCGAGCATTTCGGGGATGTAGTCGGTGGCGCGGGGCTCGTGCGTGGGCGCGAGGCAGCCGAGCGCGAGCATGTCCTCCTGCATCGCGCGGCCGAACTCCTCGGTGAGCTCGGTCGTCGTGATGCCACGCTCGGCAGCGCGGCGGATGATCTTGTCGTCGACGTCCGTGATGTTGCGCACGAAGGTCACCTTCATGCCGGAGGCCTCGAGCCAGCGGCGCACGACGTCGAAGGCCACGAAGGTGCGGCCGTGGCCGATGTGGCAGTAGTCGTAGACCGT
>ENA-OZDZ01000723-OZDZ01000723.1-human-gut-metagenome-genome-assembly--contig:-NODE-723-length-12093-cov-4.001578_pt1 | contig 12093 bp, 9 predicted proteins | sample MGYA00245059_ERZ653591 | MGnify/ENA primary metagenome ERZ653591 (study PRJEB26926, sample SAMN06164985) | human gut metagenome | biome: ENVO:00009003; feature: ENVO:2100002; material: ENVO:00002003... | reverse complement strand
AGATTGTTTGTATGGTGGTCGATTGCGGCAGTCTTAAGGGCGCGGCCGACGAGCTGGGCTATACGCAAAGTGCGGTGAGCCAGGCTGTCAAGGCGCTCGAGCGCGAGCTGGGTACCACGCTTATCGAGCGCGGTAAGCAGGGCGTTTCGCTTACGCGCGACGGTAAACAATATCTGCCGTACCTGCGCCAGATTGTGACTGCCGAGGCTGAGCTCGAGGGCAAGCGCCGGGAACTGCTGGGGCTTTCGTCGACCGATATTCGCATCGCGACGTTTACCAACGTGAGCCGTACCGTGTTGCCGCGCGTGATCCGCGACTTTGGTGCGCTGCACCCGGGTGTACGCTTTACCCTTAAGCAGGGCGATTACACGCGCAACGCCCAGTGGGTGCACGATGGCGTGGTTGATTTTTGTTTTACGGCGCGCGGATTTACCGCTGGGCTCGAGAAGCGCGTGGTCTATCACGACGAGTTGGTGGCATTGTTGCCGGCCGCGCATCCGCTGACGGCAAAGGAAAAGGTGACACTTGCCGACCTGGCGTCCGAGCCGTTTGTACTGCTGGATGAGGGCGAACAGAGCCTGGTGCTCGATGCATTCGCAACGCACGGGCTGTCGCCGCACGTGACGAGTGAGGTGACCGATGACTACACCATTATGGCGATGGTGGAGGAGGGCCTAGGCGTGAGCATGCTCTACCGTCGTACTGTGGAGGGCATGCGAGCCGATATTTGTGTGCGGCCCATCGTGCATGCCCCCTCGCGCGACGTGGTGGCCGCCTGGCGCAGCTGGGACACCATGCCTATCGCCACGAGGCGCTTTATCGACTATATGAGCTCGCATATTGTCAATTAATGACTGGCGTGGCGTTGGGTGCGGTGTTTAGCGGGCTGTCGCTTTGGCTTGGGTGGCGCGATAGGTGCGTGCCGGGTGGCAGAGTAGTACCGCCACGACCATGAAGAACGCTGTGGTGCCCAAGCTGATGGGGTAGACCATCATGATGTTCGCAAAGGTGCGGAAGTGCGGGAACACGCAGAACACCCAATAGAAGCGGATGCCGCAGACGCAGATCATGGTGATGAGGGCGGGCGTGAGCGAGATACCAAAGCCGCGCAGGTAGCCTGACATGTTTTCGTAGAACATGCTAAAGGCATACGCCGGGAAGATCGAACACACGCGGATATAGCCGATCGAGACGATGTTGGGATCGCTATTGAACAGCGACAAGATTTCGCGCCCCAGGCCGACAATAACGATGATCGTGGTGAGTGCAACGATACCGCCTTCGACCAAGCAGACCTTGAGCGTCTTGGTGCAGCGGTCGATCTGGCGGGCGCCGTGATTTTGTCCCACAAAGGTGGTACACGCCTGGCTAAAGCTGTTGAGCAGGTTGTAGCACACGTACTCCAGGCTCATGGCGGCGCTCGAGGCGGCCATGACATCGGTGCCCAGGCTGTTGATGGCAGACTGGATGATGATGTTGGCGACGGCAAAGACGGCGCTTTGGATGCCGGCGGGCAGGCCGATCTTGACGATGCGCTTGAGGGCGACGGGGTCGATAGCCAGGTCGCGCGGGGTGACACGGACGACGGAGTCGGTCTTGAGCAGGCGGATAAAGAGTGTAGCGGCGCTGACGGTGTAGGCGATGGCGGTGGCGATGGCGACGCCCGCGACGCCCCAGTGGAGCACGGGGACAAAGATGAGGTCCAGGCCAATGTTGAGGACGGTGGACACGGCAAGCGCCTGCAGCGGCATGCGGGTGATGCCGACGGAGCGGAAGATCGCGGCCTCAAAGTTGTAGAGCAAGATCGAGGGCAGGCTGAGCAAAAAGACGCGCAGGTAGAGCGAAGCGAGCGGCATGGTTTCGGCGGGAACGTTGAGCGCGGCGAGCATGGGCTCGGCAAAGATCTCGCCCAGAGCGATGACGACAAAGCCTACGAGTGCCATTAAAATCGAGGTATGGACGGCGCGTTTGACCATGTTCTGATCGTTGCGGCCGATAGCGTTGGCGATGACCACGTTGGAGCCAAGCGACATGCCGATAAACAGGTTGAGCATAAGACTGGTAAGCGGAACATTGGAGCCGACCGCCGCCATGGCGAGGGTTCCCTGGTCGCCCGAGAAGTTACCGATGATGACCGTGGCGATGAGGTTGGAGAGCTGCTCTAAGATACTCGTGGCGGCCACGGGGAAGGCGAACAGGGGAATATTGCGCCACAGCGAACCGGTGGTCATGTCAATGTGCTTAGATGCGGTATCAGCCATACGCTCTCAATCTCTAATATGCTTTTCCGTGCTTATTTGCGCAGACGATGATACTCCTAATCGGCTAGTCGTTGGGGACGTTCTTAAACGACTAGTCGTTCAAGAACGTCCCCCAATGACTAGGTGGGGAAGGCGTGCGACAATGGTGGGCGTTGTGTTGTTCGCGCTAAGGAGTTGCCATGTTGTTGTGTCCCGTTTGCCATGAGCCGTTGGTGGACGACGAGCGCGGTGCTGTGTGCGCGGGTGGACACCGGTTTGACCGTGCGCGCGAGGGCTATCTATATCTACTGCGCTCGTCCAAGAGCGGCGACTCTATGGGCGATCCCAAGTCGCAGGCACGCAGCCGCCGTGACTTTCTGAATTGCGGTTACTATGCGCCGTTGCGCGATGCGATGGTTGAGTTGGCGCGCAAGCAGGTGTCTGGGCGCGCCGCGTCTGTGAACGGCCCCATGACGCTGCTCGATATTTGCTGTGGCGAGGGCTACTACACCAGCGCCATGGGCGCGGTGCCGGGCGTGGATGCTTACGGTTTCGACCTGGGCAAAGAGATGGTGCGCTTGGCGGCCAAGCGCGGCGATGCGACCTACTTCGTGGCCAACATGAAGGACATCCCTGTGGCCGATGGCGCCTTCGATATGGTGACCGAGCTCTTCGCTCCCTTTAACGAGCGCGAGTTTGCCCGCGTGCTGGCGCCGGAGGGTTCGCTCTACACCGTGGTGCCGGGTGCCCGTCATCTGTTTGGGCTCAAGGAGGTGCTCTACGACACGCCGTACCTTAACGATGAGAAGCTGCCGAAGACCACCGAGCTCGAGTTAGTCGGAACGCAGCGGGTATCTGCGAATATTACGCTTCAGACCCAGGCCGATATCGAGGCGGTGTTCCAGATGACGCCGTACTACTATCGCACACGCCCTGCCGACAAAGAGCGCCTGGCAAATTTGGATACCCTTCAAACCGACATCGACTTCATCATCGCCGAGTATCGCCACAGCTAACAACCTGCCAAAAAGGGACAGGTTTATTTTGGTAGGTTTTATCTGGGCAAACGTAAAGGGCCGACCGCGGAGATGCGCGATCGGCCCTTTTTAGTTGCTTGGCTGCAGAGGTTATGAGAAGCGAGCGCTTACAGGCGGTCCTTGTTCTCGGCCTTAACGGCGTGTGCCTGCTGGACAAAGAACAGGTCGTACACCACGATGACAAAGGCGCCAAAGTTGATGGCGTCGCCGCCAAACGCGGGAAGCGTGAGCACCGCTTGGGCAAGCGTGGCGACCGCGGCAACAATACCGAGCTTAAACGCGCCGTCCACCTGCGAAGGCTTGTTGGCGCCCTTGACACCGGCGACGCCTGCAGCAAGGTCGACGAGACCCTTGGCGATAAGCACGACCGCTGCGAGCGTGGCGTACGAACCGTACGTGGAATCGAGACCGCCCGTGGCGATACCGACGCCGGCGGTGACGAGGCTGGCGATGCCCAAAACAAAGTAGATGAGAGCAAGGATTTTGAGAGTCTTGCGAGTGAAGCTCATGGCTGGTCCTTTCGATACGAGTACGCCAACTTGGCGCACCCAATGTACTGCACATATGGTGAAGCACATTGTAGTTCAACGGGGCGATGCATGCGTTTGAAAGCGTCTCTTGCCTGTGCGGTCCAACCTTTCAAAAAGGAAAGCTGGGCGTAAGCCAAATCGATGGCAGCGTATGCGCGGCGCTGCGATGATGGGGCCATGGTAAGAGCTAGACCGAAGGAGGAACCATGATGTACGGAGCAGAGCAGGTACGTGAGGCGCGGTCGTTGGGAAGGCGCATGAGTGATTCCGTGATCGCTACTGTGTGCACGGGATTGATGGCGGTGCTTTGTATTGCGATGCTGTGGGCCATGTCGCATGTGGGACAATAGCGGACGGTTGGGTGCCGACACAAACGGCGCTCACGTATTCGTTTTGCTTGCTAAGGAGTACCCATGGGCGTCGTCGATCCCTTTTCTGTTGCTCGGTCCGCGGGGCTTGAGCTGATCGGGAAGTCCGAGGGCCTCACACTCACCGACGGCACGATGGAGCTGCGCGCCGATTTTGGCCGCATGCTGCCGCGACTCAAGCAGGGCCGTCTGCAGCAAGAGCTGTTGGTAAAGGCTGCGCGCACAAAGGGCATCGAGCGACCATGGGCGATTGACGCCACGGCAGGCTTTGGCGAGGATTCACTGCTGCTGGCTGCCGCGGGCTTTACCGTCGATCTATATGAACAGGATTGCGTGATCGCGGCGCTCCTCAAGGATGCCTTGGATCGCGCGGCAGATGATCCGGCGCTTGCGGCTGCCGCGTCGCGCATGCGCTTACATGCGGGCGAGGACAGCATTGCCGGCCTTCACCATATAACTGAGCTAATCGAGCAGGGCGAGCTCGCGGCTCCCGACGTGGTGTATCTGGACCCCATGTTTCCCGAGCGCACCAAGAGCGCGGCGGTGAAAAAGAAGTTCCAACTCTTGCATCATCTGGAACAGCCGTGTGCCGATGAGGAGACGCTGGTCGAAGCCGCGCTTGCGGTGCATCCGCGCAAGGTCGTTATCAAGCGGCCGGTGAAGGGGCCACTGCTTGCCGGCGTTAAGCCGAGCTATCAGCTTGCGGGCAAGGCCGTTCGCTACGATGTTTTGGTGCCGCCGCGCCCGTAGCCTGTCGAGCATAGGCGGATGCGCGAGATTATTTCCAAGGGTGCGACGTCAGGTGCCAGCCGCCGCAGTATTCGCATTTGTAGCAGGCCAAACCGCGCCGTCCGCGGTTTTCGCAGTCGGCCATAACGGCCTCGGCCTCGGCGCGCGTGTCGTAACGGTTTTTGCGCTCGCACGACTTGTAGCGCCAGGCCTCATCGCGCTCGGCGTCCAGGGCGTCGCGGCGCTCATCCTCGCGCGCAAACAGGTCGCTCATATCGCCGCCGGTGGCAGCGCCCAAAAACTCGCTTTTGGCTTTTGACCAGGCGGCTCGCTTTTTGCTCCCCATCTGCTTCGCGCCCCTCTCCAAACGTTGGTATCATTGCTCAATCAAAGTGATACCAATAAACGTGAGGTCGCCGCGTGATGATCAGAAAAACCCTCGATACCGACATTCCCGCCGTCATGGCTATCTATGACGCGGCCCGCGCCTTTATGCGCGCGCATGGCAACGCCACGCAGTGGCCCGAGGGCACGCCTTCTGCCGAGCAGCTGGCTGCCGATATCGCCGCCGGTGGCAGCTATGTGTGCGAAGTCGACGGTCGCGTGGTGGCGACGTTTGCCTTTTTACCGGGCCCGGACGAGTGCTATGACGTAATTGAGGACGGTCAATGGCGTAGCGACACTCCGTACGCCGTGCTGCACCGTGTGGCATCCGACGGCACCGTGCACGGTATCGCGGCTGCGATGTTTGCCTTTGCCAAAGAGCGTGCCGATCACCTGCGCATCGACACGCATCAGGACAACCTGCCCATGCAGGGTGCGAGTATTAAGGCGGGGTTTGAGCGTGCCGGCGTCGTCTATGTATCCGACGGCACGGCGCGTGTTGCGTTCGATTGGCTGCGCGAGGTGTAAAAGCCGGGCCTCACGGCAACAATTCATTCGAACGAAAAATGGCCCCGGGCGGGGCCATTTTTGGTTACTGCACTGTTTTGAAAGCCGGCTTTCGCAAGGCGCGAACCTACGAAAATCGCCGCGCGGCAACGCAGGGCGATGAGCTCGGTCGGGGGATAGGGCCCGCTTCGCCCGCCGGCCCGTAAATTGTATCATCCAGTGTGGAACGAGGGTGCCCGTTGCCGCGTGCGATGGGCTTGCAATAAGAGGAGAGCCATGTCGAAGCAAGCGGTCGTTGGAATCTTGGCACATGTCGATGCCGGCAAGACCACGCTGGCCGAGGCCATGTTGTTCAACGCGGGCCGCATTCGCAAGCGCGGACGCGTGGACGATGGCGATTCACATCTGGACACTAACGCGATCGAGCGCGAGCGCGGTATCACGATCTTCTCGTCGCAGGCCGTGCTCGATCACGGCGATACCCATGTCATGCTCGTGGATGCGCCGGGGCATGTCGATTTTTCAGCCGAGGCGGAGCGCACGCTGCGCGCACTCGACTACGCGATTTTGGTTGTGGGTGCCAACGATGGCGTGCAGGGACACACCGAAACCCTGTGGCGCCTGCTTGCGCGCTATGACATTCCGACGTTCATCTATATCAACAAAATCGATTTGGAGAATCCCGGCCGCGATGTTTTGCTGGCACAGCTTGGGCAGCGTCTTTCCGAGGGCTGCCTGGATGCCAACGAACTGCTGGCGGGCGGCGCCGTTCAGGAGGACGCTGCTGCGTTGGACGAGGCGGCGCTCGAGGAGTTTTTTGAAGCGGGCGAGCTTTCTGTCGCAACGCTGTCGCGCATGGTTGCCGAGCGCAAGCTCTTTCCCTGCTTTGCCGGCTCGGCGCTCAGGGACCAGGGCGTGGACGAACTGCTGGATGGCATATGTGCGCTGATGCGCGAACAGGCGTGGCTCCCGGAGTTTACCGCGCGCGTCTATCGTGTCAGCCGCGGGGATCGCGGCGAGCGTTTGGCTTGGGTTAAAGTGACCGGCGGCACGCTGCACGCAAAACAGATGATTGGCGGACGTTCCGGTGCCGAGGCATGGGAGCAAAAGATCGATCAGGTGCGCATCTATAACGGCGAGAAATACGAGCTTGCACAGAAAGTTGCCGCTGGCGGCATCTGCGCCGTGACGGGTCTTGCACACGTTCGCCCAGGGGACGCCCTGGGCGCGGAGCCCGCGGGCGATGCGCCCGTCATTGCGCCAGTCCTTACCTATACGGTGCTTCCGGGCGAACACGATGTCCACGCGGTGTTCAAAGCACTGACTGAGTTGGCGGACGAAGATCCTATGCTCGGCGTAAGCTGGAATACGCATCTTGAGCAGATTCATTTGCAGTTGATGGGCGCCGTGCAGCTCGAGGTCGTGCAGCGGGTGTTGGCCGATCGCTTTGGCCTTTCGATTGATTTTGAGTCTGGCGGCATTCTCTATAAGGAGACTATTTCGCAGCCGGTCGAGGGCGTGGGCCACTTTGAGCCACTGCGCCACTATGCCGAGATACATCTGCGCCTGGAGCCATTGCCGGCGGGTTCGGGCGTGCAGTTTGGCACCGTTACCTCGACCGACGAGCTCGATCTTAACTGGCAGCGTCTGGCGCTCACCAACGCCATGGAGCGCGATCACCTGGGCGTGCTGACCGGCTCTCCCATCACCGATGTGCGCATTACGCTCACGGGCGGCCGTGCGCATGCCAAACACACCGAGGGCGGCGATTTTCGCCAGGCCACGTATCGCGCGATTCGCCAGGGGCTCATGCAGGCGCGTGAGGCCGGCGCGGCGGTGCTGTTGGAGCCGTGGTATCGCTTTGAACTCGAGGTGCCGGGGGAGTGCGTGGGCCGGGCGCTCTCAGATGCCACACGCATGGGTGCCGAGTACGAGCCGCCGACGATGGCGGGAGACCGGGCGAAGCTTGTGGGTCGTGTGCCGGCATCTGAGGTGCAGGATTACGCGCTGGAGGTGGCCGCCTACACGAGTGGTCGCGGTCATCTGTACCTGGAGTTCGCCGGCTATGCGGCTTGCCATGATGCCGAGCGCGTCATCGAGGCGGCCGCCTATGAGCCCGAGGCCGATCTGCCCAACACGCCCGATTCGGTCTTTTGCTCTCACGGCGCCGGTTACACGGTCAAATGGTACGACGTGCCCGCCGCAGCCCACGTAAAGGTCGATCCCGCCACCTTCCGCCCCTGGCGAGCGGCGGACGCCGAGTTTTTCGGCCATAGGTGATAGAGGGTCAGTCTCTTTTCGCATCCTGTTGGTATAACTCGGTATAAGTTGGTATAACTATTACCAGGGTTTGCCAATCCGAGGAGGCCGACATGAATCCAAATCCCTTTAAGCCCACTGCTGGCAAGCGGCCCCCGGTACTCATCGGCCGCGAGTCGGTCATCGAAGATTTTGAGGAAGGGCTCGATAACGGCGCTGGAGCGCCGGGCAGGTTCATGCTCATTACGGGAAACCGCGGCTGCGGCAAAACGGTTCTCCTGCGGGAGCTGCAACGTTTGGCTAGCGAGCGCGGATGGGCGGTTGTTTCCGATTCCGCTTCGCTTGGCTTATGCGACCGCTTGGCCGAGGCGCTTCGCTCGAATAAGCCCGCTGTGACGTCAATGGAGTTCGGTCCGTCGTTTGGTCGGATGTCGGTTGAGGCGGCGCGAGCAAAAGGCGAGACGTTGCGAGGGCTGGTCAACGAGCGCCTCAAGAAACTCGGGCCAGGCAAGGGCATACTGTTTGCGATTGACGAGGCGCAGTCTGCGTCTATCGAGGAGCTGGCGGCGCTGGCCGTTCTCTATCAGCAAGTGCTTGGAGACCAAGATGCCACGGGCTTGCCCGATAGCGACCAGCGCGGTCTTGCGCTGGTTTTTGCCGGCTTGCCCAGTATGGTTGATGACTTGCTCGAAGAGCCGAGCGTAACGTTTCTGCGCCGCGCCCAGCAGCGTACGCTGGGGGCGATTTCTTTGCCCAAAGTGCGCGATTCATATATCCAGACGGTCAAAGGCGCTGGTCTTTGCGTTGATGCGGAGACGGCGGACCTTGCGGCGCGCAAGAGCATGGGACATCCCTATATGGTTCAGCTGGTGGGCTATTACATGTGGCGGTCTGCTGTCCGGCGCAACTCGCGAGTCATTGAAAGGTGCGATGTCGAGGATGGCCATGCGGATGCCGTCTCCGAGTTCTACGAAGCGGTCGACGCACCTCTGTATTATGGGCTGCGCAGTCCACAACGCCTCTTTATCGAGGCGATGGCGGTTGACGAGGGTAAGCCGACGCGCATGGCGGACATCATTGAGCGTTGCGATCGCACCCAGAGCTGGGCGAGTAAATATCGTGCAAGCCTGATTCGCGAGCGCGTTATCGAGGCCGCCGGATACGGCCTCGTCCGGTTTACCGTGCCCATGCTGGGCGCGTACATTCGCGATCGAGTTATATGGCATGAGTAGGGTGATAAAGGTGACGGAACAGAAGATGAGCCCGCAGGCTATTGAGGTGCGCGGCGCGCGCGTCCATAACCTTAAAGACATCGATATCGATATCCCGCTGGGAAAGCTCGTGGGTATTGCCGGCGTGTCGGGTTCGGGTAAGAGCTCGCTGGCGCTGGGGGTTCTTTATGCCGAGGGCTCGCGTCGTTACCTGGAGGCGCTCAGCACCTATACCCGCCGCCGTCTGACGCAGGCCGAGCACGCTCAGGTGGATGAGGTATTGCACGTACCGGCGGCGCTCGCGCTACACCAGCGTCCGAGCGTGCCGGGCGTGCGTTCCACTTTTGGCACCATGACCGAGCTCAACAATAGCCTGCGCCTGCTCTTTAGCCGCTGTGCCCATCACGTGTGCCCGCATTGCGGGGCGCGTTTGGAGCCGAGCCTTAACGTGGCCGCAGGCCTATCACTCACGTGTCCGACATGCGACCGCGAGTTCTACGCGCCGAGTGCCGAGGATTTGGCTTTCAATAGCGGCGGCGCGTGTCCTACTTGCGGCGGCACCGGTGTCATGCGCGAGGTGGACGAGGCGAGCCTGGTGCCCGACGAGTCAAAGACTATCAACGAGGGCGCGGTGCTTCCTTGGGGCACGCTCATGTGGGATCTGATGAAGCAGGTGGCCGGCGAGATGGGCGTGCGCACCGATGTGCCGTTTAACCAGCTCTCGCCTCAAGAGCGCGACATCGTGTTCCACGGTCCGGCGGTTAAAAAGCACATTCTCTACGTTCCCAAAAACGGCGAGGGCGCCACGCCGCTCGACTTTACCTATTACAACGCCGTCTATACCGTCGAGAATGCGCTCGCCAAGGTCAAGGACGATAAGGGCTTAAAACGCGTTGCGCGCTTTTTGCGCGAGGGCCCATGCCGCGATTGCGGCGGCACGCGTCTCTCCGAGGCTGCGCGCCAGCCCCAGGTGCGCGGTATCAATCTGGCGCAGGCGGCGGCTATGACGCTGGGCGAGGCGATTGAGTGGGTGCGCGGGGTGCCCGCATTCTTGCCGCCCGAGATGCGGCCCATGGCGACGGATATCTGCGATTCGTTTTTGAGCGCGGCCCGTCGTCTGGTCGACTTGGGTCTCGATTACCTTTCACTCGATCGCGCCGGTGCCACGCTTTCCACGGGTGAGCGCCAGCGCGTGCAGCTTGCTCGCGTGGTGCGTAACCGATCGACAGGCGTGCTTTATGTGCTGGACGAGCCTTCGATCGGCTTGCATCCTGCCAATGTCGACGGCCTGGTAGGCGTGATGCGAGATCTGGTGGATGACGGTAACACCGTGGTTGTTGTCGACCACGATACGCGCGTACTGGCGGATGCCGACTATCTGGTCGAGATGGGTCCCGTTGCCGGAGCAGGCGGCGGCAATGTGATCGCCGCTGGTACGGTAGACGAGGTCGAGCAATCGCAGGGCAGTCGCATCGCGCCGTTTTTGCGCTCAGAGTCCAAGCGCTTGCGTCCGCAGGTGACTGATGGGGAAATGTTCGACCAGGGCCATATCCGCATGGCAACCGAGGCCATCCATACCGTCAAACCGCTCGAAGTCGATATCCCGCGCGGTCGCTTGGTCGCGGTGACGGGTGTTTCTGGTTCGGGTAAGACGACGCTCGTGCTCGAGACGCTCATCCCGGCACTCAAGGCGCAGGCAGCCGGCGAGCGTCTGCCAAAACATGTGCGTTGGGTCGATGCCGAAGGCATTGCCCGCGCCAACCTGATTGACGCTACGCCCATCGGCGCCAACGTGCGCTCGACGGTGGCGACTTATGCCGACATCCATGATGAGCTGCGCCGCGCCTTCGCCCGTACGCCCGAGGCCAAGGCAGCCGGCTACAAGGCGGGTGCCTTTAGCTACAACACTGGCGCCTTGCGGTGCCCTACGTGCGACGGCACGGGATCGATTTCGCTCGACGTGCAGTTCCTGCCTGACGTCGATATCGAATGCCCGGCATGCCATGGCTCGCGGTATTCCGATGCAATCGCCGAGCTGAAGCTCCCCTGCACCGACGGAGTGGCGTATTCGATGCCGCAGTTAATGACAATGACCGTCGACGATGCCATGCCTGTCTTACGAGATGTCAAACCGATCCAAACGAAGCTTGCCACGTTGCATGAATTGGGTTTGGGCTATCTTGCGTTGGGCGAGCCAACTCCCGCGCTGTCGGGCGGTGAGGCCCAGCGTTTGAAATTGGCCAGCGAGATGGGGCGGAAACAGCATGATGCGGTATTCGTGTTCGATGAGCCGACCATCGGTCTGCACCCGTTCGACGTGCGCGTGCTGCGCAGAATCGGCAACACCGTGCGTGCGAGACTCCAGCAGATCGACGAGCGTGCCGTCCAATTGCGCGCCGACACGGAACGCGCCATGGGCGACTATCTGAAGCACCATTCCACGGAGGGCGACACCGTCATGGCGAGCGTGGAGGACTATCCGTATTTCCTTGACGAGCTCAAGAACCTCAACATGCTCGTCACCCGCGCCGCGACCGACGAGGAGTATGCGAACAGCGTCGAAAAGCTGTATATGAGCTTCCAACAGCTCAACCGCGCGTTCAACACCGACGAGGAGAACGTCAGGGAGCAGCTCGACCGCATCAACGGCATGCTCAAAGGCCAACAGTTCGGCCCCCGCGGCGGCAGGCTCTCGCTCCACGTGGACTTCCACCCGATCGACCGGCAGTTCAAATCCTCGTTGGGCCGCATCATGTCGAAGCTCGACGATTGGACACGCAACGCGCGCAGCAATCCCATGGAGACGCGCAAGGCGTTCGCAGGCTGCG
>ENA-OZDZ01000709-OZDZ01000709.1-human-gut-metagenome-genome-assembly--contig:-NODE-709-length-12275-cov-7.072750_pt1 | contig 12275 bp, 8 predicted proteins | sample MGYA00245059_ERZ653591 | MGnify/ENA primary metagenome ERZ653591 (study PRJEB26926, sample SAMN06164985) | human gut metagenome | biome: ENVO:00009003; feature: ENVO:2100002; material: ENVO:00002003... | reverse complement strand
GAGATGTAGCTCCGTCTCGTGGGCTCGGAGATGTGTATAAGAGACAGACTTTTGACAGCGTTTTTAATTCCGTTTTTCATATGTATAATCATCTGTATAGGAAATGGTGTATATCCATTTGGCGATTACTGCCTTTTGCATATGGATTTGTATCACCAGTATCTGCCTTTCTTTAATGAGCTGTGGGAAAAGCTGAGAAATGGTGCGAGCCTCATGTATACATGGAATATCGGGCTTGGCAGTGATTTTGTATCGGTATTTGCCTATTATCTGGCGAGTCCGTTAAACTGGCTTGTGGTGCTTTTTCCAAAGAGCCATATTATTGAGTTTATCGAGCTGCTAATCATTTTTAAGATTTCGTTAAGCGGAGCAACATTTTTTTATTTTTTGAAGGAGCACTTTGTGCTTCTTGGAAAGGATAACAGATATCACGATAATACATTTGTGCCGGCATTTGTTTTCTCTACAGCATATGCACTTTCCGGCTTTGTAGCTGCGTATAGCTGGGATGTCATGTGGATGGATGTTGTGGTGGTTGCACCGCTTGCGATAGTAGGACTTGAGAAGCTTGTGCGGGACAAAAAGCCGGTGCTTTACTATGTATCACTGGCACTTTGTATATTGTCAAACTATTATCTGAGCATCATGCTTTGCATCTTTTTGGTATTCTGGTTTGCATGGCTTTTCTTTACGCAAAATGGCGGTAAAATGGCTGCAATTGTGAGATTTGCCGTTTACTCGCTTTTGGCTGGAGGCACTGCGATGGTGCTGATCATCCCGGAGCTTATCATTTTAAGCTACAGCGGTTCATCGGGGATTGAGTTCCCAAAGCAGATAGAGTGGTATTTTAATCTCTTATCAGAGGTCGGCAGGATGTGTACGACAGCAAGCGTCTATGAGGGTGCAGAGAACTGGCCGAATCTGTATGCCGGAGCCTTTAGTGTGATGCTTTTGATACTGTTTGTGCTCAACAAAAGGATTAATTGGAAGAAAAAAATAGCTCCTGTATTGTTTGTGTTGTTTTTCATGGCAAGCTTTGCCAATAAACAGCTTGACTTTATATGGCACGGACTGCATTTTCCGGATTCGCTGCCTGGCAGACAGTCGTATCTGTATGCATTTCTTGTATTGACCATAGGCTATGCTACAGTAAGAAAGTGGCGTGGCATAAGACTGTGGCATGTTGGTGTGGCAGTGGTATTTGCAGCGGCGCTTATGGCAGTAAGCACGATGTTTGCCGGTGAGGATGTGACAGAGTATTATGCAGTTATCATAAGCATATTGTTTGTTGCGCTGTACGGCATTATGACAGTACTTTTAAAGCTTGCAGCAAGGAAAAACAGGGAGCTTTTGATGGTCATAACATGCGGTATTGCGATTGTGGAGCTGGCTGTCAATATGGCTGTGACAGGACTTGGATGTACCGGCAGAAGCAGCTACAATGCCAATGTGGACGATATGCAAACGGCACTTAAGCTGGCAAAAGAGGATGCAGCTGACAACGATGTACCATTTTACAGGGTTGAGGATACAGGCCGACTTACTAAAAATGATGGCACACGATACGGCTATGCTTCCGGAACACAGTTTTCTTCCCTGATGAATATAAATGTGAGCCATTTTTATCAGGCTCTTTATATGGAGGGAGGCAAGAATTTCTACTGCTATAACGGTGCCACACCGGTCACGTCAGCCATGCTTTCGGTCAGATATATGGTTACAAAATCCATACAGCCACAGAATGAGCTGACTACACTTGTGGGAAAATGCGGAAATCACTATCTGTATCGGAATAACTACACACTTCCGCTTGGTTTTATGATGGATGAGGGAGTGCTTGATGAGTGGAAGCCATCATCGTCATCGAAAATCTATTCGATTAACTCTCTTGGCAGGCTTCTAGGTGCAGCAGATGATATGCTGACCCTGACAGAGTGCACTCAGGACGAAAATCCGGGAACTACGACTCTCACCTTTGACCATGACGGATATTATTATGCGGCGTACGATTCGTGCAGCACCGACAGTCTGACCTTCAGCCACGGAGAGTATGAGACCACATACTCGAAGACCACTCACAGGTATCTGTTTGACCTGGGATACGTGAAGGCAGGGGAGACAGTTTCCGTCACAAACACTGATGCCGATGCTGTGAGGTTTAATGTATACGAGCTTTCCATTGCTGCAGTTGAGATTGCTTACAATACACTCAATGAGCAGACACTCTCGGTGGATGATTTTTCAGATACACACATAAGCGGACATATTGATGTGAAACAGGCAGGACAGCTTGTGCTTTCTATTCCGAGTGAAAAGGGATGGACTATGAAGGTGGATGGGAAGGATGCAGAGTATGAGGATTTTTCAGATACCTTTGTGAGCATTCATCTGGATGAGGGAGAGCATGAGATAGAGCTTTATTATGAGACACCGGGGCTTAAGGCAGGTGCAGCTATAAGCGCAGGCTGTGTGGGCGTCTTTCTGCTGCTTTTGTTGGCGCGTCAAATAGTTAAGAGACGCAGCCGTTTAAAGTTTAAAGCGAACAGTGACAGATAGTGAATGCACTGACAGACAACGCATATTGTTCATTTATGCGAAACACAGAATGTTCAAATTGTAATAGTATAATTCAATAATAAAAATAAAACAGGAGATTAACAAAATGAACAAACAAAACAAAAAAATCGCACAGGAAAAAAGAAGAATAGAGAGAAAAAAAGCAGAAAAGAAGGCAAAGGTTGTGAATCTGCTGAAATTCTGGGTGCCGGTAGTGGCAGTCGTTGTGGTAGTCATAGTGCTAATCTGGGCAGTTGCGACATCGGGCGGTTCATCGTCAAAGGGCACTGCCGGTACGCAAGCTGCATCACAGACCACAGAATCTCAGGCATCCGAGACACAAAGCAGTGATTCACAGACAAAGGCAGCAACACTTAATACAGAGACTGACACGGTTGCAGAAAACGGAGATAAGGTAAATATTGACTACACTGGATATATGGACGGTGAAAAATTCGAGGGTGGAAGCACTGATGGACAGGGCACAGACCTGGTGCTCGGCTCAGGCAGCTATATAGATGGCTTTGAGGACGGAGTGGTAGGTCACAAGGTGGGAGAAACCTTTGATTTAAACCTGAAATTCCCGGATGATTATAAGTTAAATACAGAACTTGCCGGAAAGGATGTTACGTTTGAGGTGACTCTTAACGGGGTATATAAATAAAGAGGATAACACACATATATGGAAAAATCGTTTGAAGAGGTACTGGTACAGTTTTATGTTGATCAGTACAGGGAGAATGCGAAGAAAAGTACAGGTAAGCCTGTAAAGCTGGCACACTATATTCACAGGCTCAATAGCAAAGCAAAATCAATTAAATATGCGCGATTTTCAAAAAACGAGACAATAGCACTCGACAAGCTGCATCAGGAAATAAAAAGGCTTGCATTGATCACCTACTATTCCAACAATAAGAATGCAAGGCAGATTTTAAATAGAGAAATCCTTCCGCAGCTCGCCAGGGTGGATATGGAGCAGTTTGATGAGAAGGAGGCAGAGTATCTCACAGAGGATTTTCTAAAGCTTTTGCGCAAGGAGTATACAGGTGCGATATGTACAAGGAGCATGAAGGCGCTTTACAATGAGTACCGCAGCAAGGAGCTTAGAAGAGAGATTGTCACGCTGGTTCCGGCACGGCCGGAGCTTGAGTTTCCAAAAGCACAGAGCATGAAAAGGCGCTTCATACTTCATGTAGGCCCGACTAACAGCGGTAAGACATATCAGGCGCTTGAGAGGCTTAAGCTGGCGCAAAACGGTGTTTATCTGGGGCCGCTTCGCCTTCTGGCACTTGAGGTATATGAGAAGATGAATGATGCAGGCATACCATGCACCATGCTTACAGGCCAGGAGTGTCTTGAGGTAGCTGACAGCAGAATTACAGCATCGACAGTGGAGATGCTTGACTGTGACAAGGAATATGATATCGCAGTGATTGATGAGGCACAGATGGTTGCAGATGATGACAGGGGACATTCATGGACCAGGGCAATTCTTGGTACACTTGCAGGAGAGATTCATATATGCATGAGTCCGGTGGCAAAGGATGTTGTCGTCCATCTGATTAATCTGTGCAATGACGAGTATGAGATAAGGGAGTATGAGAGAAAGACTGCGCTAAAGCTGGAGGATAAGCCTTTTTCATTTCCGCAGGATGTGAGAGAGGGCGATGCCTTTATCGTATTTTCAAAGAAGTCGGTACTCAATATAGCAGGGCGTCTGGAGGAAAACGGCATAAAGCCAAGTGTCATATACGGAAGTCTGCCACCGGAAATAAGGCGCAGGCAGATGACGCTTTTTAATGAGAAAAAGACACAGGTTGTCGTGTCAACAGATGCGATAGGAATGGGACTCAATCTGCCGGTCAGAAGAATTGTATTTCTGGAGGTGGAAAAGTTTGATGGAGTATCAAGACGTCCGCTTGTCATCTCTGAGATAAAACAGATAGCGGGCCGTGCAGGCAGATTTGGTCTGTATGATACAGGCTATGTGACAGCTTTGGGACAAAAGAATCTGAATTATCTGAAGAATACGCTAAATATACCGGAGCAGGATATTGATATAGTAAGTCTTGGCTTCCCGCAGGTGCTCCTTACAATGGATGCGCCGCTTGATGCGATAATTAAGCTCTGGCATGAGGCAGAGCCATCAGCACCGTTTAGGAAAATCAATGTCGATGAGATATTGTTTTTGTATGGATATGCGTATAAGGAGCGATACTTTATCGCAGATTTTGATGACAAATATCTGCTTTATAAGATGATTACATGTCCTATAGATATAAAGGACAGGGAGCTTGTCAGACAATGGCTGCGCTACTGCATGTCGTATACATCTGATATCTCTCTTGACAAGCCTGATAAGCATTCAAAGTATCAGGGGCTCATGAAATACGAATCCTATTACAAAAAGCTTGATTTGTACTATCAGTTTTCAGTCCGCATGGGCAAAATTGTGGATGAGGACTGGCTTGAAAACGAGCGCGACAAAACACAGGCAAAGATTATGCAGCTTCTATCAAAGAACAAGGATGAGTATATTATCAGATGCCGGTATTGCGGCAGAATACTTCCGATTGGAAATTCACGCAATATATGCAGAGACTGCTACAGCATGATACGCAGGTAGCAGCCGGTTTATATTTTACGGTCAAGTCGTTGAATTTAGCTGTCCAATGTGGCATAATAGAAATAAGACCAAAATATGAATGGAGGAAGTTTTTATGGCAAACAATGAGTTACAGATTGCCGGCTCACAAGGTGAACTTAGAATCCGTCCTTACGAGCACCACGCAAAGTATTATGAAACAGATCAGATGGGTATAATCCACCATTCAAACTATGTCAAGTGGATGGAAGAAGCAAGACTTGATTTGATGGATCAGATAGGACTCAACTACAGGCAGATGGAGGATATGGAAATCATAAGTCCGGTGCTGTCGATATCGGTAGAGTATCACAGTATGGTACATTTCGATGATACGGTCGTTATCTACACAAAGCTGCTTAAGTATAACGGAATCAAGATGGAGCTTGAGTATGTCATGAAGGACAAAGAGACTGACGAGCTTCGCACCACTGCAAAAAGCAGCCATTGCTTTTTGAACAAATCCGGCAAACCAATCTCATTAAAGAGAATGTATCCGGAATTAGATACAAAATTTTTTGAATTTAAAGAGGCATAATAAAATGATACAGGATAGATTAAAAGCATTGAGAAGCGAGATGGCAAAGAGGGGTATCTCGCTGTATGTGGTACCTACTGCTGATTTTCATGAGTCAGAGTATGTAGGAGAGCATTTTAAGGCACGCAAATATATTACCGGCTTCACAGGCTCAGCAGGAACCGCAGTCATCACTATGGATGAGGCCGGACTATGGACAGACGGCAGGTATTTTGTGCAGGCGGCTGCGCAGCTTAAGGATACCACTGTAAAGCTGTTTAAGATTGGCGAGGAGGGCGTACCGACAGTTGATGAGTATATAAAGGATACTCTTTCGGATGGCGGTGTAATAGGCTTTGACGGCAGAGTGGTAAATGCCGCATGGGGCAAAAGGCTTTCTGAAATCGCAAAAGAAAAGCACGGCAGCATGTACGTAAATGAGGATCTGATTGACCTTATATGGACTGACAGACCACCTATGTCAAAGGAAGCTGTCATGATTTTTGAGAATAAATATACCGGTGAGGATATAAGCTCAAAGCTTAAAAGAGTCAGAGAGCAGATGGCACAAAAGGGTGCAACACTTCATCTGATGTCATCACTTTACGATATCGCCTGGCTTTTAAATGTCAGGGGAGGCGACATAAGCTATGTGCCTGTAGTGCTTTCATACCTGGCACTGTCACAGGACAGCTGCATATGGTTTTTGCAGGAAGAGGTTGTGACAGAGACTCTTAAGGCATACCTCGATAAGAATGGTATACAGACAAGACCTTACGATGATTTTTATGAATATGTGAAGCATATTGATGAAAAAGAGACAGTGCTTTTAAATACATCGATTGTAAATTACCGCATCTGCGACAGCCTGCCAAAGGGTGTTAAGGTGATTGATGCGGAGGATCCTACAGTTGTCATGAAGGCCGTAAAGAATGAAGTACAGCTTGAAAATCTGCGCAAGGCGCATTTAAAAGATGCAGTTGCGATGTGCAGGTTCATGTACTGGCTTAAGACAAATATAGGTAAGATACCTATGACAGAGATTTCGGCTTCAGATTATCTTGCATCGCTTAGAGCACAGCAGGAGGGCTTTCTTGATTTGAGCTTTGCCACAATATGCGGATATGCTGATCATGGTGCTATTGTGCATTACTCTGCAACAGAGGAGTCTGACATGCAGCTTAAGCCTGAGAGTCTTCTTTTGGTTGATTCAGGAGGACATTATCTGGAGGGAACCACAGATATCACGAGGACCTTTGCACTAGGCCCTGTGACTGACGAGATGAAGGATATGTTTACGAGAGTGTGCCGCTCAAATATGAACCTGGCAAATGCAAGGTTTAAGGAGGGCTGCTCGGGACTAAACTTTGATATTCTGGCAAGAGAGCCTTTCTGGGAGATTGGCATGGACTACAATCACGGTACCGGACACGGTGTGGGCTATGTGCTCAATGTGCATGAGGGACCAAACAGCTTTCACTGGAAGCAGTACCCGGGCAGAACCGCAGAGCGTGTGATAGAAGAGGGTATGGTCACTACAGATGAGCCGGGCATCTATTTAGAGGGTAAATTCGGTATTCGTACAGAGAATGAGCTTATCTGCCGAAAGGGTGAGAAAAATGAGTATGGCCAGTTCATGTATTTTGAGAATCTGACCTATGTGCCTATAGATCTCGATGCGATTGATGCAAATCAGATGACAGACAGGGAAAAAGGATACCTGAATGCTTATCATGCGAGAGTTTATGAGCTTGTTTCACCTTTTTTGAATGATGAGGAGGCTCAGTGGCTTAAGAAATATACAAGAGCTATTTAACATTACTGCCTGCACTGCAGTGTGACCGGCAGCGATTACAACAATATTAAGTAATAAGGAAAGTATAAAATGAGTGAAAAGCTTGTACTTATAGACGGACACAGTATTTTAAACAGGGCATATCACGGACTTCCTGATCTGACCAATTCAGAGGGGCTTCACACAAATGCAGTCTATGGATTTTTGAATATCATGTTCAAGATTCTTGACGAGGAAAAGCCAGACTATCTGACGGTGGCATTTGATGTGCATGCGCCGACGTTTCGCCACAGGATGTTTGATGCATACAAGGGCACGAGAAAGCCTATGGACGAGGAGCTCAGGCAGCAGGTGCCTATGATAAAGGAAATGCTTACCGCTATGGGCATTAAAATCGTGGAAAAGGAAGGCTATGAGGCCGACGATATACTTGGAACCTTATCTGTCAGGGCAGAAAAGGCCGGTATGGATGTCGCCATCATTTCCGGAGACAGAGACCTTTTGCAGCTTGCGACTGACCATGTCATGGTAAGGATTCCAAAGACAAAGAAAACAGGAACCGAGATAGAAAACTACAATACAGCAGATGTTATCGAAAAGTACGGCGTCACTCCAAAGGAGTTTATCGATGTAAAGGCTCTGCAGGGAGATACGTCTGATAATATCCCGGGAGTGCCGGGAATAGGTGAAAAGACAGCAGGCGCACTTATAGCAAAATATCACTGTATAGAGGCAGTACATGAGGACGCTGAGAATGTAAAGCCACCAAGGGCTTCAAAGAACATAGTGGAGTATTGGGAGCAGGCGGTTATGAGCAAGGAGCTTGCGACAATCATACTTGATGCACCTGTTGATTATGAATTTTCTGATGCAAAGCTTAGTGGCGGAGTAGAGTCACTCTACACTGAGGAAGCCTTTTTACTGTGCAAAAGATACGAATTCAAAAACATGCTGTCACGGTTTAACGTGGAGGCTCCTAAAAACAATGCCGAGGAGCATTTTGTGGTAGTAAGGGACTTAAAGACTGCAGAGAGAGTGTTTGAGAAGGCAAAGAACAAGGAGGTCGCTTTTGCGGTAGTACCGGGAGAGTCTTTGGAAAACAGCGAAAGTGATGGACAGCTAAGTCTGTTTTCGGAGCCGGTTTCTAACGATTATCTTGCTGTTTCGATTTGTTTTTCAGAGGAGGATATATATTTTATCTGTACAGGTGATGAGATTTCAAGCAGCTTCCTGGATGAAAAATTAAATACCCTGGAAGTAAAGTCATGGATATCACCGGATTTAAAGACCAATCTGCACAGATTTAAGAGCAAAGAGATAAAGGCAGATGACAGAGACAGATATTTTGACATGATGGTGGCTGCATACCTTATCAATCCGCTTGTCGGGGAGTATCCATATGATGCGATTGCAAAGGACTATCTGGGGCTTATGCTCTCATCTAAAAAGGATTATCTGGGGAAGCTTGATTTTACTCAGATGATGAAGGAAGATGAGAAAAAGGCAGTGGACTGTGCCTGCTACGAGGTGTATACTGCTTGGAAATCAAAGCCGGTTCTTTTGCAGAAGCTAAAGGAAATGGATATGCTCACTCTTTACAGAGATATCGAGCTCCCGCTCGTTTTCGTACTGTATGATATGGAGAATGAGGGTATAAGGGCAGATGGAATAAAGCTTAAGGAGTATGGAGACAAGCTTGCTGTTTCGATAGCTGAGCTTGAAAAGAAAATATACGAGGCAGCAGGTGAAGAGTTTAATATAAATTCGCCAAAGCAGCTTGGAGTCATTCTCTTTGAAAAGCTTGGACTGCCAAATGAAAAGAAGACAAAGACCGGTTATTCTACTGCGGCAGATGTGCTTGAAAAGCTGGCACCGGAGTATCCGATTGTCGCGGATATATTGGAATACAGACAGCTCACAAAGCTAAAGAGCACATATGCTGACGGACTTTCGGGATATATCGCATCCGATGGCAAAATCCATACTACCTTAAATCAGACAATCACTGCGACAGGCCGTCTTTCAAGCACAGAGCCTAATCTGCAGAATATCCCGATAAGGATTGAGCTGGGCAAGCTTATCAGGAAGGTATTTCTGCCTGAGGATGGAGATCTGTTTGTTGACTCAGACTACTCACAGATCGAGCTTCGGGTGCTGGCAGCGCTTTCCGGGGATGAAAGGATGATAGAGGCCTTTAAGAATGGTCAGGATATCCACAGAAGTACGGCATCCCTTGTGTTTGACACACCGTTTGATGAGGTCACAGACCTTCAAAGACGAAATGCCAAGGCGGTAAATTTTGGTATCGTATATGGTATTAGCGCGTTTGGTCTGTCTAACGATCTGGGGATTTCAAGGAAAGAGGCACAGGGCTATATAGACAGCTATTTTGTCAAATATCCAAAGATTAAGGAGTTTTTGGATCAGACGGTTTTGGATGCTAAGAAAAATGGCTATACAAAGACCATGTTTGGACGTATCAGACCGATTCCCGAGCTGAACTCGAGCAATTTCATGCAGAGACAGTTTGGAGAGAGAGTTGCGATGAACTCACCTATTCAGGGTACAGCAGCCGATATCATAAAGATTGCTATGATACGTGTGCATGACAGGCTTCTTGACGAGGGCTTAAAGTCAAGACTTATCCTTCAGGTACATGATGAGCTTTTAATTGAGACAAAGGAAGCTGAGAAGGATAAAGTGATTAAGCTTCTGGAGAAAGAGATGCGTGGTGCGGTGGACATGAAGGTATCCATGGAGGTGGGCACCGAGTGTGGTTATGACTGGTATGATGCGCATTGATGACAGAAAAGGAAATAGTATGATTTTTATAGGAATAACAGGTGGTGTAGGTGCCGGAAAATCGGCAGTGCTTAGCTATCTTAAGGAACTTGATGGCGTAAGGGTTATGCTCTCCGATGAGATAGCACATGAGCTGATGGAGCCGGGAAGCGACTGCTACAACAGATTAAAGGAATTGTTTGCGGGCGAACCGATATGGCTTGAGGACGGGCATTTTGACAGACCGGCACTTGCCGGAGTGATTTTTTCAAATGAGAAAAAAAGAGAGCTTCTAAATGAAGTAGTGCATCCTGCAGTAAAGGAATATGTGCTTAATGCAGTTAAAGAGGCAAAAAAAGATGGTCTGTTCATGCTTGTGCTTGAAGCAGCACTCCTTATAGAGGAGGGATATGGTGAAATCTGCGACGAGCTGTGGTATATTTATGCAAGTGAAGAAGTCAGAAGAAGAAGACTTAAGTCATCAAGAGGCTATTCAGATGAGAAGATAGACAGCATCTTTGCAAGCCAGCTTAAAGAAGATGAGTACAGAAGGCACTGCAAGGAGGTTATCGATAATGATGGAGATATCGAAAACACGATAGCTTCAATAAATAAAGCGCTTAGCAAATACAAGGAGTAGTGGAAATGAATAATGTATTCGGTTTGGATATTGGTACAAGAAATGTTGTAGGAACTGTCGGCTATCAGACTGATGACAAGGAATTTGTGGTTACAGCACAGTATGTGAAGGAGCATGAGACCAGAGCGATGCTTGACGGTCAGATACATGATATAGGCAGGGTGGCAAAAACAATTAAGGAAGTAAAGGACGAGCTTGAAAAACAGACAGGACAGCCACTTGAAGAGGTGTGTATAGCAGCCGCAGGACGAGTATTAAAGACTGTCACGACGCATGTGGAGTATGAGTATGCGCAGGAGTCAGTGGTGACCGGCGAGGATGTCCATACGCTTAACCTGCTTGGTATAGAAAAAGCACAGGAGGCACTCAAGGAGGTTAACGATACAAGCTATAAGTTTTACTGCGTGGGATATTCTACAGTCAAATTCTTTTTGAATGATGAGGTGTTTATCAGCCTTGAGGGTCATAAGGCAAACAAAATAGGCGAGGATATCATAGTTACATTTCTGCCGGAGGATGTGGTAGACGGACTGTATGCGGCAGTGGGACAGGCCGGGCTTAGTGTAGCCAATATGACATTGGAGCCTATCGCCGCTATCAATGTGGCAATTCCAGAGAACTATCGTATGCTTAATATCGCACTTGTCGATGTGGGAGCCGGAACGAGTGATATCTCAATCACAAGAGACGGAAGTATCATAGCCTATGGAATGATACCGCATGCAGGAGATGAGCTGACAGAAGTTATTGTGCAGCATTTCCTCGTGGATTTCAACATGGCGGAGAGCATCAAGCTTCAGTCTACGACAAGTGATACGGTTACATACAAGGATATTATGAGTATCGAGCACACAATTCCGGCACAGGATGTCTGGGATGTGGCAGCACCTGTTGTTGATAATATTGCACAAGAGGTATCGGCTAAAATCAGAGAGCTAAACGGTGACAAAACAGTAAGCGCCTGCTTTGTAGTCGGAGGCGGAGGCAAGATACACGGCTTCACGGAAAAGCTTGCGGAAGACCTCGACCTGCCGGAGGAAAGAGTCGCCCTAAGAGGCGAGGAAGTGCTTGGCGAGGTAATTTTTGAGCAGGAGGATATCACGAAGGATCCGCTTATTGTCACTCCGATTGGCATATGTCTGAATTATTATGATCAGAGAAATAATTTTATCATGGTCAGATTCAACGGTGAGAGAATAAAGCTCTATGACAATAACAGGCTTACAATAGTCGATGCGGCGCTTCAGGCGGGATTTCCAAACGATGAGCTGTTTCCAAAGCGCGGCACACCGATAAACCTGTCTCTTATACACATCTGACGCTGCCGACGACTTAATAGGTG
>ENA-OZDZ01000700-OZDZ01000700.1-human-gut-metagenome-genome-assembly--contig:-NODE-700-length-12402-cov-6.026727_pt1 | contig 12402 bp, 7 predicted proteins | sample MGYA00245059_ERZ653591 | MGnify/ENA primary metagenome ERZ653591 (study PRJEB26926, sample SAMN06164985) | human gut metagenome | biome: ENVO:00009003; feature: ENVO:2100002; material: ENVO:00002003... | reverse complement strand
GCATACGAGATGTAGCGCCGTCTCGTGGGCTCGGAGATGTGTATAAGAGACAGCCTCAGGTCAATCAAATCACCCTGCGTAATGTCAAAGAGGGTGAACCCAGCGATCCAGCCGATTTTCGGGAAAAATCTCCAGTCAATATCACCGAAATTCGTGACTACCTTGAAGGGATGATGTTCAAAATTGAAAATGCTACCTGGCAAAGGATTGTCCGCACCCTTTACCGTAAGTTTGATAAGGCCTTTTTTACCTATCCAGCCGCCAAGACCAACCATCATGCCTTTGAAAATGGGCTGGCCTACCACACGGCGACCATGGTTCGCCTAGCCGATAGTATTGGTGACATCTATCCCAATCTCAATAAAAGCCTCCTCTTTGCTGGCATTATGCTACATGATTTAGCCAAGTGTATCGAACTCTCTGGCGTTGATGGCACAGAGTACACTGTTCGTGGCAACCTTATCGGTCATATCGCTCTGGTCAATGAGGAAATCACCAAGGCCATCATTGAGTTAGGAATTGAGGATGACCGAGAAGATGTCACTATTCTTCGCCATGTGGTGCTCAGTCACCATGGCCAATTAGAATATGGCAGCCCTGTTCGCCCTCAAGTCATGGAGGCAGAAATCATTCACATGATTGATAATATTGATGCTGAAATGATGATGATGACAACGGCACTTGGCTTAATTGGTCCTGGCGAAATGACCAATAAAATCTTTGCTATGGAAAATCGTTCCTTCTATAAACCGAATCTCGACTAGTAAAAACAGAGATAAATACGGGAATGATTCTGCCAAAAATAAAATAATCAGGAAAAAACGGCCTTCTGTAAATCAGAATGTTCGTTTTTTTCGCTTCTTATGGTATAATGATAGAAAAAACTACATGGTGAGAAAATGAAATTAAGAAGAAGTGAACGGATGGTCGTGATTTCTAATTACTTGATCAACCATCCCTATGAATTGACGAGCCTCAATACGTTTGCGGAAAAGTATGAGTCTGCCAAGTCTTCCATCTCAGAAGATATCGTGATCATTAAGCGTGCGTTTGAAGAGATGGAAATCGGAAATATTGAGACCATTACAGGAGCTGGTGGAGGTGTTATCTTTACACCGTCTATCTCAGATCAAGAATCCAAAGAAATCGTCGAGGATCTTTGCAAGCAGCTGTCTGAAAGTGATCGTATCCTTCCTGGTGGCTACATTTACCTGTCTGATCTGTTGAGCAATCCAAAGATTTTGAATCGCATCGGCCGCATCATTGCCAAAGCTTTCCGGGATAAGAAGATTGATGCTGTCATGACCGTAGCGACCAAGGGAGTTCCTTTAGCGAATGCAGTGGCCAATGTCTTGAATGTTCCATTTGTCATTGTCCGTCGTGATTTGAAAATCACAGAAGGGTCAACCGTTAGTGTCAACTATGTTTCAGGCTCAAGTGGGGATCGCATTGAGAAAATGTTCCTTTCAAAACGGAGCCTAAAAGCAGGAAGCAGGGTCTTGATTGTCGATGACTTCCTTAAAGGTGGCGGAACGATTAACGGGATGGTCAGTCTCTTGGCTGAATTCGATTCTGAATTAGCAGGGGTAGCTGTCTTTGCGGATAATGCTGCAACCGACCGTGAATTCTTTGAACACAAATCCTTATTGCGCGTGACCAACATCGATGTAAAAGAAAATAAATTGAGTGTCGAAGTTGGGAATATCTTTGATTAAGAGCAACAAAGGAGGATCAAAAAGTGAAAAGAATTTTAGATCGATTTGATAATAGTCCTTTGTGGATTCGCTTGGTGACAGTTCTGTCTCTATCCTTTATTTTGGTAGCTGGTTTGTATACCGTTAAAAAGAATACAGCTGCCCAGGTAACGACAGAAATTCAACCTGCTAAAAAAACAGGTTCCCTTCCAGTGAAAAAGGAAACAAAGGAAGAAAAAGAAAAGAAGGAAGAAAAGAAAAATACAGAAGCTGCTGAAAAAGCAGTCGTTCAAATGGAAACAACGCCAAGTCAAGATTCTGTGAACGCTGCCCAAGCTGCTGTGAAGAAAGTCAAAGATGCGACTCAAAAGCAATCGCTTGAGGTCCGTATCCAATACATCGCTAACTATTATGGACTGACCTATGAGAGCGACACGGTGGCAACACAGCAGACTCAAACAGACGCTAATGCCAACACGAACGCGAACGCAAATACTAATGCCAATGCCAATGCTGGAGTAGCTGGAGCCAATGCGACAGTTCAACCACAACAGCAACAGCAGTATGCTCCGGCCGCAGATGCAGGGGCAGAAGAACCTGCTGAAGCTGGTCAATAATGAACTTTTTCGACTTCTTTAAAAAATAAAAAAACATCTTGCAATCAAAGTGCCGTCATGTTATAATAATAGACGGTACTTTTTACTTTTGGTCTCTCAAGAGTGTACAGGGACGTGCTGACAAATGTTGCAAAAGTACACACAGATGGTAGCTGTCACCAAGTGTACCATCACCAAAAATAAAAAATTTCACAGGAGAATGTAGATGCCTACAATTAACCAATTGGTTCGCAAACCGCGTAAATCAAAAGTAGAAAAATCTAAATCACCAGCTTTGAACGTTGGTTACAACAGTCATAAAAAAGTTCAAACAAACGTTTCTTCACCACAAAAACGTGGTGTTGCAACTCGTGTTGGAACAATGACACCTAAAAAACCTAACTCTGCCCTTCGTAAATTTGCCCGTGTACGTTTGAGCAACTTGATCGAAGTAACTGCTTATATCCCAGGTATCGGACACAACTTGCAAGAACACAGCGTGGTTCTTCTTCGTGGTGGACGTGTAAAAGACCTTCCAGGGGTACGTTACCATATCGTCCGTGGAGCACTTGATACTGCAGGTGTAAACGATCGTAAACAAGGCCGTTCTAAATACGGTACTAAAAAACCAAAAGCATAAGGAAAGGAGATAAAGAAAAATGAGTCGTAAAAACCGTGCGCCTAAACGCGATGTATTGCCAGATCCGCTTTACAATTCACAATTAGTTACTCGTCTTATCAACCGCGTTATGCTTGATGGTAAACGTGGTACAGCTGCTTCAATCGTTTACGGAGCTTTCGAACAAATTAAAGAAGCTACTGGAAACGACGCTCTTGAAGTATTCGAAACAGCTATGGAAAACATTATGCCTGTACTTGAAGTACGTGCTCGCCGTGTTGGTGGTTCTAACTACCAAGTCCCAGTTGAAGTTCGTCCAGAACGTCGTACAACACTTGGACTTCGTTGGTTGGTAACAATCGCTCGTCAACGTGGTGAACACACAATGGTTGATCGTCTTGCAAAAGAAATCTTGGATGCAGCGAACAACACTGGTGCAGCTGTTAAGAAACGTGAAGATACTCACCGTATGGCTGAAGCTAACCGTGCATTCGCACACTTCCGCTGGTAAGAAAATGATACTAAGAGCGCAAAAGGCCCAAGGCAAAAATAGGAAACTGATGCAGTGTTCCGTGAACACAAAGCAGTTTATCTTTTTTGCACCGGGTCTCGCTCGGGTTCAAATCGGCTAACTAACTTTAGCCTGGGTTCAATTAAGCTTCGTCAGCTCTTGACCCCAATTCAACTTTTCTTACAAGTTGGAACCAAAACTTAGCATGAAAACACTAAGAACGGGTAGGTCCTGCCTATCCGTTTTTATTAAATCATGTTATAATAGAATATAGAAATAAAAAATATAGGAGAAACAAACCTCATGGCACGCGAATTTTCACTTGAAAAAACTCGTAATATCGGTATCATGGCTCACGTCGATGCTGGTAAAACAACTACAACTGAGCGTATCCTTTACTACACTGGTAAGATTCACAAAATCGGTGAAACTCACGAAGGTGCGTCACAAATGGACTGGATGGAGCAAGAGCAAGAACGTGGTATCACCATCACATCTGCCGCTACAACAGCTCAATGGAAAGACACTCGTGTAAACATCATCGACACACCAGGACACGTGGACTTCACTATCGAAGTTCAACGTTCACTCCGCGTTTTGGACGGTGCTGTAACCGTTCTTGACTCACAATCAGGTGTTGAGCCTCAAACTGAAACAGTTTGGCGTCAAGCAACTGAATACGGAGTTCCACGTATCGTATTCGCAAACAAGATGGATAAAATCGGTGCTGACTTCCTTTACTCAGTAAGCACACTTCATGACCGTCTTCAAGCAAACGCTCACCCAATTCAATTGCCAATCGGTGCTGAAGATGACTTCCGCGGAATCATTGACTTGATCAAGATGAAAGCTGAAATCTATACGAACGACCTTGGTACAGATATCCTTGAAGAAGATATTCCAGCTGAATACCTTGAACAAGCTCAAGAATACCGTGAAAAATTGGTTGAAGCAGTTGCTGAAACTGATGAAGACTTGATGATGAAATACCTTGAAGGTGAAGAAATCACTAACGAAGAATTGAAAGCTGGTATCCGTAAAGCTACAATCAACGTTGAATTCTACCCAGTACTTTGTGGTTCTGCCTTCAAGAACAAAGGGGTTCAATTGATGTTGGATGCAGTCCTTGACTACCTTCCAAGCCCACTTGATATCCCTGCAATCAAGGGTGTAAACCCAGATACAGACGAAGAAGAAGAACGTCCAGCATCTGATGAAGAGCCATTTGCAGCTCTTGCCTTCAAGATCATGACTGACCCATTCGTAGGTCGTTTGACATTCTTCCGTGTTTACTCAGGTGTCTTGAACTCAGGTTCATACGTATTGAACACTTCTAAAGGTAAACGTGAACGTATCGGACGTATCCTTCAAATGCACGCCAACACTCGTAAAGAAATCGAAACAGTTTACTCTGGAGATATCGCTGCTGCCGTTGGTTTGAAAGATACTACAACTGGTGACTCATTGACAGATGAAAAAGCAAAAATCATCCTTGAATCAATCGAAGTTCCAGAACCAGTTATCCAATTGATGGTTGAGCCTAAATCTAAAGCAGACCAAGACAAGATGGGTATCGCCCTTCAAAAATTGGCTGAAGAAGATCCAACATTCCGCGTTGAAACAAACCCTGAAACTGGTGAAACAGTTATCTCTGGTATGGGTGAGTTGCACTTGGATGTCCTTGTTGACCGTATGAAACGTGAATTCAAGGTCGAAGCTAACGTTGGTGCTCCTCAAGTATCTTACCGTGAAACATTCCGCGCTTCTACACAAGCACGTGGATTCTTCAAACGTCAATCTGGTGGTAAAGGTCAGTTTGGTGATGTTTGGATCGAATTTACTCCAAACGAAGAAGGTAAAGGATTCGAGTTCGAAAATGCGATCGTCGGTGGTGTGGTTCCACGTGAATTCATCCCTGCAGTAGAAAAAGGACTTCAAGAATCTATGGCGAACGGTGTTCTTGCTGGTTACCCAATGGTTGACGTGAAAGCTAAGCTTTACGATGGTTCATACCACGATGTCGACTCATCTGAAACTGCCTTCAAGATCGCTGCATCTCTTGCGCTTAAAGAAGCTGCTAAGACTGCACAACCAGCTATCCTTGAACCAATGATGCTTGTAACCATCACAGTTCCTGAAGAAAACCTTGGGGATGTTATGGGTCACGTAACTGCTCGTCGTGGACGTGTAGACGGTATGGAAGCACACGGTGCAAGCCAAATCGTTCGTGCTTATGTACCACTTGCTGAAATGTTCGGTTACGCTACTGTCCTTCGTTCTGCAACTCAAGGACGTGGTACCTTCATGATGGTATTTGACCACTACGAAGATGTACCAAAATCAGTACAAGAAGAAATCATTAAAAAAGCTAAAGGTGAAGCTTAATTTACCAATGCTTAAAAACTCTTCCCACTTTGGGAAGAGTTTTTCTTTGTTCCAAAAGTGAGTACAAGTAAAATAGCGCTTTTCCTATCGATCAAGACTTTGTGAAAAACTTTAATAAAAGAGGTGGTGATCTATGATAAATCTTGCTTTTCGTTGGGAAATAGTTGCTTTTTAATGCAATAAAGTATATAATAGAGACTGTTAAAAGATGTTTGGCGCTGTGTCAAGTTACTCTTTTCACAAAAAATTTTTTTGATTTTCATAAGGAGGAAATCACGAATGGTAGTTAAAGTTGGTATTAACGGTTTCGGTCGTATCGGTCGTCTTGCTTTCCGTCGTATCCAAAACGTAGAAGGTGTTGAAGTTACACGCATCAACGACCTTACAGATCCAGTTATGCTTGCACACTTGTTGAAATACGATACAACTCAAGGTCGTTTCGACGGTACTGTGGAAGTTAAAGAAGGTGGATTCGAAGTTAACGGTAAATTCGTTAAAGTTTCTGCTGAACGCGATCCAGAACAAATCGACTGGGCTAACGACGGTGTAGAAATCGTTCTTGAAGCAACTGGTTTCTTTGCTACTAAAGCAGCTGCAGAAAAACACTTGCATGCTGGTGGTGCTAAGAAAGTTGTTATCACTGCTCCTGGTGGATCAGATGTTAAAACAGTCGTATTTAACACTAACCACGATATTCTTGATGGTACTGAAACAGTTATCTCAGGTGCTTCATGTACTACAAACTGCTTGGCTCCAATGGCTAAAGCTCTTCAAGATAACTTCGGTGTTGTTGAAGGATTGATGACTACTATCCACGCTTACACTGGTGACCAAATGATCCTTGACGGTCCACACCGTAAAGGTGACCTTCGTCGTGCACGCGCTGGTGCTGCTAACATCGTTCCTAACTCAACTGGTGCTGCTAAAGCAATCGGTTTGGTTATCCCTGAATTGAACGGTAAATTGGACGGAGCTGCACAACGCGTTCCTACTCCAACTGGATCAGTTACTGAATTGGTAGTTGTTCTTGAAAAGAACGTTACTGTTGATGAAGTAAATGCAGCTATGAAAGCAGTAGCTAACGAATCATACGGTTACACTGAAGATCCAATCGTTTCTTCAGACGTTGTAGGTATGTCTTACGGATCATTGTTTGACGCAACTCAAACTAAAGTTCTTGACGTTGACGGTAAACAATTGGTTAAAGTTGTTTCATGGTATGACAACGAAATGTCTTACACTGCACAACTTGTTCGTACTCTTGAATACTTCGCAAAAATTGCTAAATAATTCATGCGTATGATGAGAGGAGGGAAACCTCCTCTTTTTTTGTACTTTTTTTAGGGCTTTCTCATCATATTATAGGAATTGCTAAAATTGATTGACAGTGCTAAATAGATTAGGGTATCCTATCCTTGATTGGAGATTTCTAATACAACAAAATGAAAGCGATTACAGGTCGTGGAGAAAGGAGCCAATGGAAATCGCTCAAGAAAAAGAAAAAAACCATACAAGGAGGTCAAGATGAAGGGTCATCTATTTGAAAAGAAAGAACGATTTAGTATACGAAAATTCAGTGTGGGAGTTTGTTCCGCATTGATTGGGTTAGCATTTTTAGGAACAGGCGCTGTCTCTGCAGATGAGACGGTTTCTACTAGTGAACAACCCTTGGAAACCTCTTCAGTAGCGACTGAAGATGTTAATCATCTAGTGAGAGAAGCTGGCGTCTATACTGCAGATGCGGCACTTCCTACGGCTGATCCTGCAAAACCGGCCACAGAAGCGGTCACTCCAGAGGCTAGTCCTACAAGTACAGAAGCTAGCTCGGCGACTACAGATCATCCAGCTGTTTCAGAGACTGAAAAACCGAAAGCTACTGCTGAAAAAGTGGCCGATTTACCAACCAATGAAGAAAAACAATTAAGGCCCAAAGAAGTTAAGTTCGATACCTGGGACGATCTCTTGAAGTGGGAACCAGGAAAACGAGTGGATGACGATATGAACAGAGCAAGCGTCCCGCTTGCGAGTCGTTTTCAAGGGAAACAAATTAATGAACAAGCCAACCCTGAAGCGAAGATCCAAGCACTGTCAAACATGAACTCCAAAGCCAAGGATCATGCGTCTGTCGGTGGGGAAGAATTTAAGGCCTATGCTTTTGATTACTGGCAATATTTGGATTCCATGGTCTTTTGGGAAGGGCTGGTTCCATCAGCAGATGTGATCGATGCAGCCCACCGAAATGGGGTTCCTATTTATGGGACAATCTTTTATAACTGGTCTAGCAGCATCAAGGATCAAGAACGTTTTGCAGAAACCTTGAAAGAAGATAGTGAAGGCTCTAAAACCTTCCCGATCGCCCGTAAATTAGTCGAACTTGCCAAGTACTATGGCTTTGATGGTTACTTTATCAACCAAGAAACGACCGGAAATCTTGTAGAACCATTGGGTCCAAAATTGAGAGATTTTCTTCTTTATACCAAGGAATATGCGAAGAGTCTGAACTATCCGATTAAGTATTCCTGGTATGATGCTATGACCTATGAATATGGCCGTTACCATGAGAATGCGCTGGGAGAATACAACTACAATTTCATGCAGCCAGAAAATGGGGAAAATCCAGTGGATACCTTCTTTGCTAACTTTAACTGGGGCAAATCAGAAGTGGATTATTCCATCAGTACAGCCAAATGGATTCATCGGAATCCTTATGATGTTCTAGCTGGACTTGAGCTCCAAAAAGGAGGCTCTTATAAGACTAATGTAGACTGGAATGCCATTTTAGATGAACATGGCAAGTTGCGTCTATCTCTTGGTCTTTATGCGCCAGATACGATTACAGGTCTAGGAAAGACGGGAGAAGGTTACCATACTCATGAAGATCTATTCTGGACAGGTTTCCATGGAGATCCGACTAAAGGAAAACCAGCAGACCAATCTTGGTACGGTATGTCCAATCTAGTAGTGGACAAAACTCCTATTACAAGTGAAGATTTCAATACTTCCTTCAATACTGGTCACGGAAAACACTGGTTTGTGGATGGCAAGATTTCTAAAGAAGGGGAATGGAACTACCGTTCTGTTTCTGGCTACCTTCCAACCTGGCGTTGGTGGGTAGAGCATAGTGAGGATAGTGCGCCATTGAAAGGTCGTTATGATTTTGATCAAGCCTACAATGGAGGAAATTCTCTAGCCTTTGAAGGAGATTTAAAAGCCAATAGCAGTCAAAATGTCATGCTCTATTCGACCAAGATTCCTGTGACAGAAACGACAAAATTGAGCGTCAGTCATAAAGGTGGGATCGGAGCAGCTGCCTGGGTAGCTGTTGCCACCAAAGAAGACTACTCTGAATACGAATGGAAAGAATTGACACCGAGTGCGGATTGGTCTACTCAAACCTTTGATTTGGGAAGTTTGGCTGGCAAGACCATTTATGCTGTGAAGATGTTCTTTGACCATGATACGGATGTCAAAGACTACAAATTTAATCTCGGCCAATTGTCGATTACGTCGAACCAAGAGAAACCAGCTACTCCAGCAGAAGTATCCGTTCGGGCAAAACGCCTACAAAATGCGCAAGAAGCAGAAGCAGTCCTCAATTTTAAAGGGGTAGCAGATGCGGATTATTATGAAGTCTATGAAAAAGATGGCGATAACTGGCGTCTCTTAACAGGATCTTCTGCGACAACCGTCTATCTACCAAAAGTTAGCCGTTCAGCAAGTGCTGAAGGAACCACTCAGGAACTCAAGGTTGTGGCAGTTGGAAAGAATGGTCAACGTTCAGATGCGGGAACTGTAGCCTTTGATTGGGGCATGACCGTGTCAGATACCAGTCTACCAAAAGCCCTAGCGCCAAACGTGGTTATCGGAGCCAAAGTGATCGGTTCGAGCTTCCCAGATGCGGATGGTAGTGAAGGCATTGAAGGTATGTTAAATGGGACCATTACCAGTCTTTCAGATAAATGGTCTTCTGCTCAATTGAGTGGAACTGTCGATATCCGCTTGACACAACCTCGGACCATTGTTCGTTGGGTCATGGACCATGCCGGTGCTGGTGGGGAATCTGTCGATGATGGCAAGATGAATACCCGTGACTTCGACCTTTACTACAAGGACGAAGCGGGTGAGTGGAAGCTCGCTAAGGAAGTTCGTGGCAATAAAGCCCATGTGTCTGACATTACACTTGATCATCCGATCAAGGCTCAAGACTGGCGTCTCCATGTCATTACAGCCGATAACGGCACCCCATGGCAAGCCATCCGGATTTACAACTGGAAGATGTATGAAAGTCTGGATACTGAGACGGTCAACATCCCGATGAAACATGCTGCAGCGCAAAACCTAGGTAATCATTTTGTCCAAGTCGGCTTCAAAGATGTTCCGGCCAATACCACTCTGACTCTTTATGCCGATAAAGAAGCCACTAGTCCAATTGCGACCATGACAGCTGATCAAGCTGGAAATCTCATCTTTAAACCACTGGCTTTTGAATCAACCCCCTCTCTTCTTTACTACCGTGCGCAAGAACCTGGTAAAGATATCAGTAATGTTCTAGCGATCGAAGTACCAAAAAATGATAAAGAAATTGCGGGACTTCAATTTGAAGAAGGTTTGACCAAGAAGGTTTACCGGGAAGGGGATGCTCTTTCCTTGAAAGGGGCGACTCTCCGCGTTCATTATAAAGATGGCCAAGCAGATCAACTGGTCAACCTCACCAACTCAGGTGTAGAGATTCATGGATTTGACAGTAGCAAGCTGGGAGAACAACACCTAGAAGTTTCTTACCTTGGTCAGAAATTAGATAAGACTCTCACTGTTTTTGTGGTCAGTGCAGAGGAAGCAGGTGAAAAAGCAGTTGCTGGTCTAGAATTGACCGACAAACCAAAAGTGGAATATATTGTCGGAGAAGCATTGGAGAAAGAAGGTGGACGCTTTACAGTCGTCTTTGAAGATGAAACGACCGAAACGCATGCCTTGACAGATGAAGGTGTGGAAGTGACTGGCTTTGATACGACTAAGGAAGGTCGTCAAACCATCACTGTCCATTACAAAGGAGCTAGCACAAGCTTTGATGTCCTCGTCAATCCAAAACCAGCTCTCAATGATGAATACCTCAAGCAAAAATTGGCTGAAGCTGAAGCTGCAAAAGCCAAAGTAGACTTTACTTTTGCGACTCCTGAAGTCAAAGAAGCCTTGCTGGCTGGAATGGCTGCTTCTGAAAAAGTCTTGAAAGATCATGATACCAGCACACAAGATCAAGTCAATGAGCAGTTGAACCAATTGACCGCTCTCTTGAAAGCCTTGGATGGTCAAGCCAATCTAACAAAAGAAAAAGAAGCTCTCTCTGCTCTGACAACAGAAGCGACTGCTCTATTAGCAAGCAAGCCAAATCACCCTTCTGGTGAGACTTTGCAGGCACTGGTTGAGAAAAATAAAGAACTCCTAGCTTCTTCAGAGCTCACTCCTGAAGCGCTTGAAACAGCTAAGACAGGTCTAGAGACCTTGATTGCGCTCTTGAAAGAAGATAAGCCAGCGGTCTTTGTAGATCCTGCGACTGGAGTCGAAGTTCAATTCTCCAACTTAGAGCCAACCGTTGTCAAAGGACTAAAAGTCGCAAAAGTTGAAGCCAATCAGGCAGAAAAAGAAGAGCTGAAGGGCCGAGAAGGAATCGTCTTTGATATTGAAGGCGTGGATGCAAGCGGTCAGGATGTCGATACGCACTATCCATCCCTTGTGAAGATTCCTGTGGATAAGGATAAAGAAGTGGAGCAAGTCCTCTTCTTCCCTGAAGGTCAAGCTCCTCAATCCTTGGCCTTTGAGAGAGTTGGAGATGTGGTCATCTTTACCGCTCCTCACTTTACCCACTATGCGATTGTCTATAAGCCAGCAAAAACGGAAGGACCAGACCAACCGATCCAACCAGAGGAACCGGCTAAACCAGATCAGCCTGTTCAACCAGTTCAACCAAATCAACCTGTTCAACCAGCTACCCCAGTGACTCCGGATCCAGCTAATCCATTGAAGCCTACAGAGCCTTCTCAAGTGGATCAGTTGGCCCCAACGACTTCTACTCAAGCGGATCATCAGGAGGAAGAACACAAGGATATGGTCGATCAAGAGATCCATCAGTTGTTAAGTGCCCACCAAGGAGTGAACTTACAGCCAACGGTTCAGCAAGAAACAAAAGATGCAAGTAGAGAAAGTCAATCGGAACACTTGCCAAATACGGCAAGCCTAGAAGCTTCCTTTGCAGCTGAAGCTGTTCTCCTAGCAGCCTTAGGCGGCTTCCTCTTGGCTGGTAAGAAGAAAGAAGAGTAAGTCTTCTAAAAGATTCTTTTGTTCACTTAAAAAGTCACTCTCAAAAAAACCTCTCTGGTTTTCACCAGAGAGGTTTGATCTTGTATTTAGAAGTGTCGTTCGGATCCTGTGAATTAGAGGGGAAAAGCATTGGATTTTTCTACCTCTTTTACAGCTTTTGTGATATAATTATCATGTATTAAAAAAAGAAGGAGTCATATCTAATGGCAAAATTGACTGTTAAAGACGTTGACTTGAAAGGGAAAAAAGTTCTCGTTCGTGTTGACTTCAACGTTCCTGTAA
>ENA-OZDZ01000687-OZDZ01000687.1-human-gut-metagenome-genome-assembly--contig:-NODE-687-length-12597-cov-12.705868_pt1 | contig 12597 bp, 13 predicted proteins | sample MGYA00245059_ERZ653591 | MGnify/ENA primary metagenome ERZ653591 (study PRJEB26926, sample SAMN06164985) | human gut metagenome | biome: ENVO:00009003; feature: ENVO:2100002; material: ENVO:00002003... | reverse complement strand
ACTTCTCTGTACAACAGCCTACTGGCTTGATGCAGGGTGTCTCGCTATTGGCTGCACTGGAGACTGGGAAGGTGAAAGTGAGTGATAGGGTGAATGTAGGCAATGGCATTTATGTCTGTAAGGGAGATACTGTTTGCGACCATAACTGTCATAGAGGCGGCTATGGTGAAATTACGGTAAAGCAAGGACTGGCTAGTGGCTCAAACATTGCTATAGTCAAGACTATGGAGAATGCTTTTGGTAACAATGTACAAGCATACTTCAATCGGTTGAATAATATGAGTTATGGTAGACCAGACAGCATCGCAGGAATAGCCAATCTGAAACCTGCATACTTTATTACTTCTAAAGATAGCGGTTGGAGTGATACAACCTTTGCGTGGTTCTGCATTGGATATAATCAGACTATTACTCCCATACAAACTCTAACCCTTTATAATGCTATTGCTAATAGTGGAAAGATGGTACAGCCTCAGCTTTACAAAGACGGTACCATAGTTATCAATCCCCAGATAGCAAGTAGGGCTAGTATTGACAGCTTGAAACTGGCACTGGCATATAATGTTACAGACGGACTGGGGCAACCTGCCAAATCAGATAAGACTACCGTAGCAGGAAAGCAAGGCACTATCATAGTCTCTACAGATGATGGCAATACGATGTATGCAGTGGAGTTCTGTGGTTACTTCCCTACTGGCAATCCCAAGTATAGTATTATTGTTTCCATTAACAAGACTGGTTTGCCTGCTAGTGGTGGGTTGATGGCAGGTGATGTGTTTAAGCAAATTGTTGAGTTGCTATTTCCTTAAATCATATTTGTTGCTATTGATGTAAATGTTCAACCTTTCTAAGATAGAAATACTAATATAATACCCTTATGTCAGAAAGGTTGAATGTTTACAAGAGAAGAATTAAGAAAGCCCAGCAAGGCATAAAGTTTGTAAGCTATAATGTAGTGGAAGACCCAGTAATAGATTACACTGACATTACTAATCCTATCAATCCATTCAGTGAGTATTACATACCTACTACATATAATACAGAGCAGGCATTAGTAGTACCAGAAAGAGAAGACAGCAAGTCTGATACAGTAGAAGAAACTCCAGCAGTAGCTAGTAAGCCTATAGCAGAGCCAGTAGTCAATAAGCCAGTAGCTAGTAAAGTAGTAGTTGATAATACTGCCAACTCAACTTGGAGTAGTCCTTATAAGGACAGAAGTAAATGGATAGCTGACCTTACCAATGCCTATAAGAGAGCAGGTATCACTAATGATAATGCAATTAGAATGCTGGTATCACAAGATGCTTTAGAAAGTGCTTGGGGACGTTCTGCACAAGGTAAATTCAATTTCGGTAATCTGACTACTGGAGCTAAATGGAAAGGTGATTATGTAACTGGTAATGATAAGAATGCTAAAGGTGAAGCCATTAAGCAGAAATTTAGGTCTTATAACTCTATGGATGAGTATGCAGCAGATAAGGTACAGTTCTTAAAAAGACTATATGACTTTGACGAGAACGATGATATTAATAAGTTTGTAGCTAAGCTTACTGGTTCTAATAAAGGTAAGAGAAGATATGCAGAAGCTAGGAATTATGCTGATACATTGAAGAAGGTATATAATAGCTACAGAAGTGGTGGAATTATTAAATATCAAAATCCAGCTCAACCTATTAAATATATGGGAGGTTATGATAAGAGAGGTAATATGGTATTGCCAGTTACTAATGAGAATGGTATGAATAATGTAACTCTGCCAGAAGTAACAGTTACTCCTAGAAATATTAATCTGGCTGGTGCTGTAGATAAAGGTAGGAGAACTGTTGGTAATATGGGTAAGGAGATATTATCTGCAACTACTCCATTAGGTGACGCAGAATCAGCTAAAGAGATATACCAAAATGCTAGGTTTGGTAATTATGGGCAAGCGGCTTTAGGTGCAGGATTGTTATTACTTCCTAACTTTATTGAGAAGCCATTAAAGGCACTTAAACGAGTTGGTAAGGACTACATAACCATCACTAAAGATGCAGTAGGGTCTCCTAAGAGATTTATCGAGGCTAGAAGAAACGGCACATATCCACTTACTTATAAGGAACGTAGGATATATTTAGAGAACGCCCATAAAGTTGGAGACCAAGCAGTAGCTAGACTGAATTTTAATAATGGAGCAGATTATCTGTATCGTGTTCACATGTATCCAAATGTTGACCATTCTATTACTCCTAAACCAAGAGTTAACACTAAATATACATTCAACTCTAAAAGCTATGAGAACTTTGGTGATGCAGCTAGTAATGGTGTAAATTCTAGTAAATGGAATATTAACAGTCATATTGATTTAAGAAGGTCTCCAAACTCTAAATATCTTAAATCATTACCAGAAGTAGGCACTACTACTGCCCATGAGATACAGCATTCATATCAGAAATATCTTCCAGATATCAGTTCAATGAGTAGACCTTCCAAATTAAACGGAGCGGGCACAGTTAATGATTCTCATATAGCCTCTCCAATTTTACAACCATTGAAACGTAATGCTGGAGAGTGGAACGGAGACCCTCTAGAATTAAATAGTGAAATCATGGCAATAAGGGCAGGATTAAATGCCCCTAGATATAATCTTATGTCTCCAGCTCAGCAAGAGACTGTAAGAAGCTATGTTAATCATTCATTTAAATTAGCTGACACGGAATTACATATTATGTTAGATGAATTAGGTAAATTAGGATATAGAAATGGAGGTAAATTATGATTACATGTAAGATATATCAATGGATTATACGTAAGTTAAAACCAAAGCCAAAGGTCAGAGTATATAGTGATGATGTACGTGTAGATTATCCTGAGGGTAGGCATATTCCAGAATGGATATATGAGCAGTTATGGAAGGATATTGATTACAGTAAACCAGTGAAATTGGATAAGCCTATGTGTGAAGACTGGATAGATGATAAGTTTAAGGAGATTGAAGATAGGATTATGGATGATAGTAGAGATACATAATTAATACATAAATCTAATAAATAAGAATTAATATGAAAGTACGTAAAGTCAAAAAGCAACTGAAGAAGCTTATAGATAAGAAGGCTACTCCAATAGGAACTATACCAGTCACTACTTGGGTTCATCAAATTGAGCCTAAGATAGCTTCTATGCTAAATAGGCTAGGGTTTCTGTGTAGTGATGGTGTATATACTAAAGGAGTACTAATTCTTAATGGTGTTATTAATCCTTGGCATATAGGATATAACCAAGATGGGGAATTAAGGTTCTGTGATGCTAAGGTCTGTAAAGTCAGCAGAAGGCTCATACTTAGAAATAAATAGTAAGTCTCCGTAAAGCGCTTGGAATACAACAGGATTATCTGGCTCATTAATGCGTCCCTTTAAACAGTCTAAGCATATAAAGGTTAAGTATAGATCTCTATCTTCACCATAAGCATCAACAACAAAGGCTGCTGCCATGTTAGACTTCTCAAGATTGCAACAGTGACACCTCCACGGTTGAGGAGATGTATCTAAACGCTTCTGTGCACAATAATATTCAAATAACTCTTGAGCATTATTAGGCATATTGCTGGGTGCTTTGATAAGTAAACGAACCCACACTCTTCTATTGCAGTCAGTCATAATCTATAAGTATTAATGGTTAAACATATACAAAGATAATGATATTTATTGATACTCCAAGAGATTATAAACGAGTATGGAACGCACTGACGGGTAAGTATTTTGTATATCCAGTAGCTGGAACAATAGGAGGAATAAATTATGATAGAAATGAGTAGTAGTGAGTATGATGAACTGCTTAACGACCTTTATGCTAAGGTTGAAGCAGGAGAGATAACTGAAGAAGAAGCTTGTAAGAAGATGTGGAGTGTAGATAAGATATGGATGGCCCCAGACATTCGTATACCGCACGATATACCAGATGATTATATACTACCAAGTAACAATACTTAACATGGTTCATTAGTTTAACTACTTACCGATTAGTAACTTTACATCATAAAACAAAGCCAGACTGCTTCGGACAATCTGGCTTTGAACTTATCTACGTGGCAAGCTTCTCCAGTGACTATGAACGAATTGGGTTCCTTCATAGCGATAGTAGGAGTGCACGAAGACAGTTTTTACCTTAGATGAGTTGTTAGTTCTCATAACCTATCCTCCAATTAAGGGTTATTAGATAACTAATCTGCCATGAAGTAGCTCTTAATTCTCTTACGAGATGAGGATAGCTACTCTGGCAGCAAAGATACTAATTATTAGCAATATCAGAATTGATAGAATGAAATTTACTACATTCCTAAAGCAAATGTTTACCTCACACTCTGGAATTAGTAGTAAGAGAGTATGTGGGGTAATAGGATGGTTTGTAGCAGTAATAGTATTAATTTATTGTACTGTTATGTGTGTACAAGCTCCACTGATGATAGATACCTTTCTATTATGTGTGATGGGATTATTAGGAATTGATAGTGTAACTGGTATATGGAAGAAAGGATTTATACATAAGGATGAAGATAAGAAAGAATAAATAAAGCCCAGCCTAGCAATTAAGCTAAGTTGGGCTTTTATTGTTATAATTATTGCTATGTTTATTGAGAATGTTACATACAATTATTTACTGGCACTAGATATAAATGTGCCAGAGTCATATGGACTAATACGACCTTTTAGAGAGGATATTTCAATTATAAGCCCCCTATTACAGAAATGTTGAATTAAACTTTACTGTTATTTCCGTTATAAATAAGAATTAATTATCTTTGTAATCCAATGGAGGTATACTATGAGGCTTATAGAGAACAATATTCAGAAGATTATTACTTTATGCAAGAAGCATAAGGTTAATAAATTGTTTGTATTTGGCTATATCCTTACTTCCCGTTTTAACGATAATAGTGATATTGATTTAGTGGTTGACTTCAAGAAGGAAGAAGCTAATGATTACTTCAATAATTACTTTGATTTCAAATATTCTTTAGAGGGTTTATTGGGTAGGGAAATTGACCTACTGGAAGAACAGACTATCAAGAACCCGTATCTAAAGAGAAGCATAGATACAGCTAAGACTTTGATATATGGATAATTCAATAAAGAAACATCTTTAAGATATTCTTACTGCCATTGAAGAGATTGACAGCTTGTCTGCTGATATACTTTGGAGCATGGTTATTAATCATTTACCAAAGTTGAGAAGTGAAGTGATAATATTATTAAATACATAATGAGATTGTAAACTTATTTATTAACTAATCTTGATTTAATACTTTAGTTAAACCAATAGTTAAACCAAATATTAAGTATTAGTAAGTAGCATTAGATAAATTATTGATTTATAGATTAATATAAGCTCGAGTGGTGGCCCGGCGAGAAGGACTTAAAATCCTTTGGCCATTGCGGCTGTGCGGGTTCAAGTCCCGCTTCGAGTACTCGATTAAGCTCTGTGAATCATTGATTTGCAGAGCTTTTTCTTTATAAGCTCTTGATATGAAAGACCGTTTCCCTATAGCGAACAAAGTGTTTCCCTTAATAGAACAAGTTGTTTCATTATGGCGAACACTTTGTTTCCCTTAACAGAACATTTCGTTTCATCATATGAAAACAGACTGTTTTTCCTTATTGGAACAAACTGTTTCTCTATACTTGAACAAAGTGTTCATCTCTGTGAACTAACAAACTAACTATAATACTATAGTAGATGATATGCGCGTGGCACTTGGTAATATGTGCTTGCAGATGAAATAAAAGAATCTATATAAATAGCCTCCTCTTTATTGTTCAGAACAGCTTGGGGCGTTTGTTATTGAACCGATAGCCGATACCCAACATCAGATAATTGGGCTCATGAAATTCCCGGAGGTTATATCCTATATGGAGATACGAATTGCGTGTTACGTCTATTTTCAGGGCAAGAATCTGATAGAAAGACCTCATGTCACCGCCGCCGTGCAGAACATTGGCTCCCAGACCGATACCTACCGTGAAGTAAGGCATGACAAATTCTCCGCGGGCAGATAAGCCCAATGCCATCTGCTTCTTGGCGGGCGGAGTATAGAAGCCGTTCTCTTCTTCGTACGATTCTTTCATGTTCGCACTGTGGTCGTATACGCCGTCCAACGCCACACCGGCGCGGAATTTATAGCCGAAGTTGTACATGGGTGCAAAGCTGAAACCGAACACGTTGTAAGTGCCGGGTGCGGGTACCTGGCCACTACTGCCCTCATGGGCCACTGCTTTCTTTCGCCAGGAGCCGAACAAAGTCAAGTCGTAGCTGACGTGGCGGGGGAATGGAGGAACGATAGGGTGTTGCCATGACTGGGCGAGTTCATCCGCTCTGCGGTTAAAGTTATATACCAGCCCCACTTTACAGTCCACCGTGTTCAGACCGGAGTTGGGATATTGGGTGTTTCCGTTGGAAAAGTGGCTTCCGGTAGCTCCTATCATCAGGTCGAACTTGGGGGAGAGTGCCCACTTTAAGTAGAGGTTCACATTGAGATAGGCATTCACTTTCGAGCCGATAATCTGGTTCTCCGGGTTGTCATATTCATCGTAGGGTTTCCAGCCGAACGATGCGCCGAAGTTCCATTCATAGTTCAAGGATATGCGGGGGCTGAATTGGGCGATGCGTCCCCCTTGAAACAGATAGACCGCCAGCGGGTTGCCCAGCTCTTCCGGATTGCCGAAGTTGAAATAGCCGACTCCAATCCCTTGATAGGCTCCTATATAAGCCTGGTCGGCAACGGTGTGGGGACGGAGCTGGAAGGAGTATTTCAGATGGCCGGCATAGGCATTTTTCATGGCCTTGTATTGGTGGTTGGAGTACTCCAGAAAAGGGTTGGTCTGAAAAATATAGCCAGCACGCCCTTCTACGCCTAATCTGTGGATGAAGCGCTGTGAGAAAGGGAGTGTATCCCGCTTGTATTCCGAATGACTATCGGATGTCCATTGTTGGGCGTATATTGTATCAGACAAGAAAAGTACCGCTCCTAAGAAAGCCAGTATTTTCCATATCTGCATTCTATTTTTCATATGCCGTGTCGGTCTTTCTTGTTTATAAATGTTCCAAGTGAAGTTTAATTTCGTGCAAATATAGTTTTTTTCTCCTTTTGGTATTCACAATGAGACAACTATTTGTAAAAAGAGGGGGTAAAACAGAAATCGTCAATAGAATGGCCGACTTCGGTTTTATCCCCTCCTTATTCATTCACCCGGATGTTGTCTTATGATTCAGATGCTGGGTGGCGAGTATTATTTCCGGTCGTTCTCCCGGATTTCCACACGGCGGATTTTCCCGCTGATGGTTTTGGGGAGCTCATCAACAAATTCGATGACACGCGGGTATTTGTAGGGAGCCGTCACTTTCTTCACATGGTTCTGCAACTCCTTGACAAGCTCTTCTCCGGCGTGTGCCTTGTACTCTTTTGCCAACACAATCGTAGCTTTTACCACTTGACCGCGGATTTCATCGGGCACACCGGTAATGGCACATTCCACTACGGCTGGGTGGGTCATCAATGCACTTTCCACTTCGAACGGGCCGATGCGGTAACCGCTACTTTTGATAACGTCGTCGGCGCGGCCCACGAACCAGAGGTAGCCGTCTTCGTCCTTCCAGGCTACGTCTCCCGTGTAGTAAATGCCGTTGTTCCATGCCTCGTGGGTACGGTTGGCATCGCGGTAGTATTCCTTGAACAATCCCAGCGGTTTGCCTTTGTCGGTACGGATTACAATCTGTCCCTGCTCACCGGCTTCCACGGAACGTCCTTCGTGGTCTATCAGGTCTACGTCGTATTGCGGATTGGGCAATCCCATGCTGCCGGGTTTCGGTTCCATCCACGGCATGGTGGCAACGGTAAGGGTCGTTTCGGTCTGTCCGAATCCCTCCATCAGCTTGATGCCCGTCAACTTCTTGAAGGTCTCGAATACGGCGGGGTTCAATGCTTCTCCGGCGATGGTGCAGTATTCCAGACTGGATAGGTCGTACTTCGTGAGGTCTTCGTGGATGAGGAATCGGAAGATGGTGGGCGGCGCACAAAGCGACGTGACGTGATAATCTTGTATCTTCTCCAGTATGGCTGCGGGAGTGAATTTCTCGTGGTCGTATACAAATACGTTGGCGCCGGCAATCCATTGTCCGTAGAGCTTGCCCCACACGGCTTTTCCCCAACCGGTGTCGGCAATGGTGAGGTGTAGGCTGCTCTCTTTCAGGTTGTGCCAGAAGCTGCCGGTGACGATGTGTCCCAACGGATAGGTGAAGTCGTGGGCCACCATTTTGGGCTCTCCGGTAGTGCCGCTGGTGAAGTACATCAGGGAGATGTCATCGTTCGTATTCGGATGTTCAGGTTTCACGAAAGGAGCGGCAGCCTCGATACCTTTGTGAAAGTCTTCGAATCCTTCGGGAGCTTCCGGCCCGACGCTTACGAGGCGTTTCACAGAAGGAGACTCTGGCATAGCTGCCGTGATATGGTCGGTGATGACGCTTTCGCCGGCGCAGACTATCATTTTGATGTCTGCGGCGTTGCAACGGTATACGATGTCTTTCTTCGTCAGCAGGTGGGTGGCGGGAATCACCACTGCACCGAGTTTGTGCAGTGCCACAATGCTGAACCAGAATTCATAACGGCGTTTCAGTATCAGCATCACCATGTCTCCGTGCCCGATGCCGAGGCTTTGGAAATAGGAAGCCGTCATGTCTGTGTACCGTTTCATGTCGGCAAAGGTAAACTGCCGGCATTCGCCCTGGTCATTGGTCCACAACAGTGCGGGTTTGTCGGGCTGCTCGGCTGCCCAGGCATCCACTACGTCGTAGCCGAAGTTGAAATTCTCCGGTACGTTTATCTTCAAGTTCTTGATGAAGTCCTCCTGTGAGGTGAAGGATGTTTGAGATAAAAATCTTTCTACCATAACTTTATTACATGATTACTGCCAGGAATTTTACAGTCTTTCCGTCAAGCGCCTTCATGCCGTGCGGCAGTTTGGAGTTGAAGTATAGACTGTCTCCTTCGTTTAAGATTAAGTCTTTGCCGTCGATGCTGACCATCATACGGCCTTCCAGTACGAGGTTGAACTCCTGACCGGTATGGCTGTTGTAATGTATCGGCTCGCTGTCCGGTTTCGGTTCTACGGTCACGATGAACGGGTCTGCCGTGCGGTTGATGAAACCGGCTGCCAGCGATTGGTATTTATATGCCTTGGTACGTTCTATACTGGTTCCTTTTCCGGCACGTGTCAGGAAGTAGGAGCTCATTTTGGGCTCTTGCCCAAACATCAGTGCGTCCAGTGATATGCCGTAGTGCCGTGCTATCTTCTGCAGCATGCTGACCGAGATGTCGAATTCTCCGGTTTCGGCCAGGCGGTACTCTTCTGCAGAGATGTCGCAGTCGCGGGCGATATCGTCGGCAGTCAGTTCCAATACGTCACGCAGTCCGCGCAGGCGTTCGGCTATTTGTCTGATTTGTTCGTCCATAATTATATTTTTTTTAATGGGTTGTTATTAAAGTGTGGCAATGTGCCAATAGGCTGCACAATGTTTAATTACACCGTAGCTCATAGGCATATCGGGACATCGTTACATTAGCACATTAAATATCATTTACTCGCTTTGATGGCTTTAATCACAGTGGAGGTGAATCCTTCATGTTCCAGCTCGTTGATTCCCTTGATGGTAATTCCTCCGGGGGTACACACCTTGTCAATCTCAACACTGGGGTGCGTGTCGTTGTTCAGAATCAGCTCGGCTGCCCCTTTCACGGATTGTGCCACCATGCGCATGCCGTCTTTGGGATAGATACCCATTTCAACGCCGGCCTGCATGGCTGCCTGGATATACTTAAGCACGTAGGCGATGCCGCAGGAAGTCATGGCAGTGGTTGCCGCAATCTTTTCTTCGGGAATGAGCATGGCGAGTCCCATCTGGTTGAAAATGTCCAGCATCAGTTGCTCCTGCTCCTTGGTGGCATTGCGGCTGGCGATGAGTGTCATGCTTTCCATCTCGCTGATGGCGGTATTGGGAATAAGACGGAACATGGTCATTTCTTTGTCTGCTACATAGTGTGTCAGCTCTTCAAAAGGAATGCCGGCTGCAACGGATATAAGAATCTCTGTGCCTTTTAGTTCCAGTTCCTTTATCACTGGTTCCATCAGCCATGGCTTCACGGCAAAGATTATCATATCTGCACCGGCTGCCGCTTCCTGGTTGTCATTGGTCACTTGCAATGCGGGGAATTCTGCCTTCAGCTTGTCCAGCTTGCCCTGGGTGGGGTTGGAGACAATGATGTTACCGGCAGGGATGATTGTTCCTTTTGCCAGCCCTCGGGCAATGGCTCCCCCCATATTTCCTGCACCGATAATTGCTGCTTTCATATCTTTTTGTTGTTAAAAGAGTTGTTTTGCTGGCAAAGGTAGATAAATTTTCTACAAAAAACGACCGAGAGAGAAAGGTATTCTGCTTTTCGGTCGTTTCTTTTGCTGGCTGATTATTTGTGTCAAATATTAAAGTACTTTCTTGAAGCGTTCCAAGAATTCCTTTGCTTCATCCATGCCGAGGCACAGAGGCGGCAGCAGGCGAAGTACATTCGTACCGCTTACACCGGTGAATACATGCTGCTCTTTCAGTAGTCTTAGGCGCAGTTCCTTGATGGGTTCTTCAAATTCCAGCCCTATCATGAGTCCGCGTCCGCGAACGTCCTTGATTTGAGGGAATTTCTTTAGTTCCGTTATCAGGAAGTTGCCGACTTGGGCTGCATTCTCTATCAGGTTTTCCTGCTCTATCACATCCAGCACGGCAAGGGCGGCACTGCAAGCCAGGTGGTTTCCACCGAAAGTGGTTCCAAGTTGCCCGTATACTGGTGTAAACATTGGGCTGATGAGTACGCCTGCCATCGGGAAACCATTGCCGATGCCTTTTGCCACGGTGATGATGTCGGCTTTGATGCCGTTGTACTGATGGGCGAAGAACTTGCCGCTGCGTCCGTAGCCGCTTTGGATTTCATCGAGAATCAAGACCGTGTTGTATTCCGTACAAGTCTGGCGGAGAGCCTGCATGAATTCGTCTGTCGGCAGTTGGATGCCGCCTACACCTTGTATGCCTTCGATAATCACTGCGCAGACATCTCCTTTGGACAATTCGGCCTTCATGGCTTCGATGTCGTTCAACGGGAGGTAGGTGACGTGCCCGCAGTTGTTGATGGGAGCGATGATTTTAGGATTGTTCGTTACTTCCACCGCCAGTGAGGTACGTCCATGGAATGCTTTTGAGAAGGATATCACACGGGTACGGCCATTGTAGAAAGAGGCGAGTTTCAAGGCGTTTTCATTGGCTTCGGCACCGCTGTTGATGAGGAAGAATGAGTAGTCGTCATAGCCACAGACTTTTCCCAAGCGTTCTGCCACTTGCTGTTGCAGCTTGTTAATTACTGAGTTTGAGTAGAATCCTAACGTAGCAACTTGGTTACTCACCATCTCTACATAATGTGGATGTGCATGTCCGATTGAGATGACTGCATGGCCACCGTAGAGGTCGAGGTATTCGGTACCGTTCTCGTCCCATACATGGCAGCCTTTTCCTTTGACGATGTTGATGTCAAAGAGAGGGTATACGTCGAATAAATTCATTTTTTTTAGAATGCAGAAGGTTTCAACCGTAATCCTACGGTCTCTTCCAGGTTAAACATTAAATTCATGTTGTGGACTGCTTGTCCGCTGGCACCTTTCAGGAGGTTGTCGATGCAGGAAATGATAAGCAGCTTGTCACCGTGCTTCTCCAGGTGGATGAGGCATTTATTGGTATTCACCACTTGTTTCAGGTCAATGTTCTTTTCCACGACAAATGTAAAGGAATCTTTGGCGTAGTATTCTTCGTACATACGGATGATTTCTTCCAGAGCCACTTTGGTCTTTACTACGATGGTAGTGAAGATACCGCGCGGGAAGTCACCCCGGTAGGGGATAAAATCTATTTCTGCATCGAAACTGTTTTGCAGCTGGCGGAGTGATTGCTTGATTTCGGGCACGTGCTGGTGCTCGAAAGCTTTGTAAACACTCATGTTGTTGTTGCGCCAGCTGAAGTGGCTCGTGGCACCCGGTTTCACTCCGGCACCCGTACTTCCGGTGATGGCATTCACCATGATGTCATCATTCAGCATCAGGTGCTTGGCGAGCGGCAGCAGCCCCAATTGTATGCAGGTGGCAAAGCAGCCCGGATTGGCTACATGCTTTGCCTTGCAGGTGGCGCGGCGGTTCAGTTCCGGCAAGCCGTAAATGAAGTCGTGGTCAGGAGAGGCTATGCGGTAGTCCATGGAGAGGTCGATGATTCTCAGCTCCTCGGGCACGTTGTGGCTTTCGAGGAATTTTCTCGTGTCGCCATGTGCCGTACAGAAAAACAGCACGTCGATTTCTTCCAACGGAAGCTGGTCGGTAAATACCAAATCTGTTTCACCGTACAGTCCTTCGTGTACATCAGTAATTTTGTTGCCGGCGTTGCTTGAACTGTTTATGAATACGATTTCCGCTTCCGGATGGTTGAGCAGTAAACGTATCAGTTCGCCTGCCGTGTATCCGGCTCCGCCGATGATTCCTACTTTAATCA
>ENA-OZDZ01000677-OZDZ01000677.1-human-gut-metagenome-genome-assembly--contig:-NODE-677-length-12743-cov-11.701214_pt1 | contig 12743 bp, 9 predicted proteins | sample MGYA00245059_ERZ653591 | MGnify/ENA primary metagenome ERZ653591 (study PRJEB26926, sample SAMN06164985) | human gut metagenome | biome: ENVO:00009003; feature: ENVO:2100002; material: ENVO:00002003... | reverse complement strand
TAGCAGAAAGCAGGGTATCTTCTGTGTACTGTTTCGGTGGCTGTGTAAAATGCTCTGATACAAAAGAATCACAAGGACCGTAATGCTTGCCTGCCCAGATATCCAGCTCCGGCTCTTCTTTCTCAATCTTTACGCAAAAAAACTGTTTCAATTTATTTTCGATCGCCTTGAATCCTTCCTGCTTTGTTTTCTTTGCTGAGAGATAAAACGTATGATAATTACAGGTAATCTGGCATTTATGGCTTTCATAAATATAAGGATCTGCGGTTGCTGTCAGTACCCTGGCACTGATCAGATACAAAATCTTGCAGTTTCGTTCTTTCAGTTTACCTATATCTGCCTTTGCTACTTCCATGGTCGGGACAATTGCATGGTGATCAGATACTTTCTTTGAATTTAATACCTTACTCACGTCCGGTTGATATTCCAGCCCTTCGGCATAGGGCATTTTCCCAAGCAACATCTGAATCAGAGTTTCTGTGCTTTCTCCCATCTCATCTGTCAGATACTGGCTGTCTGTTCTCGGATAAGTAACAAGCTTCTGCTCATACATCTCCTGCACGGCATCCAGCGTCTGCTGTGCGGTATAACCAAACATTCGATTGGCTTCCCTCTGTAAGGTTGTCAGATCATAGAGCTTCGGTGGACGAACTGTTTTCTCCTTCACATCGTCCTTCTCTACTTCACACATACGCTCCGCACAATCCGCAGCCACTTTATCTGCATCCTCTTTTTTCTGAAAATGCTCCGTGACTGCATCCATATCATCAAACTTGATATGAACCATATAATATTTTTCTTTGGTAAATTCCTTGATCTTCTGATTTCGATCCACGATCATGGCAAGTGTTGGTGTCTGTACTCTTCCAACTTTCAGATTCTGGTTATACAGAACGGAAAAAAGACGGCTCGCATTGATTCCCACCAACCAGTCTGCCTTTGCCCTGCAAAGTGCTGACTGGTAGAGACTGTCATAACACGAACCGTCTTTTAATGACGCAAATCCATCTTTAATTGCCTGTTCTTCCATAGATGAGATCCAGAGCCGCTTCATCGGCTTTTTGCATCCTGCCTGCTCATACACCAAACGAAAGATTAACTCACCTTCACGTCCTGCATCAGTAGCACAGATCACCTCATCTACTTTGGAATCTCTCATCAGTTTCTTTAAGATTCCGAACTGCTTCTTTGTGCCCTCCAAAATCTTGTGTTTCCAACATTCCGGCACAATCGGCAGATCCTCATATCTCCATTTTTTATATTTTTCATCGTATTCCGATGCATCGCATAATCCCACCAGATGTCCTACGCACCAGGAAACGATATAACTGTTTCCCTCCACGTAGCCATCTTTTCTTGTTCTGGCTCCAAGCACGGAAGCCAGTGCCATCGCAACCGATGGCTTTTCTGCAATCACTAATGCTTTCATTCTATTTCTTCCTCACTTTTCATTTCTATATCTGACTGTATTTCATTTCCCCAGACATCCCACCCAGGTGTTGTCTGTCGTGCAAATAATTCTATTCTCGGTACATCACCAATAAGCTCAACAATTCTATCTCTTGCCACATCTGGTTTTTTACTGTGTCTTTCAATGTGTGATAAAATAATCTGTCGAACATATGCTGATTTCCTATGAACAGACCCTTTCGTTGCAAGCAAACAAATTTCAGCATTGCTCCTTGTCCAGTGTCCCAGACCAAGAAACAAAGTATCTGCCTTTTTATTCTTCTTTACCCACACGAACGCTACTGTCTTGTATTGAAATCCCCATGCTTGAATCACACTTAATCCTTCTCTCAGCTGTGGAAAAGTGACCCAGAGAAATAAAACACAATCTTTATCCGCTAATTTTCCAACTGGAAGATCACAGATTTCCTGCAAACTCATGGTCGGGTAATGGTCTGCGGCAATTCCCTGCCCCGCCTTCCTGTTATACTGCCAAGGCGGATCAGCGTATATAATCTGATATTTCTTATTCCGCACTCAATCATCGCCCTTCCTCCTCTTCTTCATCTTCCAGCACATTATCGTCAAAATCTTCATCTCTCAGGATTTCCGGTTCTGTACTTTCTTCCTGCTCATCTGCATCGTCTACTTCCCGTTTTTCTGACTCTGAATCTTCGGATTCATCTTCATCCTCTTCCATCTCATCCTCGTCATCATATTCATGTTTTGGTTTATAGACTTTGAAGTAATATCCTCCTGCCGCAGCTCCGACTGCTACCAGCACAATCAGAAGATACGTTCCAAATGGACTTTTATCTTCTGGCATCTGAATGTCATCCTTTACTTTATCTTTCTCATCTGTCTCTGTCGTTTCCGGCTTTTCTTCTTCAGCCTGTTTCTCTGGTTCTGCATAAACAGTATCTACTTCCGGAAGTGTCACAGAATCAGAAAGTGTGAAGTTCATCAGATCTTTCTCGCTGACTTCTGTAAGGAAATACACATTATCCTGAGATTTTGAATTGTCAATGATCAGGTAGAAAATCTTACCACTCTTAGTTGAAATGGTATAAAACTCTTTCGTGCCTTCTGTAGCTGTTTTAGTAACAGAATCTGCTGTCTCGCCTTCTTTATTAAGCTGTTCCTCGATACCTGTCACTGTCCGATCATCCACGGTTCCTTTTGCATCTGTCGGCTCAGAAGCCTGTGCATCCTGCGGAAGCGGTGAAGTCGTTGTTTTCTCAGTCCCAGTTGCATCTGCACTGGTCGTGGTTGCCATTGCACCATTACTGTCACTGGAAGTTTTCTGTTTCTCTGCCTGCTTCTTTGCCCATTCATAATAAGGATTCTGCAACACATACTTTTCAGAAGTATTTCCGGCACCGTCTGTTACCGTAATCTCAATCTGTTTTGTAGTAAAATCTTTCTGTGTCAGTTGCACTCTCAGCATTCCATCCTTCAAGTCTGTATAAGTGGTGCCATTGACTGTTACTGCAGTAATCCCTGATACTGTATCATTCCCCTGAATCGTCAGCACACCATCTGTCAGAGATGCAGAAAGCGTAGGCTTTTCTGTGTCATAACACTTAATAGAGCGATTCTGCTCATAGACCTTCCCCTCACCATCTGTAACACGCACATACACTGTCTGATTTCCAGTGATCGTGATACTTCCACTTCCGGTTACATCCTGCCAGCTTCCATCTTTTCCTGCTTTTGCTTCAATCTTTGCTATTGAGAAACCTTCCGGCATATGACTGGCATCTACCGTAACAGCAATGGTTGTTTCTCCCTGTTTCCAGCCATCCGGTTTCTCAATCGTGATTGCAGGCGTGGTATTCTCAGCTGCATAAGCAGTCTGTGTCTGGAGCAAAGGTGTTGTCAGGCAAAGAAATGTCGTTGCTACAAGCAAGCTCTTTTTTACCCTGCTTTTAGTAATTGTTCTCTTCTTCTGTTTCATTTTTTCCAGATTCATCATAGGCTTTTGTTTCCTCCTTCTGTATTTCTACCCTGCCGGGCAGTTCATTTTTCATTCTCTTTTTGAAAGCTTCCAATTCCGGAATACTCATATCCATTGCACGGATAATTCTTACAATTTCCAGATTTTCCGCTTCTGTTTTTGCAATCTCCGCAGCCTTGAACCGCTTTAAATCTGCTTCATATCTGGCTTTGGAAGCTTCCATTTTCTCTTTGGCTTTCTCATAATCTGCCGTAGCTTTTTCAAGACTTTTCATCGGTTCTCCTTTCCGGACGGCTGATGCAGCCGCCCTTTTTTCTTACCATCGTCCAAATCCATAGAAATGGCTCTGCCAGTATGGGGAATTGATGGACGTATACTGCACCGGATGTCCACAATGGATCATCTGACCATTGCCTACATAGATTCCGATATGCGTTACCGGCTCCCCTGCGTCGTAAGTTCCAGTAAAGAAAATCAAATCTCCCGGCTGCGCCTCCGACTGGGATACTGGTGTACAAATGTTGTACAGTCCCTGTGCTGTTAATCTTCCTGTATTCCTTACACCAGAGTTTGTCAGACAGTAGCTTACAAATCCAGAACAATCGAATCCACTTGGGGAATATCCACCCCATACATATGGTGTTCCAAGATATCTCGCTGCTTCATTTAACAAACGCTGTGCTGCTTCACTGGTATATTCATTGCCGCCAAAGCCTGCTCCTTCTCCAGTTTCCAGATAAAAGATCGGGTTTAACCGCTCTCCATTTTTCAGAAGTTCAATATGAAGATGGCTTCCTGTGGAATTACCAGTATTTCCTACAAGACCTATCTCATCACCTTTCGTGACGGATGCTCCTGCAGATACACTCCGGCTGCTTAAATGTGCATACCGCAGTTCATAGCCTTTACTGTCCTTGATCACAACATAATTGCCATAGCTGTCGTTATAAGCAGAAGTTGTAACTGTTCCGGTCAGCCCTGCCATTACTTTTGTCCCTTCCGGTGCTCCGATATCCATACCATTGTGTAACTGATTTGCTCCTGAAATTGGATGAATCCGATATCCATAATAGCTGGTCACACTGGAATACCAGTTAAAATCAACCGGTGTCGCAAACATCTGTAAATTACCTTTCGTATCGTTATAGGCACTAAACAGTTCTTTCTGGAAAAATCCCAGCCTGTCCTGACAGATTGACATCAGGTTTCCACTATTTAAGGTGACATTCAGCACATCTACATCTCTTGTCCTGGTCACTTCCACTTCATTGCTTCCATTATCATCTGCCAGATAACATTCCCATGTTTGATGTCCATGTGCAGATGCTGCCGCATGACTGTCATAATAGACATCAAACTGTACACCGTATCTTGCGAAAGCTCCGGTATCTTCTACAGTATATTCGACACCATTCATAACTACCTTTGTTCCCATTGGTACAAACGGATTGGAAGCATCTACCGCCAAGGTATGATTGGCAGTTGGATATGCTCCACTGGCAGTCGGTCCTCCGCTCCAAATACCACAACAGATTGGGCAGTTACAATACCCACTGGTCACAACCTGTCCCAAAGATTCTCCAACTCTTACAGTTGCTGTCTCTGTCACAGTCTCATTGACTGCTTCTGTTTCTAACCGATACTGCAATGCAAAAAGAGCATCCAGTTCTGGCTTTACCTGTTCAAAGGTAAATTCTTCATACTTTGCTGACAGATAACTGATCAGGATAAACGGATCATGCTCAATAGGTCCGATGTTATATCGGTATTCCTCATGTCCCGGTTCTTCAGATTCCATGTTGTTGATCCGCTCCTGCAGATTAGCTTCTAGCTGTGTGTAATACAGTTCCGCTTCCCGGATTGCCTGATCCGATGACAGATAACTGGTTCCGGTATAAGTGATCACATTTTGTAAAAACACTGCAGAGCATGACGTGACATTCGTTATAATCAGAAACATCAATCCGATCAGAACTGCTACACTGATATACACCTTCCGGTTTTCTTTAAAGAAGTTGGTGACTTTGCCGCCAATCTTCTTGATATAATCAATCGTACCTTTTGCAGCTGTTCCTACTATCTGTTCACTTCGCTTCGCTTTGGCATAATCCCGTTTGATCTGTTGCTTCTGAATCTGTTTTTTCAGTTTCTTCTGCTCCTGACGGGCTGCCGCCCGTGTCTGTTTCTCTTCCTGTCTTTCAAGTCTGCTTCTTTTTCTGGATGCCCTCTGTTTCCTGCGTCTGGCACTTCTCTGTTCCAGCCGGTAAACACCTTCGCCGCTTTCTTCTAACTTATGGGCACCTTCTACCGCCGCATTATCGTCTTCATTTTTGCTGATCTCACGGTGCAATGCTGCGGAAGTTGCACTTCCTGCTTTCTTGACAACAGAAGTTTTTTCTGTTTTCACAGATTCCCCTTCGCCAAACTTCAAGCGGGATTTCTTCTTTCCAGGAGCTTCTCCATCATTTGCCTGATAAACCTGTGCCTTCTTGGAATGTTGCTTTGCTTCCTTTTTCTTTTTTGCTTCCTCATAAGAAAACTTTTTGGCTTTTTCCTTCTGTTTTTGATGGCGGAAATTGACTCCATCCGTATCCATCTGGTTCAATTTCTCCATATCTTTGTCATTTTTCACAGAAGCACCAGTTTCCTCATAAGCAAATTTCAAACGCTGTTTTTGTTTTGGCTTTTTGCTGCCGCCGGTCTGATTTCTCCGGCTGTCTCCTCTGTTTTCTGATAGATCAGCACGTTTTTCTTTCAGTCTCCCTGACTGTCTGGCTTCATATTTTTCTGCAAGTCTGGATTCTTTTCCGACTTCAGCACGAATCCTTTTCCAGTTTTGCTGCTTTCTATTTTGTCCAAAATCCTCACTTTGCTTCTCTGTCCGTATCAGTTCCGGTGCATCTCTGGATTTTTGCACAGACGGACGGATATTTTTTCCGCTCCGTTCAGACTGGCGGGGAGACTTATCCACAAGGCTTACTTCTTTTTCCCCTTGTTTTATTCCCATCTGCACATCACTGGCACGGTTACTGACACGAACAGAAGATTTATCCGTCAGGTTCTCTTCCACCAGACCATCCTTGGTCATCTTCTGGATTTTCTTGTCCCTGACTTTCATTCTCTGTTCTGCCACTACTTACTCCTCCTTCTTCGGATACCCTTTCCCTGCCTGTAATAAACAGAGAAAAGCGATGCCAAAAACAGCACCGCCACTAAAAGTTAATACATATGAAATTGCTCGTAACATTGTTTTCTCCTTTGATTTAACCTGCTTCAGAAGTTTCCTCCAAGCGGGTTGTCATGATTTTATAGAGGGAATTCTTCGGGAATCTGTCTACAAATGGGATAATGACATTTCCATAAAACAGAAGTCCTTCCCCCTCATTACTGTTGGTTACATAGGACAGCTGGGTTGGTGAAATATTCAGCTGTTTGGCAAGAATCTGCCTGTCACCGGATGCCTGGTTCAGCATATAAATGAAATCAGAGTTTTCAAAAATATTCTCTATCTCCCTGGAAGACAATAAATCCTTGATATTCTGGGTGATTCCAGTTGGAATACCACCCCATTTACGAAATCTCTTCCAGATTTCCACACTATAAGCTGCGGTCTGCTCTTCCTTCAAAAGAAGATGGAACTCATCCACATAGTATCTGGTGGACTTATGGGCAGAACGGTTCATTGTTACCCTGTTCCAGACCTGATCCTGGATTACAAGCATCCCGATCTTTTTCAGCTGTTTACCAAGTTCCTTGATATCAAAGCAGACAATACGGTTATTGATATCCACGTTTGTCTGATGGTTAAACACATTCAAAGAACCTGTAACATAGATTTCCAACGAAGTGGCCAGTCGCTGTGCTTCCGGCTCTTCCTGTTTTCTCAGAAGGTTGTATAAATCCTCCAGGATTGGCATCTTCTCCGGCACTGGATCGGCAAGATATTCCTGATATACTAACCGAACACAACGGTCAATAATCGTTTTTTCTACCGGCTCCAGTCCGTTCTTTCCACCAACGATCAGTTCACACAAAGACAGAATAAAATCTGCTTTTAATGACAGCGGATTGTCTTCCTCGGAATAATTCAGATTCAGATCCATTGGATTGATATACTGGTCAGATACCGGAGAAACCCGTACCACCTGCCCATGCAGTGCCTGCACAAGTGCCGAATATTCGGCTTCTGGATCGCAGACGATGATATCATCTTCCGTAATCAGGAAGCAGTTTGTAATTTCCCTCTTTGCTGAGAAGGACTTACCGGAACCAGGTGTACCAAGAATCAGTCCATTCGGGTTCTTCAGACGTTTCCGATCAACCATAATCATGTTGTTGGATAATGCATTCAATCCATAATAAAGAGCTTCCCCTTCCTGAAACAGTTCCTGTGTCGTAAATGGCACGAAGATCGCTGTTGAAGATGTGGTAAGTCCTCTCTGGATTTCAATCCGATTGACTCCCAGTGGAATACAGGACATAAGTGCAGCTTCCTGCTGATAATCCAGCTGTTTTAAAGAACAGTTATATTTCTGTGCGATTCCCTGCACCTGGAAAATATTGTTATCCAACTTCTGACGCTTCTTTGCGGTATTCATTACCAGAACCGTTACAAGGAACATCCTCTCATTTCTGGACTGCAGATCTTCCAACAGGTTCTTCGCCTCTTCTCCATAAGTCACAAGGTCCGATGGAAGCACGTCCATATCATAACCGGAACGTACTGCCCGCTTCTGCTCTTCAATCTTCATCTTATCCAAATCTGAAATCTTGCTCTTGATCATTTTGATTGCTGAACTCTGATCAATGGACTGGATATGAATGTTGACATTGATGCTGTCATCCACATCCAGAAAGTCTGCTAGCATCCGGTCTGTCAGCTCCGGTGCTAGAATCTGCAGGTAACTCACACTTCCCATCGTTCTTCCCATCAAAAATGTCTGATTCTTGGAAAAATTAAAGGAAGTCGGTGCAATAAAATCTTTGGTCTTTAATCCGGTTTCCGGAAGCATCTTATACTGGAACTTAAATGGTTCAATCCGATCCTGGTTGAACACATGATACAGAATCTCCAGCCTTTCCAGACCATTTAGTGAATGTGCCTGTGCTCCCAGAATCTTAAAGTTGTTTAAGATATCTGTTTCGATTCTTTCAAGCCTTGGTCTTGCCACCTTCAGGCTTTCTGCTTCGATTCCAAAAGTGATATACTTTGTCTTTACCAGACCATTATTTCCTTTGGAAAGCTGATTTTTCAGCATAGTACGGTACTCTTCACGAATGGCATTGAAGTCATCGTTCTGATCCGGAATATCAATGCTTTTCTCAAATTCTGCCACATCCACCTGCTGATTGATAAAGGACAGCTGCACACTGATGGAAGAATCAAAGTAATTTAAGAAATCACAGTAATTTTCAAATATCGTGGTCTTATCCTCATTTAAAGCAAGCTGATAGTTGATGTCATAAAACTGAATCGTCTTGGAGAAAAAGGTCTTTGTCACCTGGCAGATACCATCCTGCAGCATCCGAATATACGGAATACTCTGCTGTGCAGTTGTAGGAATGTTTTTCTGTTTCCTACGATCCCGTTCCTGCTTCTTTCTACGCTTTTCCTGTTCTCTTTCTTTTCTGCTTTTTTTGTTTCTTCTTTCCTGACGGTTTCTTTTTTCCGCCAGGGACAGACGCTCCTGCTGAGCCTCCTGCTTTGTCTTTTTTGCCATCCGGCACACCCTCCTTTTTCACAAGGGTGGAAATCTCCTGATAAAAATTTTCTGTCTTATATGGTCTTACTGCCGGACAGATAAACTTCTGTCGAATGATATTTGCCACCACTTTTTCAAAGGGAAGACCGTCTTTTTCATACATTGCCATGAAGAAAAACGGAAGCATGATCGTTACCATCAGGATGGCTGCGATACTGGAACCGATTGGTTTTCTCATGACCAGATAAAACGGAATTCCCACAACTGCGGCAAGTGAAAAGAAAATCAACTGCCGCTTTGTCAGATTTAACGCTACTTTTGTTTTGACCTTGGTAAGGTCTTTTGGTACTGGTACATACGCCATGGTATGCGCTCCTTTCCTGCCCGTTAGTGGGCATTAAATATTGATTTGCTAAGGCTTCCGGTCTTGAATAATGAAAATGCAAGAATCACGGTATAAGCCGCTACTGAAAACATTGCTGCATGAAGGTCACTGGATATGGTCATTGCATTTACTAAAACTGCATAAATTCCCACACAGACCATCATGAAGAATCCCTGAAATGCCAGTGCGAACAAGCCTTTTAAATAGTTGTTTCCGATATTGCCCCATTCCTTATTGGTCATGGTGGCAAACGGAATTGGTGCTATGGAAGTATAAAGGTAAATTTCTATCATTCTTCCGTACAAGATTACCGTAATGATAATTGACAGAATGTGCATGGTAACACTGATCAACATCGTTTCCATGGATAGCAGGAACAAATCCCCTAACTCCATATCCTCCAGGGCATCCACAATCCGTGAAATTGCTTCTGTTGCATCCACTGCAGTGTTTCCTGATATCACCCCGGCGGCATTGTTGACCACATGCTGGCCAACATCAAAGACCGCCATCGTGATATTGAACGTATTTGTCACCAGATAAATGGCTACATACGCTTTGAAGATCCAGAGGAAAATGTTATAAGTCTCAAATTCATGGAAATTGTTTTTTTGTGTTACCATCGTGATCAATTCATAGCACAGGACAAAGGTGATGATCAGTCCCGCAATGGGGACAATCACCGTTTGGGATATATTCTGAATCAGATTAAAAATCCCTGCATTCCATCCCTGCGGTGTCTGTCCCACCTGCCCAGCTATGGTTCCCACCTGCTCATTGACAGACGTGAACATGTTATCCAAACTTGACTTAATAAGCCCGATCAGGATATCCTTTATCGCTTCCGTAATTCTCTCAATGATGGTGTTCATCTACCACTCCTCTTAAGAGAACAATGTTGCCAGCTGTGGAATCAGGGTAGTTCCCAGCAGCATGATTCCGGCACCAGCCATCAGCTGTTTGATGCCCTGGCTCTTAGCACCGGGATTGTCATTTCCATATCCTTCCAGAAGGTTTACGACACCCCACACGCCAAGACCTGCGCCGATTGCGACTACAAGAGTTTTTAAAGTTGTAATTGCACTGCTAAAAAATGCCATATACATTCACCAAAACTGACTTCTTTCAGGTGTTTACGGGAATGAAAAAACACCGACTAAAAAGCCGGCGCACCTAATGTCAGTTATTCCTTTCCTCATTATTTTTCGTTCATTCCCATGGTTACTCCGACAGCTCCACCTGAATTACCTCCACTTCTTCTTCGGGTTTCGGTGTGTACTGCGGATTTAACTCTTTTTCTACTTTGTATCGGTTTTTCTCGTTTTCATCTGCAAGAAGCCGATAGTTTTTGTGTTTCGTGATATCATATTTGTCCGAGAAAAATGGTCTGGCACCACGGATCTGCAGGATACATTTTCCTCCATCCATGACTGCAATCTCATCTTCCGTCATCAGCTGTTTGCCTGTTTTCTGGTAATTCAATCCAAAGGACTTCTGATTACTCCTCGTCTCCGAAGTGTTATACAGGTCAATGGTTTCCTTCCCCAGAAGCTCACTCATTTCCTTTAAGGTAGTTTTCTCTTTGCCACCAAGAAAAAGTGTAGTATCACAGTTGCCCAGAATGGTATCTGCACTATCCTTATACATTGCCTTTAGCTGACTCTGTGACTGCAAAATAATAGAAGCAGAGATTTCCCTGCTTCGGATGGTTGCAATCAGCTTGTCAAACTGAGGAATTTGTCCAATATTGGCAAACTCATCAGCAATGACACGCACATGAACTGGCAGTCTTCCACCATATTCATCATCTGCTTTGTCACAAAGCAGATTGAAAAGCTGTGACTGTAACATGGCAATCACAAAGTTAAAGGTTGTATCTGTATCGGACATAATCAAAAACAAGGCTGTCTTCCTGTCCCCAATCTTATCCAGTTCCATTTCATCGTAAGACATGATCTCACGAAGTTCTGCGATATCAAATGGGGCAAGTCTGGCTCCACAGGATATCAAAATACTTTTCGCTGTCTTTCCAGCCGCCATTTTGTATTTTTTATATTGTCTGACCGCAAAATGCTGAGGTTCTTTTGCCTCAAGCTCTTCAAACAACATATCCACTGGATTCTGGTAAGTTTCATCCTCTTCACGGGTTTCGCTTTCATTCAAAAGATCCAGAAGAGTATTCAGATTCTTTTCCTCTTCATCACCTTCATACCAGATAAAAGCAATCAGTGCTGTGTACAGCAATCTCTCTGCTTTCACCCAAAAATCTTCGGAAGCTTTTTCCCCTTCGCCTTTGGTATTCACAATGATTGTTGTCACCAGCTTCAGGATATCTTTTTCAGACCGTATATAAGCAAATGGATTGTAATGAAGGGACTTGGAAAAATTGATGGTATTCAGAACCTTAATCACATATGGCTCATGTACCACTTTTCCAGATTTATCTTTCATGATATTTCCATTCTTATCTTTCTTAGGTGGTCCCTTTGCTAACATCTTCCCGCACTCCTCGATCAGAGTGCCTTTCGGATCTGTAATGACCATGGAACAGTTCATCTGCATGACTGACGGCTTAACGAAAAATCGAGTTTTTCCGGAACCACTGCCGCCAATGACCACTATATTTTTATTTCTTGCATACTTTGGCTGTTTAGGTCTACTTTCCATAGTCAATGCTTCTGTTGCTGTTAATGGAATATTCATCCAGGGATCTTCCGACATATAAGGTTTAATATCCTCAGCGTTTCCCCATCTGGCTGAACCATACTCGATTCCTTTCCGGAGTTTCTTTGCATCTGACTGTTTCTGCCATACCAGTAATTTCAGAATGACAGCTGCTACAATTCCTGTCAGCATATCACGCCAGTTAAAACTTGGCTGCAATCCAGTAAGAATCCTGTCTGCATGTTCCATCGCATATAATAGCTTGTTCCCAATATCTTCTCCCAGACTGTTTCTGTAAAGAAATGATGCCCGATTTGTATAAAAAGCAGTTAAGATATATGGGATATTGGTAAGAACCAGTTTCTTTTTATCCAGGGCGGACAGCCTGACCCTGATCTTATTCTTCCATTTTTGCATCAGATTTTTACCGATTTGCTTTTTCATCGGCTCTGCTCCTGATGCCGGTTCTTTACTTTGTCCTTCGATTTCTTTGGCATCATTGCTCTGTAAGTTGCAAGACGCTTGTGAATAGAAGGCTTATTCGCTTTTTGAATCTGTTTCTGGGAAAACTCACGGAAAGCAGCAT
>ENA-OZDZ01000673-OZDZ01000673.1-human-gut-metagenome-genome-assembly--contig:-NODE-673-length-12799-cov-5.103657_pt1 | contig 12799 bp, 8 predicted proteins | sample MGYA00245059_ERZ653591 | MGnify/ENA primary metagenome ERZ653591 (study PRJEB26926, sample SAMN06164985) | human gut metagenome | biome: ENVO:00009003; feature: ENVO:2100002; material: ENVO:00002003... | reverse complement strand
GTGAAGAGAGTATTCGGAAGAAATACAGATTCGTCGGACAGAATTATTCTTTCCGAACGAGATTTCAACATTTAACGACAAAATTTAGTCAGAATTAATAGACAGTCTTGGGAAAGGCTGTCTATTTTTGTGCAAAAATATGTTTTCTCTTTCTTTTTTCAGGTACATCAAGTATAATGATGCTATGATGTTGGGAGCAAAATCCCAAGCAATGAAAGAATTCGAGCAGTGAGGTGGATTTATGGTTACAAAGAAGAAGGCAGTGAAAAAACTGCAGCCTTATGAGATAGGAGAACTGGATCACTACCTTTTCGGGCAGGGGAATCATTATGAGATTTATAAGAAGCTTGGTGCACATGAAGTGACAGCAGGCAAAAAGGGTGTTTATTTCGCAGTATGGGCTCCACATGCAAAGAGTGTTTCAGTGATCGGAGAGTTTAATGGATGGGATGCTGCAGCGGACAGGATGGAGCGGCAGGAGCCATTAGGAATCTATACAGTTTTTGTACCGGAAGCGAAAGACGGACAGATGTACAAATACTGTATTGAGACAGAGAGCGGAGAGCTGATCTATAAGGCAGATCCATTTGCCAATTATGCAGAGCTTCGGCCGGGAACTGCTTCCAGGATTACGGACGTTTCTCATTTAAAATGGACGGATGACCGTTGGATGGAAAGCAGAAAAAAATGGGATAATAAAGAAAATCCGTTATCCATCTATGAAGTGCATATGGGTTCCTGGATGAGGCATCCGGGAAGGGAAGATGAGGGATTTTATACTTATCGTGAATTTGCAGAAGCGATGACAAAATATGTGAAAAAGATGGGGTATACGCATGTAGAACTGATGGGAATCGCGGAGCATCCATTTGATGGCTCATGGGGATATCAGGTAACCGGTTATTATGCACCGACTTCCCGTTATGGAACGCCGCAGGATTTTGCATATTTTATCAATGAATGTCACAAGCACAAGATCAGTGTGATCCTAGACTGGGTGCCGGCGCATTTCCCGAAAGATGCACATGGACTGGCTGAGTTTGATGGAACATGTCTGTATGAATATGCGGATCCAAGAAAAGGAGAACATCCGGACTGGGGTACAAAGATATTTGATTACGGCAAGAATGAAGTAAAGAATTTCCTGATCGGCAGTGCATTGATGTGGATCGAGCATTATCATATTGACGGGCTGCGTGTGGATGCAGTGGCATCTATGTTATATCTGGATTATGGAAAGCAGCCGGGACAGTGGGTTCCGAATAAATACGGTGATAATAAGAATCTTGAGGCAGTGGAGTTTTTTAAGCATGTCAATACACTGATCCTTGGAAGAAACCCGGGAGCAGTCATGATCGCTGAGGAATCTACGGCATGGCCGAAAGTCACCGGCCGTGTGGAAGATGACGGACTGAATTTCAGTTATAAATGGAATATGGGATGGATGCATGATTTCCTGGATTATATGAAACTTGATCCGTATTTCCGCAAAGATAATCACCACAAAATGACTTTTGCCATGAGTTATAACGAGAGTGAGAAATACATTATTGTGCTTTCCCATGACGAAGTGGTACATCTGAAATGTTCCATGATCAATAAGATGCCGGGCGAGATGGAAGATAAATTTAAAAATCTGATGGTCGGCTATGCGTTTATGATGGGACATCCTGGCAAAAAACTTCTGTTTATGGGACAGGAATTTGCACAGCTTCAGGAGTGGAGTGAGGCGAGAGAATTAGACTGGTATCTGCTGGAAAACCCGGATCATAAGCATATGCAGAACTGGGTAAAGAAATTATTACATATTTATCAGAAAAATCCGGCACTCTATGAACTTGACAGCAGCTGGGGTGGATTTGAATGGATCAATGCAAATGATGCTGAGCGCAGTATTTTCAGCTTTATCAGAAAGAGCAAAGACGGAAAGAATAATCTGCTTTTTGTATGCAATTTTACACCGGTGGAACGCAGCGACTACCGCGTAGGCGTACCAAAACACAAGACTTATAAACTGATTTTAAACAGTGACGATGCAGAATTTGGCGGAAGCGGCAAAGAGCGTCCGGTAAATTATAAATCTGTGTCGAAGGAATGTGATGGAAGACCATACTCGTTTGCATATCCGCTTCCGGGCTTTGGTGTGGCAGTATTCCGCTATTAAGAACTGTATAAAATAGCAGAACAGCGTTTGGAATCGTATCGAAAAACTTAATAAATGTGCTGATGTATCCGATATATACATCAGCTATGGATGGCGCAGATATTTCAGGGAAGTGAAAGTATGCGCCATTCTTTTGTCCTGATATAACCGGATTGGTCAGATATAACTGAGTGAAAAGCAGAAATCAGGCAAGGAAAAACTGTACGGAAAGTATGTAAGAACAGAAATGACAAGGAGAGTCGGATCATGAGAATAGATAACCAACAGCAGCAGAATAAGGGCGTGATGGATTTAATGCCGCAGACAGGCGCCGTGGAAGAAAAAAACGGAATTCAGATGTTTGCGGATGCGGTAAAGACAGAGAGTAGTAAAAAATCTGCAGGAACTACGTCTTTTCAGGCAAAAGAGATTACTTATCTGAATCCGGCAAAAGAAGAGAAAAAGACGGTCATAGATGAAATAGAGCAGTCCGGTTCCATGGATGCAGGCGAGCGAAAAGCACAGATGGCTGTGCTTGCGGAAACTACTTCACCGGAAGATTATGAAAAAATGCAGGAGGATGGCTTTTCGCTGGATGATACCACGAGCAATAAGATCGTGACCGTGACGGATAAGATCAAAGCACAGCTGGCAAAGGCGGGGGTGGATATTTCTAAATTTGGAGATGATCTTGATCTCGAACAGCTTGCACAGATCACGGGCAGTCCGGAACTTGCAGTTCAGATCGCAAACAGTCTGCGGGAAGCGGATCTGCCGCTTGCGGATGATAATTTTAAACAGATCGCAGAGACAGTAAATATGGCGGATTCTTTATCCGCATTGGATGATGGCGCTGTAAAATATCTGATTGATAATCGGTTAGAGCCTACGGTGCGAAATATATATTTTGCTGAGCATTCTGCAAGTGCAGGCTATATTTCGGCAGAACAGCAGGATATTTCGTCCTTCCTTCCACAGGTGAAAAACGTGATCGCATCAGCAGGACTGGAAGTAAATGATGATACCATTGCAACCAGTAAGTGGATGTTAGAAAATGATATACCGCTGACGAAGGAGAATCTTACTTATGCACAGGCTCTGCGCCAGACGGGACTGACCACGGGGGCAGAAGATATTGCCGCACTTGCAGCAGAGGCGGTCAGCGAAGGGAAAAGCGCACAGGATGCGGTGATCCTGTCCGGCTATACATGGATGGAGCAGGCGAAAGACGCTGTGGATACCGTAGAAAATGCCACGGATGAAGATCTTGCTTATATCGTGGAAAAAGGATTGCCACTTACCCTGGACAGTTTAAGGGAAGCTGCGGCAAATCGGACATCGGGAACGGCGGCATCAGAAAGCCAGACGGTGGGAACTGTGGCATCACCTGAAGCTCAGAGTGAGGATGCAGCGCAGAGCATTGCGAACGAGAGTTATACCCCAAAAGGGCAGCAGCTTCTGACGGCACGCAGACAGTTAGAAGAAATTCGTCTTGCAATGACGGTGGAAGCAAATTACCGTCTATTAAAACAGGGGGTTTCCATTGACACCGAGCCGTTGGTAAAACTGGTGGAACAGCTGAAGGATCAGGAAAATGCATATTATAAAAATCTCCTGATATCTGAAGGTGTGGATGTGAACGACGAGCAGGTGGAACTTTTTAGAGAGGTCGATAAAAAAGTTTCCGATATGCGTTATGTTCCGGCATATGTGCTTGGAATGAAAGATGCCGAGGTGTCGACGATCAATGGTGTCCATAAAGCCGGTATGGAACTGAAAAGTTCTTTTGAAAAGGCAAGTCAGCAGTATGAGACCCTGATGACAGCACCGAGAACTGATCTGGGGGATTCCATCCAGAAGGCATTCCGTAACGTGGATGATATTTTAAACGACCTTGATATGGAACTGACGGATGAAAACCGTCGTGCGGTTCGGATTCTTGGATATAACAGTATCGAGATCACCCAGGATTCTGTGTTTCAGATGAAAGCAGCAGATGAAGAAGTGCAGCGTGTCTTTAAAAATATGACTCCGGCGGTTGTTACACAGATGATAAAACGTGGGATCAACCCACTGGAAATGGATTTTACATCGTTAAACCAGGAGGCAGAGAATATTAAGAGCGAGGAGTCTGGTAGGGAGGATAACCGTAGATTCAGTGAATATCTCTGGAAAATGGAACAGAATCACGAAATCAGTGAGGAGGAGCGAAGCTCTTATATAGGAATCTATCGTCTGATCCGACAGGTAGAAAATACAGATGGTGCAGCAATCGGTGCACTGATACAGCAGGGATCGCCCCTTACGATGAAAAATCTTCTGACAGCTGTGCGGTCTGAAAAACGCAGCAATAAGATGGATTATTCTGTAGATTCTGATTTTAATGGCGTATCCGGGACATCCAATGGCAGCTCGATTACGGATCAGATTGAGGCAGCCTATCAGAATAACTGCTTAAAAGATGCTTCGGAATTACTGACACCGGAGCGTGCGAAAGTGTTGTTTGATCAGGATTCTGACTGGGAGAACATGACGCCGGAGGAATTTAAAGCAGCGCTGGAGCTGGCAAAAGAACAGGCAGATGAGAGTGGCATTGATGCAGATTATGCAAAAGAGCAGCTTGCGCAGTTAGAGCAGGCAGCAAATGCGGATGAGAGTATTTATCGTATTTTGGATAAATATGATATTCCAAATACAATATCAAATGTGCTGGCAATGGAATCCATGCTCAACCAGCGTAATCAGATGTTTCGTAAGATTTTTGGAAGCAGTATGGCAGACCACAATGGAGACAATCAGGTAGATGCGGATGATTTAGAAGCAATTAAGCAGGAATTGTTAGAGGAATTTGGAGAAGCTGTTTCAGAACCGGCAGATATGGCGGCTGCGCAGGAGAAGTTAGGCGAACTCGCAGAAAATGTGATGAAGACGATGATAAACAGCGATCATGTGACGAGTCTTGATGTGCGTGAGATGAAAATGCTTTCCGCGCAGCTTTCCGTAAACAGTATTCTTGCAAAAGAAGAGCAGTATGCTGTTCCAGTAATGGTCAATGATGAACTTATGAATGTTTCTGTTAAAATCGTGCGCGGTGTGGACAAAAAAGGAATCGTCGATATAATGATGGAAAGTGAATTGCGCGGAAAGATCGCGGCGACATTCCAGGCAAAGGAAGATGGTATACATGGACTGGTCGCCACAGATTCAGAGGAGACGGCAGAACTCTTTGAAGAACAGGCACAGAATCTTATGGATTCGCTTGGCGGAGAGAATGATGATGTTACAGAATTACACTGTGCACACATAAAGGACCTTGATCTGAATCATTTCTCCATGGGAGCGTTTGGAGTCGATGCAAAGAATGAAACTCCGACCTCTGAGGATCAGGATACTTACCGTGTGCAGACCTCACGTTTGTATGGAATTGCAGAGCATTTTATCAAAGCAGTAAAAGGAACACTCGCACAGGAGGCATAAAAATTGATTTTCGGACTACATGGATTCCGATAGATAATTTTGTATACCGATATATATGGCATTTACGAGCTTATTTTGGTAGTCGTCTGTCAAAAGAAGATCTGCCTCTGTCGGATTACTTAGAAACCCACACTCTACAATAACGGTAGGTGTGGGTGTTTTTTTGAGCAGATAATAGCTTTCATTTGCTTTTGCAACGCGGTGATTATCAGGATCAACATTTGCGATCAGGCTGTCCTGGATCGTATCTGCCAGTTTTTTTCCATCCTGCGACTGACCAAAATAAAATACCTGTGCACCGCAGACTTCCGGAGACGGATAGCTGTTCTGGTGCAGGCTGACCGTAAAGATGGGGGCTGCCTCCGTGATGATTTTACAGCGGTTTTGCATATCTTCCGCTTTTTTGTTGGTGTTTCCCTCAGAATAAAGACCGATGTCCGAGTCGCGTGTTAGGATAATCCGGATGGAATCCTGCTTGAATTTATCCCGAAGTTTCAGTGCCAGTGCAAGATTGATGTCCTTTTCCAGTGCGTCATTGGTGCCGACTTTGCCGGGATCGATACCGCCGTGCCCGGCATCGATCACGATCGATAAATTACCGGAAGGTGAGCTGGTCTGTCCGGTGTCCCCGGTAAGCTCTGTATTATGTGCGGAATCTGTGTCCGGTGTGCCTTTTGTGTCTATGTGACTGTTTTGTACAAGTATGGCGCTTTGACTTCCAAGAAAAAATGCGGCGATCACCAGACAGACAGCCATGATAAGTTCTATCTTTTTTTTCATAAAAACCCCGGAGTATCGTTTTTATAAAATATTCACGATATCCGGGGTTTATGTCATAATAAAATGATTGAATATTTGAATGATTGTATTTAATTGATGTATTTAATGATAGTGTCCCAGATAGAAGGCAGCTCTAAACCAAGTTTCCAGAAGGAGCCGCCGGCAAGCTGGTTTTCCTGAAGGACTTTTAATTTCTCTTCCAGGGAAGCAGCATTCTCCACCCATATTTTGTAAGTGATACCATTGTTTTCGTATTGTACATAATATTGACCGTCAATGTCTGACCATACCGGTTCGGCAGCATTTGTACTGATCAGTTTTTGAATCTCTGACATGCTTGTTGCATAGGAATCCAGTGTAAAAAGCTGATAGCTGTCGGCTGAGTCACTGGTGCCAGCAGCTTCATCGGCAGCCTGGGCATCGGCAGCAGCATTGTCTGTTTCATCAGTGTCGTTATTATTGTTATCGGATGTCTGTGTTGTGCTGTCAGCACCTGTGGTGTCATCAACAGGTGTCTCGGACCATACACGGGCATAAAACGGCATGCCTAAGATCAGCTGATCTGCCGGAACTTCTTTTAAGGTATTGGCAACGCCTTCTTTTACAAAGCCGATCGAAGCTACAGATCCTGCTTCCTCAGAACCGGCATAATGTTCATCGTATGCCATGACAACAACATAGTCTGCAAAAGTTGCCTGTTCTGCGCGATTATAGAATGCAGTAAAACTACTGGGAACATAATCGTCCACGGAAAGAACAATGCCATTGTTTGCACATTTTAATGACAACTCCCGTATGAACTGAATATAAGAGTCACCGACTTCAGAACTTAATGCTTCAAAGTCAACATTGATACCGTCAAAATTATATTGAATAGCTGCGGAGATCAGGTTATTGATCAGGTTCTCACGTTTGGATGTATAAGTTAAAACGGATGTGGTGTCGACATCTTTGTTTTCCAGATTGCTTACAAGTGCCCAGACTTCAATACCTTTCTGGTGGCAGTAATTTACATAGTCGGAGCTTGCAAGTGAGGCAATGTTTCCGTTATTGTCATTCAGGTAAAACCATGTAGGGGAGATAACATTGATCCCCTTGGTGTTCTGAAGCACGGATGCAATGGTTGTATTGGCATCTGCGTTTGTGATCTGATGCCATGCCATATTGATCTTAAAATCTTTTTTTATATGTGTAAATTCTTCCGCAACATAATCGCTGGTCAGCGTTTTTGTGGATGTTGCGCCAAGTGCTTTTGATTTGATATATCCGATGATTCCTTCTGCAGTGGATACTTTTGTCCAGGTATCTCCTGTTTCTAAAACAGTAACTTCCGTGTTTTTGCCAATATCTGCGAGGATCGGACTCTTGATGCCGCCTTTTTGACGGAGCTGTGTTTTTTGCTTCGCCGGCGCAGTGGTGTAGTCACCCCAGGCAGTCGTAAGAATTACACGGTTTGGTGAGTCAAGTACTTCATAGGAGAAATCGGAGTACAGTTTTAAAAAGTCGATTGCGATATATGCAGTCTGGGCATCCGCCTTGACAATTGGGTGATCTAAGGAATGAGAATCCTTTGTCACATAATAGCTGGTACTGTCTGCATCCGCAGAAATCAAATCTGTTGCAGTTGTGTAAAGAAGTTTATTTTCATTGTGATCCCAGTAAAAACGATCATTCAGATAAGAACATACAGTTTCATAATCAAGATAGACAGTTCCGTTAAGGAGTTTTCCTTTTGCGTCGAGAATCTGGTTATCTAAGATCAGGGCTACGTCCTGTTCGCCGGACAGATTATAATAATCAGATAAATTCATATGTTCTTTGGAAGGTGTATATTTTTCTATGATGCTTCCGAGAAGCATAAAACAGATAATGACGACGATCAGAGCGCCGGCAGCCAAAATAGGGACAAATTTTTTCTTCATGTTAAGAACCCTCTTCTTCTTAAGAATTATCGTTTGTGTTCCTATTGTAGCATAATGATATGTAAATTCAAAGTTATTTACTCTTATTTTACGGCAGAGCTTATGTTCGGTAAAACTCTGCCGTTTCTTTTTGTCGGATTTGTATATCGTCTTAGATATTTTTTCTTATTCTGACCGGGTGGGCATTGAGGTACTCCATCCCTGTCAACTGTTATGATACCGGATCTGTCTGCAAAATGTACAGACCGTTATCAAAGGTTCGTTTTTTTGATCTTATCAAAATGTAATTCTGTTAACACCCCCTCGTTGAATATATAATCTCTCATGTAAGAATTTTCTTCTGTGACGGAAAGCTCTTCTGTGACCTCTTTTGAATTGCTTGGCACACCTTCGAACCAGATGGTTGTCCCCATATGTTCTAAGGAAGAGAGCTCTAAATAAAGCTTTTTCATATGTTTAGAATCCAATGTAGTTATCCCCCGTTATTACTTACTGTATGACAAAGCGGATCAAAGTCCTTTGTTCCCAAAAGGAAATTCGCTGGTTACAATTATGTGATATATTAAAAAAATGTTTTGCGCAGAAACTTTTCAGCAGATAAATTCCTGCAGAATGGAAAAGTGTTCTTTCTTTATATAAAATGGATCCGAAATGGATGGAACACTGCTTATGGAAATCTGATAAAGACGGGAAAAATCACGAATCTGTTTTGGACTTTCCGTTCGTGTTAGACAGTAAAAACCTTCCCCAAGGTTTGTATAGTGACTGATCGATTCTAATAATTCCCGATATTGCCTGATATTCCATGGTGCGAGACTTCCGATGACAAGTTTTCTGTCACATCGCAGAAATTCATTGATACAGCACTCATTAAAACTTCCAAAATCAAGGAGCAGGATATGGTATCCCTGATTATATAGCTCCGGCAGTTCGTCCGGTGTTATGTCCGGATAGTAATCTACTCCATGAATGTCAAAAACAGTCCGGTTACCCATAAACCCGCATCTGCATGGGAGCGTGGTTTCAGAGGGAATTGTTGAAAGGTTTTTTCTCTTATGCAGCTCTAACAGTGCAGTTTTTTTATGCAGCTTGGAATGGCACAGGTTTGAAAGTGTAATTGCAAGGTGTGTTACACCGGCACCGGCTGTGCAGCCTAAAATACCTATGGTAAGTCTCTTATTTAAGTCAGTTTTTCCGATGTTCCGGATGATGTATCAGCTCCTTTCGTTGTAGAATTTGCATAATAAGACGTTCCTTCTCTGGAGTCACATAAAAAGGATTGATGTCTTCAGGAAAACAATAGACCGGATTTTTCAGATATCTGGCATATTTTTTTGCAGCATTTTTATTGCCATGGTTGCAGATATATATGTAAGATCCAGTATTTTCAAGCCGGCTGATAAAAGACAGTGTATCTGCAAAATCCCATGGACTGCCGCTTAACAGGATAAATGTCAGGTCGAAATGACCAAAGTCAGAATATTCGCTGGTGTGAGTGCCAAAATCCCTTACCCGGATGACAGATGGTAAAACAGGATCTTCAATTCCGGGACCATAACAGGGAGTGGCGGTAAAATTTTTTGACTGAAAGATTCCCTCGTGTTCTGTGAGCGAAATCCCTGTCTGGGTCATGGATATAAGGTTGTCAGAATGATCCATTGGTATATAACAGCAGGGAATATGTCTGTGATTCAGTGTGTTTACCAGGGATACTGAAAAAAATGTTGCACCGGCACCGGAACGGCTGCCGATCACGGCTATGTTTTTTATGAGATGTGCAAATGAGTGACACGCAGAATATCTCTTTTTGGATGACTGTCGGAAGATAAGACCTTTTTTGACCGGATTTTTTCCCCCGGCAAGTTCTGACAGTGCAAGCATAAGATCTGTGGCTGTCTGGTATCTGGAATCCGGATTCCGGTCGGCCGCTTTTTCTATAATATGCGTGAGTGTTTCAGAACAGTCAGGTGTGCATGTTCTGGCGAGTGCTTCTAACACTTTCCCAAGAGAATAGATATCGGAAGCTGTAGTTACAGTATCTCCGTTAAGAGCTTCCGGCGCTGCATATCCTTCTGTTCCGTATAACTGGAAATTTTTACCGAAAACGGTAATAAATGAAGCAATTCCAAAGTCGATTATTTTTACCTGATTTCCACATAATATAATATGCTCCGGTTTTAAATCCTGATACAGGATAGGGTATGGAGATAAATGATGCAGATAATCAAGAACGGCGCAAATCTGCATGCCGTAATTTATGAATTGTTCCTCTGGAATTATTTCCTGATGGAGAATAAGATCCTCCAGTGAATCACCCTGAATAAATTCTTCTATCATATAAAAAAAATGATCGTCTTCGTCGATATCATATATGAGGGGGATGCCAGGATGATTAAGATTCTTCAGAAGGCCGGCTTCCTTTAAAAGCTGTTCTTCTGAAAAGTTGGAAGTGTTTCGTGCCGTGTCTTTGGGGATACACTTAATAGCACGATAAACTTTCAGTTTGAGATGTTCGGCAAGATAGACAGTGCCGCTGCTGCCGGCACCAAGAGTCGAAATAATACGGTATTTGCCAAACAATAATTTGGTATCTATGCGATATCCGCTCCTTTCTGGGCGTGTCATATTCGCATCTCATGCATAGTTTATATCATGAATTATTTTGCATTGCAACTTCTTTTGTAATGTTTGTGTAATATATACAAAGATTAATGCTTATAATACAGCATATGTTACAGAAAAAAAGCAGTTATGGTTTTAGAAAGTTTTAATAATGGTATACTTTACATCGATATTGCATTTGTTTATAATAGATGTACAGTTTACAAGGTTTTCCGGATAAAAGGAAGTGATTGTATGAAAATTGAAAAAGTAAATGATAATCAGATTCGCTGCACACTGACGAGAGAAGATTTAGCAGAACGTCAGATCAAGTTAAGTGAGTTGGCATATGGCACGGAAAAAGCGAAGATGCTGTTCCGTGACATGATGCAGCAGGCAGCATACGAGTTTGGGTTTGAGGCAGATGATATTCCGCTGATGATAGAGGCGATTCCGCTTTCGGCAGATACCATTATATTAGTCATTACAAAAGTAGAGTATCCGGAGGAGCTTGATACGAGATTTTCCAAGTTTTCTGATCCGGATCCTGAGGATTTATATGACGATGCTATTGTTGGTGGAAATGCTCCGATTTCCGAGGGGGCAGATGATATACTTGGATTATTCAAAAAACAACAGGAATTGAGAAATGCAGCAAAAACGCAGCAGAATAGCAATTTCGTACCGTCAGATGGCGGTCAGAAAGAAAAAGAAGATCCGGTCAAGGTCCTTGTAGACATTACGAAATTGTTTATGTTCCAGAATCTCACTGAACTGTCAAAACTCGCGGCTGTGTTAGGCGGTTTTTACAAAGGTAAAAATGACCTGTATGAAGATGTTGCAACACACAGATATTATCTTCTGGTAAGTAAGAGCAGCCAGTCACCGGAGGAGTTTAATAAGGTGTGCAATATTTTATCTGAGTATGGAGCCCAGCAGGCATATTCACCTGCGACGGAGGCTTTTTTTGGCGAACATTACAGACTGGTGATAAAAGGAAAAGCGCTGCAGATGCTTGCCGCATTATAACTGACGGACGATGATTTTATGAACGATAGATCAGTTTGATATCAGAAAAGGATCGTGAAGATGAGCAAAATCATTTTCACGATCCTTTTCTGATGTAATCATTTTTACCTGTAAGATGGTATTCCAAACTTACTATGCAAGGTCTTTTGCAAGAAAATCATTGATCTCTTTTACAAGAGCATCCGGCTCAATTCCATGAACCATAGCGGCCTCTTCGATGGTCTCCATCTGGGAAGATGGGCATCCGAGACAATGCATACCGATATTTAAAAGAATTGGCGCGATGTTTTCGTCAATCTGAAGCAGTTCGCCGATCATAGTAGATTTTGTTACCTGTGTCATATAGTCCTCCTTATAAAAAAATAGGTGTTTTTAGTTTTTATCACAGCTTATTATGCCTGGATGTGGTCATTATAATACGAATCGACAGGGATTGCAATCAGTTCCAACGGAAGTACGAAAAAATAAACATGGAGAATCCGTGAAAAAATTTATAATTTTTCAAACAACTGACTCTTTAGAGAAAGTGTGTTGAAACCGATATATACAGCAGAGAATTGGGACATGGAGTGTCGGAAATACAGCATGGATGCGTGGCGGAGACAATAGAAGGAGAAGAGAATGAGAATAAATTACAATGTGTCAGCAGCGATTGCGAATAAACATTTACTTGGAATTGAGGATAATTTAAGTGCATCGATGGAACGGCTTTCATCGGGACTTAAGATCAACCATTCCAAGGACAATCCGGCAGGAATGGCTATTTCCAACAAGATGAAAGCACAGATTGATGGTTTAAACCTGTCTCTTATACACATCTCCGAGCCCACGAGACGGAGCTACATCT
>ENA-OZDZ01000668-OZDZ01000668.1-human-gut-metagenome-genome-assembly--contig:-NODE-668-length-12831-cov-4.810034_pt1 | contig 12831 bp, 10 predicted proteins | sample MGYA00245059_ERZ653591 | MGnify/ENA primary metagenome ERZ653591 (study PRJEB26926, sample SAMN06164985) | human gut metagenome | biome: ENVO:00009003; feature: ENVO:2100002; material: ENVO:00002003... | reverse complement strand
TGGGCTCGGAGATGTGTATAAGAGACAGGAATTTATGCGGAAGCCATGATATTCTGATCTGGAATTTGAAATCCACGGAAGATGGATACGAATTCTGCATCAGTGTAGCAGGTTTTAAGCAGTTACGTCCGATCTTAAAAAAAACAAGAACACATATCCGCATCCAAAAAAGATATGGCATGCCGTTTGAATTGTACCATTACCGCAAACGGAAAATGTTTGCCATGGGCATGCTGTTATTTGCAGGGCTGATCTATTACCTTTCCGGTTTTATCTGGAATATTGAAGTCAACGGCAATTCCTATCTGTCTGAGGAAGTCGTACTCTGCTTTCTTTCGAAAGAACATGCCTCTTTTGGCACAAAGAAAAAAAATATTGACTGTGCGGCTTTAGAGGAAACGTTAAGAAGCCGTTATCCCGAAGTGATCTGGACTTCCATCAAAATCTACGGCACCAAAATGACGGTTGATATCCAGGAAAATCTGCTCCCGGAAGAAAATTATGAGGAAAAGAAAGAGGAGACAGCGCACGATATCGTTGCTGCCGATGATGGCTTGATCACAGAAATGATCACAAGAAGTGGTACACCGGTAGTGACTGTAGGAACCACGGTGAAAAAGGGAGATGTGTTAGTCAATGGGTATGTTGAGATTCTAAATGATGACGGAGAGACGGCACAATATCTTTACCGCACTGCAGATGCGGATATCATTGCAAAAGTTACATATTCCTACCATGACGAGATACCGATGGAATATGTAAAAAAAGTGCCGACCGGCGCAGAAAAAATAACTTATCAGGTCAGAATTCTGGATTATCTGATCGAAAATCCTTTTTTTTCACCGGTGGAAGAACCATATGAAGTTGTGTCGGATGTGTCACAATTTCACTTTACAGATAATTTTTATCTTCCGGTTTATCTGGTCAGACAGACCTGTGTGGGCTATAAAAATGAACAAAAGACGTACACAGAAAAGGAGGCAAAACGACTGGCTTCTGAGAATCTTAAGAAATATCTTGACGATTTGGAAGAAAAAGGTATTCAAATTACAGAAAAAAATGTTATTATAGAGAGAACGAAGAAAAAATATGTGGTGAAAGGAACGATTGGCACTTTAAAATCCATTGTTTCCTATCAGCCGACAAAAATCATCGAACAATCGAGCGAAGAGAGGCAACCGACGGATGAGTCTGACTGAACTATCATTAAATATACCGACTGATCATGTGGCCAATGTATTTGGTCAGTTTGATGCGTATATCAAAAAAATTGAACGCACCTTAAACGTCACTGTGGTTTTACGCGGTGAGAGTATGAAGCTCCTTGGAGAGGAACATAATTTAAAAAAAGCGGAACAGGTATTTTTACAGCTGATCGAATTATCAAAAAGAGGCAATATCATTACTGAGCAGAATGTCAATTATGCACTGGCACTTTCGGAGGAAGAAAAAGAATCCGCAATCGTGGAGATCGATAAGGACTGTATCTGCCATACGATCAACGGCAAGCCGGTCAAACCAAAGACACTTGGACAGAAAGCATATGTGGATGCGATACGCCAGAAAATGATCGTGTTTGGCATGGGTCCTGCAGGAACCGGTAAAACTTATCTTGCAATGGCAATGGCGATCACGGCGTTTAAGAATGAAGAAGTGGGAAGGATCATCCTGACACGTCCGGCAATCGAAGCCGGCGAGAAATTAGGATTTTTGCCGGGGGATTTACAGAGTAAGGTCGACCCGTATTTAAGACCGCTTTATGATGCATTATATCAGATCATGGGAGCAGAGAGCTTCCAGAAAAACATGGAAAAAGGCCTGATTGAGGTTGCGCCGCTCGCGTACATGCGAGGCCGTACGCTCGACAATGCGTTTATTATCCTTGATGAGGCACAGAATACGACACCGGCGCAGATGAAGATGTTCCTGACCCGTATCGGTTTCGGTTCCAAAGTCATTGTAACCGGAGATGCCTCTCAGAAGGACCTTCCTTCCGGTACACGCTCCGGCCTTGATGTGGCAATGCAGGTACTGAAAAAAGTAGACGGAATTTCCTTCTGCGAGCTGACGAGCAAGGACGTTGTCCGTCATCCGCTGGTGCAGAAGATTGTACAGGCTTACGATGAATATGAAAAGAAAGCAAAGCCGGAAAATCACAGCGGCAGAGCAAAAAGTACGACGAGAAAACGGAGGGAAAGTAAATGACACTGACGTTTGAAAATGAACAGGATTTTGACCTTGGATTTGATCCGGAAGAGGTTGCAGCAGCGGTAATCAATGGTGTGCTGGATCAGGAAGCGTGCCCGTATGAGGCAGAAGTAGAACTGATTCTGACCGATCCGGAAAATATCCGCACCATGAACCGGGAACACAGAAACATTGACCGGGAGACAGACGTGCTTTCTTTTCCGATGGTAGATTATCCTTCTCCGGCTTCGTTCGATTTTCTGGAGACGGAAGAGGGAGATGACTGTTTTAACCCGGACAGCGGTGAGCTGATGCTGGGTGATATCGTAATTTCTGTTGCGCGCGCAAGAGCGCAGGCGGAGGAATACGGTCATTCTTTAAGACGCGAATTTGCTTTTCTTGTTGCACACAGTATGCTGCATCTTCTGGGTTATGATCATATGACACCGGAGGAAGCAGCCGTGATGGAGGCAAAGCAGGAAGAGGTGCTGCAGCGTCTCGGTATCACAAGAGACTGATTGAGAGCAGAAAAGGAGGGGTCTTTATCAAAAAGAGAGGGTTTTACACATTGGGGATTGCTCTGCTGGGAAGCATGATGCTGTTCGGATGCCGGAAAATTGGGGAAACGGCACCGGAAACTGCATCGGCAGGAACTTCTTATGTCTCAGAAGAGACAGCAGGGGAAAGCAAGACAGAAACGAAAGCTACGGAACCACCGGCCCCGACCGAAGATCCGGCACCGGAGCCGCTGGTTCCGGAAGCGATTGAGCCGACACCCGCGGAGGATGCGCTGCCGGAAGGTATGGTGAAAAGTTATCTGACAGGAGAACCTGTCGCCGAAGTACAGGGAAGAAGGCGCCCGGTGGCGGTTATGCTGAGCAATATCATCAGCGCCTGCCCGCAGAGCGGTATCAGCCGTGCGGGAGTGATCTATGAAGCGCCGGTCGAAGGCGGCATTACGCGCCTGATGGGGCTGTTTGAAAACTATGATGATCTCGAAAAGATCGGATCGGTGCGGAGCTGCCGCGAATATTATGTGTATCTGGCAGCGGGATTTGACGCTCTGTATTACCACTATGGACAGGCGGCGTATGCGATTCCGCTGCTCGAATCGGATCACATAGACAATGTGAACGGCATGGAGTATTCGGAACAGGTGTATTACCGGACGTCGGATCGTCCGTCGCCGCACAATGCGTATTTGGATGCGGCCGGGATTGCAGCGGGAATCGATCTCTGCGGCTACCGGACATCTTACAAAGACGGTTATGACGGATTTTTCCAGTTTGCATCCGAGACAGAACCGGAAACGCTGGAACAGGGACGAAATGCCGCCTATGTGGCACCGGGCGGATATTTCCACAATAATCCATGGTTTTCGTACGATGAGGCGAGCGGCACGTATCTGCGTTATCAGTTCGGGGAACCGCAGATCGATGAGATGACACAGGAACAGCTTGCGGTGAAGAACATTATCGTGCAGTACTGTTCCTGGAAAAAGTATGATGACAATGCGGAATATCTCGATATTGATGTGGTAAACGGCGGAATGGGAACGTATATCACAAGCGGAAAGGCCATCGACGTGACATGGAGCAAGGATGATCCGTGGGGTGTCACAAAGTACCGGGACAGCAATGGAGAGGAGATTAAACTGAATCTTGGAAAAACATGGGTTCTGATTGTTTTAGATAATTATGCAGATGAGACTGAAATCCGGTGATAAAGCTGGATTTCAGGATTTTTCTCAGATCGGCTGGACAGATCCTGTGTTTTGCGGTAAGATAAAAAGAAAATCCGGTCATTTAACCGAATCAAGCAAGTCCCTCGCTTCTAAAGCGGTGGGATGAATTGTTAAAAGAAACATAACGGTAGTGGCAGGCGGAGAGAAATCGGTATCCTCCACTGACATGAGGCGAGTCACAGTCGAACTATTTTCGACATGTCAGACTCTGTGAAAATACCGACTGTGAGTTGAAACAAAGGAGAAAAATACAGAAAATGGAAATTAATATACAGAGAATCAACGAACTTGCCCGCAAGGCGAAAGCAGAGGGGCTGACACCGGCGGAGAAAGAAGAGCAGCAGAAGCTGCGGAGAGAATATATTGCAGCCGTGAAAATGAACCTCCGTACCCAGCTCGACAATATTGATGTGCAGGAGAAAGACGGAACAATCGTAAATCTGGGGGAGCGCTATGGAAGCAAAAGGAAACATTAGAAAAGAAGTTTTTGCCCGAAGAAGAGCAGCCACACAGGAAGAAATTCAGGAAAAGAGCCGTATGATTTATGAAAAAATCACGGCTCTGCCGGAGTTTCTGGATGCGGACTGCTTTTTTGCGTATATGGACTTCAAAAAAGAAGTCATGACACGGGATCTGATCGAGAAGGCCCTGCAAATGGGAAAGACGGTCGCTGTGCCGCGCGTGGAAGGCGATGATATGGTTTATTATGAGATCAAAGATTTCTCCACGCTGAAATCCGGCTATTTTGGCATTATGGAGCCGGACGGCGGAAAGGTCTGCACGCGGGAAGAGGGCTTTCTGCTGGTACCCGGTGTGGCCTTTGATCCGGCGCGCCACAGAGTAGGATATGGAAAAGGATTTTATGACCGCTTTCTTGCCGCACATCCAGGGTTTACAACGGTTGCAGCGGCGTTTGAGTTTCAGCTGTTTGATGCGGTGCCGTTTGAAGAGACGGATGTTCTGCCGCAGATGCTGGTGACAGAGCAGAAGATTTACCGTTAAGCCAATTACGATAAGACAACACGAGGAGGAGACGAGTATGATGAAGCTGGAAGAAATCGGAACGAGAGCCCGCCAGGCGGAGCCTGTGCTTCGAATCATGGAGACGGAGAAGAAAAACCGTGTGCTGAAAAAAGCAGCGGAAAACCTTGTGGCAGACGCCGAAACGATTATCGCAGCCAATGCGCTGGATATGGAGCATGGAAAAGAAAAAGGCATGTCCCAGGGCCTTCTGGACCGGCTCTTTCTGGATAAAAGCCGGATTGAAGCAATGGCAGAAGGCATGTGTCAGGTATCCGAGCTGGATGACCCGATCGGGGAAGTGCTGGGAATGAAAAAGCGCCCGAACGGTCTTCTGATCGGACAGAAACGCGTTCCGCTCGGTGTTGTCGGCATCATCTACGAGGCACGCCCAAATGTGACGGCGGATGCATTTGCACTCTGCTTTAAGACGGGAAATGTCGTGATTTTAAAAGGCGGAAGCGATGCAATCCACTCGAATACGGCGATTGTTGCCTCTCTTCGGAAAACACTGAAAGAGGAGCAGGTGCCGGAAGACGCCCTGCTTCTGATCGAAGATACCTCCCGCGAGACGACGGCGCAGTTTATGAAGATGAACCGCTATGTCGATGTCCTGATCCCACGCGGCGGTGCCGGACTGATCCGCACTGTCGTGGAAAACAGCACGATTCCTGTCATTGAGACGGGAACCGGAAACTGTCATATCTACGTGGATGAGACAGCCGATCTTTCCATGGCAGTGGATATTATTCTGAACGCAAAAACACAGCGCGTCGGCGTATGTAATGCGTGTGAATCGATTGTGGTACACGAAAATGTACGTGAAAAACTGCTCCCGGTTCTGGAGGAACGATTAAAAGAAAAACATGTGGAAATGCGCGCAGACGAAAAGGCAAGAGAATACATGCCGGAAGCAGAAGAAGCGACAGAAGAGGACTGGGGAAAAGAGTATCTCGACTACATCGTGTCCATCAAAACCGTCTCTTCCATCGACGAAGCGATTGCACACATCAACCACTACAACACAAAACACTCCGAAGCAATCATCACCAACAACTACACCCACGCCCAGAAATTCCTGGACGAAATCGATGCAGCTGTAGTCTACGTCAACGCCTCCACCCGCTTCACCGACGGCTTCGAATTCGGCTACGGCGCCGAAATCGGAATCAGCACCCAAAAACTCCACGCCAGAGGCCCAATGGGACTGCTGGCGCTGACGTCGATTAAAAATATCGTATACGGAACGGGACAGATCCGAAAATAAAAGAAGAAAGATCTTGTGTCAAAGGGCAACCCAATTGATCCTCAAAAGGGCAAAACAGTTGATCCAGTGACCGAGTGCTAATCACCCATCACCCGATCACTGACCAACTCCCAACTGTCCCTTTTCCGGATCAACAGCCCAGACACAAGCCGAATCATTCATAAAACACAAAATGAAGACCTTGTAATCATAAAAATGTGGTTATGAGGTCTTTTTTTACGTTAATATCAAATTATACATAGATAAAAAGGCTTAAATACTGGGTTTTTGGGATGTGCAATTTTGAGATTTTCCGATAAAATTCGAGTTTCATCTGCTTTCGTTTGTTCCTAATCATTTTCATTCGCCCTCTTCAAATATAGAGTCAATCTTTAAGTCGAAAAAGTCTGCACGAAAGTGCCGTATTCCAGAATTAAAATCGACTTCGATGTGACCTGCCTTATGGTAACCGCATTGCTCACCTTCTTCGGACTTGGAAGAATCGAAGGTCTTGGAATCGGAACGGTAGCAGCTGCTTTTACGATGGGAAAAGGTATTGTGCTGATGGGAAAACTGCTGGATAAAAAGTTTGCGTTTGTCTCCGTTTTATCACCGGAAAGACCGTAAAATGCAGGGCTGATATTTGATCGTAAAAAATTAGAAAAAAATGTAAAATCCTCTTGAAACCAAGGGGATTTTACTATATAATGAGCAGGACAAAAACAACTGCAGAGTAAGTTCATATGCGTAAAGTGCTCCCGGGATAGAGAGTAGCCAGGGAGACGAAAAGAGAAAATCTTGCGGTATATGAATTGCATCTCGCTGCAACAGAAGATAGAGACAAGAGATTATCTCCTATTGTAGTCAGATATCTGTAAAGGAGGTAATTTTTTTATGCAGAAAAATGCAAATGAAACAGCAAAAGAAACAAAAAACATGTTTCTGCAGTCAGCAAAAGAGCTGAAAGCAGTCACAACCCTCGCAGCCTGTGCCATGTTCGCAGCGCTGGCGATGATTCTGAACCAGGTAGCATCGATTGATATCGGACCTTATGTCCGCATCGGATTTTCCGGAATCCCGAACCGCCTTGTCGATTACCTGTTCGGACCAGTGACAGGATGTCTTTTCTCCGGCATTCTTGATGTCGTAAAATACTTCCTGAAACCGAGCGGCCCGTTCTTCTTCGGATTCACCTTTAATGCGATGCTGGCATCTTTTATGTATGGATGCTTCTACTATCGCAAAAAACTGACCATCAAACGTGTGCTTGCAGCCAAGTTCATCGTTATGCTGACTGTCAACGTACTGCTGAACACCCTGTGGATCAGCATGCTGTATGGAAAAGGAATCATGGTGCTTCTTCCGGCACGTGCCTTAAAGAACCTGATTATGTGGCCGATCGATTCCATCATTTTCTATAGCCTGACGAAGTTGATCGAGCAGACCGGCGTCTTCCGCATGTTCCATGCAAGAACCGCTGCACAGGCACAGAGATAAAGAAAAATTCAGACACCATCAAAACGATACATTTACCAATCTGCAGAAAAGGTACTGTCCGCCAGAACAAAAAGGAAGCGGATGGGTTTTGTCGGAAAAGAAAAGCGAAAAAGAACTGCGGCAGGAACTTCCCCAAAAGGAAGCCTGCCGCAGTTCTTTTTGTATGAAAATCCCATCAGGCGGACAGCGATTTTACTGATATCCGTGATCTGACCAGTCATGGTTTTTGATCCGCTCGTAATCCTCCTCTGTAATCGGAAGAATCGTTCCATGCTTGTAGCCGTATGGGAACGAGAAGGAAGCATCAGAACGAACAAATTTTCCGGAAGCAAGGCTGTCTGCAACAAACGGCACATATCCCTGGCCGGCACCCGGAACGCCGTAGTAGTCAAGGAACAGACACCATCTGCTGTCATCAAGCTGTACTGCGGTCGGAGCCTCATAGAGACCGCTCTCTACATCTTTCATGCTCTCATCGAAGCTTTCCATCCGCACATACGGGCCGGCCGCATGGTCGGAGCGGAGCAGAATAATTTTCGCCGGATTGCTTTCACTCTTTACGAAAAGATAATAAACCCCATTCTCTTCATAGATCGCCGAATCAATCACGCCGCTGTCCTCTTTTTCGTACAGAACCTGCGGAGCTGAAAAATGAACAAAATTCTTCGTTGTGCTGTAATAGATTTTTTTGGGACCGTAATCGTTTGCTGCATGGGAAGAAGACCAGTGCAGAACGTACTCACCGTTTTCTTTATCGTAAATCAGATCCGGTGCCCAGAGGCAGCCGAAGTCATCATCACCGATTTTTACAAGACGCTGGTCGCTCCAGTTTACGAGATCCTCTGATTCCCAGACGGAGAAATACTTGCTGCCGTTTCTGCCGATCTCATCCCAGGAATTGTGATACTGATTCCGCATACCGTAAGAAAGACTCAGGTCAGTGGCGAAAATATAATATTTCCCGGTTTCTATGCTGTGAGTGATAGTAAAGTCGCGTACACCCTTATCTCCATAATACGCCCAGAGAACAGGAGCGCCGTCGTTGACAGCTTCCCAGTGGAAACCATCGCGGCTGATGCCGAAATAAACCTGTTCGCCGTCCGGTGTTGTTTTTTCCCGAAAATGAACAAATAAATATGCCTGTGCCATAAAATAAAACTCCTTTATGCATATGTTTGGATGAAAAATTCAGATGTTCTGTTTTTCAGGCCATACCTTATACGGTTCCATTATTTTGTAAGACGGATCACATTCCAGCTGTGTTTTCCAAGAACGGTGTGCATTTTTCCATTCTCCAGTTTGGTAGCATCGGAATGGGTCGGAGCAACGTGGTTCGGATCTGCTTCGGTGTTGACCGCTTTCATATCGTCGTTTGTCAGCACGATGTGCTCAGCCAGACGGCATCCTTCGAACTGACGCAGATCGCAGGAAACCTCCATATCCTCATCCAGGCTCTTGTTGACTGCAAAAATGGTCAGTGCATCGTTTTCCTCATCCCAGATGCAGACAGAATCGAGATACGGAGCTTCGCCGTACGTTTTGCTCTCGTAAACCGGTGTCAGAACCTGTGTATTTAAGACGGTTCCGCGGCCGTATACGCTTGCATGCATGTATGGATAGAAGATCGTCTGACGCCATGCACCGGTATCGGATGTCATGATCGGAGCGATAACGTTAACAAGCTGTGCGAGGCAGGCAATCTTGACACGGTCTGCGTGGCGCAGGAGTGTGATCAGCATGCTTCCGACGAGAAGTGCATCCTCAAAGTTGTAAACATCCTCAAGCTGATGCGGTGCGCGTACCCATTTCTCCAGCTTCTGATCCTGCTCATTGCTGTGATACCATACGTTCCACTCATCGAAGGAAAGGTTAATCTGCTTTTTGCCGTGTTTTTTCGCTTTGACTGCATCACAGATCGCAACTACACCGGAGATGAAATCATCCATGCCCTTGGAGCTTGCCAGGAAATCGACAGTATCATTTGCATAATTTCCGTAGTACTGGTGTAAAGAAAGGTAATCCACCTCATCATAGCATTCGTCCAGAACCGTATATTCCCAGGAACCGAAGGTTGGCATCGTAAGATTGGAGCTTCCGCAGGCAACAGTTTCAATCGTCGGATCCATGAATTTCATCAGACGGGAAGTCTCTGCTGCAATACGTCCGTACTCAGAAGCGGTCTTATGTCCCATCTGCCACGGTCCGTCCATCTCGTTGCCGAGGCACCAGAGTTTGATGTTGTGTGGATCTTTGTAACCGTGGGATTTTCTCAGATCACTGTAGTAGGTGCCGCCCTTGAAGTTGCAGTACTCCAGCACATTTTTGGCATCCTCCGGTCCGCGGGTTCCGAGGTTAACGGCCATCATAATATCACTGCCGGCTTTTTTCGACCAGTCCGCAAACTCATTCAGACCGAATTCGTTTGTCTCAATCACGCCCCAGGCAAGATCCGGTTTTGCAGGCCGTTTGTCTTTCGGACCTACGCTGTCTTCCCAGTGATAGCCCGAGACAAAGTTTCCGCCCGGGTAACGGACGATCGGTACCTGAAGCTCTTTGACAAGATCCAGGGTATCTTTTCGGAAGCCCTGCTCGTCGGAGAGAGCACTTCCTTCCTGATAGATGCCTTCGTAAACGGCGCGTCCCAGGTGCTCGATAAAGGAACCGAAGATTCGTTTGTCAACTTTTCCGGTGAGAAAATATTTGTCAATGATAATCTCTGCTTTTTTCATACTTAAAAATCCTCCTGTTAAAAGAAATGTTCGTTTTCAGACACGATCCAGAAAAACAAAGGATCACCGGCGTGTCTATGATTTTATTCCACCGTTTCGCTTTCGCTTTGGATAGTTTCAATTTTAACAGGAAGATAGAAAAAAACCAGAGATTTTTGTCCGGCAAATTTGACTTTTTTTCCGGTTTTGCGGTAAAATAGGGAGAAGAAAAGAAAAGGGGAAACGAGAAGAATGGAATTTTCAGTTCATATTTGTGAATATAATAGATCCAACGCCGATTATGAGACGATATATCGGCCGGAGGGCAGCGGGGACTATCTGTTTCTGTTGTTTAAAACGCCGATGAAGGTGTATGACAGAACTGCGTTTTTCATTGCACAGGAAAATGCCTGCCTTTTTTACACGCCGGATCACGAGCAGCATTATCAGGCTGTTCAGAAGTTTCGCAACAGCTATGTCCATTTCTGGTGCGGTGAGAATCTGGGTGAAACGTATGGAATTCCGCAGAATGCTGTTTTTTATCCACAGAACACGGAAGCAATTGATGAGCTGATTCGCCTTTTGCAGAGGGAATACATTGTGAAAGATCCATACGCAGTGGAATATGAGGAAGCACTGGTTCGTCAGATGATGATTACGGCATCGCGCGGTATGCGGCTGTACCAGAAAGCGGCAGAGGAGCCAGCCGGACTGTATCAGGAATTCCAGGAGCTGCGCCTTAAGATGTTGAGCCATTATGAGAAAGACTGGACGACAGAAAAGCTTTGCCAGATGGCCAATATGGAAAAAAGCCAGTTTTATTCTTATTATAAACAGTTTTTCAGCAGCACCCCGCACAGCGATCTGATTGAAGTACGGCTCGACAAGGCGAAAAATCTTTTGACAAATCAGGCACTTTCCATCGGACAGACCGCGGAAATCTGCGGTTTTTCCAATCTGTCTCATTTCAGCCGCTATTTCAAACGCCACTGCGGATGTTCTCCGCGGGAATGGCAGCAGCAAGGCGGAAAAAGCATAAAATATAAAGTGAAGTTGCAGGAAGATGAGAAATGCTATAGCTTTTCCCAATAGCTTATGCTAAAATATTCAGAAGATGTTGGAGTCAAAAGGTACTTTGGCCATGATATCTTCAGAAAAAGTAAGAAAAAGGGAGAGCAGTATGAAAAAGAGAGAGTCATTTAACAGTCGGTGGGGATTTATCCTGGCCTGCATCGGTTCTGCAGTTGGAATGGGCAACATCTGGATGTTCCCTACCCGGGTTTCCTTGTACGGAGGAGGTTCCTTTCTGATTCCGTATTTCCTGTTCGTTGCACTGATCGGCTTTACCGGTGTGAGCGGGGAGATGAGTTTTGGCCGTGCCACAAGATCCGGTCCGGTTGATGCGTTCGGTTTTGCATGTGAAACGAAAGGAAAACGAAAAGCCGGAGAGGCGCTTGGTCTGATTCCGGTGCTGGGTTCCCTGGCAATGGCGATCGGTTATACGGTTGTCATGGGGTGGATTTTCAGGTACATGATCGGAACCTTTACCGGAAAGACACTGTCAGCTGTGAGCGTAGAGGATTTTGCCGGAGCGTTTGAATCCATGGCATCTGCGTTTGGAAACAATTTCTGGCAGATCGTAGCTCTTGTGGTTGCGATGGTCATTCTGGCATTTGGTGTTGGTAAGGGAATTGAGAAGGTCAATAAGGTGCTGATGCCTGTTTTCTTTCTCCTGTTTGTTGCACTTGGTATCTATGTTGCCTTTCAGCCCGGTGCAGCGGATGGATACCGTTATATTTTCCGTGTGGAACCAAAAGCACTTGCAGATCCGAAGACCTGGATTTTTGCACTTGGTCAGGCATTCTTTTCCCTGTCTGTAGCCGGAAACGGAACACTGATCTATGGTTCCTATTTGTCAGATGGAGAAAATATTCCGGCCGCCGCCGGAAGAGTAGCATTTTTTGATACGCTCGCTGCTATGCTTGCTGCGCTGGTTATTATCCCGGCGATGGCAACTACGGGAGCACAGTTAAATACAGGAGGACCTGGACTTCTGTTCATTTTCCTTCCGAATTTGATAAAGTCTATGCCGGGTGGCGCGCTGATCGCAATCGTTTTCTTTGTCGCTGTCTTTTTTGCCGGCCTTACCTCTCTGATTAACCTGTACGAAGCACCGATTGCAACGGTACAGGAAAAATTTCATCTCGGAAGAGTAGCAGCCTGCGGTGTGATCGGGGTTATCGGTGTGGTCGTATCTCTTCTGATCCAGGGCATTGTATCCCAGTGGATGGATGTTCTGTCGATCTACATCTGCCCGCTCGGCGCCGGCCTTGCCGGAGTCATGTTCTTCTGGATCTGCGGAAAGAAGTATGTGCAGTCCCAGGTAGACAAGGGAAGAAGCCGTAAAATGGGCGGAACCGGCCTGGGAC
>ENA-OZDZ01000662-OZDZ01000662.1-human-gut-metagenome-genome-assembly--contig:-NODE-662-length-12903-cov-4.388776_pt1 | contig 12903 bp, 9 predicted proteins | sample MGYA00245059_ERZ653591 | MGnify/ENA primary metagenome ERZ653591 (study PRJEB26926, sample SAMN06164985) | human gut metagenome | biome: ENVO:00009003; feature: ENVO:2100002; material: ENVO:00002003... | reverse complement strand
GTGGGCTCGGAGATGTGTATAAGAGACAGGTCCAAATAATGGTAGTGGTTCAGCGCCACCAGCGGGTCCAGCCCGGGCACATCACTTTTTTTGCCCTGCTGCCAGTCCAACCACCAAAAGTCCACGCCCTCTTTTTCATAGGGCTTGTGGAGCACATCAAAGTAGGCGTTCCAAAAGGCGTCACTGCCGCACCGGAACGGAATATCCTGCTTGGCTTTCGGGTCCAGCCCCATCGCCTTAGCCATGGCCGGGTACGGATCCTCAAAGGCGCGCACCCCGTCCGCCGGGTGCAGGTTGACGGTGGTGTGCAACCCCATTTGGTGCAGATCCTGCAAAAAGGCCTTGTAGTCCGGGAACAGTTCCGTATTCCAGGAATAGCCTGTCCAGCCGTCTTTGCCCTTATAGTGAGTGCCAAAGCGCTTGTTGGGGTCCGTCCAGTGCCAGTCCATATCCACGGTGGCTACCGTCAGCGGCACATTTTCCGCCGCAAAGCGCTTCATCAGCCCTAAGTATTCCTCCTGAGTGTAGGCGTGGTAGCGGCTCCACCACACGCCCAGGGCAAACCGGGGGATCAGGGGCACCGATCCGCTGATTTTATAAAAATCCTGTATCGCCGCCCGGTAGTCGTGGCCGTAGGCAAACACATACACATCTTTGCCCTTTCTCTTGCGGGGGCAGAAACGGCCGTCCGCATCCAGCAAAAAGCTGCGGCTGTCGTCTAAGAGGCTCACTCCGTCCCGGGACACCAGGCCGTCCTGCAAAGGTACCGGCCCAAAGGTGGCGTCCAGGGTGCGGCAGGTGCCGTGCAGGTTGCCGAAGTTCAGGCAGTCCGCCGTTTTGCCGTTTGAAAAAGTTACCGTCTGCGGTGTGCCGGTGCGGGCATAGACGGTGAGGGTGATCTCCGGTGTGGTTAGGGTGATTGTTCCCCGGTGCAGTGTCGCCTTGCACGGCGGCACATCAAAGGCTCGGAACCACACGGCAGTGCTGGCACGGTCTTCAAATGCGCCATCGGGGCAGTGCTCCACCCGGATCAGTCGCGGAGTCAGTACCGTCAGCCGGCAGTGACCGAAAACAAAAATCTGCTTCTCTTTGGCCGTACCCGCTGTGCGGGCACGCAGTGCTTCTTTTAACATAAAAAATCCCCCTGTCTTTCAAGCCTATTGTACCATATTCAGCGTCTAAAGCAATACCCGATTGTCCCCGGTTGACTTGCCGGGAAAAAACAGGTACAATGAGAGGGAGAAAAAGCCAAAACCGTACAGGGGGGAACAGTATGGGATTTTTGGAAAATACGCTGGGGGACAGCCCCATTGTGGCAGCTGTAAAGGACGAGCCGGGGTTGGAGCGGTGTCTGAACAGTCCGTGCCGGGTGGTATTTGTGCTGTTTGGAGATTTGAATTCCGTGCCGCGGATTGTGGCCGAGCTGAAAACGGCGGGCAAAACGGTATTTGTGCACGCAGACCTGATCGAAGGTCTGTCTGCCCGGGAGGCGGCAGTGGATTATCTGATTCACGCAGCCCGGCCGGATGGGATTATTTCTACCCGGCTGCCGCTATTGCGCTTTGCCAAGGCCAAGGGCCTGCGCACCATTTTGCGCTTTTTTCTGATTGATTCCATTGCGATGGAGAATATAGCCAAAATGAAGAACGAGCGCTGCGTGGATTTGATCGAAGTGCTGCCCGGGCTTATGCCAAAGGTGATTCATCGGGTGGCTGCCACCTGTGGCAAGCCCATTATCGCCGGGGGATTGGTGACGGAAAAGGCCGATGTGGTCAACGCCCTGGAGGCGGGCGCACTGGCAGTGTCCTCCACCAATCCGGGGGTTTGGCAGATGTAAGATAATGTACAAGTGTTCATTATCTTTTTTGCGTATTGCCAGCGGCAATTCTTTGTGTTATACTAAAATTACTTTAAGTGCATAACAGCCGAGAGATTTGAGCAACGGTAAAAGCACGGAGCAGAGCGCTCCGTCTTTTTTCGTTGCTTATTTTTTTGCCTGTTTTGCAAGAATAAGGGGGATATACAAATGTATGATGTAGCGATCATCGGCGGCGGTATTGCCGGGTGTGCCTGTGCTTACCGGCTGGCGCGCTGCCGGGTGCGGGTCGTTCTGTTGGAGAAAGAGAACGACATCTGTATGGGTGCCACCCGCGCCAACAGCGCCATTATGCACGCCGGGTACGATCCGCACCCGGGCACGCTGATGGCCAAGCTGAATGTAAAAGGCAATGCCATGAGCCGGGAGATTTGCAAAAAGCTCCATGTGTCTTGGAAAGACACCGGCTCCCTGGTGGTGGCCTTGAACGATGAAGACATGGATACCTTGCAGGACCTGCTGGAGCGGGGGCGCGAGAACGGTGTGCCGGGGCTGGAGCTTTGGGACGCCGCGCAGGTGCGAGCCAAGGAGCCCAATGTAACGGAGACGGCCAAGGGTGCTTTGTGGGCGCCTACGGCAGCCATTGTTAATCCTTGGGAGTTTGGTTTGGCTATGGCCGAGGTGGCGGTGCAAAACGGTTGTGAACTGCGCCGTCGGTTCCCGGTGGAGAAGATTGAAAAGACAGCGGAGGGCTATGCCCTGTCCGACGGCAAAGACACGGTGGAGGCACGGTATGTGATCAACGCTGCCGGCGTGTACGCCGATCGGGTGAACAACCTGGTGGCGGCGCCGTCCTTTACCGTAGAGCCTACGGTAGGCGAGTATTACCTGCTGGATAAGTGCGAGGGCAACCGGGTGTCTACGGTGATTTTTCAGTGCCCGGGCAAAGAAGGCAAGGGCGTGCTGGTGGCGCCTACGGTGCACGGCAATTTGATCGTAGGGCCAAATGCGGTGGTGCGCCGGGATCCGGACGATACGTCTGACACCGCAGCGGGCCTGGCTGAGGTGCGCCAAAAAGCGGTGCGCACGGTGCCCGGCGTGGATTTTCGCCAGAATATCCGCAACTTTGCCGGTATGCGGGCCAATTCCACCGTGGATGATTTTATTATTGATTTTGCGGCGGCGCATTTCCTGAATGTGGCGGGCATTCGCTCTCCCGGGTTGACTTCTGCGCCGGCCATTGCCGATTATGCGGCGGAGCTGCTGGCCGCAGACGGGCGCTACAGTGTGTATGCAGTGGACCAGACCGGCACCATGCGGGTAGCAGAGGTACGGCTGCCGAAGCCGAAGCCTGCGCCCGTGAGCACAGAACCCCAAGCCAGCGGCCAGACCGGGGACGCCCCGGCACAGCCGTAAGCTTTTTTCAGGGCGATATATGAAACAGGAGGAACACATTATGGCAAAGACGATCATCACTTTGGGCCGCGAGTACTGCACCGGCGGACGCTACATCGCCAAGGACGTGGCACGCGCACTGGGCATCAAGCTCTACGACAAGGAACTGATCACGATGGCTGCCAAGAATTCCGGACTGTCCGAGGAGGCCGTGGCCGCCAGCGAAAAGCGGCACACCCACAGCCTGCTGTACAGCCTGTATACGATGGGCAATGACCTTCCGCTGGGCGATCAGGTCTTCATCCTGCAGAGCCGCATCATCAAGCAGCTGGCCGACGAAGGCCCCTGCGTCATCGTGGGCCGCTGCGGCGACTACGTCCTGCGCGACCGCAAAGACGTGCTGCGCGTCTTCGTCTACGCCCCCAAGGAGTGGCGTCTGGCTTACGGCAAGGAGAACAACATGCTGCAGGCCAAGGACGAAAAGGGCATCAAGGACGAGATCGACAAGACCGACCGCAACCGTGCCGCCTACTACAACTACTACACCCAGAACCGCTGGGGCGACGCCCACAACTATGACCTTGCCATCAACGCTGCACTGGGCCATGACGCCTGTGTGCAGATGATCCTTGCCGCCGCAGAGGCCAAGGAGAAGGCCATGGAGGGCTGATGCCCGCCGCCCCGGAAGGGGCAAAATAAATAATGATGCTGCGTGGGTGGGGTGCTTTTGCGCTCTGCCCACGTTTGCGGCATAGAAGAACTCTGCATCCCCAAGTCATCAACATCAAAAGGAGAAATCGTGGAAAACAAGCAGTCCTTATCCTCTCCCGCCGGTGAGCGGGAAAACATCATGGGTACCATGGACATCAACCCTCTGCTCATCAAGCTCAGCGTGCCGATGATGGTATCCATGCTGGTGCAGGCCCTCTACAACGTGGTGGACTCGATTTTCGTGTCCCACGTCAGCGAGAGCGCCCTGACCGCCGTTTCGCTGGCGTTCTCTTTGCAGAACGTCATGATCGCCGTGGGCGTCGGCACCGGCGTGGGCGTCAACGCCCTGCTGTCCAAGAGCCTCGGCGAAAAGAACCAGGAACGGGCCAATAAGACCGCCGAGAACGGCATCTTCCTGTCCCTGTGCAGTTACGCCGTCTTCCTCGTCATCGGCCTCACCTGCATGAAACCCTACTTCTACGCACAGACTTCGGACATGGACATCGCCCGGCAGGGCATCCAGTATCTGCAGCTCTGCTGCGTGCTCAGCCTCGGCCTCTTTACCCAGACCATGGGCGAGAAGCTGCTGGCCGCCACCGGCCGCACCCATCTGAGCATGATAAGCCAGCTGGTGGGCGCTGTCGTGAACATCGTTCTCGACCCCATCTTCATCTTCGGCTACTGCGGCGAGGCCCTGTCCGGCACCACCGGCGCTGCCGCGGCCACCGTCATCGGCCAGTTCTGCGGCGCGGGCATGACGCTGTACTTCAACCTCAATAAGAACCCCGACATCCAGATCAGCTTCCGGGGCTTCCGGCCCAGCGCAAAGGCCATCGGCCGCATCTACACCGTCGGCCTGCCCAGCATCGCCATGCAGTGCGTGGGCAGCGTGATGACCTTCTTCATGAACCAGATCCTGATGGCCTTCTCGGCCACGGCTGTCGCCGTCTTCGGCGTCTACTTCAAGCTGCAGAGCTTCGTGTTCATGCCCATCTTCGGCATGAACAACGGCATGGTCCCCATCATCAGCTACAACTACGGCGCACGGAAGCCGGAGCGGGTCAAAAAGACCATCCGCCTCTCAGTCTTCTACGCCGAGTGCATCATGCTGGTGGGCTTCTGCATCTTCCAGTTCCTGCCGGATAAGCTGCTGGGCCTCTTTGCCGCCAGCGACGCCATGCTGGCCATCGGCGTCCCGGCGCTGCGCATCATCTGCCCCCACTTCCTGCTGGCGGGTGCCGGCATCGTGCTGAGCTCGGTGTTCCAGGCGCTGGGCAACGGCGTGTTCAGCCTGACCGTCTCCATCTGCCGTCAGCTGGTGGTGCTCATCCCCGCTGCATGGCTGCTGAGCCGCACCGGCGAGGTGAACATGGTCTGGTGGGCCTTCATCATCGCGGAGGTGGTCAGCCTTGCGCTGAGCCTCGTTTTCATGGCCCGCATCAACCGTACCGTTATCGTCCCGCTCTCCGAAAAGCAGGACGCAGCTGTATAACCTGAAAGGAACGTGAACTCTATGGCAAAAAAGCTGAAGTGGAACCTTATCCTCATGAGCCTGCTCTATCTGGCGCTGGGCATCTTCCTGCTGATGGTGCCTGGCACGGCCCTCAACGTGGTCTGCTACGCGCTGGGCGGCGTGGTGCTGGCCTGCGCGGCAGTGCAGCTGGTGCGGTATTTTGTCGTAGAGCGCGGCGTGTTCCAGAGCCAGCTCACCCTCATCTCGGGGCTTGTCTGTCTGGCGCTGGGCGCATTCCTCATCATCCGCAGCGATGTGGTGGTGCGGGTGCTGCCCATCGTGTTCGGCCTGTTCGTCATCTTTGACAGTCTGGGCCGCATCCAGAACGCTCTCGAGCTGCGCCGGTGCGAGTATTCGAGCTGGAAGGTTTTTCTGCTGCTGGCCGTGCTCAGCGTCGTGCTGGGCATCGTGATGGTGGTGGACCCCTTCGGCACCATGGAGACGCTGGTGATGGCCATCGGCCTCATCCTCATTCTGGAAGGCGCACTGAACCTGCTGAGCGCCCTGTACACCATGCTGGCCGTCCGGCGCTTTATAAAGCTGCATCCGGAGACCCAGTCCATGCTGGAAGCCATTACCGGCCAAGATCTGAACGGCGACGGCGTCATCGCCCCGGATGTCTCCCACGCAGATGTGGAGTCCACCGCTGTGGAGCTCGACTATGTGGATGAGAGCGCCGAGGTGGAGCAGGAGGACAAATAACTTTAGCGGGCTTGCCCTCTCAGTCACCTTTGAAAAACGAAACCCAAAATCAATTCAATATAAAGGATAAAAAGAGTTATGGAAAAGTACGATCTCATCATCGTTGGTGCCGGCCCTGCCGGCATCTTCACCGCTGTGGAGCTGTTGCGCCGCGGCAGCAAGAAGCACATCCTGCTGGTGGAAAAAGGCAAGCCGGTGGAAAAGCGCCACTGCCCCAAGGCCGAGATCGGCCACTGCGTCAACTGCCGCCCCACCTGCGCCATCACCACCGGCTTCTCCGGTGCAGGCGCCTTCTCCGACGGCAAGCTGAGCCTCTCCTATGAGGTCGGCGGCGACCTGCCCAGCCTCATCGGCGAAGAGTTTGCACAGGAGCTCATCGACTACACCGACAAGATCTACCTCGAGTTCGGCGCTGACCCCCATGTGGAGGGCATCTACACCGGCGAGGACATCAAGGAGATCCGCAAGAACGCCATCCACGCCGGTCTGAAGCTGGTGGACTGCCCCATCCGCCACCTCGGCACCGAGAAGGCACAGCAGCTCTATCTCGCCATCCAGAACTATCTGGCTGACAACGGCGTGGAGATGCTCTTCTCCACCGAGTGCGAGAACATCATCCTCGAAGACGAGGAGTGCAAGGGCGTGCTGCTGCGTCAGGGCGACGGAGAACCCCGCGCCGTCTACGGCGACACCGTGGTCATCGGCACCGGCCGCCGCGGCGCAGACTGGCTTGAGAAAATTTGTGCAGAGCACCATATCGCCCACAAGCCTGGCACCGTGGACATCGGTGTCCGCGTCGAGTGCCGCAACGAGGTCATGGAAAAGGTGAACAAGGTGCTGTATGAGTCCAAGCTCATCGGCTACCCCAAGCCCTGGAAGAACAAGGTGCGCACCTTCTGCCAGAACCCCGGCGGCTTTGTGGCGCAGGAGAACTACGACAACGACCTTGCCGTGGTCAACGGCCACAGCTTCAAGGAAAAGAAGAGCCCGAACACCAACCTTGCCATTCTGGTGTCCCACAACTTTACCGAGCCCTTCAACCAGCCCATCGCCTACGCCCAGAAGGTGGGCGAGCTGACCAATATGCTGGGCGCAGGCCACATCATGGTGCAGCGCTACGGCGACATTCTGGACGGCAAGCGCACCTGGCAGAAGGAGCTGGCCCAGTCCAACGTCAAGCCCACCCTGAAGGACGCCGTGGCCGGCGACATCACCGCCGCCATGCCCTACCGCGCCATGACCAACATCATCGAGTTCATCAAGATGCTGGACATGGTCGTCCCCGGCTTCGCCGCCAACGAGACCCTGCTGTACAGCCCGGAGCTGAAGTTCTACTCCAACAAGGTCAAGATGGACGAGAACCTCGACACCAACATCAAGGGCCTGCACTGCCTCGGCGACTCTTCCGGCTGGACCCGCGGCCTGATGATGGCCTCCGTCATGGGCGTGCTGATGGGCCGCAAGCTGGCTGAGAAGGAAGGCTGCTGAAACGCCTTTCTGCACTAAGCTGCGCTGAATATTTGGTTCCCGATGCCTCTCCGCACTCTGCGGAGGGGCATTTTTTGCGCTTCCTGCGGCAAAACTGTGCAGGATACAAAAATCGGCAGAAAAAGTCAATTTCCGTCAACCCTGAAAATTTATGGAAATTTGAATTGATTTTCTTCGTTCAAACTGCTACAATCTCAAGTAGAACTCAAGAAGAAATTGCGTCTTGCGCATAATGCGAGGAGGGATCACTTATGTGCGAAGCCCCCGGAAGCGTAGTAACGCTGCTATGTTCCGGCATCCAGCTTTACAGCGCCGAGAGGCGCATTGCGGACTGCATCCTTGCAGATGTAAAGCGGGCGTCGATGTGTACGTCAGCAGAACTGGCCCGGCTGAGCTGTTCGTCCGAGGCCACCATCACCCGGCTGTGCCACAAACTGGGATTCGAGAACTACCGCAAATTCCAGCTGGCGCTGGCACGGGACGCCATGGAGCAGCAGGAAGCCCAGCGTATGCGGGACGAAGGGCAGGACGAGCTGCATCAGGCACTTCTGAACATTCTGGCAAACCGCGAAGAGGAGCTGCGGGCCACCATTCAGGCCATTGATACCCGTCAGCTGCGGCAGATACTCTCTCTGCTGCGCAGCTGCGAGGTCATGGAGGTGGTCTCTGAGGGCGGCGGCCTGCCGGTGGCCTTCGATGCCTCCATCCGGTTCAGCCACCTGGGCAAGCGGTGCGTTTCCAGCGCAGTCCACGAGAAGAACCTTGCCTTTGCTCAGACGCTGACCCCCAAAGACATCCTCATCGTGCTCTCGGCCTCCGGGCAGAGCGCCAGGCTGGAAGAGGTGTCCGCTGTCGCCAAAGGGCGGGATGTACCGGTGCTGGTCATCACCTGTGACAGCCACAGCCCGCTGGCCCAGCTGGCCGACTATGTGATGACGGCTTCCAACCGCGAACAGCGGCTCATCGAGGGCAGCCATGCGGCATCGCTGCTCTCGCCGAACGTCCTTATCGAGGTGCTTTACTACCTGCTGCGGATGGAAAATCTGTAAAAAACAAACGCTGGCACGAACGTGCCAGCGTTTGTTTTTATCATTGGAGCTCCAGATCACTGGGCAGGATGACGTCCAGCTCCGCCGCAGGCTCTGCCACGAGGCGGCGGCTCTGGTTGAAGATGGCCTTTTCCAGCGTGTTGCGGGCGAGACGTCCGTTGCCCGCCGTGCGGGCATCCTCTGCCTGGCGGCGCTCGTAGTAGCCTCGCAGCGGTTCCGTGCAGCTCTCGGCCAGCCTGTAGCCCTTGCCCCTCGCCAGCACATTCGTGATGTCCAGCAGCTCATCGGCGGTGTAGTCCGGGAACTCTATCTTGTTCGGGAAGCGGCTGGCAAGGCCGCTGTTGGCGGTCAGGAACGTCTCCATCTCCCTGGTGTAGCCCGCAAGGATGACCACCAGCTCGTCGCGGTGGTCTTCCATCCCCTTCACCAGTGTGTCGATGGCCTCAAGACCGAAGCTGTCCTGCTCGCCCCGGTAGAGGCTGTAGGCCTCGTCGATGAAGAGGACGCCGCCCAGCGCGCTCTGGATGACGCTGTTGGTCAGGGGGGCGGTGTGGCCGGTGTAGCGGCCCACGAGGTCTCCCCGGCTCACCTCCACCAGCTGCCCGCCCTTGAGGGCGCCGATGGCCTTGAGGTACTTTGCCACGAGCCGGGCGATGGTGGTCTTGCCGGTGCCGGGGTTGCCGGTGAAGATCATGTGCATCGAGAGGCTGGCGGTCTTGAGGCCCGCCGCCGCACGGCGCTGCTGCACCTGAATGTTATCGGCAAGACCGAAGACGTATTCCTTCACCGGTGCAAGGCCCACGAGGTCGTTCAGCTCTTTCCTGATTTCTTCCACTGCGCCGGTATAGGCGGCGGGCAGCAGGTCGAAGAGCTTCTGGGGTCCGGCGTCGTTGAGGGCAAAGTCGAGGCCGTCCTCCCGGGCAGTCAGTGTGATCGTTCCGGTAAGCGTGGCATCTGTTTGCAGACAGTATTCGCTCAGAGCGCGGAATATCTTATCGCAGCAGGCCGAAAGCCCCGCCGCACCCTGCTTCGGGCTGCACTGGGCCGCCACATAGTCCCGCACATCCGCGCCCGCCGACAGGGTCAGGCCGAGGCGGGTCTTCACTTTTGCGGCCAGCGCGTTGAGCTGCTGGGCTGCCAGCGCGGCGAGGGCTTCCCGCGCAAAGGCGCTGGTCTCACAGACATCGCCCAGCGCCGAGACGAAGGCCGCACCGAACTTGTCAGCCAGCGCCTCCCGGCCCTTCTGGGAGAAGAAGACGAGGTACTTGCCGCAGGGGGTGATGCGGCTCACAGCCCCGGGGGCAAGCGCCGTTCCGGCGTCCACGAGGATGCCCTCCTTGTTGACAAGATACCGGCTGGACAGGGGCGCACTGCCCTTGACGGCGAGGTCTGCCAGCGTCTTCAAAAAGCCCGGGTAGCAGCTCTCGTAGTGCTCAAAGACCAGGATCTCGCCCGGCGCATGGAGGGCGGCGTACAGATCCTGCAAAAAGAGCTTTTCAGCCCCCGAGTTGGGGTAAAGCGCCAGATCCATAACGGCCAGCTTATCGCTCTGCAAAAGACCCCGGACGGCCATGCAGCGGGCCGTCTCCGTCAGAGCGAAATGCCGCCCCGTGCCGGGCGCACCGCAGAGCAGGATGACGTTCCGGGCCGTGGGGGCCTCCGTCCCCAGCACGAAAGGCCGGCGCATCGCCCGCACGACGCCGTCTACGAAGGTGTCCTGCCCCAGCACTGTCTTTTTCACCTCAGCGGCCAGCCCTTCGAAGCTGCCCAGATGCTCCTGTTTGGCTTCGGTGGTTCCTTTGGCCAGCAGGCCGTCGGCCTCCATATCCTCGAGCATCTTCCGGCTCTGGGCCAGCGCCTCCTGTGTGGTGTCTCTGCGCAGCTCGGCGTTCTGTTTTTTCAGCATTTCGTCCAGCTTTTTCTGCTGCTCGAGCAGGGCTGCGTTCATATCGGGCAGACCGGGCTTTTCCGGCGGCGTTTTCTGCGTATCAAAGCGTAGTTTTCCTCCCGGGCCGAACACTCCGTTCATCAAGTTCTCCCAATCGTCGGTGTATGCCATCTGCCTGCCTCCGTCCTGCGTTTTTTCCCAGTATAGTGTACTTTGCCCCCTTTTGCAAGAAAAGTCTTGAAAATCCACGGGCAGGCGGGTACACTAATTTTATATTGATTTGATATGCGAAGGGAATGGAACGAAATGAAAACGCCCGCAGAGTGGAAAACGCTGTTCGAGAGCAGCGCCTTTGCACGGCAGACAAACTACAGCGGCCCTCTGGGGCCGGAATATAACCCCTCCGGCACCCGGCTCCGGCTCTGGGCGCCCACGGCGCAGAAGGTATCGGTCAACCTCTACCGCCGGGGCGACGGCGGGGCCTGCATGGGGACCCTGCCGCTGGAACAGCACGGGCAGGGCGTCTGGTCGGTCTATCTGCCCGGCGACCAGCACGGATATTACTATACCTTTACCGTCGAGGTGGACGGCACAGCATACGAGACGGGCGACCCCTACGCTCGGACTGCAGGCGTCAACGGCCTGCGGAGCATGATTTTAGACGCGCCCCGCATCGACCCGCCCGACTGGAACCACGACCACCGGGTCATCGTCCCAGCCTCCCGCCGGACGGTGTGGGAGGTCAGCGTCCGTGACTTCTCGCAAGACCCGGCCTGCGGCGTTCGGAATGCATGGCGGGGCAAATTCATGGCCTTTACCCAGAAGGGAACCACCCTTTCTTCCGCCGGCACCTTCCCCACCTGCCTCGACTATCTCAAGCGGCTGGGAGTGGGCTATGTGCAGCTGATGCCCATCTTCGACTTCGGCAGTGTGGACGAGAGCCGCCCTCTCACCCGGCAGTACAACTGGGGCTACGACCCCACCAACTACAACGTCCCCGAGGGCAGCTACTCCACCGACCCCACGAAAGGCGAAGTCCGGGTGCGGGAGTGCAAGGAGATGATAGCCGCCCTCCACGCGGCGGGCATCGGCGTCATCATGGACGTGGTGTACAATCATATGTACCGCAGCGAGAACCCGCTGAACAGCACGGTGCCTTATTATTTCTTCCGGCAGAACCCGGACGGCAGCTTTTCCAACGGAAGCGGCTGCGGCAACGAGTTTGCCAGCGAGCGCCCCATGGCGCGGCGGTACCTCATCGACTCCATCCTCTACTGGGCAAAGGAGTACCACATCGACGGCTTCCGGTTCGACCTGATGGGCCTGTACGATGTGGAGACCATCAACGCCGTGCGCGCCGCGCTGGATGCGCTGCCCGGCGGGCGGGATATCCTGATGTACGGCGAGCCGTGGCAGGGCGGCGGCAGCCAGCTGCACCGGTACGAGGCCAACAAGGCCAATCTGTCCATGCTGAACGAGCGCATCGGCATCTTCTGCGACGACACTCGCGACACCATCAAGGGCGGCTGCTTCAACGCCCGGGAGCCGGGCTATGTGGAGGGCAGGCCCGGCAGCTTCTGGGACATCGGCGGTGCGGTAGCGGCATGGTGCCGCAGTGACCGTCTGCCGCCCCACGCGCCCAGCCAGATCGTGAGCTATGTTTCCGCCCACGACAACTTCACCCTGTGGGACAAACTGCTCTGCGTGCGCTACGAGCGGCCGGAGTTCACCGCATCTGACCCGGTGGCACTGGCCCAGAACCGGCTGGCCGCCGGCATCTACCTCACCAGTTTCGGCCTGCCCTTCCTGCAGGCGGGCGAGGAGTTTGCCCGCACCAAAAAAGGGAAGGGCAACAGCTACCGCTCCTCGCCTGCGCTGAACCGGCTGGACTGGGAGCGGGCCGAAAAATACCATGCGCTGGTGGACTACTACCGCGGCCTGCTGGCGCTGCGGGCAAGGTTCCCGCAGCTTTCCAGCACCGACCCCCACGCGCCGGATGCCCTGCACTTTTTCTCGCTGGAGCAGCCGCTGGTGGGCTGGCTCCTGCCGGCACAGTGGGGCGATGGTGCGGCATGGCAGGCGCTGTGTGTGTTCTACAACCCCACCGACACCTCCCGCGTGGTGCCGCTGCCCGCCGGGCGGTGGAAACTGCTGAGCGACGGCACTTCTTCCAGCCTGTGGCGGGGCGAGAGCCGCACCTATGAACGGGAAGCCCTTCTGATGCCGTACAGCGCCACCGTGTTCGGAGCCGTATAAACAACAAAAAAACAAGGGCAGACTGCTTTTCGGCAGTCTGCCCTTGTTCTGTCTCTTATACACATCTCCGAGCCCACGAGACGGA
>ENA-OZDZ01000641-OZDZ01000641.1-human-gut-metagenome-genome-assembly--contig:-NODE-641-length-13247-cov-6.905170_pt1 | contig 13247 bp, 10 predicted proteins | sample MGYA00245059_ERZ653591 | MGnify/ENA primary metagenome ERZ653591 (study PRJEB26926, sample SAMN06164985) | human gut metagenome | biome: ENVO:00009003; feature: ENVO:2100002; material: ENVO:00002003... | reverse complement strand
CGAGATGTAGCTCCGTCTCGTGGGCTCGGAGATGTGTATAAGAGACAGGTACCATTACAACAATTGGTGCTAGTACACCGGCCATAATAGGTATCATAATCTTGTTGTCAAGTGCCTTGGCTCTTGCCGTTAAATTGTTAAGATGCTGTTTCTTCATACTGTCAAGCTGTTCTACTACCGAATCATATACATCTACGCCCTTTGTATAAGCAGAAACAATATTCAATACAAAATCATTAAGAACGGGAACCTCATACTTCTCTGTCATATCTTCAAGTGCTGCTACCCATCCCATGCTTGTTATATTGGATTTTTCCATAATCTCAAGTAACTCTCTTGAAAAAGAATTATCCACCTTTTCTGCAGTTCTTCTTATAGCCTGATCTATTGGCATTTTAAGCTGTAACGCTATAGACAACAGCTCAACAAATCGTGGGAGTTCTTCTTCAACTTGAAATTTCTTTCTTTTTGCGGCAGAATTAGGCGCCTTCTGCGGCATAAAAGCAAGCAAATACGCTATCACTGCACACAATACCGGAAGTATTACTATCTGTGTTAGTACATAAAGTATAATACCCACCAAAAGAACAGCTACGCCGTATATACGCATTACAACGACACTTTTAATGCCAGAATCTCCGATACCGGCAACATAACAGTTTCTTGCGTATTCAGCAGAGTTAATACCAATTTTCTGTGCAACTTCATACGCCTTTTCTGTTTTTACCTTTTCTGTATCAGCCCTCTTGGTAAACATCATATCAAAGAACTTATTATTAAAATCATGGAAGAACCAATCGTTAGGATCATAATAAATTGATTTCCTGCGTTGCTTATCATCAATAATCAGGATTATACATGCAGCGGATATAAATATAACCAATGCAAATATAACGCTTATCGAAAGATTGTCGAACACTCCGTAAATACTGTTCAACACTCCTAAAATACTGTTTAACATATTCTTTCCCCCTTTAAATATTAAGTGCTGATTTACGCATCTTTGAAGCTATAAATACACTTATGTACATAATTGCTATCAGACCAACTAATGTAACCGCACCTTTTACTGAGCTTGTATAATATTCAAAGATATCTGGCATAAGAAACGCTAACATCGCAATAAGTACGACTGGTGCACACATAAAAACATTAATCATCATCTTTGAATCAGTCATTAATGACTTGATTGTAGTCTTATTATCCAGTCGGTCGGCAATAGTGCGGGCAACGGTTTCTATTGTCTCTGCTTCGTTACCACCAATTTCTTCCTGAAGTGCTATAGCAGATGCTACATCCCTTGCATCCACACTCTGCGTTTCCTCTGCAAAATCAGCAAATGCCTTATCAACTTTTACCCCCATCTTTATCTGTGAATTTATGTTTCTGTATAAGACCTTCATATCCTCATCCACAAACTTTGAAAGACATAACTCCTCAACTGCCTGCTGTATTGATAATCCTGCCTTTAAGCTTGCTGCAAGTGTCATTAGTGATGCTCCATACTTTGAATCAAAATCATCTTTTTTAAATCCTGAGAACATCTTGATTAAGAAGTCAGGCAAAAAAAAGCCTATAATCGCACCTGCAGTTGTAATAAATACATTCTGAGTAAAATAAAATGCCGCGCCGCCTATAATACACATGACAACTACCACAAGCAGTACATAGGTTGTCATATTCGCAAAAATCTTATACTGTCTTAAAAACTTCTTTTTATTATTAAAATACTTTGTAATAAAGTCGTCATCATCCGCTCCCAGCAGGCTTCTTCTGTCTGTTATGTTAATTATAATAATAGATAACAAGCAGAAGATAACTGCAGAAACAAGAATAATAACCAGTGCTGTTAAATTATTCATAAAAATTTCTCCTTAAACTGAACAATTATTTAAACTTAAAAGGTTCTTTTATATCCTTTTTTGCAACGAATTTTGCTTTTACTCTTGCAATCTCCGTTTCAAGTGTTCCAAACATCTGCTCAATCTGGCCATCTGTGTAATGATAAGCAGACTTGTTAGACAGATTTCCAAGTCTCTGAATAGCATTTAGTGCCTTTCCGACCCTTACCTCTGCAAGGCGGATAAACTTTTCTTCCTTGGTTTCGTCCTGCTTGTCTGGTATGTCATTTGACACATTAGCATCATTGACACCTTCCATATACTCCGCATCTTCTGCTGCGGTTTCCATTTCTATTACCTCATTCTCATCATCATATTCATTATACATAAACAATATTTCCTTTCTTTAGTCTTCTGGCGGAATAAAGATACTCTTATCTATTTCAACACCATTTAGCATTGCTTTATCTAATATTTTTTCTGGTATAAATCCGGTTGCTTCAAATCTCTGTTTGAATTCGTTATAAACAAAAATTGGATTAAGAACTACATTATCCTCATCATCAAGACCGTTTATGGCTGTAATTTCTACAACTCTTCTCTTTCCATCTCTAAATCGTCTTAACTGAATTACAAGTTCGATAGATTCCGAGAACTGAACTTTTTGTGCATGTTCTGTCATCTTCATGTCTTTATTCATACCGTAAAGAATTGGCATACGGGTAGTTAAAAGATTGTGCGGTGAATTGGCGTGTACTGTGGCAAGTCCTCCGTCATGTCCTGTTGACAGGGCAGATAACATATCTACAATCGCGCCGTCTCGGATTTCGCCTACAATAATTCGGTCAGGTCTCATACGGAGCGCATTTTTAACTTCCATAGCAATATCTACCTGCATCATGTCAGATGTGGCGACACTGGTTCTTGTCTCCATTCGTCTTACTCTTGGAGACTGTAGCTGTAATTCGCATGTATCTTCGATGGTTACTATCAGCTCTCCTTTGGGTATGTAATTAGATAACATATTAAGGAAAGTCGTCTTACCGGTACCAGTACCTCCGCTTATTATTATATTTGCCTTTCCTATAACAGCCATCTCAAGGAATTTAAGTATTTTCCCGTCAACCGAACCAAGTTTCAGGTATTCTTCTGGGCCAAGTTTATGCTGTGAAAACTTTCTTATACATAAGGTAGCTCCATCAGGTGTAACTGGCGGTATCGTGGCATTAACACGGGAACCATCATCGAGCCTGGCATCCACTATAGGTGTCATAAGATTAAGAGTTTTGCCTTTTGACTGTACTATCTTATTAATAACAATTACAAGGTGGTCTTCTGAATTAAAACCGGCATCTACATCCTGAATTTTACCTTTCTTTTCAATCATTATTTTGTCATATCTCTGGACAACAATTTCCGTTATCTCCGGATCTTTTAACAATGGTTCTAGCGGTCCAAGCCCAGTTGTATCTATAGCAAGCTTAATAATTCGCTGTCTGGTTTCAAAATTAACGGTTGGAGGAAGCAGTTCTGCCTGCTCCCTTATATAATCATTAATCTGCCTTTTTACTTCCTCTGTTTCACCAAAATTAGCAAGCTCTGTAGCAAATTTTTCGCCTACATTTTTTACAATCTGATCAATATAAGCCTGTTCTTCATTAGTTGCACTTATATACTGTGTCGTTACATTCTGAATTACTTCCTGCTTTCTTTCTGTTACAGAATTAAGCCTGTGCTGAAGCATTGAATTCCTACTTCCAAACATATTGTTCTGCATTTTCTATTACCTCTTGAACAAACCACGTTTTTTATTCTCTACAACGGGTGTTCCAGTTATTCCAGATATAAACATATCAATATCCTTTGTAAAAGTATTATTAGCCGTATACACAAGTGGTACTGCCTTATTATGCGCCTTTGTCATCTCTGAGGCTTCATGCATGTGTCCGGCACACTTATATGGTATCGTGCTTTCAATCTCCGTTGTTCCAAGTCCTGTTTCAGACTGATTTCTTACCCTGTTAATTACATACATAAACTTTGATACATCAAAACTTACATCCTTAAGTGCCGAATAAAAGCTGTCATTACTGTTAATACACGATATTTCCTGTGTAAATACCATATAAACCGTATCAGCTAACTCTAATGCACAATAAGTTGCATCCCGGCTATCTGATTTAGTATCAACAATTACATAATCAAATTCCTTGGAATCCTTTAAATTGCTAAGTATTGTAAGAAATTCATATCCTTCAAACTTCATTGAATCCTTGTGTGTAATAGGTGCAGGTAAAACATATAAGCTCGTGTCATTATATTGCTGCAAAAAATCAATGATTTCGTCATTAGAGAACTTGATGCTTCTTGCTGATTCATTGATAATGTCGTTAATATCTCTTCCACTATTATCTGATGCGACAATTGTTTCTACCTGTCTGCGGATATTATCAGCCCAAGCAGTTATATTCTTCTTTTCATTTGACATATCAAGTGATAAATCCGTAAGAACATCTCCAAAATCAATATCAAAATCTACAAGGCATATCTTTAAATTTCCTCTTGTACCTGGCTGCTTTGATAACTGGAGTGCAACCGACTCAGCAATACTTGTTGTTCCTGCTCCACCTTTAGAAGAAAAGAAAGTAATAACCTTTGTATTTTTATCTCCTCTGTGGATATCATTTATAACACTTTGCTGAGCTATCTGCTGTTCCTGTGTCATCTGGATTGTATTTATCTGCTGTACAGGATTAATCTGAGCAGACTGAACATGAAGCTGCTGATCTGTATAAGGTTGTGACATCTGCGGTACAGGCTGTGACAACTGTGGCATTGTCTGTGGCATTGAAGTTGGTATAGGCTGCGTTGCCTGCGGCATCTGAGGCATTTGTGGCATCTGCATATTCTGCTGAGGCTGCTGATTCATCTGCATCATCATCTGCATCATCATCTGCATCATTTCTGGACTCATCTGATTCATCTGGTTGTTATTATCCATTCCTACATACTCCCCCGTTCCGTTATTATTATTCATAGACAGTTTTTCATCTGCATTTACAATAATATTTTTTTCCATAACATCTATCAGTTCCAGCGTGGAACTGATTTTACCTACATATGAATAACCGTAAGACTGAAGATATTTTTCTCCTTCATCCGATAATGCATATGTCTTAACTGCAATATTAGAAAAATTCCAATCTGGCTGCGAATCTATCATATTTTCTGACAGATAAATTTCTGACGGATTAAAATTCTGTATTGTCAGCATCAGGTTAGATACATCAGATATCCCAGAACATATGTTAAAAGTGTGGTTTTCAATCATCATATGCGTCTGAATATCTGATATAAATGTACTTCTTTTATCAATTAATAAAATGTTACGCATAGTCCTATTCTCTCCCTAAAAAATTAATTACTTTGCCGCAGGTGTTAATGTTGACGCTGGGGTTGTTGACTGATAGCCAGTAACATTAATAAGTCCCATGTAAATATATCCGTTCTGTGCGAATGATACTAACTTCTGGCTTTGTTCATTTGTACACTCAACAGTTATGGATTTAAGTGTATTTGTTTCATTAGCTTCCTGTTGCACTTCAAGAATCTTCATTTTTTCAAAGACTTCTGTCTTAGGGTCAGTACTGTTCTTTTCTCCACAGTAAATATTTACATATGAACCTGCTCTTATATCACTTGTTACTCCTGTTATACTGTCAACGCTTAATGTAAGTGCTACCTTATCATTCTGCATTGAGGCTTCAATCTCATTACCTGAGTTAGTTACAAGCATTGCTTTTGAAAGAATCTCATTGGCAGAGACATTAGATCTTAAATAATCACCGTCACTTATAATCTTATTAAATGAGCTGGCAGTTATATAATAATTTGAAATATCACTATTTCTGTTTGTTTCTACCACCTTTTTATCAACCTGAATAGGTGTAAACATTGAATCTGTTATCTTTGTTCCTGCTTTAAAATCTCCATTAAAGCTGTAAATAGTTGTCTTCTGTGAATTGATGAGTGTGAACACCCCTACTCCTGCAAGTACAGAAAGTACAAGCGCAATGATAAGTACCATTAAAATTTTCTTATTCTTCGACATATTTTGTTCCTTTCATTTTAAATTTATTTTTCATTAATTTACTGCTTTGGGGAAAATACTTCTTCAAGTCTGTCCGTACCTATTTCATTAAGTACCTGTTCAGACATTATCCGCAAAGTTAAAAGTGTTACATAATATAACTGTGGCTGTTTTAAATTCTCTGTCTTTGTTTTCAGCGTTTCTAAAAACTCTGCCACACACCTTTTGGCCAGGCGTATATCATCTGACGAGATATCTATATCTTTAAAATTGTATTCACCATCTTCTGCCATTTGTTTTAGTTTTACAATCACAGCAAAGACCCCTTTCTTATGAATTTTCCAAACTCTTTTAAGCAATTTGCTTATCCATATTATTTATGCAATAAATACGTTTCAATTCTTTAAAAAATTTCAAAAAAAAGAGACTTTTTTCAAGTCTCTTTTAAATATATTAATATTTGTTTAAGTATGTGAATTGTTTAAATCCTGCTGTTTCCAGAAAATCCCAGCTTTGCAAGATGCTTTTCCAGCAAAATTTCTTCCAAATCTTCATTTGTCGGAGTTGGAATGTTCAGCTTATCTACTGCCACCAATATAGGCTCTGCCATTTTATAATCAAAACCTCTTGATGTCTGGCAGACAAACCAACCGATAGGTGCTCTTGGAAACCATTTTACAACATCTCTATCTTCGTATCGTGGTTCTTTTCCTATCGCAATAGCCGCTGTCTGGATATCCTGATTAGCACCAAGTCTTCCAATGAATTTAATACCGGCATTGGCAATAAGCGAACTTGGCATCATGGATATTTTCTGTGTTATGGCTATAATAAACAGTCCATATCCTGCAGCCTGATCTACTATCTGTTCGAATTCTGATTGTCCGGACATGCCTGATGACTGTCCTCCTCCACCATTATTAGCTGCACCTGCGTTATCACTGCCAGTAAGTACTTCATTCGCCTCTTCAATTACAAGTACTGTTTCATACTGGTCTTCTGAAAGATAACCCTTATCATGTGCGAGTGCAAACTTATAGAATCCAGATGTGATTGCACCAAAAATGAAATTTTTGAATGTATTTTCAAGTCCTTTACTTTCAAGGACCGTCACATCATCATCACCAATCATCTCATCAATTCCCATGCCTTCAGATGTGCCAAAGAGTCTTCTTTCAATTGAATACTTTCGGCCAAAGGTTGAAAGACGGTCTAACAGTCTTGAGTATGCGTCCATTGTATCAAAACCGGATTTCTTTGATGCAGCTATTTCATCTCTCTTTCTTTCCATTGCCTTATATATCTCTTCAAAGCATACAACGGATGACAGATCTGGAACAATATTCTGCCAGTTTTCGTCATCACATGCTTCAAATACTCCCGCTCTGTCATATAATTCATATACGACATCAGCTATCATCTGCTTACCTCTTTCAAGAAGTCCATATGCACGGCAATATATATCAATGATTCCATCTATCCATATCTGCGGCGTAACTCCTCTTGGAATCTTCCATGGATTAAGCTTGATTGGATGAAAATTTACATTACCAAGGCTGTAGAATCTGAAACGGTCAGGTTCGATGAACTTGGCAAGCCCTCTCCAGTCACGCTTCGGATCAAGGCATACTATTCTTAAACGCTTTCCCGTTTTCTTTCTCTTGATATGTGCAAGTTCTTTTATAAATCTCATTGCACACACAGTTTTACCAGAACGGGAAGCTCCTGTAATAATACCATGCATTAAAGCGGCTTCCTCTACTCTGTAATCATACGGTGTGTTATAGCCGTTAGCCATTGTCCATCTTTCGGCATTTATTATCTTTCCTAAGTAAAGCTCTCCTTTAAGTCCTGACGGACAGGCAAAATGCGGAATATCGTTCACTTCTGAAAATACACCTCCCTCTGATGTTCTTGGAAGATGCGTGTATGCCGTTAATTCATCAGGAAGAAGCATTGTGCAATACTTATAATCCTTCATTCCATATACATCTTCCTTCATAGGTTCAGAGCTGAAAGCTGAAAAACGATATAACATATGCTGCTGTTCTCCCTCTGACAATTCAAGCGCCTGCAACGGATGAGTCATAGCATCAGTATTCTGCCATGCGGCCTTAGATACGGTCATTGCAGCAGCAAGGCTGTCTCTTGTTGAGCAAGCAAAGTATACATATGTATAAAAAGCTCCGTTTGACCTTAAAGCTCGTTTATATCTATTATTATCAAATTCCAGCAATTCAATAATATCTTTAACCTGCTGGTCTAACCACTGATGGGATTTGCTGTAGCCTATGCTTGGTCCCAATCCCATGCTTGAAGATACACCTGTATTAACGCTACCGCTTGAACCTAAAGCCTCACTTGTGCTTGTACCATTTCCTGTAGAATATGAAGAACCCTGGCTTGTGCTTTCACTTGTGCCATGGCTTTCACCCTGCGTTGTACCCTGACTTACGCTGTGACTTGTACCAGTACCGTAACTTTCTGATGTGGAATTTGTCTGTCCTACACTGTAAGTCTGTCCTTGGCTTAATCCTGCACTCTCGCCAGAACTCATACTGTGTCCAAGATTGCTTCCCATTGAGTAACTTTCGTTAGTGCCATAAGAAGTACCAAAATTCTGACCTATACTGTCAGAGCTTCCTGTATTATAGCCAATACTATCGCTTGAACTTACCCCCTGAGTGGCACCATAACTATCACTTGAGCTTACCCCCTGACTATGACCTGTGCTGCTTCCAATACTCATACTGTCGCTAACACCCATGCTTTGAGACTGATTAAATCCCTGCGATACACTGTTACTTTCACTTGTACTTACAGTCTGGGTTTGTCCAATTGATTCACTTGCACTCGTACCATAACTTTCACTTGCAGAATTATTCCATCCGCTACTCATAGAAGTGCTGTCTGATGAGCTAAGTGAACTTGACATTGAATTGCTAGCGCCACTTGATGCAGATGTACCATCATTCATTGATGAGCTAAGTGAATTTGATTGAGAGTTTGATTGGGAAGCATTTCCTCCAATTCCCAATATACTACCACTCATACCAACACTTGTTCCCTCAGAAAATGACAATCCGCTTCCATTACCTGCACTATGACTTTCTCCAGATGAATATGATGTACCATATGATGTACCACTTGATGTGCCTGAACTATGCGAAGTACTTTCTGAGCCAGAATAACCTTCAGATACACTCTGCGAATGTGACATACTCGAAGATTGTGAATGACTTGTTCCTTCGGAATATCCTTGACTTGTACTATGACTCACAGAATTGCTTGTACCATAACTTTGACTCTGTGATGTTCCATGTGACTGCGTAAGTGAAGTTGATTCATTTATGCTTTCACTCGTGCCATTGCTATGACTTACACTGGTTCCGCTGCTTGTACCATCACTATGATTCATACTCATTCCACTGCTTGTACCATGAGAAGAACTTGTACCAAACGATGAACCTGTACTCTGTCCAGCCGATGCAGATGATGACAGTCCTTCTGACATGCCAACACTGTTATTAACACCCTGGCTTGTACTTAATGAATTTCCATAATTTACACTTGTGCCGTGACTGTTTCCTACAGAGTGGCTTGTACTTTCTCCATAGCTTTCAGAAAATGACTGACTCAAGCTGTGACTTACATTTTCACCTACGCTGTGTGAGAAATTTTCTCCTTGCGAATAGCTTACACTTTCACTGTTTGTATAATTGTGCGACCATCCCGAACTCTTTCCTGCATTGGCTCCGTATACCATTGGCATACTGATATTCATTGATAAAGATGTATTACCCTGCAGCTGGCTGTACCAGTCCGTCATCTGCCTTTCATTTTTCAGAGATTTAGCTTTTAAAGTATTATATTTTACGGGTGTGGTAAGAATCTGTAATACATATTCAAAGTCTGCCATACCCGCAATAACTTCTTCAAGCGTACCCTGTGAATCAGGATTAATATTTTTGCCACCGAATCCTTTGTTACCGCCATCTTCAGCAGATTTATTTGCTTTTGGAATTCCCCTTATTACAGCCATATAGTTCATGTTGTAAAGCTTATCCTTAAGCCATTCTGTTTCCTGTGCATTTATTGTACGCATTTCTAGCACTCTGTATGTTCCCTGAAGTGCATATGTCAGCCCAGTATAATCTTCATAACATTTGCGTTTTGCATCCTCTATATTTTCAGCTACACCCTGACAGCCATACAAGAAAAACAATCCTAACGGTTTTGGATGAATAACATTTGCTATTACAGTTATAAGATTTATTTCACTCTCATAACACGCAGACAACACCTGTTCATGCATATCCATTAATGTCGTAGACTGCTTGGCAGATTTTGGAAGTCTTATGACTCTTGTAAATTTGCAGGCTTTATATACATGATGTTTTTCTCCTGTATCAGAATTAATTATCTCTAATTCATAACACATGTATTTAAGAGGCCTTTCATACATTTTTCCATTACCTTCTTCATATTCAGCCCAACTATCCAAAATTCTGAAATTATCTCCTGGTTCATCATTTCTTCGTGCGGGAACAAGCATATTTTTTATCGTTGTTTTTGTTAATGTATTATTCAACATCCCCATCTTATCATTTCTCCCCGTTTATTTTTTTTGCTCCTTCATCAAGCACAGCTTTCATATGATTTTCTTTAGCTTTTTCCTGAACATCATAATTTTCGTCTTTTTTCCATGTCAGATAATCAGTATCTTCTACTGTTGTAATCTTTGCTCCAGAATTTTTTATAGCATTAGAAAACATGCTTGATTCCTGTGTATTAAGAACAAGACTATTTCCATCAAGATGTATATAAGTTCTGTTATCACTAATTTCATCGTCTGTTGAAGCATAGTAGTAATAAGAATCATCTTCATCATCAATACCTGCCAGCTTAACAAATGATTCAAAGTCATCCTGATTGTCAAATACCAGTGTTGTTGTTACATTGTTCTGTTCAACCGAAGCTGTATTTTTTGATGTATCAAGATAACTTTTATATGCATCCATATATCCACTATTTGCTTTTGCTGATGCAACAGCAGCAGTATAGGTCTGCATTGCCGAAGCATCAAGAGCATTTTTATTACTGTTATATCCTGCCTGTGTGGCAGCTTTGTTTGCTTCTGCTTTCTGCCTAGCCGTATCTGCTGATATTGGTATTTGTTCACTTAAGCTGTTTATCTGTGCCATTAAAGCTGCCTCTGATATTGTTGTTGGAAGTACCTGCCTTGTTGCAATCTTATCAGTAACATTAGTCGATGCTATTGAAGAATAAACTGCTTTATATGCATCACTATTTATGTAATCTGAATAATTGCTGTTCAAATCTGCTTTAAATGTATTTATCATCTTATCTATATCATCAGACTTGGAAGAGAATACATTCTGATTTTCATTTTTCCTTTTATTATAATCAGACCTATAATCCACAGATGTCTTATCTTTATCCGCCACCAGCTTAAGAGCTGTTTTATTTTCTGACTTATCGGAATTTATCGTAAATTTAGAAGAATTTATTGTACCACCATATGAACTTATAACATCACTTATACTCTTCTGCTCTGTTTTTTTCCCTATACTGTCGTACACATCCTTATATGTATCCTTAAATATAGATTCAGCTGTAGTACTTTTATTTTCTGTTGAATTTGCCTTTGCTTTAAATGCTGTATAATAATTATTACTCTCCATTTCCGTCTTGGCAGCTGCATACTTAGCATTTAAAATATCAAGGTTTTCACTGGTATTTACAATGTTGTATTTACTTGTATCTATCCCTTCAATCTTAATATCACTTAATGCGTCATTCAGCCATGATGATGCCGTATTAGAATTAAAGCCATTAGTCCTGCCTTCAATAACGGTTGTATCTGTCATTATTGAATCTGTCTGAATATTGTTCAGTGCAGATTCGATATACTCCTGTGACATCTGTGAGCTTATCATTGATGGCTGTCCTGTACTATTAATAACAGCTAATCCTGTTGAGCTTTCTGTTGTATTTTCTGCTGCGCACACAGGTACTGCATAAAGAAGTGTTGCCATACATATGCCTGTTAATGAATATAATCGTTTTCTTATCATATCTTTCGCCCCCTTTACTGCATATTTTTATTTGTATCCCTGATATTTCTGAGCTGATTAAATGTCTTAACTTTATTAGCATTCTTCTTGAACTGGAATATCCTCTTTACTTGCATTCCTACAAAACCCAATGGGGTAAGTACCGAACCAAGATACAATATATTCTGAATATATCCAATTATTGTAGTTCCGCTTGTCTCAGGAATTGTTATATCGAAACTTGCTTCAAGGACACCGCTTGATGCTCCTGACATAATTCTTATTAATACTCTTAATAAAAGCAGTGTACAGCAGTATATTCCTATTGTTACCATAGTTTCTTTAATAACCGATTCTCTCTGTGATGGAAGCACAAATGCACATACCAGTGCAACACTCCACATAAGTACAATAAGAGGTGATAATATTATCCGTCCGAACTTCGCAAATTTAAAAATTGTAAAGAGACATAATATAAATACCAGTGTTGGCAGTGCTATAGCCTTAAGAAAGGCAATTACATCTGTTTTATCTAATGAATCCTTATAAACAAGATTTGAATTATCTTTTATATTTTCGTTTGTCACCTTTTACTCCTTCCTGTATAGGTTGTTATACGCCCATGCTTCTATACCACCGTATCTAAAAAATGGAATTAAAAGAGCCTTATCCAGTACAAATAATATTATCCATATTACTAAGCTTACTTTTGAAACAATCTCACTTGCTTTTGTTGCCTCTGCAGGTGCCTTTTTAGGCTGATTTAAGGTAAAATTGCCATCCTTGTAATACAACTTTATAATGTCACCGTTATTAACTTGTGCAAATTTATTTCCATCAGCATTCATTGATATTGTTCCGAAACCCGGAATTGATATCTCAAGTATTGTAGTTGCCATTGTTCCGTTTACAGTATTTGTTACTGATTTAATGCTGGCATTGTATTCCGTATATTCCTGCTTGGCATCATAAAACATCAATGAAAACTTTGCTATCCATGCCAGTACACATATAAGTGCCACTGTCCACATTAATGAATTTACTGTTTTATATGCAGAAAACAAATTCCACATAATTATGCTTTTCTTTTCTTCTCTCATAAAATCCTCCATGAATTAAAGTACATTCTGTTCATCCGGTGCTGTTTCATCAATATGTGCCTTAAGATTAAGCATAACTGTTAGTACTGCACCTGTCTCTTATACACATCTCCGAGCCCACGAGACGGAGCTACATCTC
>ENA-OZDZ01000636-OZDZ01000636.1-human-gut-metagenome-genome-assembly--contig:-NODE-636-length-13378-cov-5.077310_pt1 | contig 13378 bp, 6 predicted proteins | sample MGYA00245059_ERZ653591 | MGnify/ENA primary metagenome ERZ653591 (study PRJEB26926, sample SAMN06164985) | human gut metagenome | biome: ENVO:00009003; feature: ENVO:2100002; material: ENVO:00002003... | reverse complement strand
GCAAGACGAAGGCCACATTAAGTGGCCTTCTTTGCGTGCGGAACTCGCGATGAACTTCGTGCCCCGCCGTCCGGGAGGACGCCTCTTTATTGATGGGAGGCCTGATAGGTCGATGGTTCCGTGCCCGGATGCGTCCAAAGTGGGACGGGCTTTCCGGATGGGCAGGCTTTCGAAAAATGCATCCCGGAATTTGCGCTCAAAGTGGGATGCGGTTTCCGGTTGAGGGTCTAAGGGGAAAGTGCGTCCGCAGTCCCACGCTTGAAATGGGATGCAGTTTCCCGATGAGGCACTCGACGGAAAATACATCCCAGAAATGGCCTTTGAGCTGGGATAAGATCTCCGCGGCATCTCGGATTCTCAAAAATGAGACACGCCGTTGGCGAAAATGAGACACGTGATATCGGGCGTCGGACGTATCATTTGCAAAAATGAGCCGCTCCATTCGAGTAAAGCGAGGTCCCTCATGTACGTTCCACACCCCCGTATCCGTAGGCTGTCGAAAATCCCGCTTGTTGGGACGGCGGCGCTTGCTGTGTTGATCGCCACGAGCGTCGCCTGCTTCACGGCCACGCCCCAGGTTGCCCAGGCGGCAGACGCGCCCGCAATCACCGATATGACCGAGCAGGATTATCAAGCCCTGGGTCTGGGCACGAGCGAGGACATTCCGGCCGATACCGTTGGCCCCTATTCCACTGATACCCCCACGACGTTTGCCACGCGCAGCGAGGCCTATATGGCAGCTAACGGTAGCCATGGCAATCGCTACACTCTGCGCGACAAGCTCGAGAACGTCGAGCGCGGTGACATTGGCGGCAGCAGCAAACTCACCGATGGCTATGGAAGTGTGTGGGGCGCCGCAAAGTTCTGGCAAAACGTCAACAACTTCGATACGAACAGCGATCTCTACAAGCATAGCGACTACGGTGGCGGCACCTGGTCGTACCTAAGCAACAATGAGTCCTCAACAGTACTCGCCAACGACAACAACGGTTTCTCGGGCATTCACGCCACGAGTGTTGAGTTCTGCAGCGACGCCAGCACGGGCAAAAAGAGCCGCGTTGCCGAGCTCCGTGCCTACGGCGACAGTTCCTCCACGACGATTGACGGCAAGTCGTACTCCGGAAAGATCGAGCTGGTCCTCTTTTCGTTTGCCAACGGGCGCACGCGCAAGCTCGATACACGCCTGCCGGTGACGGTCAACACCAATATGATGTACGAAGGCCGTTTTAAGTATCTGGATGCCGGTTATCTGCAAGAGCACGATGCCGTCTTTGATGTCGAGGCGGGCGATGTCGATGGCGACGGTGTGGACGAGCTTTTTGTCTACGCGGGTTGCTATGTCGACGAGAACGGCGTGCGCAAGGCCGTAGTCGACATGTACGACCTGGAGGGCGGCAACTGGAAGCAGAGCGTCGTTAAGATCGATGCCGGTAACGCCGCTGACTACACCACGCACAACAAGGGCGGGAACGATTCCTGGACGCAGCTTCAGTCAGCTCCTGTCGTTTCGCTGGCGGCCGGCGACCTCGATCGCGATTTTTGCGATGACCTCGCCATCGTGGTCTCGGCACCCTACGGCAAAAAGAATATTGATAAGTCGACGCATTGCGAGCTGTTCTCGTGGGATGCATCCAAGGGTGCGCTCGTCCATGTCGATGCTCTGGGTGACGCGGGCGCAATCTCCCTCTCCGCGAACGGCAAGACCATGGTTGCCGCGAATGCGACATTCGGCACGTTTGCCGCCTACGATGAAGAAGGAAAGAAGACGGGTGAAACCGTCACGGGCCTTATTCTTGCGGGCTATGACTGGCAAAGCAGCACTTTTGATTACGGCGCCTCTGACGGCAGCAAGGGGCTGTACGGCGCGCTGTACCGCTACGCGTATTTTGACTCGGAGTCTGGCGAGTTCAAACTTTCCGATTGCAAGGAATACAGAGACGGGCTCCTCGCCTCCTATGGACTGATGCATGTGCCCAACAGCGCATGGAAGGATAGTGCTCAGGATAAGCGCTATCCGTGCACCTTGGCACCTATTGCTCTTGCCACTGCCAACCTTGACGGTCTGTCCGAGCAGCCGGCGGTCGACGAGGTGCTCGTGGGCGGCGATGTGTTCCGCGACTTTGCCTGCAACACGGCGCAGAGCGGGGCCCAGGGCTTGGGTTCCATGGTCGGAACCATGAGCATGAGCGGCCAGCAATACAACAGTAGCAACAAGCATGACCACAAGGGTATCGAGCAGGTGTGGATCAGCGATGTCAAGGCGGGCAGCGTCTCGGGTTCGGACCGCTATAACGAGAGCTTTATCGCCGTGGTGGGCAAGCACCGCGATGAGGACCTGCGCAAGAACGATGACTACTATTGGATGACCGCCTCGCATTTTTCGCTCGACGAGAACGGAAAGGTGCGCCGCGGCGAGGAGCAGGTGATTAGCGAGAGCAACCGTCGCGGCACTACCTACGGCACATTTATCTCGCTCGCGCTGCCCGATGTCGACAACGACAGCGTCAAGATTACGTACAAGGACCGCTACAAGGTCTATACCAACCCGCGCGTGCTCGCCGTGCTGCAGGATGCTCCCTATGTTGAGGATCTGGAGCAGGCATACGGCTATCTGGTGTTGGGCGGCACGTCATACGGAGAGGAAAAGGGCACGGGGACATCCCAGGGCTATACCATTGGCGCCGAGTTGGGCGTTGCCGTCGAGGTGCAGACCGGTCCGCCCCTGGTCGCGATGAATGCTTCAGTCGATTTTGCCGCCGAGGGATGCTATGACTACCGGAACGAGCGCACAGTGAGCGCCAGCGTAAGTTATGAGTCGCATGCCGGCGAAGGCGACAAGGCCGTGCTCTACACGATTCCGATGGTCTATTACGAGTACGAGATCGAAAATGAGGAAACTGGCGGCAAGGGCGTGATGGCGGCGCCTGTGTCGCTCGGCGCGCAGACCTCGGTCGTTAATGTCGAGGCCTATGACCGCGTTGCCAAGCAGCACAACATGACGCCGCTCAGCTACTTTTTGACCAACCGGTCGGGAGAACCCGACAGCTATTACACGGCGCTCAACGGTACGACTCCCGTGCAAGATTCCTTTGGTCTGGGCAAGCCCGGCGTGACGCGCGCTTACACGTACGATGGGTATAGCGGTGCTGTCGCGCAGTCGGGGGCGAGCACTACGCAGACCATCGAAGTCGAGGAGGGCGAGGAGCAGGAGTTTGAGTACGGCTTTACGCTGAACGGCAGCGTTGTCATGGGCGCGAAGCTTGCAAAGCACGAGTTATTTGGCGGCCTGTGCTTTGGTGCCAACGCCGGCTTTACTACGGGTAACTCCTCGAGTGAATCGACCGAATACGGCGGCACCGTCGACAACCTGCCCGAGGCCGCGAAGGATAAGTACGGCTTTGCGTGGCGCCTGGGCGTCAACGCGGTGGATGTCAACAAGTTCGAGGACGGCTCGGGCGACAAACTCGGCACCAAGGACACCGATCAGTTCTGGATCGTGGGCTATGACGTCAAGGATGTCGCGATGCCCGAGGCACCGGCCGTGACGGGCTTTACGGCAAACGCCGTTGATTCGACCAGTGTCGCGTTTAGCTGGGACGACGTGCTCGCAAACAGGGGTTGCTTTAGCTACGGCGTGGGTATGCTGCAGAGTAACACGGCCGACGCCATCGTCAACAGCTGGAAGATCGCCGACAATACGCAGACCTCGCTTAAGTGGGATGGGCTGTTGCCGAATACAGAGTACCGATTCGCCATTGCCGCCGTTAAGAACGGATCTACGATTGAGACGGGTATTCGCTCGGCAATCATCACGGTCAAGACCATGCCCGATGGCATGACGATGACCGTGAGCGGACCTGCGGCGGATACAGCGGAGAGGTCGGCCCTCGAGTATGACTCTTCGGTCGGGTGCGCGGAGGGAGACAAGCTGACGCTCTCGGCGATTGGCCATGTGACGCAGCGCAATGCCGACGGAAGTGAAACGGAGCTGGCACCGTCGTATATCTGGTACCGCAAGGTTCGCGGCGAGACCGCGTTCCAGCTCGTGGGCGCCGACGGCAACCTCCAAGCCGGAACGGCCTCAACGCTCGAGATTGACCTGACCGCAGACGATGACGGCGCGCAGTACTACTGCCACGTGGGATACACCAACGTTGGCCTCGATACCGGTATCACGCTGGTGAACATTGCGCCCAAGGAGACAGCGCCCACAACGGTGAACGCCGCCCCGATCCGCATGCGCCTGTTCTCACAGGCAAGTGCGGGTGCCAAGAAGTTCTTGGACCACACTCTGGTAAACACCGCTGGCCCCACCGATTCCGAAGGCTCAAAGGACCCCGAGACTCCGACAACTCCGGAGACGCCCGAGACCCCAACGAACCCGGACAAGCCAAAGTCAGATGAAGGAACCAAGACCGGCGCCAAGGCCACGATCTCAGCCAAGAACCTCGCAGGCACCGGTGACCAAGCGTTCGCCATGGTCGCCACCGCAGCAGCAGCTGGTACAACGCTCGTAGTGATAGCCCTCATCATGCTGATCAAACGTCGCAAGACCCACTAGCCACCGGCTAGGGGCAACAACAAAGCAGAAGACCCGGGTAGCCAAAAGACTGGCCACCCGGGTCTTCTTTTTGCGCGGCTCAAGTTGTGGCGGGCTTCGGCATGCCGTCGAGCGGCGGGTAGGCAAGGCGCATGGAGCTTACCGAAAAAGGGGGTCGAAAATAAATGGTACTTGAAGCAGTTTAAATTTAATGTGGGGGGGGGGGTACAATATCTGAGATACGCAGAATATTAGACTCTCTGTGAAAAAGCTGCACAGGGGGTTAGACACAGGTACTGAACAAAGCAGATCAGTATGGGTGTAAATAACCACTTACGCCAAAATTAGTAGCATTTGGCGATAAATCGTTGATAAAAATGGAGGACATCACTATGGTTTTTGTTGAAAAAGGATATCAAATTGGCTTTTTCGAACTCCATTTTCAAGGGCCTTGCGGTGTTTGAGGAATGTGGCTGACCCTTGAGGGGATCGAATGTAGTCTCGATGGGGATGGAATAATCGTTTTGACGGCGCGCGGACTTAAACATTTTATTGCCCTTCTTAGCAGCTTGGCGATTGTGCTCGTCATAGCTCTTGCCGCCGCCTCTTTCGTTCCTCGTGCATTTGGATACACACCCTATGCAGTGCTTTCTGGCTCTATGGAGCCCGAGCTGCCCGTTGGCTCCATGGTGTTTGTTCGCCAAGTTGAGCCGACGGATATTGCCGTGGGTGACAATGCAACCTTTTATCGATCGGACGGCGCCGTGGTGACCCACCAGGTATACGAGATCGACCCTGTTGCGCAGACGATCGGCACGCAGGGAATCGCAAATAAAAATGCAGACGGAATCATCATTCACGATGCCGAATACACGCCCTTTTCGAGCGTTATCGGCATCGTTTCCTTTTGTGTCCCTTACCTGGGCTTCGTTAACGCATATTGCACGACGATGCCCGGTTTGCTTGTTGTGGTGGCCGTTCTGGCGCTGCTGGTCGCGGCGTCGATAGTGCTCGACCGGGTGGTTCCCGACGAGCCTGCGGGCAAACATGCCCGCGCGCATGCGAAGGAGCGGCGTCCATAGCGGCAGGGAGAAGTGTCGGCGGCAGTTGGGGTTGCCGTCGGGGAAGACGATTCTCGAAAGGAAGAGAACGATGGAAAACAAAAAGAAAAAGCGCTACGGCATCGTTGCCGCCCTGCTGCTGCTCGTACTGGCGGCCGGCGTGGGAACGTATGCATGGCTGACGGCTACGGAGTCCCTGGAGAACGTGTTTACGATCGGAAAATTTGAGGCTCCCGAGAACAAGCCTTCTCCGACTGACCCCGAGCAGCCTGGCGACCAACCTGGTGGTGGCGCCTATCTGTTCGAGACCAAGTGGGATCCGAGCGCGGAGCACAAGATGATCCCCGGTTCTTCGATGGATAAGAACCCGAACGTTGGCATTAAGAAGGGCTCCGACGACGCCTTTGTGTTCATTTACGTGAAGAACGCTGTGGTCGAGAATGACACGACCTATGCCAAGACTCCGTGCTTTGATCTCGGCTCCAATTGGAAGCCGGTCGCAAACGAGGTTCAGGCGAACGCCGAGGGCAAGTATGTGAGCGGTCTGTTCATGTATGCCAAGGGTGCCGATAACGCCCCCGCCACGCTTGGTGCCAAACTGGCCGCGAAGGACGTCTACACAGGTGAGCTCTTTAGCAAGGTGATGATTCCTGGCGCAATGACGAGTGAGGACGTTGTGACGGACGAGGGCGTTAAGCCTGAGATTGTCGTCTCCGCCTTCATCTTCGGTGCTGACCAGTCCGACGGCGCCACCAGCGCAGCGGATAACGCCATCGCTCAGGCCAAGGCTTGGGCTAACACCAAGAAGTAATCCCCCCATCGAGATCCCGGCTCACCCCCACCCCCATTTCCGGGCCGGGATCTCACCCCCTTATCCGACGATTGGCGAACATAGTGCTCAACAATCTTTCCGACAATCAGAAACGCACCTTGGCGCTTGCCGCCATGGCGTTGCTTGCCCTGGCGTGCCTGTGCGGCACGCTGGCTTTTACCGTGGACATGGTGCCCGCGAGCAACGTCGTGTCGTTTGGCAGCGTGAAGGTACGAGTCTGCGAGTTCACCCTCAACGATCAGGGTGAAGAGATCCCGTTTGAGCCCAATGCGCATGGGGACTATCCCGATACCAAGGCCACGGGCTCTGACATTAGTCGCATCGTGCGCGTGGAGAATGCCGGCGCACAGCCCGAGTATGTTCGCGCACGTCTGCGCATGACGTCGGTGGCGTCCGACGGCACGACCGCGGATGCCTCGGGCAACGTTGCCTTTAACGTGAGTGCGGGCGAAGGCTCCCCGTGGGTCGATGGCGGCGATGGATGGTTTTACTATCGCGGCCTTACCGGACGCGGCGGCGTGCTCGATCCCGGCGCCATGACGGAGAGCCTTATGGACTCGCTGCGCTTTGTGGGTGACTACCACGATGCCGCGCGCGGCGGCTCATTCAAGCTCGATATCGACGTTCAGGCCGTGCAGGCCAAAAACCAGCAGACAAGCGATACCGTCCTCGACGTGCTTGACGTCGCGGGCTGGCCGGAGGCGAACTAGCCCATGAAGATTAAGATCGTGAACCGAGGTGTGCTCAACAGGCTGATTGCCGTCGCGGCGATTGCCCTTTGCTGCGTTATGGCGCTGCCGGCGGCAGCGCATGCCGAGGATCAGACCGAATTCCATATCACAAACAGGAACGACTTCCTGGCGTGCGTCGCGCTGTCGCGTCAACGCGACACGTCGCAGTGGCGCGTCTATCTCGATAACGATATCGTTCTTAACGATGATGATATGAACGCCATTGTTGAGGATACGGTCAAGCACCTCTCCTTTGGCAACAAAGAACATCCCTTTAAGGGCCTCTTTGACGGCCGAAACCATACCGTGAAGGGCCTGAACTACGAGAATAAGGTCTTGGACCCCGAGCGCGACACGGGCTTCTTTGCCGAGACCGACGGCGCCACCATCAAGAACTTCCTTGTCGAGGACGCCAACATCTGGGCGGACTTCCGCGGCGGCATTATCGTGGGCAGGGCGATCAACACCCACTTCGAAAACGTTATGGTCATGGAGAGCACCCTGCACGTTACGTGCGCCAACAACATGCTCAACGTTATCACGAACGCCGGCTTCGAAGGCGGCATGATCGCAGGCGAGCTGGAGGGCTGCAATCTGTACAACTGCGAGGTGCGCGGCGGTCGAGCCGTCCATAACACCACTGCAGGTGTGCAGGCGATCGGTGGCGAGGGCCTGTACATGGCGGCATTTGCCGGCTACGTCAAGAACTCGACCATCGAGTACTGCCGCGTTACGCCCACGCGAAGCGAGGATGGCTCCTCGATGGACATGACCGACGTTACCAATAAGTACGATGTGGCCATCGGCGCCCTGGGCGGCAACAACGTGTACGCTTCGGGCTTCGTCGGTTGCATGGCGGAAGGCGCTAAAGTCATTGACTGCTTTTCAACGGCGAAATGCTATAGCTATGCTGCTTCTTACGTGGGCGTTGTCTCCGTAACGCGCGCTTGGACGGGCGGTCTTGCAGGCCGCATCTTGTCTAAGAGCGGTAATGAAATCACTCGCAGCCATTTCGCCGGCGATTTGAGCTCGCGTCAGTACAATCCCATCGCCGTGATCCCCATTATTCAAAACGACGTGAACTTGGGCGGTATTGCTGCGCGCGCCAACAAGGGCGACGCCACGGTCACCGAGTGCTACTTTAAGCCGAGCGTGAGCCTAAACGGCAGCAGCCAGGGTACTGCGGCTAAGAAAAAGATACCTTCGTTTGGCGGCGACGGCACTACCAAGGGCGACAGCTACGGTCCGTGGGATGACGAGCGCTACACCACGCGCGAGCTGTGGGAAGAGCACGACTATGACTTTTGCGCCGGCACCAAGCGCTCGACCGCTAACGATGCATACCTGAACGGCCCGCATCCCAATGAGTGGGCGATGGACTACAAGCTGCAAATTCCCGTGCATGGCCAGAGCGTTAAGGCGACGATTGATTTTCCTGGTGCGGGTACCGCGACCATCGAGGCAACCAAACTCGGTATTGAACAGAAGACCTCGGATCCGTATACCTTTGCCGTGAGCGCCGTGCTGGCGGGAACAGCTCAGGGCTTGGCCCAAAGCGATACGTCGGTGACGTTTAAGCAGGAGACCTCTGCAAAGCCCGAGGGCCTGACCAATGAAAACGGTGGCTACCGCTTTATGGGTTGGTTCCGCGAGCCCAATGTACACGTGAATCGCATTGGCCAAGACAACAGCTGGTTTGACGGCAAGACCGATGACGCTGCTATAAAGGCTGACAAACGCGTCGAGAAAAATGCGAACCATGATCCGTCGTCTACCTATAAGGCGGATAACGGCACGGGCGTCGATGAAAAATATGGCTTCAAGGGCAATGACCTTTTTATCGCTTCGTACGAGGCTCAGGTACTGTTTTATAACGTTAAGGGCGAGACGCTCAATTGGGAAGACGGCAAGGCACACGATCAGTCCACGGACTGGTACCGCTATGGCGTCGGTTTGACGCCCGCTGCCCCCGCGGATCGCGGCGGCTTGTCGAAAACCGCGACGTTTATCGGCTGGACCACGCAGCCGAACGACGATAAGAGCATGAACGGCGCCTATGCTGCCATTACCTCTCCTCAGCTGGCAGATCTTAAAAATCAGGGAGCTTTTTATCCTGCGGGTAGCGAGATCACCGTGGTCGGTCCCACCGATTTCTATCCCGTGTACAGCGACTACGTTTCGAACATCATGACGGTGTTCGAAGGCAATGAGCAGGATGAACTCGGTGATGTGACCCAGCGCGTTGACGTGGGCAATACTCATGTGGACGTGCAGCCGGGCGAGAATGGAACGAGCTCCTATACCGTGCAGGTACGCGATGTGAACAATAAGCCTCTATCCGATGGCGGCACCCTGCCCGACGGCTACCGCTTCTTGGGTTGGTATGAAAACAAGGGGACCGAGGATGCCCCGCTCGAGGTGCGCGTAAGCCGCGACCCCAGCTATAAGCTTCCCGCCAACGTCGATTTGACCGTCAAGCATACCTACACCGCTCGCTTTGAGTACCGTGTGGATTATTACGTCCGCGCGTACGCGAACGATGAATACACGAACTCGGAACTCCTTTGCTCTGTATGGAACGAGTACGAAACACCGTTTAACGATCAGGTTGGCACAAGTTATGTTCGAGAGAACGTGGTGCACTGGGGTTCCAAGCACGTTAATCATGGCGATAGGAATGCCTATAAGGAGGGCTCGTGCGCAGAGGGGTACTACGACAACAATACGCTAATCGTGGCCCCAATGAGCGCATATTCGCATAACGTGAGAAACGATACGGGGGCGGATACCCTAAAGAATGTCCTTGTGGATACAGATTTCCCAGGTTCTGGAACGTTTGACGAGGAAAAGGTTATTAATGCGTTGCAGTACATGTTTAAGCCATCCAGCGATCGTTATAGCTTGAAGTTTTGGACGCTTGAGAGAATCGGCGGTCGATGGACATATCTCAATACTCCTGAAAAGAAGAACACCGTAAAGGCTTCAATCAATTACACTTCGAAATACCGCATGCGTGCGATGGTGACGACGCGTGTCGATTTTTATAAGAAAGATGGCGCGGTCTGCAAGGAAACGACACGTCGCTACGAGAGTAATTTGCTCCAAAAGAAGAGTGGCGAAGAGGATCCTCATTACACGTACAAGTATCCATTCATCTATACGAATGATACGGTTGATAAGAATTCCGGCGGGGACAGCGACAACATTACAGATCCTAAACTGACCCTCGAGTCCTCTCCGACCGATGCGGAGATGGCGGTGACAGGCTATAAGTTCCTGGGCTGGATCTCTACGGCTGAGGTCCAGAAGGACTCTGACGTCTGGAACTATATCTACGATGTCGAGGGCGATTCCTTCACCACTTCTGACCCGGATAAGGCCGAACCGTATCTGGTGAAACCAGATTTCAAGGTCACCCAGTACCAGGATGCCTATCCGGTGTACGCGAAGTACGACGTTAGGTACACCACCAACCTGTATCGCGCAGGTTTTAAGGGCACAGACAAGGTCAATGTGCCTAGGTACGACATCGCTCCCGTTATCAACGCGGACACCGATCCTGCTACGGCAACGGTGACCCCTGATATCGAAACAACGGTATACAAGTCCGGCGGCGAGTTATATAAGCTAAATAAGGTCGAGATCGAACTTCCGAATGGTGAGGTCAAGGAGCTCGATTCTGCTGGCGGTAACTCATATTCCTATCAGGTGGAGCTCGGCGGGACCTATACATTTGTGGCGTACTATTCGCCGTTGGCGGTTGTGTACCATCTCAATGCCAGGGATGTGGACGGTAAGGTAGCCCAGCAGGGCGATTCTCTCGGCAGCCTTAAGGACGGCATCCCGCTACCAACGTATAACGTCAGCGACATCGATGCCGCGACGAGCGCATACAACGTGTTCGCGGGCTGGACGGAAACCAAGCCGGCTGCTGGCAGCGGCTATGTCGTTTGGTCGGACGGTCTTCCCATGGTGGATAAAAACACTGTGGTCAAGGCCCCCATGGAGCTGTACCCGGTCTACCGTGCCAGCGCGGTCAAGGTCCAATCGAATATCGATGCCAATTTGGAGAGCCTCGAATCCGTGCGCTCGCTTTCGCGCACCGACTCTGGCGATCAGATCTCGCTGGAGGTAAAAGCTGCAACCGAGGTTGTCGGCAAAAACGGCACCAAGTACGACTTTGTCGGCTGGTCGCGCGACTATAAATCCGATAGCCAATACACCCTGATGACCGACGATGAGAAGTACCCTCTCGAGGGCGGTGAGCCATTTGAGGACGTAACGTATACCGCGGTGTATAAGATTACGCCGTATAAGGTGTGCTATCACGGCGTTGACGGCGCGCCCATCTTTACGGCGACGGTCGACTCGGGCGACGATCGCGCGACAGGCGCTGGTTTTGTCCATAACGTCGAGGTTCCCAAGGTGGATGAGAGCGGCAAACCGGTCTATGACAACAACGGCAATCCCGAGATGGAGCAAAAGTCCGTCGCGTACGACCCGGACGCCTACTCCAAGATCGTCGCGCTGCTTGATGAGCGGGCGGCGGCTAACGGTGACGTGCGCGAACTCTTCCTGGAATGGCGATATGTGCCTGCCAATGGTGCTGCGAAGTCTTGGAATGAGTTTAAGGGCGAGCCGGTCAAGGGAGACATGGATCTGTATCCGGTGACGTATCGTGTAGCCGCCAACGATACATCCAATTCCGCGCACCCCGTACCTATGACCGCGAAGCTTAAGTGGCTGCTCGATCCCACTGCTGACAATACAGTCAATGACAATGCCGATAAGGCGCCGTTCAAGGTCTGTTTTGCCGAGCCGTTTATGGGAACGCAGCTGACTGTCACGGTCAAGCAGGCGAGCTATGGTCCTGATGGATCCGTGACGGAGGACCCCGTAAACGACAAATATGTCTCACTCTATAGCTTGGGCTCGGGCAATGGCTCGTTCGACTTGGCCAACCGCCTGGAGTCCAAGAAGACGGGCGGAGTCGAACAGGGCGCCGGTAATGCCGTGTTCAATTTTGCCCCGACTCATGCGTTGACGATCGTCAAAAGGACCACCGACGCCAATGCCATGGGGCAGACGTTCCGCTTTAAGGTGACGAAGACGGCGGAGGGAGCCTCTCCCGAGACACGCATGGTCGAAGTGATAGTCGATAAAACGCAGCAGGAAAACGGTGAGACCTGGTATGTCGGCAGCGTGCAGTTCGCCGCTCCGGTGGGTGACTATACCGTCGTGGAAGACACGGCTTGGGCATGGCGCTACCAGGGCGAGCTGAGCACGCCGGGCAAGGCACCCGGTAAAACTGCCGAGCTGAAGATTTCGTCTGCTTCGAGCGCGGGCGATGCGGTGGTGACGTGCGTTAACACGCGCACAAAGGATAAATGGGTCGACGGCGGCTCGCGTGCCAAGAATGTTTGGGAAAACGGCACGCTGAGGAGGGAGGACAAGGATGACTAAGCGCAAGCGGATCGTTGCCCTCCTTGTCGGCGTCCTCCTTTTGGCCGGCGTCGTCGGCACCTTTGCGTGGCTTTCGGTTACGGGCGTGCTGGTCAACGAGTTTGGTTTTGGCTCGGTGAAGCCCTCGGTGGACGAGACGCTCGAGGACAACGTGAAGAGGGATGTCTCGGTTAAAAACATGGGCACGGCTCCGGCATACCTGCGTGTCGCGGTGGATATCTACTGGCAGGATAAGGATGGCGCGCGCCTGTGGGATGATCCGGTTGCCGGCACCGACTACACCATTGAGTGGGGCGATAAAGGCGATGCCGCTGCCACTAACAGCCCTTCGTCTTGGGTTCTTGCGAGCGACGGGTTCTACTACTGGACGTCTTCTGTTAAGCCGCTCGACAGGACGGGCGTGCTCATCAAGAGCGTGTCCGAGAAGAAGGCAGATGGTAAAAACCTAGTCGTCGACATTTCGACCCAGGCGATTCAGTCCACGCCCGACGATGCGGTCACCGAGGCATGGAACTGTACGGTCAAAGATGGCGTGCTGGTGCCGCCGCACGGAGGTGCGTGAGTATGGCGTTCCCGATTCGCAAAGGCGTTGCGCGCTCCGTGCGTTGCGTGGTCGCGGCCATTCTCTGCGTGGTCGCGCTCGCCGTTCCCGCCCGCGCGTTTGCCGATAGTCCCGCGATTGCCTATGACGGAAATGCACGCCCTGTCTCTTATACACATCTCCGAGCCCACGAGACGGAGCTACATCTCG
>ENA-OZDZ01000618-OZDZ01000618.1-human-gut-metagenome-genome-assembly--contig:-NODE-618-length-13635-cov-5.475847_pt1 | contig 13635 bp, 10 predicted proteins | sample MGYA00245059_ERZ653591 | MGnify/ENA primary metagenome ERZ653591 (study PRJEB26926, sample SAMN06164985) | human gut metagenome | biome: ENVO:00009003; feature: ENVO:2100002; material: ENVO:00002003... | reverse complement strand
GAGATGTAGCTCCGTCTCGTGGGCTCGGAGATGTGTATAAGAGACAGGTTGTATGGTTGTAACATTTGATTTAAATAATCTTAAAAGTTGTAATGATAACTACGGACATAGAGTGGGAGATGCTTATATTATTAATGCAGCACGGATAATAGAAAATATATTTGAGCGTTATGGTAAGTGTTACCGCATTGGCGGCGATGAGGAGATGTATCAGCGAAAAAAAGAAATGAAAATGTGATTAATAACTCAAAAATTAATATCTTATAAATTATTATCGACATACGCCCGCATACACGATATAATGAGCGTTAGCAAGGGGGAACATGCTTATGAATTATATTGTTATGGATCTTGAGTGGAATCAGAGTGCCAAGGGAAAACAATTTTCTGAGGATCATTTTCCTTTTGAGATTATACAGATAGGCGCGGCGAAGGTTAATGAGAAGCTTGATATTGTAGATGAGTGGCAGTGTACCATTAAGCCACAAGTGTATACAAAGCTGCAGAATACAGTCAAGAAGATACTAGGGATAACAGAAAATGACCTTGCTAACGGAACTGATTTCGTATCGGGTGTAACTGAATTTCTTGAATGGTGCGGTGAGGATTATACATTTGTTACATGGGGAAGCATGGATATTACTGAATTAAGAAGGAATATGAAGTTCTATGATGTTCCGGAGAATTTCCCAAAGCCGCTTCTATACCTTGATCTTCAGAAACTTTACAGTATTAATTTTTCAGATGGCAAGACACGCATGAATCTTAAGTCTGCAATCGATGAGCAGGGAATCAAGGGTGATGAGCATTATCATTCAGCAATGAGTGATGCAAGGTACACAGCCAAGATAATGAAGAAGCTGGATTTCGACAGAGTTAAGAAGTTCTGTAGTATAGACACATTTACAATTCCAGAGTCAAGAAAGGACGAGGTATATCTTAACTTTGGAACTTATGAGAAGTATATTTCAAAGGGATTTGCTACAAGGGACAAGGCTGCAAGCGACAGAAATGTACGTTCCTGCAAATGTTTTTTATGTGGCAGGACTATGACAAGAACAGTTAAGTGGTTTGCCACTAATTCGAAATGCTATTATGGCTTGTTTACATGTGATGAACATGGACTTATAAAGGGGCGTTTCAGAGTTAAACAGACCGAAGAAGGCAGATATTATGCAGTCAGAATTATGAAGCACACTGATGAAAAGGGTGCACTTAAGATATATGAAAAGCAGATAAAAGAGAGAGAACACAGACGCAGGCGGCGTCAGGCAGAGAAACTCTCAGAACAGAAATAATGGCATGTCAGAAATTCAACTGACATGCCATTTTAATATATTTAATATCAGAACATTAATCCATATATTACTGCAAGACCAAGAATTACCTGGATAATTGTGAATCTGAAAACAACCTGTGTATCTGACCAGTCTTTATTCTTTCTCATATGGTCGTGGATTGGTGTACGAAGGTTCTTCATTAGGTTGATGTGAAGAAATCTCATGAATGAAACCTTGATAAGACCAAGTCCGCCATCGAGAATAATTATAAGTGCCATTGGAATATAAAGCAGCGGTGCATGGAGCTTGAGGAATGTAAATGCTATAAATATTCCTATTGCTCTCGAACCGGCGTCACCCATAAGAAGCTTGCTTGGTGATGCGTTGAACCACAGGTAGCCGAGGATACACACAATCATAATAAGAACGGTGTGTCTGTAAGCTGATTCAATATTAAATGACTTAAAAAGTACATACACTGAAGCAAGTGTTACAACTGAAAGTGTACCGCATAAGCCGTCAACACCATCTGAACAGTTAGTAACATTGATACTTACCCATATAAGTATAATAATAAGTATTGCATATATGATTGGATTAAGAGTTACTGTCTTTCCAAAGAATGCAAGGTCAAATGTGTTAGGGTTGTAATGCAGGTAAGTAACTGCCGCCATAACCGATATTGCAAGGTCAATAAGACCTTTCTTTAAATTACCCCATGGTGATGAAGCACTGTCATCAAGGTATCCGCTGAGCATTGCGGCAAGCACAAGTATAAGATAAATGATAAGCTCGGCACTTAAGTTTACGAATAATGCACATGTGACTGTGAATGTAAGAATGAAAATCATGCCGGCGCCTCTTGGCTTTCCAACTGATTTACTTCCGTTAATGGCATAAGCTCTTCCGGCATCTCTTGGAAGAAGATTCTTGCCAAGAGCAATTGCAGCTATTGTAAATGCGAAGGCAAATAAAATGCTTACAAATGCTATGATGTTGGTGAAACTTTCGTTAATAATATAGTATATCATAAGAATTTAATACTCCTTTTCATCTTTCTAACTTATATAAAGCATTTATTTCAATGCGATTTACAGTATAACATAATATATGTGAAATGAACATTTTTTTTGCTAATGAAATGTAGTAATTAATTTGCTAATGTGGTAATATACTATTAATTAATGGGATAATCTGAGGGGACCCATGAGTATCGTGTAGGATAATAATATAATGGAGGATTTTATGAAGAATATGCAAAAATACGAGCAGCTGGCAATCACAGAAGTGGATGCATATCTTTTTGGACAGGGAACTCATTATGAGATATATAACAAAATGGGTGCGCATGTTGGAGTAAAAGACGGAAAAGAAGGTGTGTATTTTGCTGTGTGGGCACCTGCTGCAAGAGAAGTCTATGTTATAGGTGAGTTTAATAACTGGAATGCATATGGTTATGATATGAAGAAGATTTCAGATGGTGGAATATATGATTTGTTCATACCGGGAGCTAAAGCAGGGGATATGTATAAGTTCCTTATTATTTCCCAGAGTGGAGAGGCTCTTTACAAGGCAGATCCATATGCTAATCAGGCACAGTTAAGACCAGAGACAGCATCAATAGTTGCCGATCTTTCAGGTTATGAATGGAAAGATTCTGAATGGGTTGAGAAGAAGAAGACGGAGAATCATCTTAAAGCTCCTCTTTCTATATATGAATGTCATCTTGGCTCATGGAAGAAGAAAGATGATGGAACAGAGGACGGATTCTATACATATAGAGAATTGGCACCTGAGCTTGCAAAATATGTTTCAGATATGGGATATACACATATTGAACTTATGGGAATTGCAGAGTATCCATATGATGGATCATGGGGATATCAGGTGACTGGTTATTATGCACCTACAGCAAGATACGGAACACCTAAGGATTTCATGTATTTTGTAGATTATATGCATGAAAAAGGAATTGGTGTAATTCTTGACTGGGTACCGGCACATTTTCCAAAGGATGCACATGGACTTGCTAATTTCGATGGAAGCTGTGTATATGAGTATGCAGACCCTAGAAAGGGAGAGCATCCTGACTGGGGAACGAAGGTATTTGATTATTCCAAGAATGAAGTGGCTAACTTCCTTATTGCTAATGGAATGTTCTGGGTGGACAAGTTCCATATTGATGGTTTAAGAGTTGATGCTGTTGCTTCAATGCTGTATCTGGATTACGGAAGGACAGAAGGAAACTGGGTTCCTAACAAATATGGTGACAACGGTAATCTCGAAGCAATCAGCTTTTTAAAGCATTTTAACAGCATGTTAAAGAAGAGATTCCCACAGGCAATAACTATAGCTGAGGAGTCAACAGCATGGCCTATGGTAAGTGGTGATCCTGACAATGGGGAATGTCTTGGCTTTACATTTAAGTGGAATATGGGCTGGATGCATGATTTCCTTGAATATATGAAGCTTGATCCATATTTTAGAAAGTTTAATCATAGCAAGATGACATTTTCATTGATGTATGCTTACAGCGAGAATTTCATTCTTGTGCTTTCACATGATGAGGTTGTACATCTTAAGTGTTCTATGCTTGGTAAAATGCCTGGTGACAGGGAGGACAAGTTCAAGAATCTTAAGCTGGCATATGCATATATGTGTGGACATCCTGGTAAGAAGCTTTTATTCATGGGACAGGAATTTGGTCAGTGGAATGAGTGGAGTGAGAAGCGTGCTCTTGACTGGTATCTGTTAGAGGATGAAAGTCATACAGAACTTAAGGATTTTACGAAAAAGTGTCTGAAGCTTAATAAGAATTATCCATGTCTGTATGCTACTGATTACAGCAGTGAAGGATTCAGATGGATTAATGCCAATGATAAAGATAATAGCGTTTTATCATTTATGAGAATCAGTCCGGATGGAAAGAAGAATCTTCTCTTTGTACTTAATTTTACACCAGTTGAAAGAGACAGCTTCAGAATAGGAGTTCCGTTCAAGACTAAGTATAAGCTGGTTCTTGGAGATAATGAAGCTGACCAGAAGAAGACTCTTACAGCCGTTAAGGGAGATTGTGATGGATATCCGCAGTCATTGCTTATTGACTTACATAAGTATGGAATAGCTGTGTATGAGTTTAACGGTGATGTTTCTAAGGTTCATGCTACGAAGATATAGGAGAATAATATAGAGAAAGGGAGCTGGTTTGGATTTTTATTAATTCTGAATCAGCTTCCTTTTTATTTGCTATAATATATGTCTCAATTATCCCACCATATCTGCCGAAATATTTATTATATGACAATGAGTGATTGTTTCAGATAGTAAATAAGAAAGGCAGCAGAATATGACATATACAGTTTCAGGCGCGAATTTTAATAAAGATGTTGCGGCACAGGGAACATCTATTAATTATAAAGAAAATAAGGCGGTTAAAAGTGAAGGTGTGGCAGGCTCATTTGCAGGAGTGGTAATCTCTGGCAGTGTGACAGCTGCAAATGACAATACATATGAGGGACTTCTTAAGGAGGCAGATGATGTAAAGAGCCAGATTATGGCGAGTGCTTCCAGTGCAAAGATAAGCCTTAAGGCATTGATGATGAAGTTATCAGGTGCTGATGCGGTAAAGCTAGATGAGGACGGCTTTAATCTTACAGATGCTACACCAGATGATATGGTTAATATTATTGAGAAAATTAAGATTGAACTTGCGATGCACTCTGATGATTATGTTAATTATGGCACAGCAGTTTCCAAGGATAAGATTGAGAGTGTGACTGGAAGTGCAGCAACAGCGGCAAGTGTCGAGAGCCGTATGCAGGGAGCAGATATAGCTGTCAATGATGAAAGTGTTGCTGAGGTTAAAGGCACACTTGAAAAGAGTAAAGAGTTAAAGCCATTATCAGAGAACACAAAGAATTACATGGTTGCTAATCGCATAGAGCCTTCAATTGCTGGAATATATCAGGCACAGGCGGCAACCTCATCAAGTATCAGTGCGGATGGCGTTACAATAGGAAAGTGCGCAGATGCAATATCTGACGCTGATTTTGAAGCTTTAAGGCCGGGAATTGAGAAGATAATTGCTTCGTCAGGTCTTGAGGTTAATGATAATACACTTGCGGATGCAAGAGCATTTATTAATGCACAGATTCCTGTTACTAAAGAAAATCTTGAATATAAAGCACAGCTTGATTCGATAGACATTGATATGATACAGGCTGATTCAGAGGAACTGCTTAATAAAATATTTGATAATATGAAGCTTGGAGGCAAGGCAGAGAATACGCTCGTTACAGGTTCGCCAGTTGATGATATAAGGACAGCTCTTGATACTATTAACAGGGCAGAGTATTCAGATGTTGCAAATGTGGTATCAAAAGGGGAAACATTTACAATAGCAAGCCTTAAGCTGGAGATGGATGCAAGAAGCTTCAGAATTGAATACAGTGCAGCATCAGTAAGCACAGGAAATAGTGAAGTTAGAAATCAGGCATCTGATGTACAGCAGGCAGCAGATAAGGCGTATGACACGCTTGTAACAGCAAGGGTTCTTATGAGTGCGAATGCGTCCATATATCTCGTTAAGAATAACATTTCTATTCTTACAACTCCGATAGATGAGCTTAATTCAATGCTTATGGAATATGAACAGGCGGATGAAATGTATGAAGAAGCGCAGATTGCATATACAGATGTTCTTGAAGCAAGAAAGACATTGAATGAGATAGTAAGAAATCCTGCGCGTGTATTTGCCAGTATGTTTGACAAGATGAATGAAACTTATGAGGCAGTCGGAACTCAGATAAGAGGCGATTTAGGTGATTCATTAAAGAAGGCAGTACAGGGAAGTGCGGATGATATTATTAGGGAGCTTGGACTTGAGGGAACTGATGAGGACAAGGAAGCAATAAAGGTACTGGCTGCTAATAACATGGATATGACAAAGGAAAATGTAGAGATAGTCAAATCTGTTAATGCAATGATTAATAATCTTATTAAGAATATGAAACCGGAGACAGTTCTTAATATGATAAAAGACGGAGTAAATCCAATGAATGCTTCAATTGAGGAAGTCAACGAATATCTTACAGAGGCTAATGATAAAGCATCTAAGGATAATGAGGAGAAGTTTTCAAAGTTTCTTTATAAGCTTGACCGTACCAATGGTATTACTAAAGAGCAGAGAAAGCAGTTTATAGGAATATACCAGATGATGAATATATTCACCAGAGATGCCGGAGTGGCAGCAGGTGCGCTGATTAAGCAGGGAGCTGAGGTCACTATGAATAATCTTATGACTGCATATAATTCAAGAAAGCATTATGACATGGACGCTGTTATTGATGAGAATACAGGAATGGCAGAGGTAAGCGGAATTGCTAACTATTACAGTGCATTATTTATGGCAAATGGTGGATTAGTTACCCCGAATACATTAAAGAATGTGGATAACTCATCCGGAATCGGAGAACAGTCCGTTGAAATGTTTATTGAACAGTTAGAGGATAACTATGATGCGGCAGCCGAGGAACAATATTATGAGGAATATCTTAAGGAACAGCAGGCAGCAGTGCAGGCAGGAGCTGATATATTGAGGCAGATAAGAAATGCAGATACAGAAATAAACAGTGGTAACATACAGGCTGTTAAAGCATTTTTAGAATCCGGACAGTTCCCGGATATCAGAGGTGTTAAGACAACACGTGATTATGCAAGGGATTCGATTGAAAAAATCGGACATAAAGAAAAACTGTCACTTATGTATGAAGAAATGAAAGATGAGACAGAGGAAGAACTTCAGGAGGTTCTTTCCAAAGCAGGAGACCTTGATACACAGATAGATGTCAATTACGAGGGATTTCTGGATTTAAGACTTAAGGACAGAACAATCGGATATATTAAGAATCTGGCATTAAGGCATGATTACAGAATACCGTATATAACAGACTCAGGAAGTACAGGTATGCTGAAACTTACATTGGTTCAGGATGACGACAATAAAGGTCGTATATCTGTAAACATGCTAAGCAGCGTATTAGGAAAAGTTTCTGTTGAGGCTAAGGCTGACAGAGAAAGTCTTGGTATGTACATTGTCAGTGACACAGCAGTTTCAGATGAAGGAAGCCAGCTTCTTGAGGATATGGAAGAAAATTTAAAAGAAGGATTTGGATTTACAAATGTGACCGTCAACATTACAAAATCGTCAGACGTGCCATATGTGACTTATGAAGCAGCGGCTGACAGTGTGGCAACAGATAAGCTGTATGAAATTGCAGCACAGATTGTAAAACTGCTTGCAGGCTAAAGATTTGCACAGAAAGTCCGATATATAGAGCATGAACAGGTAAATTGGACAGACAGAAAGGTTAAGATATGAGAATAGGAACTAATGTGGCAGCGATTGTTGCCAACAATGCATTACAGAAATCACAGAATAATCTGTCAACATCAATTGAAAGATTATCATCAGGATACAAGATAAATGGCTCTAAGGACGATGCTGCAGGATGTGCTATTTCTGAAAAGATGAGAGCACAGATAAGAGGTCTTAGTCAGGCCCAGAATAATACAGCTGATGGAGTTTCTGTTTTAAATACAGCAGAAGGTGCAATTACAGAAATCCAGAGTATGCTCACAAGATTAAAGGAACTTAGCGTTCAGGCTGCTAATGATGTTAATTCAGATGATGAAAGAGAAGCTATACAGAAAGAGATAGAACAGATTAATAACGAGATTGACAGAATATCTGATCAGACAGAATTCAATACACAGTCTCTTATTAACGGTAATCTTTCAAGAAGAGTATATTCAGACCTTCAGGGAGTTAATCAGCTTTCTGTATCTGACAGCTATACAGCAGGTGTATATGGAATAACTGTTACTGAGGACGCAAGACAGGCTATAGCGGTAGGAGCAGGAAGTATTACTATGTCATCAACAGCTTCTATAACAAAAGAACAGGAAGGAACAATAAGCATAAACGGTTACAAGATAAGCATTTCCGAAGGTGATACACTTGATAAGGTGATGGGAAAGATTATTGACGGAGTTAACATCACAGGTGGTTCTGCATTTACAGTTAAAGACCTTAATAATGATACAGCAGCTAATGGTACTGATTATGCAGGTTATGTGCCAACAGCCGATTATGCTGGTTCAACACTTGTTATTATGACTAACCAGTATGGAAGCGACCAGAAGATGAATATAACATGCGATAATGCAGAGCTTGCAGATATTTTGGGAATACCACAGGCAGCAACACAAGATGGTATATATGTAGAAGGAAGCGATGTTAAGGCAGAGATTGCTACAGGAGATGATGGAAAGCGAATTGGTTTTGCTGATTCGGCAATTCTTTCAACAAAGGGAACTGTAATTACAGTAACAGATGTTAATAACAAAGAGTTTTCAATGGATGTTCCAGGTAATGCGGCAGGTACTGTATTTGACGATAGTAACAATGATGGACAGTCAGCTGCAGGTGCAGGTACAGCGAGAACTATAAGTCAGGAAGTCACAGACGTTGGAACTATGAGCATACATGTAGGTGCTAATCAGGATCAGGTTATTGTTATTGATATTCCGGCAATAACAACGTATTCACTTGGCACGGAGCATATGAATGTCATGACTCAGTATACAGCATCAAGGGCGATATCTACTGTAGATGAAGCTATTAATAAGACTAATAAAATACGTTCAAGAATCGGTGCATACGAGAACAGATTTGATCATACAACTAATAACCTTGAGGTTTCAAGTGAGAACCTTACCAAGTCATTATCAACAATGATAGATACTGATATGTCAGAAGAGATGACTACTTATACTTCTGAAACAGTTCTTACACAGGCAGCTACGTCAATACTTGCACAGGCTAATGAAAGACCTTCACAGGTATTACAGTTATTACAGTAGTTTAAGATTCAATGGTTATATAGGAAAGGGATGCTATGACTAAAGAAACAATTAAGACATTTCAGTATAGAATTACACAGGCAACAGCATCACAGCTTGTTGTGATTCTGTATGATATGGCTATAGAATATCTTAATGATGCATGTGAGAGTGATAGTGCTAAGCAGGCACATAATAATATATATATGGCACAGAAGGTTATAGACCAGCTTATATGCGGACTTGATATGCAGTATGAGATATCAGCTAATCTTTTCGTAATATATAATCATATGAAGAGGTCACTTATTTCAGCATCTGTAAGTCTTGATAATAATGAGATTAACAGAATTACAGGGCTTTTAAAGAAACTCAGGGCATCCTTTTATGAGGTTAGTAAACAGGATGATTCTGAGCCGCTTATGAAGAATACACAGGCTGTATATTCAGGCCTTACATATTCAAAAGGTGGAATTAGTAATGAAACACAGACTGATAATATAGAAAACAGAGGATTCAGGGTTTAGCCCCGAATCCTCTGTTTTCTATAATCTGCGTCTTCTTCTGTTATAGTGTCTTCTCTGTCTTTTTCTTCTTGCCCGTTCTTCAATAATGTAGATGATAAAAAGAATAACGGCACCAATTCCAACAAGTATCCATATATTAATTCTGATACATGTTTTCGGTTTATAAGATGATGAAACATCATTATTGATGTATGGCAGTAGGCTTCCGGTATCTGTTCCGGCAGCAGATATATTAAGTGTAGTTGTGCCGACAGTATTATCATTGTACAGGAACTTAAGATGTGTTGTCATAACACCATTCTCATTGGTCATGTCATAATTATCATCAACCGTCATTGATACATTTGACAATGAACTTTTATTAGGTATTGTGATAAATGAAGCATTTAGTCCAAAGTTTAGCGAAAGAGTTGAGAAAACAGCCGAGTTGTAATAGTTGTCATTAGAGAACATTGCTCCGAGCTGGCTTCCGGTTGTTGTTGATTTCTGGAAATTGGCAAATCCCCAGTCAAAAAGGGTTCTTGTATCAACATATCTTATCTCATCTGTGGCTTCCTTAAATACAACGCATATAAGACGCATACCGTCTTTTTCTGCAAATGTAACAAGTGTATTCTGTGATTCATCAGTATATCCTGTTTTGCCACCCTTGCAGTATTCATAATAGTAGGCACGGCCCTTTAACATCTTGTGTCGATGTCTTATTGTACGCTGTGCAGACATGTTAGTTGCAGGAATTACATATGCATCGGCAGTTGAATCAATGCTGACAAAAGAAGCATTGTTATAGCACCCTCTTGCAATCATTGCCATATCATATGCCGTTGTGTAGTGGTCGGTATTATATAATCCGCTTGCATTGGCAAAATGTGTATTCAAAGCACCAAGTTCTTTTGCCTTGGCATTCATCATATCGACAAATGCATCTATTGAGCCAGCCACATGTTCACCGAGGGCATAAGCCATCTCGTTGGCAGAATACAGCAGAAGTCCGTGAAGAAGCTGGTTGACAGTAAATTGCTCGCCTGCTTTTGAACTTAAGTTGGCATCCTCATATACATTAATTGAGTTAGCAGCTGACTGTGAAAATGTTACAACATCGTCCATATTACAGTTCTCAATAGTAAGGAGTCCTGTTAAAATCTTGGTTGTGCTGGCTGGATAACATTTTTCATGAGAGTTCCTCTCGAAAAGAATGGAACCTGTATCAGCATCAATAAGAATGCAGCTGTTTGAGTTAACATCAGGTGCATCCGGCCATACAGCCTTTGTGCTGGTTGTGTCTGTCTCACTGTAGACTTTGTTGTATGCTGCAGCCTGGGTATCCGCTGCAAAAGTTGAGAATACCAAAACAGTGGCAGATACAGCGCTGGTTATCTTTATAAGTAATCCTTTTAAAAATTGCTTTTTCATTATAGAGATAATTCCTCCGATTAATAAAATATACAAATACATTGTAGCCCAGGATTGTACATAAGTAAACCCCGCTTGGCAAAAAGTGATATTTATGGTAAATAATATATAGGAAACTCAGATTTCGGCTATGTCTGTGTGCGGCATGTGCTTTCAGGATGACTTCGCTTAGCATGAGTAAATGCCGCCATCTGCAAAGTCTATTACAGTGCGTGAAATCAAACGCACTTCGTTTGGACGTGCTTTCACGCACTGAACTTATGCAGATGGTGGCATTAACTCCTGCACAGCTTGTCATATTCAAGCGTATACCGCACACGGACATAGCCGAAATCTGAGCTAATATATAAGATAGGAGTAATGTATGAGACTTAGAAATGTACCCGGAGCAAGGGAAGTAATGATAGAGAATGAATATGTGTTTACAGAGCCAGAGGGGATGAAAGGCACATGGTCACAGGTTTTCGGTAACGATAATCCAATCCGTATTGAGATTGGTATGGGTAAAGGCACATTTATAACAACATTGGCAGCAAATAATCCTGATATTAATTATGTGGGTATAGAGAAGTATTCAAGCGTACTTTTAAGAGCTGTAGAGAAACAGGATGAGCTTCAGCTTCCTAATTTAAGATTCATCAGAATGGATGCAGAGGCAATATGTGAGGTGTTTGGAGCGGGAGAGGTAGACAGAATATACCTTAATTTTTCAGATCCATGGCCAAAAGACAGACATGCGAAGAGAAGACTTACCTCAAGACAGTTCATGGCAAGATATGACATTATATTAAAGCCGGACGGACAGGTGGAATTCAAAACAGATAATAAAGATTTATTCGATTTTTCATTAGAAGAGATTAAAGAGGCGGGCTGGGAGCTTCCTGTTGTCACATTTGACTTACATAATGACTCTGTACTTAACGAGGGTAATGTAATGACAGAGTATGAGACAAGATTTTCACAGATGGGCAATCCTATCTGTAAACTTATCGCAGTAAGAAATCATTAATAATAAATGCATATACTATATAAAGGCTTTTGGAGAATTGTTGTGAAGAATAAAGCATTTGCAAGGAAAGTATCAGAAGTGATGTATGTGCATAAAGGTGCGAATTACAGAGTGGTAAGATTTAAGAATTCCCTCGACGATGTCGTGAGAATTCTTAATACCAAAAAATAATCTAGAGGTCATCGGGCGAGTCATAAGGCTGCACGGTGACTTTTCTTTTGTCCAGAAAATGCTGCACTGTAATGTTTAACAGGTAGCTTAATACGGCAAATACGGGAACTCCAAGGAACATTCCAATTACGCCAAACAGCGCACCACCTACGGTTATAGAAAATACAACCCATACAGGCTTAAGACCTGTAGTGCTGCCGATGATACGCGGACCGATAAGCAGACCGTCAACCTGCTGGATGCAGACAATCATGATTACAAATATGATAAGTTTGATAGGGCTTGCGATAACAATAATCACACCACCAATCACACCACCGATGTATGGTCCAAAATACGGAATCATGTTAGTTATGCCGACAATCACGCTTATAAGCACTGCATATGGCAGCTTGAGAATCAGCATGATAATAAAGCAGATAATCATGACAATAATTGAGTCAAATGATTTGCCGATAATATAATTAATAAAAATGCTTGCACAATTCTTACAGATGATGCGAGTATTGTCTGCTGTTTTCTTAGGAAGCACAGCATATAAAAATCTCTTAAAATGATAAAAGATATTCTTATTATCAGAAATCATGTAGATGGATACAATAATTGCAATAATAAGGTTTAACACACCTGAAAGAATGGCCATGGATGTATTAAGAATGTAAGGAACCATATTGGTAAGTGCACCAGTCATGTAGTCAACAAGTTTAGGAAGAGCATCTTCAATCTTCTGATTAATGAAATTGTAATCAATAGAAGAATTGGCGTGCTTATCTTCAAACTCAGTGAACCAGTTGCGGATATTCTCGTACCATACAGGAGCCTGATTGGCAATCTCTGTAATACTTTTGTATATCTGAGGCACAACAAAGCCTATTAATACTGCAAATGCGCCAACTGCTATCAGGTAAGCAACAAGAATTGAAAGCATTTTGGCGGCTTTCTTGGACTTGATATGGCATACCCCCATGAAGAACCTGTTATAAAGGGTCTTGATAAACGGATAAAGAACAAGCGCAATCATGCCACCAATAAGAAATGGTGACAGTATATGGAATATATTGCCCAATGACTTGACGGTTGCAGGCCAGTTACCAATGAACTTATATATAAGAATTGCACCTAGCACAAAAAGCAGACCATATATAACAATTGTAAAGTATTTGCTGTTAGGCTGGAATACATTCTTGCCAACAGCTTTGTCAGGTTTTGGCGGCTGTTCCTGTTCAGAATCAAGATTAATAGCCTCAATTGGAATATTGTCAACGTGTTTTGGCTGTTGTTCGAATTTTTTTAACTTCATATCAACTCTCTTTTCTTAATAAATGTATATTCT
>ENA-OZDZ01000617-OZDZ01000617.1-human-gut-metagenome-genome-assembly--contig:-NODE-617-length-13640-cov-5.939934_pt1 | contig 13640 bp, 10 predicted proteins | sample MGYA00245059_ERZ653591 | MGnify/ENA primary metagenome ERZ653591 (study PRJEB26926, sample SAMN06164985) | human gut metagenome | biome: ENVO:00009003; feature: ENVO:2100002; material: ENVO:00002003... | reverse complement strand
TTCTTAATGGTAATCTCTTTCATGCAATTCTCATGCTTGCAATTCCAGTTATGATCAATAGTTTTATCCAGTCAATGTACAATCTTACAGATACTTTCTGGCTGGGAAGAATAGGTACTGAGAACCAGTCGGCTATCACGCTTGTTTCACCTTTCCAGAATATCCTGATTAATTTCGGTAACGGCATAACAACTGCAGGTGCAATCCTTATATCACAGTACCTCGGTGCAAGAGAGGATGAACAGGCTAATTCAATGGCTAACCACATCTGCCTTACTTCACTTGCATTTTCAGTATTATGCGCACTTATATGCTGGCTTGTCTCTCCGGGACTTGTGAAATGGCTCGGCGCTGAAGGAAGTATATATAAATACGGACTTACATACATAAGAATTGTAGTGCTTGATCTGCCTTTTCTGTTTACCATTAACCTCTTCACATCAGTCAAACAGTCTCAGGGCGACACAGTAAAACCAATGCTTCTTAATATGTTTGGCGTTGTTATTAATCTTATATTAGACCCGTTATTCCTTATGGTTTTCAAATGGGGTATCGCTGGTGCTGCCCTTGCAACTCTCATTGCCAAAATTCCATGTGCAGTGATTGCACTTATTGTACTTACAAGACCAGAACAGCTTATAAGAATTAATTTCAGGGGATTTAAGTTTGATAAAAGCAAGATGGGTTCGATTGTAAAAATCGGACTTCCAACAGCAATCGGCGGAAGCACTATGCAGCTTGGTTTCCTTCTTATGACTAAAAATGTTAATGCTTACGGATTTATTGCAACAAGCGCTTATGGTATCGGAAACAAGATAAACAGCATCATTACAATGCCTGCAAATGGTATCGGCTCCGCCATATCAACTATAGTGGGACAAAATATTGGTGCCGGACAGAAAGACAGAGCAGACAAGGCTTACCATTACGCACTCCGTATGGGTGCACTGTTTCTGTTATTCTTTGGTTTGATTCTGTCAAGAAGATTTATATCTCAGGCTATGGTAACATTTTTCTCAACTGATGAAAGAGTTATTCCGCTGGCAACAGATTTCCTCTCACTTATGGCATTCTGGTGCTGGAGCAACGCATTTTACAATGTCACTCAGGGACTTTTTCAGGGAAGCGGTCACACCATGATAACCATGATTGTCGATGCTTCAAGAATCTGGATATTCCGTCTGCTGACCCTCTGGGTATGTGCCAATGTGCTTAATATGGGGGTTGCATCTGTATGGTATGCTGTCGTAATCAGTAATGGAACATCCGCTGCCATACTTTATGGCCTCTACTGGACAGGAATATGGAAGAAATCTACTATTAAAATTGAAAAAACAGAAGGTTAATTAAAGAAATACATTTACCGATATACACTATAGAAACACTACAATAAAAGTCCAAGGAGGGATATAATGTCATTAAACGGAATTAATTCAAATTATCAGGCTTATGAAACAAATACTGTTTCTGGTTCTGATAAGAAGGTTTCAACTAAAGAGATTTCTAAGACTACAGCTTATTCAGGTGTAGCGGCAACTTATGAACATGCTTCACAGTCTGAAGGTTTAGTAGCAGCTGTTAATAAGAAAGCTTCTAACGCTTCTATTGTTGCCAAGTTAAAGGCTGACCAGGAAACACGCATGGCTCAAATGCAAAGCCTCGTTACTAAGATGTTCTCTAAACAGGGAATAACTATTGGAACTGCCGATGATATGTGGAAGGCACTTGCTGGCGGTAACTTCACAGCAGACGCTGATACTATTGCACAGGCTAAGGAAGATATTTCTGAAAACGGTTACTGGGGTGTTAAACAGACATCTGAAAGGATCTTCTCATTTGCACAGGCACTCGCAGGTGATGATGAAGAAAAGATGACTAAGATGAAAGAAGCATTTGAAAAAGGTTTTAAAGAAGCCACTAAAACATGGGGCAAGGAACTCCCTGATATTTCCCAGAACACAAGAGATGCTGTTCTTAAGAAATTCGACGATTACTTTGCCGGAAAGAATTCATAACCAGACATAAAAAGAGGTACAGACTTTACAGACTGTACCTCTTTTTATGTCTATGCCTTCACAAGAAGAAGCTTGGTACCCCGTGGTATAATCACAGACTCTGACAGTCCATCAGCACATTTAGGATTACTTGCCTTTATTGAATCTGCTGTTGTATGATACATTTTAGATACATCCCATAATGTTTTAGTGCCATCAGCAATATACCCGGTCATTGACGGCATCTTTGACAGATCACATTTTTCCTCTGACATATAAGCACTTTTTATGCCACTATACTCAAAGTTTCTAAAAACAATTACATCCAGTGAAACTGATGATTTAACCTCTATTACACCAGCACTGTTTATTGTGGCTGAAAGCTGCTGTACTGACGGCTTTATGTTGTATTCAAGTGAATCTGGACTGACACCATCAATCTTAACTGTACCTGCAAACGGAATGATTGTATGCACACTGCCAAGCGGCTGACTGTCACTTGAAGTTATGTAAAATACATTTGCACTTACAACACCTTCCGCAACCAGCTCTCCTTCTTTATATGTCACATCGTCAAGCTGCACCGTAGCTGTACAGTTACATATCTGCATAAGGTCAGCATAATTCTCAAGCTGGAGATTACCTGAAACACGGCTTGATACATTATTTCGTACAACAAGGCAACGCAGCTGTGTATCTGCATTCTCTATTTCCATATCATATGAAGGCGAGTATATATCTGCTATAACATCCTTCTTACGCTCCTCATATGCTTTTACATCCATATCAAGAACCACTTCAACTGCAATATCGCGGTTTTCACCATCTAAGTCGGGCCGCTCCTCAACTGTCTTTCCAATTATCTGAAAATTAACATATGGAATCATATCTGCATTGCAGCCACTTATATCCAGACTTCCTTCAAATGATGCTGTTGTCTCGTACCATTGCACATTTCCTGTTTCTCCATTTCCTATATACATTACAAATATATCTAAATCACCAGCAAGCTTAAGTCCATCATCTGCAAGCCTTGTATTCAGATTTCTTACATCTACATCATCCCAGATTATTTCTTGTATCTCTGGTTTTCCTGCCGGAAGTGATACATTTTCTCTTATTCTGAAATTATCACGCTGATTAACTGCAAGCTGCACAAATTCCAATTCTTCCTTTAACTGCTGAATGTCCGTATTCTCCGTCTCATCCACTCCCGTTATCATCTGTATATCCTGCAGACTCTCGCATATAAGTTTAAGGGTAACTATCGCTTTAACACTTATTTTTCTTGAATTAATTGCTTTAATACTAAGATCTTCTATTGATGCCTGACATGTAACATAATCACCTGTACAGTCACCCGAAAGATTGACATTTTCAGAAAAACTCATTTTCCCTGTCATTTTGACCGGCTGCATTCTTTCTGAGTCTGACGATGCACCTATATAAAGAAGTGAAAATTTTAATTCTCCATCAACTGCAGCTTTATCCTTATTTACCTTTACACTGTCGGTCTGGACATTTCCCCATTCTTTCACTATAAGTTCAATATCATCTTTTGTGTCCGGCACATTAAAATCATCATCAAGCGTAATCTGTGCCACTGTATTACATTTCAAACGATATTCATGAATATTTTCTGTTCTGAGTCTCACAGACTGACCTCCTATACATTCTACATTTTAAAAACAACGCTTTCTTCACGTCTCTCCATCTTAAGCACTATTACCGGATATGTGTCAACCTCATTTACAGCTTCCCCCGCTGCCGGACCTATCAGATTAAGATCAATGTACAGTGCATTATCTCCTGTGTATACATCATTTACCTTAATTGAATATCCACTTGTTTCCCTTGTTCCATAACCGGCCACAACATATGTATAATCCTTAGTCGTATATGTAAGCCTCATCACTTTATCTTTTTTGCTTTCAATAAGCTTCTTAAGCTCTTCCGGCAGGTCTGCATTTTCAACCACTGTATAATCAACACTGGTCTTATTATCTGGCTCTTTGCTGCCAGAACACCCTGTCATGGCACACGCAGGCATAATTATCAACAATGCCAACACAAACGTCATGATTTTTCCCCATAATTTTCCACACATAAAAAACACCCCCACAATAAGACCTATTTAATCTTATGTGGAGGTACTTAAAATATTCATATAAAGTTATTGTTTATGTTCATTCACCATATGAACAGGCACGCTCCCAGTGTCCGTCTGTGGCTTATGCTTTCAGTATTCCTGCGCTTAGTATGAGTAAATGCCGCTATCTACAAAGTTTATTACAGTGTGCGAAAGCAAACGCACTTCGTTTGAACGAGCTTTCACACACTGAACTTATGTATATAGCGGCATTAACTCCTACACAGCTCGTCATAATTCAAGCGTAAGCCACAGACAGACACTGGGAGCTGATTGTACATATTCCGAATGAGCGTAAATAATAGATAGTAAGATTTTTTAAACCTTACACAGCGTATCCCTTACTCTTTATAACTTCTATTACCTGATCTACATACTTCTCACACTCTTGTGTGCTTCCTGCCTCAACCATTACACGGACAACAGGCTCTGTTCCGCTTTCGCGTACGAGGATTCTTCCATCTGCGCCAAGTGCATTGGCAACTGCCTCAACTGCAGCCTTAACATCTGCATCATCCTGTGCCTGTGTCTTATCTGTAACTCTGATGTTCTTAAGAACCTGTGGATATATAACAAGTGGTGCTGCAAGCTCTGACAATGTCTTCTTCTTTGCAAGCATAACCTCCATCATCTTAAGGGCTGTGATAATTCCATCACCTGTTGTTGCATATTTAGAGAATATAATGTGTCCTGACTGCTCTCCACCTATACGGTAGCCGTTCTCTGACATACACTCATATACATACTTATCGCCAACCTTAGTCTTTTCGTACTCAATTCCTACTGCATCAAATGCTTTGTAAAGTCCGAAGTTAGACATTACTGTTGTTACAACCTTGTTTCCGACAAGCTTATCTCTGTCCTTCATATAACACCCATAGATATAGAGAATATGGTCACCTGTTATGACCTCGCCCTTCTCATCTACACACAGACATCTGTCAGCATCACCGTCAAACGCAAATCCTACATCAAGATGCTCTCTTCTTACTAAATCCTGAAGTCCTTCAATATGTGTAGAACCGCAGTTTGCATTAATATTAGTTCCGTCCGGAGCAGCATTTATAACATATGTCTTAGCTCCAAGTGCGTCAAATACAGCTTTTGCAAGTGTCCATGCACTACCATTAGAAGCATCAAGACCTACTCTTATTCCTTTGAATGAATAAATTGCAAGACTCATAAGATATCCCATATATCTGTTACGACCTGCTGTGTAATCAACTGTACATCCAATGTTTTCTCGTGTTGCGTATGGAATTTCTCCAAGCTCACCATCAAGGTACTTCTCGATTTCAGCGATAACATCCTCTTTCATCTTCTCACCTGCAGCATTAATAAGCTTAATTCCATTGTCATAGAAAGGATTGTGACTTGCAGAAATCATAATTCCGCAATCAAAATCTTCTGTTCTTGCAACATAAGAAACACTTGGTGTAGTTGTAACATGAAGAAGATACGCGTCTGCTCCTGATGCTGTAAGACCGGCTACCAAAGAATACTCAAACATATAACTGCTTCTTCTTGTATCCTTACCAATAACAATCTTTGCCTTACCATTCTCATGGTTTTTTCCATAATACCAGCCTAAGAATCTTCCCACCTTAAATGCATGGTCAACTGTAAGAGTTACATTTGCTTCTCCTCTGAATCCGTCTGTTCCAAAATACTTACCCATAATCTACTCCTTAATCATCATATCCGTTAGGATTATTCTTCTGCCATCTCCATGAATCAGCACACATAGTCTTTAAATCACGCTCTGCTTTCCAGTGAAGCTCTCTCTCTGCCTTACCTGCGTCACAGTAGCATGTTGCGATATCACCTGGTCTTCTTGCCTTAATTACATATGGTATATGTATTCCTGTAGCAGCCTCAAAATTCTTTACTATATCAAGTACTGAATATCCATTACCTGTTCCAAGATTATATATTACAATTCCCGGATTATCATTGAGCTTTTCTATGGCCTTAACATGTCCAAGTGCAAGGTCAACAACATGAATATAATCTCTTACTCCTGTTCCATCATGAGTATCATAATCATTACCAAATACCCCAAGTTCCTTTAACTTTCCAACAGCAACCTGTGTTATATATGGCATAAGATTATTAGGAACTCCGTTAGGATTCTCTCCTATTGTTCCGCTCTCATGTGCTCCAATTGGGTTAAAGTATCTTAAAAGAATTACATTCCATTCCGGGTCAGCCTTCTGGATATCTGTAAGAATCTCCTCAAGCATTCCCTTAGTTTTGCCATAAGGATTAGTAATCTCGCCCTTAGGGCATTCCTCTGTAATAGGAACAAATGCAGGATCTCCATAAACTGTAGCTGAAGATGAGAATATAATATTCTTGACACCATGATTTCTCATAACATCAAAAAGTGTAAGTGAACCGGATATATTATTCATATAATACTCAAGTGGCTTTGCTACTGACTCACCTACAGCCTTAAGTCCAGCAAAATGTATAACACTGTCTATACTTTCCTTCTCAAATATCTCATTTAATGCTGCAGCGTCATTGATATCTGCCTCATAAAATGTAACTTCCTTTCCTGTAATCTTCTCGACTCTTTCTAAAGACTTTCTGCTTGAATTAACAAGATTATCAACAACTACAACATCATAACCTGCATTCTGAAGTTCTACTACTGTGTGGCTTCCAATAAAGCCTGCACCGCCTGTAACTAATATTGCCATTGTTATCTCCTTTATGTTCTATACTAATATAGCCACAAAACTTCATATAACATCTCGTTCTGTGGCTTATTATATGTCTTATGTTACGATATTATTTGTCACCTTTCATCATACGCTCAGTTGACCATATTTCAACCTCGTACCTGTTGCTCTTATTATATCTCTTTCTAAGGTTCTTGAGCTGCTTTAAGTACTCTAACGTAACCTTTCCTGAAAGCTTTGATTCACCTTCAGTTCTCTGCTGGAATTTGTATGGAATCTCTACAACCTTGCTATATGTACCCATTGCAAGAACCTCAACCATAATTTTCCATCCAATTGGCTGAAGGTCAGCATTCTCAATAACTTCTCTTCTGAACATAAAGAGTCCGCTTGTAGGATCTGATATCTTTCTAAGGCAAGGCAACATAACCTGTCCTATCTTTCTTGCTGTTCCAGATACGAACTTTCTGTACCAGTTAAGTCCGCCATCATCTCCACCTGGAATAAGCCGGCTAGGTATACAGAAGTCTGCACCACTTTCCATAGCCCTATACATATATTTAAGAACGATTGGTGGGTGCTGTAAATCAGCATCCATACATGCCATATATTCGCCCTTTGCAAGCTTAAAACCATCAAGAACAGCAGTTGCTAATCCTGTACCATTCTTTCTATGTTCCATTCTCACCTGTGGATATTCCTTAGCAACTTCCATAATCACATCAGGTGTATTGTCCTTACTGTCATCAACAAAGACAATTTCATAATCAACACCCTTCAAAGCAACATCAATCTGTGCTACAAGATTTCTGATGTTCTTGCTTTCATTAAATGTTGGTATTACTACTGATAACATTATCATACTCTCCTTTAAAAAGAATTCTCTCGTCATTATACATCAATATACAACAAAGTAAAACATTTTTTTATACTCTGGTAACAACCATGGTTGCCTGTCCCTTAATTATTATTGAACGAAGACCTGCGCTTACAAAGAAACTGTCACCTGCTTTAAACTCCATAGTCTTTTCATAATCATCAGTTTCAATAGTTCCTGAGCCATTAATGAAAAGTACAGAAACAAAGGATGCCTCATCAACAGTAATCTTTGCCTCGTCATTGACATCATACTTATATACTTCAAAGTATTTGCACTGGACAAGTCTTTCTTCTGTGAAATGTTCATTTCTTGCAATAACAACCTCTGTCTTATTGTCCTTGATATATTTATGGTTATCAACAACATCAAGTGCTTTCTTAACATGAAGTTCTCTTGGATTACCGAACTTGTCCCTTCTGTCATAATCATACATACGGTAGGTACAGTTAGAATTCTGCTGTATCTCACATATGAATACACCTGCGCCTATTGCATGGATTGTTCCTGCCTTAACCATAACAACATCGCCTGCTTTAACCTCTATCTTATTAAGTATGTCTGTGATTGTATTATTATTAATTCTCTCAAGAATTTCTTCCTTAGATGCATCTCTTGAAAGCCCACAGTACAGATATGATCCCGGTTCACTGTCCACTACATACCACATCTCATTCTTTCCATATTCATTCTCATTCTCAAGAGCATATTCATCATCAGGATGAATCTGTATAGAAAGTGCCTGCTTTGCATCTATGAATTTTATAAGGATAGGAAATCTGTCCTGTGCCTGACATTTCCAGCCTAATGCTTCTTTTCCTATAATATTAAGGTACTCATTAAAGAGCATTCCTTTATATCTTCCCTCAGCTATACGGCTCTGACCGTCAGGATGAGCTGAAAGTTCCCAGCTCTCACCGATGACATCATAATCACATTTCTTGCCATATACATCACGAATCTTGGTTCCACCCCACAGATTATCCTTAAATGCAGGTTCAAGCTTCGCAATAGGACTCTTATCCAGTCTTACATAATTAGCAGATGCCTGTGGGTTATCCTTATTATATATCTTAACAAGATCTGTATCTGATATATTATCTCCAATACCAACCTCTATTACTACCACATTCTTGTCTGTCTTATTAGCAATCCTGTGTTTCGTTCCCACTGGAATGAACACACTTTCATATTTGTTATAATCAGCAGTTTCATTACCAAGTGTAATTGTAGCAATACCTTCAACTATTGACCAATGCTCAGTTCTCTTTTCATGCCGGTGAAGAGACATTGACATCCCTGGAAAAACAGTAAGCTTTCTGACTTTATATCCCTGTGAATAATTAAGTATCTCCTGTATTCCCCATTCCTTATAAGTAGTCCTGTTATAATCGAAAAATGCTTCATAAGTATCCATATTATCTTTCATAATCTGCTTGATATTATCAGCAGATTTCTTTGATGATATATATGTTGCATCATCTGTATTAACAACTACAAGATCTCTTAAATCATTGGCGACAACAAGTCTCTTCGGTGCATTATTTATAATATTAACATTATCGCAGTCATTCTTGATAACACATTCTGACTTAATATTGTTTCCAAATTCAGCTAAATCGCTGGCGTTGCCGACATCCATCCACTCGAAATGTGCTTCAACTACTTTTATTGAATCACATTTTTCAAGGAGAAGTGTTTCAATACTGCCATGTGGCATAGCCTGCATAACCGTCTCTGAAAATCTCACAGACCTTCTTATTGCCGGCACCTTTCTCTTAGCTGTCTTACAGGTAGTGTACAGTTCTGATGCAAGACGTCTTGCAGCATTAATCATATCCCCTGCCCTGAATACAAGTATTCCACTGTTCCACAGATACCCCTCATCATAATCATATCCAAGCAGACCTTCTGTCTCATCTTCATCGAAATCTATTCTTGCAATAAACTTCTTAACATTCTCTTTATCCCGGAGAATGTACCCATAAGTGGATGACTGTGATTCTGGTTTAATTCCTAATACCGCAAGATATCCTTCTTTTGCATATTCTTTAGCCTCAATTATTGAATCTTTATAACCATCACCCTCAATCAGGTTGTCCGAATTAACAACCAGAACTAATTCTGACGGGTTGGCAAACATAGTCCCTAACAATACAGCTGCTCCTGTTCCCTTCGGTGTACCCTCGAGGATAACTCTGTACTTAAGACTCTGGAACGCTTTCATCTGTCCATTAACAATATTCTTATAGCTCTCATTGGTAACTATTATAAATTCCTCACAGAATGGCATATTCCTTACTACAGTTTCCTGTAATATGGAACGGCCTTCTTTTATTTTCATAAACTGCTTTGGAAACTGCCTTCTGGATAATGGCCATAAACTATCACCACTACCCCCAGCTAATATTACACATTTCATAGCAATCCTTCCTTAAAATATCTGTTATAGATAATATGTTTATTAGTTATCTGCTGAAGTATCTCCACCCGCTGGTGTATTGCTACTGTCATCTCCGCCTGCTGGCTTATCTCCGCTTTCATCTCCACCTGCTGGCTTATCTGTGCTTTCGTCTCCACCTGCTGGCTTATCTGTGCTTTCATCTCCACCTGCTGGCTTATCTGCGCTTTCGTCTCCACCTGCTGGCTTATCTGTGCTTTCGTCTCCACCTGATGAGGTATTATCGCTGTCGTTTCTTCCTGCTGGTTTATTATTCTTATCCTCGGCAATTGTTCTCTCATTAGCTGCTGTTGTCTCTTCCCTGCTGCTAGTGCTTTCTGCTGCTGAAGTTCGAGATGAGTGTGCTGCAGTTGAACTATCCTTACTTGTCGCAGTCTCCTTAGGTGCTTTGGTTGTATATTCCATCGGTTTCCATTCATTGCTGTTATTCTTATTATTGGCTTTTCTTCTGTTACCACCAGCCATTGCTGCTATTGACACTATAAGGATAATCACTACAAGAATTACCACCATTGACGCATATACAACATTACGTCTTCTTGCTCTTGGTACACCCGGAAACACTCTTCCAACAAATGCTGTAAGCTTGTCCATAAGTGAAACACCCCTTACAGGGACATCATCAAAATCATTGTTCTCATATCCATTCATGTCATATTCAAATAACACACCTTCATCAGAATCCTCATCGTCCGATTCATCATTTTCTATCCCTTCGTCTGATTCATTATCAGGTAAATCTGCATTTTCAGACTCATAAGCCTCGTACTCGTCGGCAGCTTCTGTTTCCGCTGCTTTCTGCTCTGCACCATATATCTTAATATCAGAATCATCTGTCTCTTCTTCATCAAACGAAGCATAATCTGACATATTCTCTACAACTGATGATATACCGAGTATATTATCCTTCATCATTGCAATAAGCTTAAGAATAAATGCACTATCTATATCGAGCAAAGTTTCTATCTCGTCAACTGAATGCATCTCATATCCGTAAAGTTCCATCATAATAGTCTGGACTCTTGATAATGACTTAATATTATCAGGTGCATTGTCATATGCCTTAAAATCTTTAAATATTCTGGAATTATCTTTTATTATGTCAAATAATTCTTTATCTTCCTTAATTCAGGCACACTCATACTCGTAATCATCATCTATCTTAATAGTAGAATTATCTATAAGATTAAACATAAACACTGAAACTCTTGTTGCAATCTGACGCATAATATTCTTATCAACATCGATACTATCAAGATTAGTACATATATCAATAATCGCTCTTGGAGAAAGTTTCTTGTAATCCTCTCCAAAAACCGGATATATAAGACAGTTTACATCTTTCTGTATCTCCTTGCATAAGACCTCTTTATCAGTCTTTCCAGTCCTTACATCATTAATCAGTTCCTTCATCTGTTCTTGATTCTTACTCATATTTTATCTCCTCGTGAATATACATTCCGATTGATTATACCACTCTGTTAAAGAAATGTCACGATTTTTCAGTTGTTTTATATAGTCACATCATTTAATGCTTCCATGCACTCATGTCAACATTACCTGATATACCATTCACACGTGCTTTCTCAGTAAACTGCCACATTGTAAATGGTCCTGTATATGTACATTTGCTGTTATACTGTGCAAGCCATACACTACAACCTACATTCCCTGCATATATACGGTTATTCATCCAGTCCTTGTTAGCATACAGTATTGCTGAGTAACCGCAGCTTCTTACTGTCTGTGCAAATGCATTTATAACGGCTGTTCTTTGTGATGATGATATCTTATCTCCTCGTCCGCTTCCATTACCTGCACTCTCAACATCAATTGCCAAGGGAAGTGAAATATTATATTCACTGCAGGCTGATACAATAAAGCTTGCTTCTTCAACCGCTTCGGTAGTATCCACTGCCTGGGTTACAATATAAGCTCCAACTTTAATTCCTGCAGCTGTTGCCTGGCTCATATTGCTATGAAATCTTTTATCAAGTACAAGTCTTGCCGTTTCGTATCCTCTATATCCAACTCTTATCATAGCATAGTTAATACCAGAAGCTTTAACACTGTTCCAGTCAATATCTCCATTATAAGTAGAAACATCAATAACAAGCGATGACCCCTGTGAACCGTCAGCATTGAAATAATATTGCACTCCATCTATATTCTTCCAGCCTGTTACAGCGTTGGAATTTTCAAAATAATAATTTTTTCCTTTTATATTCTGCCATCCATCAGCATATATATATTCAATCTGTGCCTCAACCTCCATAACTATATACGAAACTGTTTTTATTTCAGTTGAAGTTTCTGTCTCAGATTTTGAACTTTCTTCTATATTAGAGACACTTTCTTTTTGTGAATTATCAGGTGCCTTTGCAGAAGTACTTTCTTCCTGCTTTGTAGAAGTTTCTGTATTGTCATCTTTTATAAGAAATTTGGTTACAACATTTTCAGAGCCACCTGTAACACTGACAGTTCCAGTTTCATATACATATCCTGTATATTGCTTCTGTGTTCCGTTTTCTTCAACAAGAATACTGCCCTTGCTGCATTTATCAAGCTGGGATGCCGTGAAATCCTGTATTTTTCTGCCTTTTAAGCTGTATATAACATCTGTTCCTGACTTCTTTACTGATGAAACACTTACACTTCCTGAAACTGCATTATCAACATATAACACAGGCTTTATAACTTCACCAGCTGTTGCATTATTTCTGTTTTTCAAAGGATCTTCCTTCTGAGTCACAGCACTGTCAGTAACAACCTTTTCCATGATATTATCAATCACTTCAAATGTTTCTTCTGTAGATTCCTCTTCTTCCGGCTCAGTACTTTCAGGCTGTGTATGAGTCTGCATTTCAGTCTGGGTCTCTGCTGCTTCTACAATCGCCGGCTGATGTTTAGAGGCTTTATTTACGCTTATACCTACTACAATCCCTGTTATCACTCCTGCTATAATAACTGCTGCAGATACTGATGTCACAACAATATGACTCTTAACCTTGAAGAAATCGATAACCTTTTCCCTGAAATTTCTCTGAAGTTCCTCAACATCAAGAATCTCATACTGCGGTTCTTCTGGCAAGTCCTTCTTCTCACAGTCTTCTGTCTCTGTAGATGCTTCGTCATTCTCCACATTTTCTTCTGTTTTTATGTCTTCTACTTCTTTATCTGAATCACACATATCTGCTTCCTGTTATTCCTCTGCACCTCTGACAATAGCTGCTTTCTTAATAACTTCTCCTTCTCCTGGCACATTAAAAGCATACTCTGCTACATAGGTGTACTTATCAAAGTCGTACTTTTCTTCTATTGCCTGCTGCTCTGTCAGTACATCTTCTTCCTCTGTTTCTATATTAACCTTCTTTATTACAACTCCGGTTAATTCAGCTTCCTGTCCAAGATTATTCTTACAACTGACTCCTGTCCTGAAATTATAATCCTGTCTCTTATACACATCTGACGC
>ENA-OZDZ01000615-OZDZ01000615.1-human-gut-metagenome-genome-assembly--contig:-NODE-615-length-13675-cov-3.953231_pt1 | contig 13675 bp, 7 predicted proteins | sample MGYA00245059_ERZ653591 | MGnify/ENA primary metagenome ERZ653591 (study PRJEB26926, sample SAMN06164985) | human gut metagenome | biome: ENVO:00009003; feature: ENVO:2100002; material: ENVO:00002003... | reverse complement strand
TAAAAAAAATAGATAAAATAATTATGTTGTCCGAAAATCTGAAGGGGAAAGCAGTTTTCGGATCTGAGGGAGCGTAGCAGTTTGGAGTATCATTTATAAGCAGGGTGAATCTTGGATGGCAAAGAATAAGAACGTAAGGAACAGACGGCAGAAAAGCCGTAAGAACAGCGGTCTTCGCTGGCATAAGAGGGGCATTGTCCTGACGACGCTGGTAATCGTACTTTTAGGCGGAATGGTTACAGCAGGTTCTGTCAGTCTCTGGAGCAGGAATAATGCCTATAAAGCACAGGAAGCAGAGCTTCAGGCACAGATTGAGGCTGAGGAGACCCGTTCAGAAGAGATTAAAGAATATGAGGCATATGTTCAGACAGATGAGTATATCAGGGAGACAGCAGAGGATAAGCTGCACCTGGCAGATCCGAATGAGATTATTTTCAGGCCGATCAAGTAGACAGGCATAAAAGAGTCAGTTACATAGAGAGATACAAAAGATAGCTCCGGGAGAGAAGTTCTCCCGGAGCTTTTATCATCTGACAGGAAGGAGCGGAATACAGGATATGAACGACGGGCAGACATTGCATAATAGCCCCTATGTGGAACAGATTGAACGTTTTGCGGGTTCTGTAAAGCAGCTTTCACAGATATTTCTTGGGCTGGAAGAAAAAAAGCAAGCCTTTTCGGATGAGGAGATCGAGATGATGTTTCGTCGTCTGAAAGAAAAAGTCTGCTCAAAATGTGAGAAATGTGAATGGTGCTGGGGAGAAAATTTTATCCATACCTATCAGATGGGATATGAAGTCCTGTCTGCGGTGGATCATTACGGGAATGATCTGAATACAGAAACCAAGCGGAAACTGATGCAGCGTTGCATCATGGCACCGAGGTTTCTCAGGGAAATGCTGGAAGGATTTCATGATGCAAGACAGAACATGATCTGGATCAACCGGATTGCAAGAAGCAGAGAGGGATGTGCGATCCAACTGGATACTTTTGCGGATATGCTTCAGAGCAGTGCAAGGGAACTGGAGGAAAGTATTTTTACGGATGAACGGATGGAGCGGCGGATCTCCGGGCAGTTGAAAAAGCGTGGCGTCAAGGTTCTGTATACGCAGTTTTTCATGAACCGGGAAGGAAAATACGAAGTTCATGTGACTGCGAGAGCGATGCAGAAAAAGAGAATGACTGTCCGGGAACTGGTGCGGTGCGTATCAGCCGCAACAGGACGACGGTTTGTCGCAGAAAATGACAGTGCCCAGATGATCGGGCAGAATTATATGACGGTTATCTGCAGGGAAGGACCGGCATATTATACAATTCCGGGAGTTGCCCGGATCGGCAAGGGGTGCAACAGCATTTCAGGCGATAATTTTGCCATGATGGAGCTGCCAGGTGGAAAAAAGGGCGTGGTGCTTTCTGATGGGATGGGTTCAGGTGAAACCGCGTGCAGGGAGAGTACCCTGGTGGTGGAGCTTTTAGAAGAACTTCTGGAGGCGGGATTTCCGGAAAAGACTGCAATCCAGATGATTAATACAACTCTGGTGATGGGGCGTGAGGAAATCCATTACTCGACGGTAGACATGACGATCTTTGACCTGTACAGCGGGGAATGTGAGATTATCAAAGCGGGAGCATCTTCAACATTTATCCGAAGCAAAGCCGGAGTGGAACATTTAAATTCCACCAGTCTTCCGATCGGAGTGATCAATTCTATAGAAATCGATTCGGTGCGTCGGCAACTGGAAGATGGAGATTTTATCATTATGGTAACGGATGGTGTGATGGATGCACTGCCGGTGGGAGAACAGGATCTGCTCCTGGAGACGATCATCAAAGGCACTGCCATCAGCAATCCGAAGGAGTTGGCACATCATATTCTTCAGCAGGTTCTGAGCTGGACAGGAAGAGAACCGGAGGATGATATGACAGTCCTTGCAGTCGGGATATGGAAAGCGTGACAGGAAGAGGCTGAGATGTTAGACGAGATGGCGACCGGTATGGAATAGGTATCAGGAAAGTCTGAAAAGTTAAACAGCAGGGATTTACAATTAAAAAGTATTTCGGTATAGTTTACATATGATGGATAAAAAAAGAAAAAAAGTAGAGCAGTATATTGAACAGTATCAGATGATCGGGCGGGGTGACCGCATCGTGACAGGTGTATCGGGTGGAGCAGATTCGGTATGCCTGCTTTTTGTGCTTTGCGAACTGCGGAAAAAGCTTGGGTTTGAGGTGATCGTCTGCCATGTGAACCATCAGTTGAGAGCAGAGGCGGCAGAGCAGGATGAGGCTTATGTGAAAGAGCTGTGCAGAAAACTTGATGTTCCCTGCAGGATTTTTCATGAAAATGTGGAATTAATTGCAAAAAATGGGAAAAAATCTCTTGAAGAAGCAGGCCGTATCGTACGGAGCAATGCTTTTGAGACTGTATGCAGGGAGTCCGGTGCGAATAAGATCGCGACGGCACATCATAAAAATGATAATGCAGAGACAGTACTTCTGAATCTGGCGAGGGGAAGCGGGCTTCAGGGAATGTGCGGGATTCGTCCGGTTTACGGAAACCGGATCCGTCCGCTGCTCTGTCTGACGAGGAAAGAGATTGAAGAGTGGCTGGAAGAGGAGCAGATTTCCTATTGTACTGATGAGACGAACGAAGAAGATGAGTATACCCGCAACCGGATCCGGCACAAGATTCTTCCGGTTATGGAACAGGAGATCAACCGTCAGACAGTAGAGCATATCAATCGTCTGAGTTTACAGGCAGAAGAAATATGGGAGTATCTGAACCTGCAGGCGGATGCGGCATGGAGACAGATGGTCCATCCGGTGGATGTTTCGGAGGAAAATCCGGAAGAAAAGCAGCAGGGGAAAAAGGAAGAAAAGCCGGCAGGACTCAGGATTGAAGAGGAAGAATATGCAGAACTTCCGGGCGTTTTACAGTCTCTTCTGATCCGTCGGTGTATCTGTGAAATGGCAGAAGCACAGAAAGATATTGAAGCAGTGCATATGGAAGCAGTAAGAGGGTTATTTGGCAGCCAGGTCGGAAAAAGCAGGGATCTTCCGTATCAGCTCCGGGCGGTCAGAACCTATGCCGGAGTTGAGATCCGGCGAAGATCTGAAGACAGGGATCAGAAAAAGAATCAGAAAAAGGCTCAGGAAAAAGAAGGTGCCGGGCAGCAGAGCGTGGAACTGAAGATTCCGGGGGAAACTTATTTCCCGGGAACGGGGCAGAAAGTCTGTTGTGAGATCTGTGGAAGAGAAGAAGCAGTTTCAGGGAAAGAGTTGCCACAAAAAAGCTACACGAAATGCTTTGATTATGATATAATCAAAAGCGGACTCTGTATAAGATACAGAAGACCCGGTGATGAGCTGGTGATTGACAGCCGGGGAAAGCGGCAGAAGCTGAAGTCTTATTTTATTAATGAGAAAGTCCCAAAGGAAAAAAGGGACCGGATACTTCTGATCGCGGAAGAAGAACAGATCGTATGGATCCCGGGTATGCGGATGAGTGCGGCATATCAGATTGGGGATCAGACAACAAAGATTCTTAAGATAAAGATTGTGGAGGAATAGGATCATGGCAGAGAGTATAAAAGTATTAGTTCCGGAAGAAGAAGTTGACGCAAGAATTAGAGCATTAGGAGAGCAGATCAGCAAAGATTATGAGGGAAAGCAGATTCATCTGATCTGTGTGCTGAAGGGCGGAGTCTTTTTCATGTGTGAACTGGCAAAGAGAATTACGGTACCGGTTTCCATGGACTTTATGTGCGTGGGAAGCTACGGAGACGGAACAAAGTCCAGCGGTGTAGTGCGTATTGCAAAGGATCTGGATGAGTCCATCGAGGGAAAAGACGTGCTGATCGTGGAAGATATCATTGATTCAGGAAATACGCTGTATTATCTGATGGATGTACTTCAGAGAAGAAAGCCTGCAAGCCTTCATCTTTGCACGCTTCTGGACAAACCGGATCGTCGTGTGAAGGATGTAAAGGTGGATTATACGGGATTTGAGATCCCGGATGAATTTGTAGTCGGATATGGACTGGACTACGCACAGAAATATAGAAACCTTCCGTATATCGGAGTTGTGGAAGGTGTAGAATAAGGAGGAGTTATAAGCCTTGGAGAACAAGAAGAAATACAGAGGCGTGAACTGGGGCTCGATCCTGCTGTTCATCCTTATCATAGGAGGCATCCTGTGGATGGCGAACAAGGTGCAGATGCACCAGCAGGAAATTTCCTACTCTACTTTTGTAAAAGAAGTAGAAGCGGGGAATGTCACGGCGGCAGATATCAGACAGAACAGTGCTGTGCCGACCGGACGGGTGACGTTGTCATTGAAAGATGATTCATCTGTAAGAAGCCTGAATGTTTCGGACGTAGGGAAGGTGGAAGAATTTCTGCAGGAAAATGATGTGAAATACAGTCTTGAGGATGTTCCGAAAGAGTCCATCATCATGTCAGCAGTCCTTCCGTCACTGATTACTTTATGCGGTATCTTTTTACTGTTTATGCTGATGAACCGTCAGAATGGCGGAACAAATTCAAAAGCGATGAATTTCGGAAAGAGCCGTGCAAGAATGAGTACACAGAATGAGATCAAGGTGACATTTGCAGATGTTGCAGGTCTGAAAGAAGAGAAAGAAGAGCTGGAGGAGATCGTTGATTTCCTGAAGGCACCGAGAAAATATACCCAGCTTGGAGCAAGGATCCCGAAGGGAGTTCTGCTGGAGGGACCTCCGGGAACGGGTAAGACGCTGCTTGCAAAGGCAGTAGCAGGAGAAGCGGGAGTTCCGTTCTTCAGCATTTCGGGTTCGGATTTCGTAGAGATGTTTGTCGGAGTCGGTGCATCCCGTGTCAGGGATCTGTTCCAGGATGCGAAGAAAAATGCACCTTGTATCGTGTTTATTGATGAGATTGATGCTGTTGCAAGACGACGTGGCAGCGGTCTGGGCGGTGGCCATGATGAGAGAGAGCAGACATTGAACCAGCTCCTTGTAGAGATGGATGGATTTGGTGTAAATGAAGGCATCATCGTGATGGCGGCAACGAACCGGAAAGACATCCTTGATCCGGCGATCTTACGTCCGGGAAGGTTTGACCGTGATGTGATGGTCGGCAGACCGGATGTGGGTGGAAGAGAAGAGATTCTGAAAGTACATGCAAGAAATAAACCGCTGGGGGATGACGTGGATCTGAAGCAGATCGCACAGACGACGGCAGGATTTTCAGGAGCAGATCTTGAGAACCTTCTCAATGAAGCTGCGATCCTCGCAGCAAAGGAGAACCGGGTATTCATCCAGCAGTCCGATATCCGTCATGCATTTGTAAAAGTCGGGATCGGACCGGAGAAGAAGAGCCGGATCGTTTCAGAGAAGGAACGAAGGATCACAGCGTATCATGAAGCAGGGCATGCGATCCTGTTCCATGTGTTGCCGGATGTAGGACCGGTATACAGTGTATCCATCATTCCAACGGGTGGAGCAGGCGGATATACAATGCCGCTTCCGGAAAAAGATGATATGTTCAATACAAAGGGACATATGCTTCAGGAGATCACAGTATCTCTTGGAGGACGTGTCGCAGAAGAAGAGATTTTTGATGATATTACAACAGGTGCATCACAGGATATTAAGCAGGCGACAGCGATTGCAAAATCAATGATCACCAAGTTTGGTATGTCTGAGAAACTGGGACTGATCAATTATGACAATGACAGTGATGAAGTCTTTATCGGAAGAGATTTTGGTCATACTTCAAGAGGTTACGGAGAAAAGATTGCCGGAACGATCGACGAAGAAGTCAAGCGGATCATAGATGAGTGTTATGCACAGGCAAGAAGTATTATTCAGGAATACCATCCTGTATTGGAAAAGTGTGCAGAACTGCTGCTTGAGAAAGAGAAGATAACCAGAAGCGAATTTGAAGCACTGTTTGAGGAAAGTGAGACGGATGCCTGAAAAAGGTTTACTGTATACCCTCTGTCGTCAGAAGGAACTGACGGCCGGGGGTTTTCTGACATAGCAGAGTATGCAGGAGAAACTGCCAGTGTCAGGTTCTCTCATAGGTTATGAATCCAGAATACGAAGGAGCGGAGGAGGGTGAGAATGAACAGAGAAGCATTATTTTGTGATGGAACAGGCGATTATGTCATTCCGGCAGAACCGGAGATAAATGAAAAGGTGGTTCTGCGTTTTCGTACAGCCCACAATGATGTGGATGAGGTGAAGCTCCATGCAGGAGAACAGATCTATACTTTATGGAAAATGCAGACGACTGGTGAATTTGATTTTTATGAGATCGAATATCAGTTGGGAACTGAGCCGTTCCGCTATTATTTTGAGATCAAGAAAGGAACAGAGATCTGCTATTTCAGCCGGTATGGTGTGACCTACCGGGCAGAAGAGTACTATTCCTTTATTATCCAGCCGGGATTTTCCACACCGGAATGGGCAAAAGGGGCGGTCATGTATCAGATTTTTGTAGACCGTTTCTATAACGGAGATCCGACAAATGACGTAGAAGATGATGAATATATTTATATCGGAGCTCCATGTAAAAAAATTAAGGATTGGAGTCAGGCTCCGGCATCCATGGATATCAGGAACTTTTATGGCGGAGATCTGCAGGGAGTCATAGATAAGCTGGACTATCTGCAGGATCTTGGAATCGAGGTGATTTACTTTAATCCTCTGTTCGTGTCTCCGTCGAACCATAAGTATGATATACAGGACTATGATTATATTGATCCTCATTACGGAAAGATCGTAGTGGATGACGGAGAAGTACTTCCGAAGGGTGCAAAGGACAATATCCATGCAACGAAGTATCAGCAGAGAACCGGAGACCTGCGGAATCTGGAAGCCAGCAACCAGTTATTTGCAAAGCTGGTGGATGCAATGCATCAGCGGGGAATGAAAGTGATCCTGGATGGGGTATTTAATCATTGCGGTTCTTTTAATAAATGGATGGACAGAGAGAGAATCTATGAACCGCAGCCGGATTACCCGAAGGGGGCGTATGTGAGTGCGGAAAGTCCGTACCGCAGCTTTTTCCTGTTCCATAATAACCAGGATTCAGCATGGCCGTACAATGGGACATATGATGGCTGGTGGGGACATGATACACTGCCGAAGCTGGCGTATGAGGAGTCACCGGATCTGGAAGATTACATTATGCGGATCGGAAAGAAATGGGTGTCTGCACCTTATAATATTGACGGCTGGAGACTGGATGTCGCAGCGGATCTCGGATTCAGCAATGAATATAATCATTTATTCTGGAAACGTTTCCGTAAAGAGGTCAAAAGTGTGAACCCGGATGCACTGATCCTTGCAGAGCATTATGGAGAGCCACAGGACTGGCTTCAGGGAGACGAGTGGGACAGTGTGATGAATTATGATGCATTTATGGAGCCGGTGACCTGGTTTTTGACCGGTATGGAGAAGCACAGTGATGAGCGTAGAACGGATCTGTGGGGCAATGCAGATAATTTTATCGGGGCAATGAGACATTTTATGGCAAGTATGCTGACCCCGTCTCTGCAGGTGGCAATGAATGAATTATCCAACCACGATCATTCCCGGTTCCTTACAAGGACGAACCATAAAGTCGGACGGGTAAGTCAGCATGGCACAAAAGGAGCAGAAGAGGGTGTAAACCTTGCGGTCATGCGTGAAGCAGTTGTGATGCAGATGACGTGGGTAGGTGCACCGACGGTTTATTACGGAGATGAAGTGGGACTGTGTGGTTTTACTGACCCGGATAACAGAAGGACTTATCCGTGGGGGCACGAAGATCAGGAGCTGCTTGCATTTCATAAAGAGATGATCCGTATCCATAAGACGGAAAAACCGCTCAGAAAAGGTTCAATCAAGCTGCTTGCCGCAGGGAAGAATCTGCTGGCATATGGACGGTTTGAAAAGGATGAGCAGTTGGTTATTATTGTGAATAACAGCAGTATCCTGAAAGAAGTAACAGTACCTGTCTGGCTGACAGGAATGGAGATGAGTGGGCGAATGAAGCGTCTGATCTATACCTACGAGCAAGGATATACAACAGCTTATGATGAGTACATTGTAGAGGATGGAGAGATCGTGCTGAATATGGGAGCATACTCAGCGATCGTATTGAAACCGATCGATACACTGACGTTGAGATGAACGAAACTGTGGACGGAGTGAAATGAGCATATAAAAAAGAACCAGCTATTTGCTTATGCAAATGACTGGTTCTTTTTGCTGTCAGGAATTTTAAGTCTTGTTCGTTTCCTTATTCATTTACCGCATTGGCAGTCTGTCTTACATCCGGGACAGCCATAAGGATCGGATAAAGGACTGCTGAAATGATGAGTCCGCCGAGTCCCTGGATCAGGTTGGCAGGTACGCTTGCGAATGCACCTGAACCATACAGGAAAAAGTATTCGCAGAAGCAGTAGCCACCGGCTACGAGGATGATATCAGCTATACCGCCGAGAATGACAGCGGCATAACGTGACTTGGAAGTATGACCGATCTTCTGATATAAGAGTCCGGCACAGACAGCTACCAGTCCTTTGATCGCAAAAGTGATCGGAACATACACGAAATATCCGCCAAGGAGATCTGCCATTGCAGAACCAATTCCGCCTGCAAGAAGTCCCCACCATGGTCCGAGAACGACACCTGAGAGGATTACCATTGCATCACCCGGATGAATATATCCGCCGGTTCCCGGTGTAGGAAGCTTGATCGACATAGTTGCAACACAGGAAAGTGCTGCGAACAATGCGGTAAGAACGATCTTTTTCAGTTTTGAATTTGTTGTTGTATTCATAGTTAAACCTCTTTCCTTTCAAACTCTCTCTACTATACAACAAATGTGAACCGTTAAAAATGGTCAATTCTGAAAAAAGATATAAGGTCAGATAAAGCCGACGCAAATGCGTCGGCTTCACCTGTTTTAATGATTGAAGAAAAATGATTACTTTAAAATTGCATCTTTGATTTTCTGTGCATAATCTTTTTCCGTCTGATCTGCGTTCGTATTGGCAAGGATTCCTTCAACGATCATGCTGACGGATCTTGAATCTACAAATGTTCCCATCACACTGCGTTCTTTTCCATTTACTGTATATTTTACCAGGATTCTGGCATATACAGAGCGTTTATAAGCACCGGATGAAAGATTTGTGAATACGATATTGGATCTGTAGTATTCAGCTCCTTTTTTATCAGGATTCGTTATAAAGTTTGTTTTGTCTGGAGAGAAGGTATTCTTTAAGTCATCCTCAGCTACTCCATAATACCAGGTACAGCCTTTAAAGCTAATCTCATCTTTTTCGGATGAAGCTTCCGGTAACTTAAAGTCATATCCAAATCTCATGTTCGTAGATTTTTCAGGAGAAGACTGATCCATTCGTAATGAGCCTCCCTGGAACATATTGCTGAACTGGTAAGTAATTGTGACAGTTCCATCATCATTGAGAACACTGTCTGTGACCGGAATAGCTTCAACGGTTCTTTGATCGTTGAGTTTCAATGTCAATGTATCCGGTACACTGGTTTTGTCAAAGGAATATCCTGTGACAGGGGTGAGAGTAATCTTCGCCGTATAGTCATGAGTCGCATTCTTATCCTTTGATATAGCCGTTACTGTTGTTCCGGTTGCATCTTTCCAGACTGTAGAGACGGTGTATTTATCAGTCTCCTTTGCAGCCTGTGCAGATGACAGATCTGCTTCTTTAGAAGGAGTTGCGATATTTACTATAGTTTCCTCTGCCGGAACGATTGCAGTAGCTGGTCCCATGATACGAATCTCGGCTGCTGATGCAAAAATATTGCTGGTGTCTGATACAGATTCTACCGCATAGAGGCGTACATTGGTAGCCTGGATGGCATGGAACTCTGCCATCTTCCAACTGTCACTGCTGTTCCATGTACCCGTGGCAACTTCCTGATAAGTCTTGCCGTGATCATTACTGATCTCGATGCGGTAGGAAGTGATAGTTCCATTCCCACCACCGGATCTTGGAAGCATACGCAGTCCGGTTACCGTCTTACTCTCTCCAAGAGCGATATCGATCCAGAGATTTTCACGAGCATCACCGCTCCATTTGCTGTGCCAGATCGTACCTGTAGTCTGATCCAGTACAGCGGATGCCGGTCCTTCACTTCCGGTCGTTGCCTGTTCACTTCCTGCTGTAGCAGTCATGCCTTCAAGCGGAAGATCTCTGGAATCATCCTCGGCAGGATCTTTCGGCATATTGGTGAGTGAGTAGTTAGCAAGGACATCGGTTCCGAGTCCCTGAAGATCAAGACCATTCGGAGTACCGGAATATTTATTTGTACCTCTTGCCCATGCCCATTCCATCTCAAACCAGTCCTGAGCAGAGTAATTGGTATAAGATTCTCCGGCAAGTTCTTTTTTACGTTCAGTGATCCATTTCTCCCAACGCATTTTATAGTAATCGTTGGTCAGACCGGCCCACTGACGGTTGGAATAATCGATCAGTCCACCGCTGATTGCCTGGTCGTAACTTCCCCATGTGGTGATCAGACTGCGGGCATTCAGTTCGTAAAGTTCTTTTGTAAAATCATCGGAATTTTCTGCCAGTTTCTTTGCACCGTTGATCCATGTACCGACAAGAAATTCTTTCTGTGTTCCGGTTACTTTTTCTACCATATCAATAATAGAAAGGAATTTATCGGAAAGGGTACTAAATTCTTCCGCATCACCAGAGCGGAAAGCTGCCGCCATCTTTTTCTGATATTCCTGAGCCGTATTGGACAATACCTGTTCCAGTACATTGGCAAGGTCATATTGATAGCCGGCACTGTTCTTCAGCTTATCATAGTCTGCAAGGAGCAGCTCGGCTGCTTTTTCCAGTTTTTTCTTATCATAATCAACAACAGCATTTCCCCATGTAGAAGCTGCACCGATATCCAGTCCCGGTCTGGCATTTACAACAGACTCAGGAGCACCCTGTCCTTTCATATTGTATGCAGGATTGTATACGGTGTCGTGCAGTATTTCCATTGCCTGATAAGCGGAGTCACTGTCTGCACCGTAACGTCTTGTTACATAATTTTTAAACCATTCATCAAGATTGATCTTCTGTAAGTTATTTCCGTCATCAGCCCAGATCGTTTCAAAGAAAAGATCGTAGAGAACCGGATTGTTTACAGATGCCTCCGGTGTGATACCGATTCCTGCCATATGTTCAGCCTGCTTAGAGGCATTTACGATTCCTTCAACATAATTATCAATATGTCCATGGAGTCCGAGACGTCCACCGAAGTTGTTCAGCATACAGTAAACCCACGGAGTATTCAGAAATTCTCCGCCGCCTTCTGCACCACCGTAGTAACCAGGGTTGGTCTCATTCCAGTGAGGTGTCTTTTCCGCATAGAGATCCAGAACAAGAGCATGATTGCGGTTGTCACCTAATCCCTGAAGCAGAGCCGTTGTCGGATTTCCCTGCCAGGACTGGATCACCCAGGTTGCGTGAGGATCAGCAGTCATCATGCTTGCAAGGACTTTCTGCGAAATAACAGCGGAATCCATACCACCGGTATTTCCACCTTCATGGAACGGGTCTGTTGCATAATAATGAGCGGAATCTCCATAAACTTCTTTCTGTACTTTATAGAAGAGTGCTGCATATTTTGTGAAAGACTCACTGTCTGTCCTCAGCATACTTGGCCGCTGGAAAGAACACCAGGTTCCCTGCTTGATCACTTCTGCCGAAGGATCTTTGGAAGTAATATCTACCGGCACCATTCCGCTATATCCCTGAAGGACAGGCTGCATGCCGAGCTTTCTCATGATAAGCTGATTTTTTCTTGCGAGCTCCGTTCTCTCAGTGAACCAGGTATCATGAACCGGGCCGCCATAACCGGAAAGATTTGCCATATAGGCCCATGCATAGTAGGCAGGTCCGGCAATGAAATCTTTGGCTTCCTGATGAGTATAACCAAGTTCTGTAAGGAAACGTCTCCAGACTTCTTCCTGAGCTGTGGCATCAAGAACTACATTTACACCATTCAGTGCAAGCCAGTCTAACTCATTTCTCCATTCCTCTTCGCCCCAGAAAGCCATAGAGTAGGAGAGGGTACAGTAGTTATAAGAATAACGAACCGGGAATTTGGTTTCTTTATGTACCGTTCCTTCAACCGGAATAATGCTTTTCGGCATGGTGACCTGATCGCCGACCTGGGAAATATTGACGTTACAGTAATATTTCAGGTAATAATTCAGACCGGTTGCAAGAGATACACCGTTATTTCCCTTGATATGGATCTTTCCGTTGCTCTGGGAAAGGTCATAATAGTCATATCCATTTGCAGCAGCTGCAAGTTCAAATGTAAACCAGTCTTTATAAGCTGCACCGATTCTTCTTTCAATAATTCCCTTTACTTCATTGATCGTATCCTGATCGGTAACAGTTACGTTGTATGCAGAGTTTTTAAAATCTTCAACCTGTACTGCAGGAGTCTCCTGAACAGCTGTACCACTTGGAGTTCCAAGCACACGGATCTCGTTGATCAGTGCTTTGGAGGATTCAGACTGATATTCCACATAGACACGTACGATTCGTGCTTCTTTTTTATTTGCTTGATAAGATTCCCCCTTAGCAGGGCAGTTTTCTTTGTCAGACTTTTCGGCTAACTTCTCAAAATCCCGTCCATCCATACTAGTATAGACAGAATACTGGGAATAACCGGCAGAAGGAGTATAAACCTGAATCTCATCCAGCTTATAATTGGCCTCCAGATCAATATCTACATAAGCCGGATAACGTTCACCCGTCCATGTATTGATGGTAGAACCATCATTGATACGGGAGACAACTCCTCCGGCATTTGTATGAACCGGCTTTTTATAGGCGATACTTTCCGTATCCTCTGAACCGGAACCGCTTGTATCAGCGAAAATTTTAAATTCCGCAAGTGCCGGCCATGGATCACCTGCTGTATTGGTAATGCTGGTGATGACGATGCGGACCGATTTGAGATTTTTGATGGAATCCAGTGTCAGTGTCTGAAGATAGCCGTCATCCAGACGGGTTGCATTCACTCCGGCAAAGAGTGTCTGCCATTCCGTGTCAGTTGAACTCTTCCCATAGATATCGAAGGTAAACTGGAAATTGTTTTCGTCAGAAGACAGATGCTCAAAAGCAGCCTCCATGGATTTGACAGGATATTCCCGATCCAGTTCCATTTCGATCCATGCACCGTCTGGCAGAGTGGACATTCCACCACCATTAAATACATAGAGAGAACTATAGTCCTCATCTGTGAGGTTGCTTTTTGTGCCGTAATCTCCGCCAACCGAGGTGATCGTTGCAGCAGGGGCTACATTGGTAAGAGACTCCTCACCACTTTCATTTTCAGCCCAGATCTCCACCTCTGCAAGTGCCGGCCAGAATCCTCCGGCAGCATCATTGTTAGTCGGATTTGACAGTTCAATGAAGGTATGCGTAAAACTTAAGGCAGTATCATAAGTAAATTCATAACCGTCATCGAAAGATGTGACCGTGGCAGTATTATCTATAACCAGGTCACTGGTAACGTTGTTCAGTGCATGAGAAAGCGTTACGTCAACTCCCCACGCACTCTGACCGGATTCAAATTTTAATACGACTTTTTTGATCCGCTTTGTATTATCGGCGGGTAATTTTAAGGACACGGTACTCGGC
>ENA-OZDZ01000602-OZDZ01000602.1-human-gut-metagenome-genome-assembly--contig:-NODE-602-length-13809-cov-4.014105_pt1 | contig 13809 bp, 10 predicted proteins | sample MGYA00245059_ERZ653591 | MGnify/ENA primary metagenome ERZ653591 (study PRJEB26926, sample SAMN06164985) | human gut metagenome | biome: ENVO:00009003; feature: ENVO:2100002; material: ENVO:00002003... | reverse complement strand
CCGTCTCGTGGGCTCGGAGATGTGTATAAGAGACAGACACCGACAAGACCTACCTGCTGGTGGCCCACAACGGCATTGCCCGGGTGGTGCAGTCCTATTTTTACGATATGACCAACGAGGAGTACGCGGCGGCAGGCATCAAAAACTGCGAGTTCGTGGAGTTTACATTCTGAACAAAGAAAGGACCCGCCGAGGGTCCTTTCTTTGTTTGCGGTTATTCCGCCTTGCGGTAATGGAACTGCTGGTCTCTGGTGATGAACATGCCGATGCTGACCAGCAAAGCGGCCAGCTCGGCGGCTGTCACGGCCAGCCAGATGCCATCAATGCCCAGCAGGAACGGCAGCAGCAGAACCGCCGCCACCTGGAACAGCAGGGTGCGCAGGAACGAGATGAGTGCACTGGTCACACCGTCGCCCAGGGCCGTGAAGAAGGAGGACGCATAGACGTTGAACCCCATGATGAGGAAGCTCAGGCCATAGAGCCGGAAGGCCCGGGTGGTCAGAATGAGCAGGTTTTCATCATAGCCCACAAAGAAGCGGGCCACATGGGGGATGATGAACATGGAGCCGATGGTCATTACCACCGCAACCACACCGATGAGCTTCAGGCTCTTGCGGTAGAGGTTGTTGACCTCTTTGCGGTTATTGGCACCATAGTGGTAGCTGACGATGGGCGCGCTGCCCACGGCGTAGCCCACAAACACTGCCACGAACAGGAAGGATGCGTACATGATCACACCATAGGCGGCCACACCATCCTCGCCCGCAAAACGGAGCAGCTGATAGTTGTACAGGATGTTCACCAGCGACATGGAAAGGTTGGTCATCAGCTCGGAAGAGCCGTTGATGCAGGCGCTGCGGATGACGCCGCCGTTCCACTGGGCGCGGCCCAGATGGATAGAGCTGGTGGAGCGCTTATTAAGGAAGTAGAACACCGGCAGCACGCCGCCCACGGCCTGACTGATGAAGGTGGCGATGGCCGCGCCCTCCACGCCGCCGTGGAGCATACCCACCAGCACGACGTCCAATACCATGTTGGTAACGCCTGCCGCCACCGTGAAGGCGAAGCCCAGATGGGGCTTTTCGGCGGTGACGAAGAAGCTCTGGAACATATTCTGCAAAATGAAGAAGGGCAGGGACAGCATCAGGAGGCGGCCATAACGGACGGCATAATCCAGCATCTCGCCCTCTGCGCCCAGCAGCGCCGCCGCCGGGCGGACGATGAGAACGCCGACAGCGGAGAGAACGATGCCCAAAATCAGGCCCGTCCAGACGAAGAGGCTGAAATAGCGGTCGGCCTTTTCCCGGTCGCCCTCGCCCAGCGTGATGCCCACGATGGCGCTGCCGCCGGTGCCAAGCATGAAGCCCACCGAGCCGACCAGCATCGGCACAGGCATGATGAGGTTGACCGCTGCAAAAGCCGTTTTGCCCACAAAGTTGGAGACACACAGGCCGTCCACGATGCCGTAGATGGAGGTGAACAGCATGGTGCCGACGCAGGGCAGCACGAACCGCAAAAGGCGGCTGTAATCAAAGTGGTCGGATAACTGTATTTTCTGCTTTGACATGGGTACTCCTTGTTACATCCCGGGCCGCCAGCCGGTGCAGTAGCGGGCATAATCCCGGTCTGCCTGCTTGACGTAGAGCACCAGCTCCTCGCCGCCGTCCTTTTTGGTGCGTTGACGCACCTTGGTGGGCAGGTTCTGGCGGTGGAGCAGTTCGATCTCGTCGTTCAGCTCTTCTTCGGTGTCAAAGGTGTCCAGCTCGGTCCAGTGGGTGGCAAAGAGCCAGAATTTTACAAGATGTTCGTTCAAGATCCAATTTCCTCCGATGCATTCAGACGGTAAAAGGGCGCGATGGCGTTCACGTCGCCGTGGCGCACGATGGAATAGGTGATGTCACAGTAGGGCTGGATGGCGGTGCTCTTCTCGACGGTGGAGATGAGCAGGACCTGCAGCTGCATCCGGCGGAACAGCTCCATCATGGGGCGGATGCGGTCGCTGGTCATCTTGCTGAACGCTTCGTCCAGCAGCACCAGACGGATGCTGTTCTCACTCTTCTGGTAGATCTGGAGCAGCGACGCGCAGATAGCTACATAGAAGGGGGCCTGATTCTCGCCGCCGGAGGAATCGCGGCTGACGCGGGAAAGGGAAGCCTGCTGGCCGGAGACGGTGTTGGTCACTTTGATGTCGTAGTCGAGGTAGGTGCGGTAGTCTACATAATCCGAAAGGGTGACATTCTCGGGGCGGCGGCCCTCCTGCCGGGCGCGGGTGTTCTCGTCCACATCGGCCATGATCTTTTCCATCAGCTCGTCCACCTGACGCTCATAGACGGGGTCGGCGGTGGCGGCGAGGTTGTCCAGCGAGTCGCCGTCGGTCATCTGCTGGTTTCCCTTGTCCACGATGACCTGATAGAATGCGGCCAGCTGGGGGTCGCGGCTGGGACCAAGCTCGAAGCGGTAGACCTCTTCGCCGTAGGTCAGCTGTTCCATCACCTTGTTCAGCTCCCGGAACTGCCGCCGTGCGTTGAAGATGTCATCCTTCATCCGGAAGAGGATGTCCTTGCGGAAGCGGTCCTTGCAGTCGCGTTGTGCCTGCTCGAGGCGGGCGGCGTACCGCTCCAAATCAATGCGCACGAGGCTCTCGTGCTGGGCGCGGTACTGCTCGATGCCTGTAAGGCCCAGCGGATGATCGCAGACATAGCGGGTGTTGTACTCTTTCTGGGCAGGCTCGAGGGTGCCGGTGAGGTAGACGGCCAGTGCGTCGTCCAGCCGGGCCTGTGCCTTTTCGGCGGACTGGGCCGCATAGCGCGGGCCTTTGTCCTTGCTCAGGGCCGCGAAGCGCTCCCGTGCCAGCGGCTCCAAAAGCGGGTACTGGGCGAAGAACCGGTCGGCGGCGTCCTTTGCCTGCCTGGCGGTCTCTTCTGCCTTGGTCTGCTCAGCCTCGCAGGAGGCCAGCTGCTTTTCGCAGACACGGATGTCGCCGCCGGCTGTCTCCACAGCGGCGCGGGCGGCGTCCCACGCGGCCTCGCGGGCCTCGTCCTCTTTGTAAAGCTGCTGCAGCATCGGGTTCTCGCGGCACTCGGCCAGCTTCTGCTCCTGTGCGGTGCAGTCGGCGCGGGCCGCTTCCAGCGCGGCGCGGGCATCCCACAGCGCGGCCAGCTCATCCATGACGCTGCTGTGCAGCACATCCTGATAGCTGTCCCGTGCGGCTTTGAGGGCGGCGGCAGACTGCGCCGCTTCCTTGCTGCGGGCGGTCAGCTCATCCAGAGCTTTCGTCAGCGCTTCGGCCCGGGCGCGGCGGGCGTCAAGGCCGATATACCGCTGGGGTGTGCGGAGACGCTCGAGGCGGAAGGGGTGGTGGCGCAGCAGGTCGCGGGTAGCGCTGTCGGGATAGTTTTCCAGTGTGTCAGGGGTGTCACAGCAGACGATGCGCCGCAGGATGGTGTCGGCATACTGTGCGGCCAGCGGGTTCTCGCTTCGGACCTGCGCGGCGAGGCTGTCGGCAGGGGCGGCGTCGGCCTTGCGGTTGGCCGTGCGGATGCTGGGGGTGTCCAGCAGGCTGATGGGGCCGACCTTGTCCCGCAGGGCCACAAAGGCGCTCTTGGCGGCGGCGTAGTGGGCAGGCGGCACGAGGATGTCGAACCGGCGGTCGCCGAGGCAGGCTTCCACGCAGTCCTGCCAGCTCTCGTCCTCGACGCTCAGCAGTTCGCAGAAGATTTTGGCGTCCGGCGTCATGCCGCGGCTCTTGAGCTCAGCGTTCACGGCGTCCTGCACTCTGGTGGCGGCGTCGCCGTGGGGGTAGACCCACCGGCCTCCCGAGACGGAGGCCAGCTCCGCCTGCTTTTCCTGTACTTCGGCGGTGAGGGCGTCGGCGCTCTGCCGTGCGGCGAAATACTGCTCTTCCAGCGGCTTTTCCAGCCCGGCGAGGGCGCTTTGGAGCTGGGGCAGAGTCTCCGCCGTCAGTGAGGCAGGCCAGAGCGATTTTTCGACGGCAAAGCCGCTGCGCTGCAAGCTCTGCAAGAGGCTCTGTACTTTGCCTGCGGCGGTTTCGCTTCTGGAAGCGTCCCGGCCGGCCTTGTCCAGTGCGGTCTTTTTGCGGGCCAGCTCTTCGCTCAGGGCGTCCAGCGCCCGGCCCTCGCCGCTGGCGGCGGCACTGTGGGCCGAAAGATAAGCCCGGCGGGCCTCGGCCTCGGCGTCTTTTGCGGCGGCGTAGCGGGCTGTCAGCTCTTCGTGCTGGCGCTTTCCGGCGGCAAGATGCTCCTGCCAGGTGTTCGTCCCGGCGGCGGCTTCCTCAGCACGGGCCAGAAGGGCAGTGCCTCGGTTGACGAGGGCTTCCGTTTCCTTCTGGGCAGCTTCGCGGCCATAGTCCACGATTTGTTCCAGCGCGGCGGCGCGGGTCTGGGCTTCGGCCAGCACGGCGTGGAGGTTTTCCAGCTCCACCCGGTCGCCCTGCAAAGCTTCCAAATCAAGCTCAGGCTGAGGCAGGATGTACTGATATAAAAACTCCCGGAAGTTGGGGATCTCGTCCATACTGGTACCCATCTGGAAGACTTCGTTGAACTTCTTGCCCAGCGGGCTTGCGGCGCGGCCGATGCCCAGCGCCCGGCAGATGCGGTCGCGGGCTTCGCCGGGGCTGCGAGTGTAGGAGAGACGGCCCACAGCGGGCTTGAAGTTCTCTTTCGAGCTGGGCGCGCCGGTGCGGGGGTCGATGAAGGGCAGCTGCTCGAGGGTGCAGCCGTCCTCGGAGATATACCAGGTCTGGTCGCCGGGATGAAGCTCCTGCATGGGGCCTTCCGACTCGACCCGGACGGCGATGACGAAGTGGGTGCGCTTGACGCTGTCCCAGAACTCCGCGCCGATGTAGGCCACGGTGCGGCCCGGGCGGCGGTAGGCGTTCTCGCCGCGCTGCTTGGCGTGGACAGAGCCCTGCAGGGTGCGTCCGCTCTTTTTGTTGCCCAGCGCATTGAAATTGCGGTTGGTGGTCAGGCAGTAGCGGATGGCGTCCAGAATGGTGGTCTTGCCCACGGCGTTCACGCCGATCATATAGGTCAGGCGGGCGCAGTCGAAGGTGGTATTTTCAAAGTTGTGCCAGTTGATAAGTTTCAGGCGCTTGAGTTCGATCATGCTTCACCCTCCCCTGCTTCCATGTCTGCCCCCTCCGGGCGCTCGTACAGGCCAAGCTCGGTGCGGGTGCGGGCGCTCTCGGCGGCGGCATCCGCAAGGTCGGCATCCGGCAGCGCCAGCAGCACCGTGGGGAACACTTCAATGCGGCTGTCCAGCCCGGAGAGCCGCCCCACGGGCCGCGCCAGATTGTACCGGCGCAGGGTGCGCATGAGCTTTTCCAGCGTTTGCTGATCCAGCTTGCGGGGCAGGTTCATCTTTTGCAGCTCTGCCTGCACCTCTTCCACCGTAACCAGCACCTCGTCCGCGCTGGCGGCAAGGCTTTCCCGCTTTTGCAGGTACAAAAGCCGCAGCACCAGCAGCAAAATGCTTTCGTACTTGAGCAGCCGTGCCTGACTGCCCTCGTGCTCGTTGACCAGCGCCGCCGCCTGCAGCGGAGCCGGGTAAAGCGTTACCGCATAGCCCAGCGGCGCGAACACGGCCCGCACCTCGGGCAGATGATCCTGCACATAGAGATATTTTGCCCGCTGATCCTCCACGCCGCCCAGCACAAAGCAGTGGTTGAGCAGATAATTTGCGCACTCTTCCAGCATTTTATTCGTTTCGGTCATCTTCGGCGTCCTCCTTGCGGGGTGTCAGAGTAAATTCTTCAAACCGGAAGCCGCCCCGCGTGGCCCACTTGCCGGTGAGCTGGATGTCATAACAGCGGCGCGGCGACTGGGAGTAGGTGTGCAGTCCGATGATGCGTGCGAAGTCGTTCGGGTATTCGTCGGCGAGGGTGGACGCCGTGACAGAAGGCCGTGCGGCCAGCGCCTGCCGGGCGAGGATGTCCACGTTCTCCTCGGTGACGGCCATCCGGGCGTAGTCCAGCAGGAGCTTCTGCTCCCGGCGGAGCTGCTCTTCGTCCAGCTGTCCGGCCTGCACCGGGGCCAGCGGCGCGTCGGTGCGGGGTGCGGCCGGAGGATAGAGCGGCTTTTCGCCGAAGACCTGCACCGGCCAGAGCTTGAGCCGCGCGGCCAGCGGGCCGTCGTCCGGCTCAAAGAGCTGGTCGGGCGTTTTGATGTTCTCGGCGTACCGCCGCAGCAGGGCGGTGACGCTGCCCTGGGCCGAGCGGTCGCTCAGCAGCAGGAACTGCGCCCGCTGAACGGCCCGCTTGCGGTAGCGGACGTGGCTGGCGTCGATCTCCCGGATGAGGGTGCTCATCTCTTCGAGGGCGTCCCGCTGTTTCTGGATGAGGGCGCGGACGGCGGGAGCGGCCTCGCTTGGGGCGCAGCGCTCCACCCGGGCGTAATCCAGCGCCAGCTGGGGCAGGTAGTTCGTCTCGCAGTCGTCCAGTCCCTCTTCGAGGAAGGCGCGGTAGTTGAACAGGTTGTCGCTGGTTTTGAAGCGGTGGTAGGCGGCCGCCACCACCTTTTCTTCGTACTGGTCGAAAAGCTCCAAGACTTCCTGCGGGGTGCGGTTGCGGGTGAGGCGGTCGATGTAGTGGCCGATGGAGGCGTTGAGGGCGCGGAGGGACTTGTTCAGCGCCTCAAGGTCGCCGGCTACCTCCCGCAGGACGTTCTCGTAGGGGCTCTTCTCTTCGCCCACGTTCTGCAAAAGCTGCCACGCCTTGTAGAGCTTGCCAGTGTAGGTGACGACCCGGGGGTTCAGGATCTCTTCCAGCGCCTCGAGAAGCGGCGTCACCTCCGGCACAAAGGCCAGCGCAGGCTCTTCTTCGTAGCTGCCGGGCTGTTCGGCCAGCCAGCCGGTGCGCCGCAGCCGCAGCAGAAAGCCCAGCGCCAGCGTGTGGGGGTCGCGGGTGGGCTGCTCGGCCTCATCGCCCGCGTCGTCGGCGTCCAGTGCCAGAGGCTTTGCCAGCGCGGCGAAGTAATCCTCGGCCCGGGATACGGCCTCGGCCCGCAGGATGCTGTAATCTGCCGTGTGGCGGCACTCCTCCCACAGCAAGAGCAGCAGCTCTGCATAAAATGCCCGGTTCGGCCCCGCCAGCGGCCGGAACAGCCGCGGGCTGACCAGTTCAAACAACTGCATCCGTATGCCCCTTTCGTTTGATAAAGTTCGATTTCTATTGTACCACAGTTGACAGGGATTTGCACCCCGCCGGGAAATAAAAACACGGGCCGGCAAAGCGGTATAAAACCCCTTTGCCGGCCCGTGCGGCGCTCCCTTATTCCCAAGCCGAGCGGCAGAGCCGCGGAAAGGCTTGACAATGATTGACTCGATGATAGCACAACCTTGGTGCTCTGTCAACCGGAACGTGAAAAAAAGTAAGATGTGCGGAAGGATTTCTCCAATCTTTTCCTGAAATTACACACATTTTCCACGAATTTGTGATAGCCTTATTTTTAGAAGAACTCCCCGACAATGTACTCGTTCGTAATACAAGGCGGAACTACTCCTGATAGATGCACAACAGCCCCCCGGAATGCAGGACTCCGGGGGGCTTCGTGTTTATAAGAGGCGTTTACCAGCAGCCGCGCACCCGGAAATCCCGCTCCCATGGGTCGGGGGCGAGGTCGCGCTGGCGGAGCGAGGTGATCTGGATATAGTCGCTGCGCTGGATGAGGGCGAACAGCTTGAGGAAGAGGGCCGGGTCGCCCTGCACCTCCAGCGTGACCGAGCCGTCGTCCTCGTTCTCCACCCAGCCGGTGAGGCCAAGGCTCTGGGCGGCGTACCGGGCGCGGTAGCGGAAGCCCACGCCCTGCACCTGCCCTTCGATGGAGTACCGCCGCCGGACGGTGCCCTCGGGCAGGGCGGGGGGCTGGCGGTCCTTTTCATTCAGAAAATCAAACATAAGCGGCTTACAGCTCCTGATAGGCGCTCATCAGGGCGGGGATGAACTGCTTTTTGCGGCTGACGACGCCGGGCAGCGTCCAGCTGCCGTCCTCTTCCGGCCCCTTCTCGAAGCCGCTGCGCAGCATCTCGTCGGCATGACGGCCGGTGCAGATGACGACGCTCTCTTCCTTCGGCACATCGGTCAGCAGCATATAGAGGTCCTCCACGTTCTGCTTGCCGCAGGCTTCGGGCAGATAGGGGGTGAGCAGCTTCTGGGCCGCTTTCAGGTTCTTGCGGGTCATGTAGCTGCCCTGCGCCACGCCGAAGCGGACGTCGCCGCACATGAACACCTTGAAATCCTGCAGGAAGACTTCCTCCGGGGTCTTGCCGTCCAGCTTCTCGCCGGCCTCGAACATCTCGGAGGCAAAGGCGTCGATCTCGACGCCCGCGATTTTGGCGAGGCGATGGGCGGTGGAGACATCGACGGGAGTGCAGGTGGGGCTGCGAAAGACCAGCGTATCCGAGAGGATGGCCGCCAGCAGCAGACCGGCGATCTGAGGCCGTATCTCGACGCCGTTCTCATCGTACATCTGGGTGATGATGGTGGCGGTGCAGCCTACGGGCTGGTTGCGGAAATAGACCGGGCCGCTGGTCTCGAGGCTGCCGATGCGGTGGTGGTCGATGATCTCCAGAATCTCAGCCTGGTCGAAACCCTCCACGGCCTGGGTGGCCTCGTTGTGGTCCACCAGGATGATGCGGCGCTTGCGCAGGGCAATGATGTTGCGGCGGCTGACCATGCCGCAGTACTTGCCGTCCTCGTCGAGGATGGGGAAGTAGCGGTGGCGCACCTTGGCCATCACGCGGGTGACGTCGGCCACCGGGGTGACGAGGGTGAATTTCATGATGTCGTCGCGGGTCATATAGTAGGAGATGGGGGCGCACTGGCTCATGAGCTTGCCGGCGGCGTAGGTGTCGCAGGGGGCGGTCATGATGGCAACGCCGGTCTCCTCGGCGATGCGCTGGATGGTGCGGCCCACCTTGGCGCCGTTGCAGATGATGAGGAGGGATGCTTCCTTCTCGATGGCGCACAGCTGGCTCTCATAGCGGTTGGTCAGGATGACGATGTCGCCCTTTTCGACGTTGTTTTCCAGCATCTCAGGGGTGGCAGTGCCGATTTTGATATGACCGGTGGTGCAGACGGCGTTCTCGTTGCCGACGACCATGGTGCCGCCGAGGGTCTCGAGGATATTTTTATAGGTGGTGCGGCTGGTGGCAAGCACACCGGTGTCGAACACGTCCATGTTGGCCGTGGCGATGTCCTTCACGGTGATGATGCCTTCCAGCTCGTTGTCGGCGCTCGTGATGGGCAGGGTGTCGATCTGCTGGTCGCGCATGATCTCCCATGCCTTGCGCAGACTGGTGGAGCCGGGGATGCCGGGCATCTCGCGGTAGTCCACATCACGGATCTTCGGGTTGACGTCGGTACACATCCGGGGCGGCGCGACGCCGAACCGCTTGAGCACGAATTCCGTCTCCTGGTTCATCCGTCCGGCCCGGCGGGCCTCGCAGACGAGGGAGCTTGTCTTATTTTTTAGCTCTGCGTACGCAATGGCAGAGCAGATAGAGTCGGTGTCCGGGTTGCGATGTCCGATGACCACGACTTTATGAGCTGTCTTTGGCATAGATTCCTTCCCCCTTGTGGGTCTTGGGTTGTCCTTCTTATCATGATACCGGAGCGCCATTTTATCCGCGTCCCTGCACGGCGCAGAAAAGGGAAGCCCTCTGGTAACTTTCATTGTAACACAAGATGGAATGGGGGTAAAGTGGCGCAGAGGAGCAGGATTCTTAAAATTTTGAGAGATTCTTGTATACATCTTCTTGCCTTTTGGGGAAAGGCGCTGTATCATAGGGATAAGTCTGTATACTTTAAGAAAGCCCCTTCGGGGGCGGCGCGGAGGAGCGAATGACGAGCACAAAATTTGAAACGAAGCCTTTGTTTACCCGCCAGCAGCTGACGGCCCTGCTGCTGCCGCTCATTGCGGAGCAGGCCCTGAGCGTGACCATCGGCCTGGCCGATACCCTCATGGTGTCGTCGGTGGGCGAGGCGGCGGTGTCGGGCGTGAGCCTTGTGGACACCTTCAACACCCTGATGATACAGATCATGACGGCGCTGGCCACCGGCGGCGCGGTGGTCGCCAGCCAGTACATCGGCCATCGGGAGGAGAAGAGCGCTCGGGCTGCTGCCGCACAGATCATGTTCATCATGTCCAGCTTCAGCATTCTTGTGGCAGCGGTGGTCGTGGTGGGACGCCACGCCATCCTGCGGGGCATCTTCGGCTCCATCGACGCCGACGTGATGAAGTACGCCGAGACATATTTCCTGCTGTCGGCCCTGAGCTACCCTTTCATCGGCCTGTATAACGCAGGCGCGGCCCTCTTCCGGGCGCAGGGCAACAGTAAGATCAGCATGATGTCCAGCCTTGTGATGAATGTCGTCAACATCGGCGGCAATGCCATCCTCATCTTTGGCTTCAAGATGGGCGTCATGGGCGCGGCGCTGGCCAGCCTCGTCTCCCGCGCGGTGGCCTGCTGTGCCGTCCTCTTCCTGCTCCAGAAGCCGGATTGTATGCTCCGCGTCACCGGCCTGTCGGCCCTGAAGCCGGACGGAAAGCTCATCCGGCGCATCCTGCGGGTGGGCATCCCGGCGGGCATCGAGAACGGGATGTTCCAAATCGGCAAACTGTCGGTGGCCAGCCTCACCAGCACCCTCGGCACCGCCGCCATCGCGGCCAATGCCGTGGCCAACACCACCAGCACCTTCCTGAACATCCCGGCCAGCGCCGTCGGCATGGCGGTGCTCACGGTGGTGGGCCAGTGCCTCGGTGCAGGCGAGAAAGAGCAGGCTGTCTGGTATGCCCGCCGTCTGCTGCTGGTGGCCTACTGCGGTGCCTGGGTCATGAACCTGTCGGCCTTCTTCTTCGCCGACCGCTGGGCGCTGTCCTGGTTCAGCCTCTCGCCGGAGGCTTCGGCCATGGCGCTGGAAGTCATGATGTGGTTCAACATCGTCTCCCTCTTCTTCTGGCCCTCCAGCTTCACCCTGCCCAACATCCTCCGCGCCGCCGGCGACGCCAGCTTCACCATGACCGTCAGCATCGTGTCCATGTGGGTGTTCCGCGTGGGTTTCTGCTACCTGTGGGTCCTGAAGATGGGCGGCGGACTGCTCAGCATCTGGATGGGGATGTATCTCGACTGGGCGTTCCGCTCCATCTGCTTTACGGTGCGTTTTGTCCGGGGAAAATGGCTCGAGCAGAAGGTCATCTGAAACTTCCTCTTGCTTTTTTCGGCTCAGAGTGGCAGAATGAGAAAAAGAAATGGAAGAAGGGGATTCTCTATGCTGTTTCATCCTGCACAACTGGGCCTCGCCCATCTGGACAAAGCAACGCTGGAAGCCGATAAGAAAGCCTGCAAAAAGATCGGCCCCTGCGGCGTGGGCAAAAAGGCCCTCTACCTCAACAGCTTTTACATCGACCGCCGGTATTATCTGCCCTATGGCAGCATCAGCCGTGTGTTTAAGCGGGTGGCTATGAGCCAGGGAGGCTTCTCCGGCAAGGGGATGTTTGCCTCGATGGCTTACCTCGTGGTGGAGTACGACGGCGGCAAGCAGAAGCAGTGCAACTTCAAGGACGAGCGGGATGTGGATGCCCTGCTGGAAGTTCTGGCGAAAGAACAGCCCAACATCCCGCGTCTGAGCGCCGCAGGCGAGGCGGAAATTGCCCGCCAGAAGGCCGAGAAAGCCGCCCGGAGGCTGCCCCAGCTCTCGAAAGAGGCAGAGCAGAGCGTGGGCCAGCTCAAGCGCGCATCGGACTACCTCGCCAAGAAACCGGAGCTTGCCAAAGAGCTCAGCGCTGCCGAGCGCCGCAAGCGCGCCCAGCTGCAGAGCAAGCCGGTGTATAAATATGTGGCCCTCACCATCAGTCTGTTCGGCGTGGTGTCTGCGGCCTATGGCATCCAGAGCATCATCAACCACACCGGAAACTACGGTATCTACTTTGCGCTGTTCGGCTTTGCGGCCATCTTCCTTTTCTCCAGCTACAACATGATGCCTACGGCCCACAACAACCGTAATGCTATCATGAAGCGTGCCGACAGGGCCGAAGCGGCCATGGCCGAGTACATCAAAGCCTATCCCGGCGGGAACTTCCCGGTGCCGGACATTTACGCTCACCCTGTGGTGCTCAAGCAGATGACCGATGCTCTTCAGGAGGGCCGGGCCGTCACCCTGCCCGAAGCTCTCGAGGCTGTGAAGAACCGCCTCAAAGAGGTCAACGCCGACGTTCAGGTGGAGCAGGAAGAATACGACGAGATCGTCCAGATCAAGGCCATGTTCCTCAACCACGATTATCAGTGACGAAAGAAAGAAATGCCATCGCCGCGAGGCGATGGCATTTTTGTGTCTTATCAGACTTCTGCGGGCTGGGGCTGAGTGAATATCTTCATGCTGTCCTTGTAGGCGTGGATGAAGTAGACGATCTCTGCGATGGCGGTCAGCGTCCAGGAGCAGGGGTAGAGCAGGTAGAGCGAGGGGATGGTATGGAAGTGGGCGAAGATGGTGTAGACCCAGATGACCCGGAACACGCAGGAGCCGAGGACGACGATGACAGTCGGCACTATTGTCTTGCCCAGGCCGCGGGAGGCCGCGATGGTGCAGTCCATGAAGGCCGAGATGCAGTAGGCAAAGCCCATGACGCCCACACGCTTCATGCCGGCGTCGATGACGGCGCCCTCGGTGGTGAAGAGGGCGAGGAACTGCCGCCCGAAGATGAACAGCGAACCGCCCAGCACGAGGCCGACGCCGAAGGAGTAGGCGAGGGCGATGAAGTAGCTCTTCTTCACGCGGTCAGGCTTGCCCGCGCCGTAGTTCTGACTCATGAAGCTGGCGCAGGCCATATAGAACGCGGCCATTGCGTCGTATATCATATTGTCGGCGTTGGCGGCGGCGGAGTTGCCCTTGACCATGAGGGAGTCAAAGGAGTTGACACCGGCCTGAATGAAGAGGTTTGCAATGGCGAAGACGGCGTTCTGGAATCCAGCGGGCAGGCCCAGCGCGAGGATGCGCTTGGTGGTGGCAGGGTCGAGGGCGACCTTGTGGAAGTCCAGGGCGTAGCAGTCCTGCACGCGGGTCAGCGCCCGCAGAACGAGGAAGGCCGAGACGCACTGGGAAATGGCACTTGCCAGCGCGACGCCCACCACGTCCAGATGGCAGACGATGACGAAGAAGAGGTTGAGCAGGATGTTCAGCACGCCTGCGATGCACAGGTAGTACAGCGGCTTTTTCGTCTCGCCAATGGCGCTGAAGATGGCGTTGCCGTAGTTATAAAGAGCCAGCGCCGGCATACCGAGGAAGTACACCCGCAGGTAGAGCACGGCGCCGGGGTAGAGGTCTTCTTTGGTGTTGAGCAGATGGAGCAGGGCCGGAGAACCCAGCAGGCCGATGAGCAGGAGCAGTACGCCGGCGGCGATGCTGACCAGCAGAGCCGAGTGGACGGTCTTCTCCACATCGTCGGCATGGCGCGCACCGTAGAACCGGGCCACCAGCACGTTGATACCGTTGCTCAGACCGATGAGAAAACCGGTGAACAGGGTGACGAAGATGCTGGTGGAGCCTACCGAGCCGAGGGCCGTGGAGCCTGCGAACCGGCCCACCACAGCCACGTCCGACATATTAAAGAGCACCTGCAGCAGATTGGACAGGACCAGCGGCAGGCTGACCAGGAGGATCTGTTTGGCCAGAGGCCCTTCGGTCAGAGACTTTGCGGATGAACTCATAGTTTCTTTTTTCCTTTTCTTATCCCAAAACAGTACCCGCGCACACCGGGGCACAAGCTCTATTATAACTGTCTCTTATACACATCTCCG
>ENA-OZDZ01000600-OZDZ01000600.1-human-gut-metagenome-genome-assembly--contig:-NODE-600-length-13832-cov-5.314582_pt1 | contig 13832 bp, 8 predicted proteins | sample MGYA00245059_ERZ653591 | MGnify/ENA primary metagenome ERZ653591 (study PRJEB26926, sample SAMN06164985) | human gut metagenome | biome: ENVO:00009003; feature: ENVO:2100002; material: ENVO:00002003... | reverse complement strand
CAGCGTCAGATGTGTATAAGAGACAGCGCCAAGGCCCTGGATATGATCGGAATGCTCATGTGTCACGAGAATGCCGTCCAGCTCCTTCGCGCTGCGGTCGAGAACAGCCAGTCCCGCCTCCACGCGCTTTCCGCTGATGCCCGCATCGATCAGAAGGCTTGTGGTCTCGCTTCCCGCGAAAATGCAGTTTCCGCTCGAACCACTTGCAATACTACAAAGTTTCATATTTTTTCATCCTATGGTCTAACTGTTTTTTTGTTTCCTCAAAATCGCCGCTGTTGTCGATTTCAAAATCGCAGTGGCTGCTGAATTCATCCTCGGAAAGCTGATTTGCCATGATTTCGCGAACTTTCTTCTCGGAATAGCCGCGTCCTTCGATCAATCGCTCCTTCCGGACTTCTTCATCCGCATAAATATACCACAGTTCATCACAAATTTCATCATATTTTTCTTCGATTAAGAGTGCGGCCTCCACAAAGACGTATTCCGTCCCTGCTTTTTCCGCGGCTGCAATGGCTTTTTTGATATACCGTTTTACCGCCGGATGAACGATCGCATTCAGGGCTTTTAACTTTTCTTCGTCCTGAAAAACGATCTCAGCAATCCGTTTCCGGTCAAGTTCGCCGGTCTCTGTGGTGATCTGTCTGCCGAACAGCTTCACAATCTCTCCATAGCATTCGCCGCCCGGCAGCATCACAAGGTAACCTGCCTCGTCCGCCTGGATCACCGTTGCATCATAATTCTGTCCAAGGTACGTGAGCACTTCGCTTTTTCCGGCGCCCACGCCGCCTGTAATTCCAAAAACTTTCATTCTTTTGTATCCTTTCGCTCCTGGTATGAGTGCGCTATTTTGCCTCGTACCAGTTGTTTCCTGTGTGCATATCGATCTCGAGTTTGACAGCCAGATGTGCTGCCCCGGTCATCTCCTCTTCCAGGATCTGTTCTGCCTTTTCGAGCTCGTCTTCCGGCACTTCCAGCAGCAGCTCATCGTGTACCTGAAGAAGAAGTCTGGTCTTTAACTGCTCCTCTTTCAGCCGTTTCGCCACGCGGATCATCGCTATTTTAATAATATCCGCCGCCGTTCCCTGGATCGGCGCATTCATCGCAACGCGCTCGCCGAATGACCGCTGCATAAAGTTGCTCGATTTCAGCTCCGGCATCGGCCGTCTGCGTCCGAACATCGTCACGGAATAGCCTTTCTCTTTGGCATCCTCTACGCAGCGGTTCAAAAACTCATGGATACCCGGATACGTCTCGAAATACTGCTGGATATAGGCCTCTGCCTCTTTCCGGCTGATGCCGAGATCCTGGCCCAGACCGAACGAACTGATGCCGTATACGATACCGAAGTTGACCGCCTTCGCATTTCTTCTCTGCAGCGGTGTTACCTCTTCAAGCGGCACATGGAACACTTTCGATGCCGTCATGCGGTGGATATCCTCCGCCTCGCGGTACGCCTCGATCAGGTTTTCATCGCCCGACATATGGGCCAGCACGCGGAGCTCAATCTGGGAATAGTCGGCATCCAGAAAGACACAGCCAGGCTTTGGCACGAAGGCTTTCCGGATCAGACGGCCAAGCTCCATCCGCACCGGAATGTTCTGCAGATTCGGATCGGTACTGCTGATGCGGCCGGTCGCGGTAATGGTCTGGTTAAATGTCGAATGGATTCTTCCATCTTTCCCGATCACGGCCTGCAGACCGTCGGCGTACGTCGATTTCAGTTTGGCAAGCTGGCGGTACTCCAGAATATCGGCAACGAGTTTGTGATCCGGTGCGAGCTTTTCGAGCACATCGGCGGCGGTGGAATAACCCGTCTTGGTCTTTTTGCCGCCCGGAAGCTGCAGCTTTTCAAACAGAATCACGCCGAGCTGCTTCGGGGAATTGATGTTGAACTCCTCGCCGGCCTCCTCGTAGATCTGTGCCTCCAGCTCTCCGATCCGCTCCGCCAGCTCAGCTCCGTAAACGGAAAGTGCTTCTTTTTCTGCGGCGATTCCATCCGCTTCCATCTGACGGAGCGTAAACACCAGCGGAATCTCCACATTCCGGTACAGATCCCACATGCCCTGCTCCTTCAGCAGCTTTTCCATGTTTTCCTGTGCGGCAAATACAGCATACGCCTGATGACCTGCATACGACTCCTGCTGTTCCGGCGTCATCTTTCCTGCGGCCGGAATCTTGCTTCCGCCGAAGATCTCTTCCACTGCCGGCACATAGCGGTGTACGTACTCTTTTACGATATCATCGTACGAATACTGTGATTTCAATGGATTTAATAAATACGCGGCAATTCCGGCATCAAACAGATGGGCTTCATCGGCGTCCGGCATATCCTTCAGAAATTCTTTTCCGTCCATGACGCAGAAAACCGGAATCTGCTTCTGCAGCTCAGTCAATTTTTCTTTTAAATAATCTCCGGTCAGGAAACCTTCTGCTGGGAAGTAAACAACATCCGGCTCTCCGCTTCCATACGCAACTGCCATACCGACAAGTGAACGGCTCCGATCTGCCATCGATCCGTCCTTCGGGGTTTCTTCTGTCAGAAGAGCGGCTCCTGCCTTCTCCTCCTTCGCGATGGTTTCAAAGAGTTCTTCCGCCTCGGAAAAATCCGTTACGGTGCGTAGAAAGACGGCATCCTCTGGTTCTGCATTCGTCTCCTCGAAGCGGCCCAGCAGGTTCTTAAACTCCAGACGTTTGAACATCTCATACGCTTTTGGTGTATAAAAATTCGAGAGTGCCGCTTTTTCACGGTCGAGCTCCACCGGCGCATCGGTATCAATCGTTGCAAGTTTTTTGCTTAATTCCGCCAGATCATAATGATCACGCATCGCTTCTTTTGCCTTGTTCGGTTTGATCTCCTCGAAATGTGCATGCGCATTTTCCAGTGTCTCGTACTGCAGCAGGATTTTCGTCGCGGTTTTCTCGCCGACACCCGGCAGACCCGGGATATTGTCTGCGGTATCGCCCATCAGCGCTTTCAGATCGATGATCTGTTTCGGGAGAAGACTGTATTTTTCCAGCACCTCTGCCGTGTGGTAATTTTCAATCGTCGTCACACGCTTTACGGTCTTTGGAATCCGGATCAGAATGTGGTCCGTTGCAAGCTGCAGCAGGTCGCGGTCTCCGGATACGATCGTAACTTCCATCCCTTCCGCCTCGCATTTGCGGCCGAGCGTTCCTAAGATATCATCCGCCTCATAGCCCTCTTTTGTGACAATCTCAATGTCCATTGCTGCGAGCACTTCCTGGATCACCGGGACCTGTTCGCGCAATTCCTGCGGCATCGGCTTTCTCGTTCCCTTGTACTGGTCATACATTTTGTGGCGGAATGTCGGTGCATGGAGGTCAAACGCCACGGCAAGATACTGCGGCTGCTCCTCATCGAGAATTTTAAACAGAATATTCAGGAATCCATATACGGCGTTCGTGTGCAGTCCTTCTGCATTGGACAGATCCGGTACGCCGTAAAAAGCCCGGTTCAGAATACTGTGTCCGTCCAGTAATACGATTTTATCACTCATAATAATCCTTTCAGCCAGGGTAATTCTATCACTTCAAAATAGTGCAGAGCCAGGAGCACCAGAAACAGAACGAGAATCAGCATCAGCACCCGGAAAAACGTATCTTTGTACCGGCGGTGTCTCGCTTCTTCCTCTTTTTTCTCCAGATCGCGTTCCAGAAGTCCTGTCAGATTGTAGGAATCGGGCGCGTCATCCTCGAAATATGCCATCGCACGGTTCACAATAAAATATGTCTCCAGTTCCTCGTGGCATGTATGGCATTTCCGGATATGGGAAATAAACGGTTCCATCTCTTTCTCCGGCATATTTCCCTGCACGTATGGCTGTATTAATTTTTCTGCTTCTTTACAGTCCATAAAATCCTGCTCTCCTTTTGTATCCGGCCAGTGTTTTCCTCTGGTCGTTTTTTCTGCTATCTACCATCATACACTATTTTCTCATAATTTAAAAGAGACAACCCGCCGAAAATGGGTTGTCTCTTGTTCTCTTATAAGATAACTGTTTTCTAGTGGATTTCCATTATGCACGGACAATGTTCGGGGTCTCTTTTCCTGCCTCGAAATCCAGTGCATTCTGCAGTGTGGTCTCTGCAATCGCACGCAGTGCTTCCTCGGTGAAGAATCCCTGATGTGAAGTGATCATAACGTTCGGGAAGGACAGGAGACGTGCTGTGGTGGAGTGCTCCAGAATCTCATCGGAACGGTCCTCGAATACGTTCGGGGTTTCCTCCTCGTATACGTCAAGGCCGACGCCGAAGAATTTTCTTGCACGGATTCCCTCGATCAGGTCGTCTGTCTTTACCAGACCTCCGCGGGACGTATTGACCAGGATCACGCCGTCTTTCATCTTTTTGATGCTCTCGCGGTTGATCATGTGGTATGTGCTGTCCATCAGCGGGCAGTGCAGGGAGATCAGATCACTCTGTGCCAGCAGTTCATCAAGAGTTACGTACGTAACAAAATCTTTTAAGGATTCATTCTGGTATACATCGTAAGCAATGACTTTCATGCCGAAACCGCGGCAGATTCTTGCCATAGCCGCACCGATTTTTCCGGTTCCGACGATCCCGGCGGTCTTCTGATAGAAGTTAAATCCCATCAGTCCGCCCAGGCTGAAGTCGTTTTCTCTTACTTTCGTATATGCTTTGTGCATGTGGCGGTTGACCGTCATGGCCAGTGTCATCGCATGCTCAGCTACAGCCTCCGGGGAGTAACCCGGTACACGGCGTACATCAATTCCGTATTTTGCAGCTGTCTTTAAATCTACGTTGTTGAAGCCTGCGCAGCGCATCAGGATCAGCTTGACGCCTGCCTCATGCAGTGCTTCTACGGTTTTTGTTCCGACATCGGAGTTTACGAAGGCGCACACGGCATCGTAGCCCTTTGCCAGGGAAGCGGTTCTTGCAGCAAGGCCGGTTTTTAAATATTCCACTTCAATTTCTGGAAACTGCTCTTTGGTTCGGTCGAAAGATTCTCTGTCGTAGTTCTGGGTATCGTAAAATAAAATTTTCATAATGTTTTTCCTCCTCGCTTTGCGGTCATCTTATTGTTCCCGCTTACAGTCATTACTATACTTCATTGTTAAAACTTTGTCAATGTATTATTTGTTAAAATTTTATCAATTAGTAAATTTATTTTCAACATCTTTCACAACAGTACAAATTTACTGGATCACCTCGTCCAGGAACCGGGACGGCTCGACTTTCTTTTCAAACCGTTCCTCCACGTAACAGAGCGTCAGCTCTTTCCGGGCGCGCGTCATTCCGACGTAGAACATCCGCCGCTCCTCCTCGATCGCCTCCGCAAGGACTGCTTTCTGATACGGCATTACACCCTCGTTGACGTCAAGAAGATAGACCTTGTCGTACTCGAGTCCCTTGACGCTGTGCAGGGTGGAAACCATAACTCCTTCCGCACTCTCTGCGCGCTGCTTCTGTTTTTCCTTCATCTTCTGCTGGTATTCCTCAATATGTGCAAACCAGCCCTCGATGCTTTTCTGGGTCTTTGCCGCCTCCTGCAGCTCGTCCAAAACGGAAATCAGATCATCCTCTTTCAGATGGCGGTATGCAGCATATTCCTTCACATACTGTTCATAGCCGATCGCATAGCGGATGTAATTGACCGCGCCGAACGGCGATAAATGCGTCAGTGTCGTGATATCCTGCTCCAGTTTGCGGATCCGCTGGCACATCCAGTCTTTTTCTTCGTAATATTCCAGAAGTGCATCGAACGAAACAGTCGCCTCCTCAAAGGCATCCCGCGACAGATAACGGTTCGGGCGGTTAGCAATCTTTAAAAACTCGCCGCGCTTCCGGCTTCCCATCGCAAGATTCAGATACGTCAGCAGATCTTTCGCAATCCAGTGGTCATAGAGATCCGGCAGGGCATCCCGCATCTGGAACGGGATCTGTGCTTCCATCAGTTCCTCTACTGCTGTCCGGCAGCCAAGATTCGTGCGGAACAAAAGCGCCATCTCTTCATACGGACAGCCGTTTTTCTCCGCCTCCCGCAGCTCCTCGGCAACGGCACGCATCTCCTCGCGCGGGTTCTTATATCCCCGGATTGCAATCGGAGCGCCTTTCTCGTTGTTGGTGGAAATCGCCTTTTCATACCGCTTTTTGTTGTGGTGGATCAGGCATTGGGACCGCTTCACGATAAATTCCGTACTACGGTAATTTTTATCGAGCACTACCTGCGCCGCGCCCGGGTAATCTTTCGGAAAATTCAGCATGATCTCCGGCTTGGCCCCGCGGAACTGATAAATCGACTGATCGTCATCCCCGACAATAAAGAGGTTATTTTCCGGCAGCGCCAGCATCCGCACAATCTCATACTGCACGGGGCTGATGTCCTGAAACTCGTCAATCAGGATATACTGAAATTTCTGCTGCCAGGCGCGGAGGACCTCCGGCCGCTCCAGAAAGAGACGTTTGCACTGCACCATCAGATCGTCGAAATCGAGTTTTTTGTTCTCCTTCCGCCATTTCTCATACGCCTCATAGATTTCCCGGAACTTTTCCTGCGGCATGCAGGCGGAATAGTAATGTTCCAGCGGGATCTGATTATTCTTCACAGTGCTGATCTCACGCGCCAGATTCTCCTCGAGATCTTCTTCCTCCAGGTCTCTCGCATAGTGGTTGACCAGCTCGCGCATCAGCCGCTTTTTCTCTTCCTCGCTTAAAATATTGTTGCCGGACATGCGGTACGTATGGCGCAGAATCGCGTAGAATACCCCGTGGAACGTTCCAAAGGTGACCTGGGTACTCGTCTTTCCCATCGCCTTCAAATACCGCTCCTTCATCTCTTTTGCCGCCGCACGCGTAAATGTTACGACAAGAATACGAGAGGCGGAAATGCCGCTCGTTACAAGCTGGCAGGTCCGCCCCGTAATCACTGCGGTTTTCCCCGACCCCGGTCCGGCAAGGACCATCATGGGGCCGGTGGTATGCATCACCGCTTTTTTCTGTGAATTATTATATATCATTTGGATAATTTCTCAATCGCTTTGTCGATGCGGGCAAGAGACTCCTCTTTTCCCAGAACCTCAAGGATTTCCGTTGCGCCGGCCGGTGTCATCTGTTTTCCGGAAAGAGCGGTACGGATCGGCCACATAATATAACCGGTCTTGTATCCTTTTTCTTTTCCGAATGCGCTGAGCATCTCAAAGAGAGCATCATTGCTGAAATCTTCCTGCGCTGCCAGCAGCGGTTTTACTTCCTGAAGAAGTGCAAGGGAGGTCTCCTCGTTTGTCTTCATCTTTTTGTGAGTGTACATCGAAGCGTCGTACTCCGGAACTCCCTCGAAGAAGTCGATGAGGTCTGCAATATCCGGGAATACTTCGATTCTTGTTTTTACCATGGCTGCAATTTTCTTAAAATCGAGCGGACGGTGGACTGTCTTCTGGATATACGGAAGCGCCATCTCATAGAACTTCTCGTCGTCCATTGCCTTCATGTACTCGCCGTTCATCCAGCGGAGTTTTGTCATATCGAAAACGGCCGGAGATTTGCTGATGTGGTGGTAATCGAAGATTTTTACCAGCTCCTCGAGAGAATAGATCTCGCGGTTTCCTTCCGGGCTCCATCCAAGAAGGGCTACGAAGTTGACAATGGCATCTTTTAAGAAACCCTGATCGATCAGGTCTTCATAAGAAGAATGGCCGCAGCGTTTGGACAGCTTCTGATGCTCCTCGTTGGTGATCAGCGGACAGTGTACGTAAACCGGAACTTCCCAGCCGAATGCCTCGTAAATACGGTTGTATTTCGGGGATGAGGACAGATACTCATTACCGCGGACAACGTGGGTTACACCCATCAGATGGTCGTCGATGACGTTTGCGAAGTTGTAGGTCGGATATCCGTCGGATTTGATCAGGATCAGGTCTTCCAGCTCCTCGTTGTTTACGGTGATGTCTCCGTAGATCTCATCGTGGAAGGTTGTGGTTCCTTCGGTCGGCATATTGAAACGGATGACGTACGGTTTGCCGGCTGCCAGATTGGCCTCTACTTCCTCTTTGGAAAGACCAAGGCAGTGTTTGTCGTAGATCGAGATTTCTTTTCCGCCTACGTTACGCTTGCACTGGCTCAGGCGCTCTGCGTCACAGAAGCAGTAATAAGCGTCACCCTGCTCTACCAGCTGTTTTGCGTATTTCAGGTACAGACCTGCTGCATTACGCTCGCTCTGTACGTACGGGCCGCAGCCGCCGTCTTTGTCCGGTCCCTCGTCGTGTACCAGGCCGGTCTCTTTTAAGGTACGGTAGATGATATCAAGTGCGCCTTCCTGGAAACGCTCCTGGTCGGTATCCTCGATACGGAGCATAAAGGTTCCGTCATCGTGTTTTGCGATCAGATACGCATACAGGGCAGTACGCAGATTTCCTACATGCATCCGGCCTGTCGGGCTCGGTGCAAATCTTGTTTTTACATTGCTCATTTTTCTTTTCTCCTGATTTCTGGTTTTTCTGGAACAATCCTTTTGTCTGTTCCCTTCCACCATTTATTTAGAATGGAAAACAGCCCGGCGTTTCTTCCGAGCTGCACCATCCTTCCACTTTTGCCAGCGGCAATGCTCTTTTTCAGACCTCTACGCCGTGCTGTTTCAAATATTCCATAAAGTCGCCGACGGTAGAAAGGTCTGTCAGTTCGTCGGTGTCGATTTCAATTCCGTACTCGTCTTCTAATGCCATAACCATCTCGTAGAGATCCAGGGAATCTGCACCCAGGTCATCTTTAAAAGAGGTATCTTCGTTGATGCTGTCTGCATCACAGTTGAGCTGTTCTACTAAAATTTCTTTTATCTTTTCTAACATTGTTCTGCTCCTTCCTGCCTCTACCCGGCAGCCAGTATTTCTTTCGAAAAAAGTGTATCTGTTATTCCGGCATTTGTCAATAGATTTTTCTACTTTTACTGTTCTTCCGCCTGTGCCTCTCCTTCTCCGCTCTTTCCATCCTGGAACACAATAAAGCGGGAGACGCACAGGGCAATGCCGATTTCCGTCAGGATAAAGAGCACCGATGTTCCTCCGTAACTGATAAATGGAAGGGTAATTCCCGTTGCCGGCATCAGTTTCAGAACAACGCACAGGTTCAGAATAACCTGAATGGAAATATGTGCAAAAACGCCGCTCACCATCAGCATTCCATACGCGTCCGGCGCATTCTGTGCAACCACAAACAGACGGTACAGCAGGTAGCCAAACAGCAGCAATACAAGAATCGCGCCAAATATTCCAAGCTCCTCGCAGATGATCGAGAAGATCATATCGTTCTGTGCTTCCGGAATTGTTGTAATCTTCTGCGTACTGTTGCCAAGTCCTTTTCCGAGAAATCCACCGGAGCCAATCGCATAAAGTCCCTGCAGAATCTGATAGCTGCCTCCGGAAAGCCATTCATAGATACGGTTCGACCGGAAGTCACCGCCTATTCTTTCAAAGATCTGCAGATTATTTTTTAAAATGATAATCGCAAAAACGCCAATTACCGCCGCGCCCGGAATCACACGCGCATAAAATTTTACCTCCGGGTCCGCCAGAAACAAAATGACGCAGGCGATGAGTCCCAGAATAATGGCGGTACTCAGGTTGTCCGTCAGAATCCACGCAGCCAGCGCCTGCAGCACGCCAAGTCCGAGGACAATCGCTTTTGCGCGGATGGTACGCATATTTTTTCCCATCTTCAGGATAATGTATGGCAAATACAGAATCAGCCCCAGCTTTCCAATCTCCGCAGGCTGAAGACTGACACTGCCGATCCGGAGCCATCTTCTCGCCCCGTAGGCTTCATAACCAAGCGGCGTAAACCTTACCGCTGCCATCAGAAGGAGACTTCCCCAGTATACCAGTGCTGCAATCCGCTGGAACCATACACTATGATAATCTACAAACTTCGACAATATCACAATCCCCACCAGAACAATAGCAGAAAGCCCCGCCTGATGCGTGAAATAATACATATCATTTCCTTTGAATGTACTGGCCGCCTCGTAGGCGCTCGCGCTGTACAGCATAATCAGTCCGAAGCTGGCCAGCAAAATCGTGCAGGCCAGCAGGTTATAATCATAAAAATCCGAAGGAAGTTTTTTCTTCCTCTTTTTCTTCTTTTCTTTCTTCTGGGATGGCATGTTTACTTTCTCTGCCATGAAGTTTCCACCTCCATTGTTTTACTCCATTTATTTCAGTGCATAGCCAAGCAGGCTGACAAAGCCCGGATTTCGGTCGGTCGTTCCGAGGATAACCTTACGCACCAGCTCCGGATCGTCCGTGATAATGTTGTCCACGCCGCAATTGACCATCCGCTGCATATCTCCCTGATAATTCAGCGTCCAGGCACAGACTTCTTTACCAAGACTGTGTGCATGCTCTACAAAGCTTTCTGTGATGTACGTATATTTTACAGAAAAGAAGTCCGCCGCGTCCATATCCTCCAGGCCTCCGTACGACATTTTCATCGTATACCCGGTCTTGATATCCGGATTGATTTTCTTTGCCTGCCTGAGGAAATTGTAGTTCATGGAAGTCAGCACACACTGATCCACAAAGTCATTGTCCTCGATGATTTTCACCACTTTTTTGACAATATTCTGGTTGTGGCCGTTGTATTTTACTTCGATATTCAGGTTGATTTTTCCTTTCGCGTACGCGATGACTTCTTCCAGCTTCGGAATCTGCTCGCCGCGGAATTTTTTGTTGAATCGTACACCGGCATCGAGCTGGCTGATTTCATCGTAGGTCAGGGTCCAGATGCTGGCATTCAGACCGGTTGTCCGCTTCAGATTTGTGTCGTGCATAAGGACAATCTCACCATCACTCGTCTCCTGTACATCGATCTCCGCGTAATCCGACATGCTGTCCACTGCATATTTGATCGCGCTCATCGTATTTTCCGGTGCTTTTCTGGCTCCGCCCCGGTGCGCTGACACCGAAATATACTGGGAGGAAGCCGTTGCCTCTGCACGTGTTGCGCGCATGGCATATACAAGATAAACCGTTTCTCCCGCCAGCATGGCGATCGTGAGAACCACCGCCGTTACCGGACCGCAGAAGGTGCGTACCAGCTTCGAGCTCGGCTTTTTCGTTGTCCGGCTCTTCTGGTAGCCCTTTCGGGAGGAACGGATAAAAATCAGATACAGATACGTAATGCTTCCGACAAGGCCGAACGCTCCGCCGATCAGGCTCATCGTCGATTTGACCCAGTCACCGTAGACGATGACGGTACTGACAACGGTAGACGGCGTTTTCACCAGCTTTGCATAGGCAACGACAGCCGTTCCGAAAATCAGATACAGAACCCACGTAATCAGAAAAATCATCACCTGGAAAAAGACGTTGATGCCAAGCTCACGCAGCACGCGTTTTTCCAGTGTCTGGCGCACCCGCAGATGGGTATTTTTCTCTTTTTCCGTCATCATGCACCGGAACGGGATGGTGTAGGAAAACACAAACGAGAACGCGACAAGCAGAATCGTCAGCACCACCGGGATCCAGTATGCCGGGAAGGCATTGAAAATCTTCGTCAGGGAAACCTGAAGCAGTTTCATACTGCGGATGGCGCTGTAGCTGCTGTGCAGCCAAAGGTACGGGAAGCTCGCTGCCATGTAGAAAAACCAGGTCCACGGGCGGGCACGCACAAACTGTGCAGCTCCTCTTCCGCCGGCAAGCATCATGACAGGAACGGAAATCCGTTTTCGTTTCCAGGAGGCCTCCAGAGCCGCCATGACAGCATAGATTTCAAACAGCATACAGAAAAAGAAAACAAGCAGAATTCCAAAAATCAACAGAAGGGTCAGCGGATGCAGCATGATCTTGTTGAAGTTTTCCGATGTCATATAACTCGTTCCCAGCTGTTTTAAGGAAAAGTTGATCGCCGCATTGGCGAGTCTTGAAACCAGCTGGCTGGAAAACAGGCGGTAGACCGTCTCAAATATCACGATGCTAAGCAGGTTTTTCTGCAAAAGTTTCCATGCCATATTCAGATAAATTCGTATCATTCCTGCATTTTTTACTGCCTTTTTTCTCATCTGCTGTTGTTCTCTCCTGTCAGCCGCAATTCCCCCGATGAATCTGTATGCAAAAATTACCTTTATTTTTTCTCTTTTGTATTTTACATTTGACACTTCGAGTCTTTTTTGAAGCTCTTTTTCTTTCTGTTCATTTTAAACTATCTTCCAGTATAACACAAAACCGGGTCTTTGAGTATTCTTTTTTCTATTTCTGGTTGCACCACTTCTGCAGTTTTTTTACCATGGCGGATGGGCTGCTTACTGTGCCGTCGATCGGCGTGCCGAGTTTTTTCTGCCAGGCGAGGATTGTCTGCGGACCGATATAGCCGTCCATGCCGGCCGATGCCCATTTCTGCATTTCTTTTACAAGGGCCGATCCGCCTTTTGGCGTACTGTCCCACTCGGCGGCTGTGATGCCATCACAGAATTTCCGGTTGACGGCCAGCTGATTGCTGATTTTTCCATCCTGCGGTGTGCCGAAAAGTTCCTGCAGACGGCGCGTCAGATTTTCGCCCCAGATTCCGTCCTCTGCGACTGTCTTTCCGGATGACTTTGCTGTCTCTGCCGATTTTTCTTTTGCGGGACCGGCATAACGGCAATACGCTGTATGGCAGTTGACCCAGCCTGCCCCTGAGAGAAGCCGTCCCCAGCTTGTGTTCTGGATTTCCGTCACCGTGTAGCTTCCCTGATCCCGGATCGTTCCGGCAATCCTGCTGTCCGCATCCGGTGCCTGACGGATGTTGAGGGCCGCTGTCTGCACCTGATAGATCCCGGGCGCATACGTTTTTCCTGTTCCGCTGCCTGCTGTTCCCGTTCCTGTGCTCCCTGCACCGCTTCCGATCATCCGCTTCATGCGGTCCCAGTCACCGCGGTTCATGATCTGGCTCGGACAGTATTTGCTGCAGATGTCATAATGACGATAGACTCTTTCCAGCGGAATCCCCGTCTCCCGCATGATCTCCCGCACCAGTGCCGCAGTATTCTCAAATGCTTTTTCATAATTATACCCGGCCTGCACACACATCTCCACCCCGATGCTGTTCTTGTTGCCGTACTGCTGAAACAGATTTTTTCCGCCGTAATTAATGCCGACATGCCAGCACCCCCGGCTGTGCGGTGCCGCCTGGTAGGCTGTGTCACCGTCATCGACGTAATAGTGTGCGGAAATGTTCTGGAAATTCCCGTCATGCTGTGCTCTCGCATGTGCCCGCGCATCGGCACCTGCTGCGAAGTTGTCGGTGTTGTGGACTACGATACATTTGGGATTGTTTTCCGCATACGTATTCTGATTTCCAAGATACGACCGATCAATTCTCATATTCTCCCCTTTCTGATGGTTCAGACTGCCCGGCATAGCACAGATTTTTTGAAGCGCCGTTCACTCCGGCTTATGGATCTGCTTGATAATCTGATTCACATAATTGCTCAGCCCCGCCACCAGAATCCCCTGCGTGACCGCCGTAAAAACCGCCATCGCCCCCTCCTTCGCCGTCTCAATCTCACTCGTCGCCATCACCCAAACCGCACACAGCACCATGCTGATGCCGCCTAAGATCAGCGGAATGTACTTATTCTTCACCGCCTGCGCCTGCCGCAAAGCAACACCGAAAAAATACAGCACGAACGCAACGACGATGAGTTCGGGCTTTACATAATTCATTGCTTCCATGGAACATCCTTTCTGACTGTTCTGTTTTTGAAAGTCTTTTTTCTATATTATGATGGGATAATGATTTACGACTGGATAAGATTTTCTTACTGTAAATCGAGTAGGAGGCGGTGACTAACCGCCGTCCTCTCACACCACCGTGCGTAC
>ENA-OZDZ01000570-OZDZ01000570.1-human-gut-metagenome-genome-assembly--contig:-NODE-570-length-14255-cov-6.876127_pt1 | contig 14255 bp, 10 predicted proteins | sample MGYA00245059_ERZ653591 | MGnify/ENA primary metagenome ERZ653591 (study PRJEB26926, sample SAMN06164985) | human gut metagenome | biome: ENVO:00009003; feature: ENVO:2100002; material: ENVO:00002003... | reverse complement strand
GGCTCGGAGATGTGTATAAGAGACAGATCTGACACCCAGTGAGACGGTACAGATGGATAAGAGTAAGATCCTGGCCTTTGTCACAGTGCATGGCTCAACGAATTCCCATACTGCGATCCTGGCACGTATGATGAATATTCCGGCACTGATAGGGGTACCATTGGAACTGGAGAAAATCCATAACGGAACCCGTGCTATTGTGGATGGCAGGGAAGCGGTATTTTACCTGGATCCGGAGGAAGAGCAGCTCCGGCAGGCAGAAGCAGCACAGCAGACAGAGCAGAGACAGAGAAGCCTGCTGGCAGATTACAAGGGACGGGAATCCGTGACAAAGAGCGGACGCAAGGTCAATGTATATGCCAATATCGGCAGCGTATCGGATGTGGCATATGTACTGGAGAATGATGCGGAGGGTATCGGCCTGTTCCGCAGTGAATTCTTATATCTCGGAAGGGATTCTCTTCCGGATGAGACAGAACAGTTCAATGCTTACCGTCAGGTGCTGCAGATGATGGCAGGGAAAAAGGTCATCATCCGTACCCTTGATATCGGTGCGGACAAAAATGTAGATTACCTCGGACTGGGCAAGGAAGATAATCCGGCCATGGGATACCGCGCGATCCGGATCTGTCTGGAGCAGCCGGAGATCTTTAAGACCCAGCTGAGAGCACTTCTCAGGGCGGCAAAATACGGAACACTGGCCATTATGTATCCGATGATCATTTCCGTGGAGGAAGTGCTGGATATTCAGAAAATCGTAGCTGAGGTGGCTAAGGAGCTGGAGGAAGAAAAGCTTCCTTACGCAATTCCGGAACAGGGAATTATGATCGAGACTCCTGCAGCTGTCATGATGAGTGAAGAGCTGGCGGAGCATGTTGATTTCTTCAGTATTGGCACGAATGATCTGACACAGTATACGCTGGCTATCGACAGGCAGAACAACAGACTGGACAGATTCTATAATCCACATCATGAGGCAGTCCTGCGTATGATACAGATGACTGTTGATGGAGCACATAAGCATGGCAAATGGGTCGGCATCTGTGGAGAACTGGGAGCGGATACGACACTGACCACACGATTTGTGCAGATGGGAATTGATGAACTCAGTGTGGCACCGTCCATGGTGCTGAATGTCCGTAGTAAAATATGCGAAATGGAGTGAGAGATTCATGAGAATATACAAAGCAAAAGATTATGCAGATATGAGCAGAAAGGCTGCAAATATCGTATCGGCACAGGTGATTATGAAGCCTAATTGTGTATTGGGACTGGCTACAGGCTCTACACCTATCGGCTTGTATAAGCAGCTCGTTGAGTGGTTCAAGAAGGGGGATTTGGACTTCTCAGAGGTTATGACGGTGAACCTTGATGAGTACAAGGGATTAAGCCGTGAGAATGACCAGAGCTACTATTATTTTATGCATCAGAATTTGTTTGATCATGTGAATATTCCGGTTGAGAATACTCACCTGCCAAACGGCATGGAGCCGGATTCTCAGAAGGAGTGCAAGCGCTATACAGAGCTGATTCAGTCTCTTGGCGGTGTTGATTTACAGCTTCTTGGTATCGGACACAATGGCCATATCGGTTTTAATGAGCCGGGCGAGTCTTTTGACAAGCAGGTACACTGTGTGAATCTGACAGAGTCTACTATTGAGGCCAATAAGCGCTTCTTTGCATCGGCTGATGATGTTCCGAAGCAGGCTTATACAATGGGTATCAAGACCATCATGCAGGCTAAGAAGATTCTTATTGTTGCAAGTGGTGAGGATAAGGCAGAGATTGTGCACAAGGCTTTCTTTGGACCGATTACACCACAGGTGCCGGCTTCTGTATTACAGTTGCACAATGATGTTACGCTTGTAGCGGATGAGGCTGCACTGAGTTGTTTGTAGATATTTTTTAGTTGAGAAGGTGCATGTATATGATAATAAAAAATGCAAGGGTATTTACAGAGGATGGCAGCTTTATGCAAGGTGATGTTGTCGTTAAGGATGGCCGTTTTGACAGTGTTTTGGAGAGAACAGCTGACACGGACTCGGCTAATGACAGCGCACCGCAGGAGATTATAGATGCATCAGGTCTTATCATGATACCGGGTCTTGTGGATATTCATTTTCATGGATGCAAGGGAGCTGATATGTGTGACGGCACCGCAGAGGCACTTGATGTGATTACAGCATACGAGGCTTCTGTCGGAGTGACGAGCGTGTGTCCGGCGACTATGACCATTCAAAGGGATGAGCTTTTGAGTGTCATGAAAAATGCCGGTGATTATACTTATCAGGGTGGTGCACATCTTGTAGGTATCAATATGGAGGGACCTTTTATCAGTCCTTCTAAAAAGGGCGCACAGGCGGCAGAGAATATCATGCGATGTGATTATGATTATTTCTGTGAGCTTCAGGATGTGGCCCATGGCTTGATAAAGCTTGTAGATATCGCTCCGGAAGAGCCGGGCGCGATTGATTTTATAGACAGGGTAAGAGGAAGTGTTGTGGTTTCAATAGCACACACAGCGGCTGATTATGACACAGCGGTAGAGGCTATTGAGCATGGTGCAAGCCATGCCACACATTTGTATAATGCGATGCCACCGCTTCATCACAGGAATCCCGGAGTTATCGGGGCTGTGAGAGATTCAGAAAAGTGTCATGCGGAGCTCATTTGTGACGGTGTGCATATTCACCCGTCGGTTATCAGGGCAACATTTGCCATGTTTGGTGCGAAGCGCATGATTTTAATAAGTGACAGCATGAGAGCCACAGGGCTTGAGGATGGCGAGTATACACTCGGTGGACAGGCAGTGACGGTCAGAGGTCCGCTTGCCACACTCCATGATGGGACAATTGCCGGTTCGGCAACCAATCTGATGGATTGTATGCGTTTCACAGTAAGGCAGGCAGGTATTCCGCTTGAGGAGGCAATTATGTGTGCTACAGCCAATCCGGCTAAGGAGATTGGCATCTATGATGAAGCAGGCAGCATTTCCGCAGGAAAGAGAGCAGATTTTGTGCTTCTCAATGATGATTTGGATATTGTGAGTGTGTATATCGACGGAAAGGAGATATCATGTTAGGTTTTTTTAAGAATAAATCAAAGGGAAAGGTGATCTGTTCTCCGTGCAACGGCAGAGTGGTTCCTATTACAGAGGTTCCGGATCCTACTTTTTCTGAGAAGATATTGGGAGACGGCGTGGCCGTGATTCCTTCTGAGGGCAGGTTTTACGCTCCGGCGGATGGTGAGGTGACAGCTGTATTTGATACGCTTCATGCTTTTACCATGACGACCACTCAGGGAGTCGAGCTGCTTTTGCACATTGGTCTGGATACAGTGACACTAAAGGGTGATCCTTTTAAATCACATATTTCCGTTGGTGATCAGGTGAAGAAGGGTGACCTTTTGATGGAGGCTGACCTGAAGCAGATTAAGGCAGCAGATCTTAATGTCATCACTCCGGTTTTAATTGGCAACACTGCTGATTATAGTGAGATAAAGATGCTCAAAGAGGGAAATGTATCCGCCGGTGATGAGATTTTAAGTCTCGCGTAGATTTGAATATAATTATATAATAATAACGAACTTTATTGGAGTATCTCCAGTTTAGTATACATAATGTAAAGGAGGGGAAATTTATGAAATTTCTTCAAAAACTGGGTAAAGCTTTAATGCTTCCCGTAGCAGTACTTCCTATCTGTGGTATCCTCATGGGTATTGGATATTATTTATGTCCTGCAACCATGCAGGGTGGTGACATCGAGGGTGTACGTAATTTAATAGGTCTGTTTTTAGTTAAAGCAGGGGGCGCTTTGATTGACAACATGGCCATCCTTTTTGTAATCGGCGTTGGTGTCGGTATGTCGGAAAAGAACGACGGTACCGGCGGTATTGCAGCTTTAGCTTCATGGCTGATGATGACAACACTCCTGTCTACAGACTTTGTTACAAAAATCATGCCATCTATCGCTGACAGCGCTACAAAGACACTTGCATTCGACAAGATTGCAAACCCATTTATCGGTATCTTAGCCGGTGTTATTGGTTCTTTGTGTTACAACAGATTTAAGGATACAAAGCTTCCTGATTGGCTGTCATTCTTCAGCGGCAAGCGTTGCGTAGCAATTATCGCAGGTGTTGTTTCAATCCTTGTATCTGTAGTATTACTGTTTGTATGGCCATTACTTTTCGGTGCTCTTGTAGCTATCGGTAAAGCAATCGTTGGTCTTGACGTAGTCGGCGCAGGTATCTATGCATTCCTGAATCGTCTGTTAATCCCTACAGGATTACACCACGCATTAAACAACGTATTCTGGTTCGATACTATCGGACTTGGAGACCTCTCTCATTTCTGGGCAGGCGAGACATCAAAGGATGTTTCATGGAGCCTCGGAATGTACATGTCAGGTTTCTTCCCATGTATGATGTTTGGTATTCCTGGTGCAGCACTTGCCATGGTTAAGTGTGCAAAGCCTGCTAAGAAAAAGGCTGCCATCGGTATCCTTGCTTCTGCAGCTATCTGTGCATTCATCTGTGGTGTTACAGAGCCTTTCGAGTTTGCATTTATGTTCCTTGCTCCTGGTCTCTATGTGATTTATGCTTTACTTTATGGTATTTTCACAATGGTTACAGTAGCTCTTGGATTTAGAGCAGGCTTCTCATTCTCAGCCGGTGGGATGGATTTATTATTCTCATCTTCACTTCCGGCTGCAGCAAGGACATGGCTCATCATTCCTCTTGGAATCGCAGCTTTTATCATATTCTACATTGTATTCTATTTCGCTATCAAGAAATGGAATCTTAAGACCCCTGGTAGAGAGGATGATGATGTCGAGGCAGAGAAGAAGGCAGTGCTTTCTAACAATGACTATACAGCAGTTGCAAAGACTATTCTTGAGGGCTGCGGTGGCAAAGACAATATTGCAAGCATTGACAACTGCATCACAAGACTCAGACTTGAGGTTAAGGATATCACTCAGGTTGATGACAAGAAGATTAAATCTGCAGGTGTTGCAGGCGTTATGAAGCCTGGTAAGAATTCTGTTCAGGTTATTATCGGAACCAAGGTTCAGTTTGTTGCGGATGAGTTTTCTAAGCTTTGCGAGTAGATTTGTTCTGCAATATAGCAGTGTTGATTCACATTAGGTGATTCACATAATTTCATAATACATGATTAAAAGCCACACCGGGTGTTATGCCTGGGGTGGCTTTTTTGAGTTCTGGCCGTAAGCTCCGAACGGTCGTGGTGCACACGGAAATGTATAGCTTTACAGCAAGGGTTGAAAAACAAACAAACGTTTGTTATAATAAATTAAGTGAGGAAATAAAAGTATATCAGGTTTAGTAATTTAAGTATTCATTTAATTTATTGTAATTAGGGAAAATCCAATATCAATCGATTGATAGAAAGCGTGATTTTATATGAACATATGGCTTAAGTTAAGGAAAACAGCAGCAATTGCAATATGTGAGTTACTTGCAATTGCTACAATTTTTACAGGCTGTGCCTCCACTGATTTATCCGGCACGGAAGGTGCCGGGCATGTCGCAGGAGCTGAAGTGGCAGGTGAGGATTCTTCCAGTGCTTTAGACAGCAAGGATAAAGTGGATGGGCCACAGGAGGATCTTGTAAACAACAATTCCTACGTTTCCCTCGATGCGATTCCGGCATATGATGGCAAGGCATACGTGGCTGTCAACAATAATGAGCCTTTTTTTACGGACAGCGATATGACTACCACTGCTTTTGAAAATTACAGTGATTTGGATTCACTTGGCAGATGCGGTGTGGCTTATGCCAATATCTGCAAGGATATCATGCCGACTGAGGAGCGTGGCAAGATAGGCATGATAAAGCCATCAGGCTGGCATACGGTGAAGTATGATGTGATAAAGGACAGGTATTTATACAATCGCTGTCATCTTATTGGATATCAGCTTGCCGGCGAGAATGCCAATCCGAAGAACCTTATTACCGGTACGAGATACCTGAATGTGGAGGGGATGCTCCCGTTTGAGAATCTGGTAGCGGATTATGTAAACAATACAGGAAATCATGTGCTTTACAGAGTGACTCCGATGTTCTCTGGCAGCAATCTAGTTGCAAACGGCGTTCTCATAGAGGCAAAGTCGGTTGAGGATAACGGTGGCGGCATACTTTTTAATGTCTATTGCTATAATGTGCAGCCCGGAGTCGGAATAAACTATGAGAATGGTGACAGCTGGCTGGAAGGCACCACTCCGCAGCAGAGCGCTCAGACGGATACACCGCAGAATGAAGGCTCGCAGAGCAGCGCTGGAAGCGGGGCAGGAGAATCCGGCTCTTCAGGCAGTACAACAGGAAGTGCATCATCAGGCTCAGACAGCTCAGCAACAGAAAATAGCGCTGCTGATTCCTCAAACAGCGAGACGGTGGTTCATATCACTGCAACCGGCAAGAAATATCACCGTGCGGGCTGTCGGACTTTGAAAAAGAGTGACACAGAGGTAACGCTTGAAGAAGCAAAATCCATGGGCTTGTCTCCGTGCGGCATCTGCAATCCACCACAGTAGATGTGCATTAGCATTTGCAATCCGCCACAGTAGATGTGCATTAGCATTTGTAATCCGCCGCAGTAGATGTGCGTTAGCATCTGCAATCCACCACAGTAGATACACATTAGCATCTGAAATTTTCCACAGTAGAAGCACATTAGCATTTGTAACCTTTCACGGCAGATGTACGTTATTTCTGCAGTTCACAAGGTTTATTGAAGTAACTTGAAAGTAACCAGGTATATGAAAATACTGTCACAGAGTAAGGGCTGCAAGTCACGGCACCGCCAGGGCGCACGCATATGCATTTGATTGAGCGGATAGCGAAGCCGCTTAGATACTGTAGGATTATGCACATGAAGCACAGAAATGACTTGCCATGGAGGGCAAGTCAAGGAGAACCGCGCCATGGAAGGCGCGTTTCGACGGTTTCGTCAAGCATAGAAGAATAAAAAGCATAATCCGTACAGTATCTTAGCGGCAAAGCGTAGCGAAAGCAAAGCATATGTGTGTGCCCTGGCGGTGCCGTGGCTTACAGTCCGTCCTGTAGCACATACAGCAAAATCCCCTGTAACCCTTGACGATTGCAAAACCGAAAAGTATAATAGAATAGCTAATGAATTCAATATTTTAATATAGATGGAGGAAACCAAATGGCACTGAGCAAAAAGCCGGTCAACGGCATGAAGGATATACTACCTGCAGAGATGGAAATCCGTGATTATGTGACAAGTGTGATCAAGGATACATACAGAAGCTTCGGATTTACACCGATAGAGACACCATGCATGGAGAATATAGCAAATCTCACAAGCAAGCAGGGCGGAGAAAATGAGAAGCTGATCTTCAAGGTAATGAAGAGAGGCGAGAAGCTGAATCTGGAGACAGCAAAGGAAGAGTCGGATGTAGTAGACTTTGGAATGCGCTATGACCTTACAGTGCCACTTTCAAGATATTATTCAAACAATGCCAACAACCTGCCATCGCCGTTTAAGGCACTTCAGATGGGCAGTGTGTGGAGAGCAGACAGACCTCAGAGAGGCCGCTACAGACAGTTTACACAGTGTGATATAGATATACTCGGAGAGCCAAGCAATCTGGCAGAGATAGAGCTGATTACAGCAACCACTACCACAATCGGCAGACTCGGCTTCGAGAACTTTGAGATAAGAATCAACGAGAGAAGAATCCTAAAGGCAATGGCTGCTTACAGTGGTTTCGCTGAGGAGGACTACGACAGCGTATTTATCACACTCGATAAGATGGACAAGATAGGAGTGGAAGGCGTTGCAAGTGAGCTTGCACAGGATGGCTACCCACAGGAAAATATTGACAAATATCTTGATTTGTTCAAGCTTTTGGAGCAGACAAGGGATGTCACTGAGGGTGTAAAAATACTTTCAGAAAAGCTCGGTGAATATTTAGACGAAGAAGTGGTTACAAATATGACAGAGATAGCTACGGCTGTTAATGCTACAAAGGGAGCAAAGTTTGAGCTCGTATTTGACCCTACACTTGTTCGTGGAATGAGCTACTACACAGGAACTATTTTTGAGATATCAATGCCTGAGCTTGGCGCAGCTTGTGGCGGTGGCGGACGATATGACAAGATGATTGGAAAGTTCACCGGAAATGATGTACCGGCCTGTGGTTTTTCAATCGGTTTTGAGAGAATTATCCTGCTTCTCATGGAGAGTGGCTTCAAGATTCCTGAGAGTCCAAAGAAGGTGGCTTATCTGGTTGAGAAGAAATATCCGGCAGACAAGCTTGTTGATGTCATGAACCAGGCAAAAGACGCAAGAGCAAACGGACAGCAGGTGCTTGTTGTGCGCATGAACAAGAACAAGAAATTCCAGAAGGAGCAGCTTATGAAAGAGGGCTACGAGGAGTTTGTTGAGTTCTTTAACAGATAGGAATCTGATAAGCAGCAGATTAGCTGTGTAGCAGCGGTACCAAACAGTTATTAGAATAAATATATAGTAGAAATATAAGGAGTATAAAATGGCAGAATCAATGCAGGGCTTACATAGAAGCCATAGATGTACAGAGGTATCAAATGCCAATATCGGTGAGAAGGTCACCGTGATGGGCTGGGTACAGAAGAGAAGAAATTTAGGAAGTCTCATTTTCGTAGATTTAAGAGACAGAAGCGGAATACTTCAGATAGTATTCGGCGAGGAAAATGTAGGTGCAGAGGGCTTTGAAAAGGCAGGCACCTTAAGAAGTGAGTTCGTCATTGCAGTTGAGGGAACTGTCCAGAAGAGAACAGCTGCTGTCAATGAGAACTTAAAGACAGGTGATATCGAGGTTATCGCTACATCAATCAGAGTGCTTTCAGAGGCACAGACACCTCCATTCCAGATTGAGGAGAATTCAAAGACCAGCGAGGACATCAGACTTAAATACCGTTATCTTGATCTTCGCCGCCCTGATATCCAGAGAAATCTCATGCTCAGAAGCAATGTGCTTCGTGTGATGCGTGACTTTATGGCAAACGAGGGCTTTTTGGAGATAGAGACACCAATCCTTTGCAAGTCTACACCGGAGGGAGCAAGAGATTATCTCGTGCCAAGCCGTATACACCACGGACATTTTTATGCGCTTCCACAGTCACCACAGCTCTTTAAGCAGCTTCTGATGGCTTCAGGCTATGACAGATATTTCCAGATTGCACGATGCTTCCGTGACGAGGATCTGCGTGCAGACAGACAGCCTGAGTTTACACAGGCAGATATGGAGCTTTCATTCGTAGATATCGATGATGTAATCGAGGTAAATGAGAGACTGTTAAAGCACCTTTTTAAAGAGGTCATAAATGTGGATGTTGAGATTCCGTTTAAGCGTATGCCTTGGCAGGAGGCTATGGACAGATTTGGTTCTGACAAGCCTGATACACGCTTTGGTATGGAGCTTTGCGATGTTTCGGAAGTGGTAAAGGACTGTGGCTTTGGAGTATTCACAGGAGCTCTTGAAAACGGTGGCTCTGTCCGCGGTATCAATGTAGAGGGACAGGCAAAGATGCCTCGTAAGAAGATTGACAAGCTTGTAGAGCACGCAAAGGGCTGTGGAGCAAAGGGACTTGCTTATCTGTGCATCAATGAGGATGGCACATACAAGTCATCATTTGCCAAGTTTATGACAGAAGCTGAGCTTGATGCACTTGTTGCAAAGATGAACGGAAAGCCGGGAGATTTACTCCTTTTCGCAGCAGACAAGAATAAAATCGTATGGAATGTACTTGGAGCGCTTCGTCTCATGCTCGGAGCTGAGCTTGGCCTGATTGATGAGAACAAGTACAATTTCCTCTGGGTAACAGAGTTCCCACTCCTTGAGTGGTCTGATGAGGAAAACAGATTTATGGCAATGCATCATCCATTCACTATGCCTATGGAGGAGGATTGGGACAAGATAGACTCAGATCCGGGCGCAGTTCGTGCAAAGGCATATGATATCGTACTCAATGGTACAGAGCTCGGTGGAGGTTCAGTGCGTATCCATCAGGATGACATCCAGGAGAAGATGTTTGAGGTGCTTGGTTTCACAAAGAAGCGTGCACATGAGCAGTTTGGATTCCTGCTTGATGCATTCTCATATGGTGTACCGCCACACGCAGGACTTGCCTTCGGTGTTGACCGTATCTGCATGCATATGCTGCATACAGACAATATCAAGGAGGTTATTGCATTCCCTAAGGTAAAGGATGCTTCGGACCTCATGTCAGAGGCACCCGGAACTGTAGATCCAAAGCAGCTTGAGGAGCTTGGAATAGCAGTGGCTGCAGAGGAAGATGAGGAATAACACTATAATATGAATTTGAAAAAAAATATTTTCAATGCGATTACCATAATACTGCTCGCCGCACTTATTGCGGGGGCAGTATTGCTTAATAACAGGATAAAAAAGCTCGAGACACAGATGTCATACACCTCAGACAACACATCGGTGATACTTTCCGATGTGCAGACCATGCAGGATGATATCAAGTCCACCCTTGAGGAGGAGGCCAGCCTCATAACAGACTGGGACATTTCCTTAAAAAGTGCAGACTTTACCGATATGACATACACAGTCTCTGTCTCGGTGGTGCCAAAGGAGTACACAGAGGATACAAAAACCAGTGTATTTTTCGGTACAAACGAGATACCGCTCGAGCTAAACGGCATCAAGTATACGGGTGAGGCCACACTTCCACTGTCTGAGGACTATGCAGGCAATGTGACATTTCTGTTTGTTGACGGAAATAAGAGAAGCACAGAGGTGCTCGATGAGTTTGAAGGTGTGACATCAGTGTTCAAAAATGTAGCATCAGGCATACTTGCCGATAAACCAACCTTTGACAATGGCAGCATAAAGCTTGGCACAGATGTAGATGTAGCGGTCATGGGAAATGATTACTTTGACTTTAACAGTGTGCAGCTCGTGGTTGCAAGCTCAGATACAGAGCTAAAGACATACGATATCCGACAGTTGTTGGCAGAAAACGGCACAGACAGTGCAGACTCTGCGGACACAGATTCAATCACATCCGCCTTAAGCCGGAAGGATGATGCCAAAAAAGATGGCTCAAAGAATAACACGGAAAATGATACCTCAGATGCCTCAAAAGAGGACGACGGTAAGCTCCATAGTCTCGAAGGCACAGTCAAAATCGAAGACTTAATCCCTGTCACAGCCGCAAGCAATATCAAAATATATGTCAAAGCAGTATCGGCACAGGGCTACACCTTCACATATGACCTGTTCGATGGTACCGTAAATCAGGACATCACAGACTTTGAAACCACAGCCGACATATCCGGCGGCGACTACACAGTAACCGACCCGGCCGGCAGCAAATACGAGCCATAAAAATGTGATATAAGTGTAATTATTTAAAATCAGTTTTTCTTGTGTTCTCAAGGCAGCTCAGAATATTTATAAACAGTATATAACTATTAAATAAGCTCATTTCGCATAAGTGAAATGAGCTTCAAATTTTAAGAAGAAAAAAGTGCCGGACAAAATTTCACTCCAGTGAAATAAGTCCGGCACTGCCAGAATGCAAGGTAGCAAAGCGCCTCGCTCGTAAACCTGAATTAGCCGGAGAGCATACAGTGTGTTCCGAAGAAAAATGTGAACTGCCGCGGAGTTCCATAAAGTAAAAAAGAAAGAAAATGTAAATAAAACCGTAATCTGCCCGGACAAATAACCGCGGCTGACTTCACATTTTTCTGAGGAATATACTGTGTGCTATGCCGGCAGCCTCACAACCTAAAAAGCGAGGCGCCCACCACACCTATCATATGATGAGCTGCACCTCACCCTTCTTTTTTGCTGAGCGGCAGCGTAAATATAAACTCAGTTCCCACACCCTCAGTGCTTATCACATTTATATTCTCACCATGCGCCTGCACGATTTCTTTAACTATAGACAGGCCAAGTCCCGTACCGCGCTTATCCTTTCCGCGGGATAAATCACTCTTGTAGAAGCGCTCCCAGATCTTTGAAAGGCTGTCCTTTGGTATACCGATACCGTGATCCTTTACTGATATAAACACCTTTTCATTTCTGATACTCGTCTCAATCTTGATACTCGAATCATTATTTGAAAACTTCACAGCGTTGTCTATCAGGTTGTAAAGAATCTGCTGGATTTTGACCATATCACCGCGCACGAAAAGCTCTTTTCCGGTAAGCAGCAGGTCAAAGCTTAAGCCCTTTTCACTGCATTTACCCTCGAAGGTAAGGATTGTCGTGCGGATCATTGTATTGATGTCAAAATCAGCAATATCCAGGTGTATGCCGTGATGACCGAACTGGTTCAGATCAATAAGACTCTTGGTGAGCTTATTAAGCCTCTCGGTTTCAAAAAGTATGATATTTAAATACTTATCCTGCATCTCAACAGGGATGGTTCCGTCCAGCATGGCTTCCACGTAGCCCTTTATCGAGGTAAGAGGGGAGCGGAAGTCGTGTGACACGTTGGAAACAAACTTGCGCTGATCCTCCTCAAGCGTATCAAGTTCCGTTGCCATGTAGTTGAGTGTGTTTGCCAGATAGCCGATTTCGTCATTGGAATGTACATCAATCTGGGCAGTGAAATCACCCTTTGCATACTTCTTTGCGGTCTTTGTGATTTTGGAGATAGGACGGTAAATAGAGCGGCTCATAATGACAAGCAGAACAAATGCAAAAGCAAAAATGAGCGCTACAGTGTAAAAGGAGATATTCATAAAACCGTTTACACCTGCAGTGATATGGCTCATTGGCTTGTGAATGACTATGTAGCCGATATTCTGGTACGAGACATTTACCGGGGAAAATACGGACAGCATCTTATGCTTGAAGGAGCCGTAAAAATCTCCAATCATATAGTTGTCGCTGCCAAAATCGGTGACATCAAAGCCATTTATCACTACAGGCTTAGAACTGTCATTTTGGGTATCAATGCCTATTGACGGATCATCTGAGTCCATGAGCAGCTCACCGTCAGGGCTGACCACCCATACCTCGGCATCCATATAGTCGGCTACGATTTTCATGTGATTCTGGAAATCGCTAAGCGACATGGATGAGCCAAAGTATTCACTGGCATAGTCACCTGCTATGATGGATGCTTCCCTGTAGAGATTGGATGCTTCCTGCTTTTCGATATAGTCTGTGGTGAGATGCTGTGTAAAGGTGCATATAATGAAAAAAGCGATGACACCGTAAATCAGGTAGCTGATTAACAGCTTAGAGTAGATGGTATGCTTCATTATTTATTTTACCTCAAACTTGTATCCGATGCCCCAGACAGTTGCGATGCGCCAGGTTGGCTTGTCCTTGATTTTCTCGCGGAGACGCTTTACATGCACGTCGACAGTGCGGGTGTCACCGACATATTCATAGCCCCATATGTTGTCCAGAAGCTGCTCCCTTGTAAACACCTGATTTGGAGATGAGGCAAGAAAATATAATAGCTCAAGCTCCTTTGGCGGCATATCAATCTGCTGTCCGTCATAAGTGACAGAGTAGTTGGACAGATTTACAATAAGCCCCGGGTACTCCACACACTTGATATCTACGGAAGCATAGGCTTCCGGCTTTGCAGGCTGGAAACGTCTGAGCACGGCCTTGACTCTTGCAACAAGCTCCTTTGAGTCAAAGGGCTTGAGTATATAGTCGTCGGCGCCAAGCTCCAGGCCTAAAACCTTGTCAAATACCTCGCCCTTTGCGGAGAGCATGATAATCGGCACATCGGACTTTGCACGTATCTCACGGCATACCTGATAGCCGTCTATGCCCGGAAGCATAAGGTCCAAAAGAAGCATGTTTGGCTTGTAGTGCTCGAACGCGATAAGAGCCTGCTCACCATCATTTACGATTTTGGTGTCATAGCATTCCTTGGTCAGATATAGAGATATAAGCTCTGCTATATTGTTGTCGTCGTCTACTATCAGTATTTTCTGTTTAACAGCCATTTCTAATCTCCTTCTTAAAAATTATTTATATTCCGTAAAAGTACATTGTCGTTATTTAAAGGTTGCGATGGTTACTCCGGCATCGCCCTCACCAAACTCACCGAGATGGTATTCCGCAATAGTTTTTGTCCTCTTAAGGAGTCCATGCACAGCCTTTCGCAGTGCACCGGTGCCTTTTCCGTGGACAATGCGCACAGATGAAAGATGAGCGATATATGCGTCGTCCAAGTACTGTCTCTTATACACATCTCCGAGCCCACGAGACGGAGCTACATCTCG
>ENA-OZDZ01000520-OZDZ01000520.1-human-gut-metagenome-genome-assembly--contig:-NODE-520-length-15503-cov-4.630179_pt1 | contig 15503 bp, 17 predicted proteins | sample MGYA00245059_ERZ653591 | MGnify/ENA primary metagenome ERZ653591 (study PRJEB26926, sample SAMN06164985) | human gut metagenome | biome: ENVO:00009003; feature: ENVO:2100002; material: ENVO:00002003... | reverse complement strand
ATTAAGTCGTCGGCAGCGTCAGATGTGTATAAGAGACAGCCGAAACAGCCCGCACAGGCTCCTCAGCAACCGCAGGTCGTTTACGTCCCCGTCGGCTCTGACGGAAAGCCCGTTCAGCAGGCTCAATAAAACGAAAGCCGCAAGTGCTACCAACACTCGCGGCTTTCTTCTTTTCCACCAACCAGAACTTGGTGAATTGATGAAAGATATTTTAACAGGTATCGGCGCGTATTTCGCGATGACCAAGGTTTTCAAAATGCTTACCGATCCCTTGAAGCAAGTGCCAGGCGACTGGCGGTTTCTGCGATTGTCGATCGTGGTTTGCGCGATCTTGACCATCGCTTTTTCGGCATTGGACTATTCGACGAGATGCCTCGAAAGCATCGTCGAACACTGGCCGTTCTAACTCTCGAAAGGAGGTGCTATGGCATCAAAACCGAACGCCTCCAAGATGGGGCGACCTTCGATCTACACGCCTGAACTGGCAGAGAAGATCTGCGACTTGATCCGAGAAGGTAAGTCTGAGCGTCAAATTTGCAAGATGCCGGGCATGCCAGATGCCAAGACTTTGCTTAGGTGGAAAGACACAAATTCTGACTTTTGCCTGCAGTCCGCGCGCGCGCGCGAAGCAAGCGCCGAGAAGTTCAACGACGAGCTACTGGAGCTTCAGGAGAACCTGAACAACGAGCTGACAACACGCCTGCTCAACGGGGAGGACTTCCCGCGAGGCGCGATTGAGGCGTACCGCGTGTTGATGCAGGAGAAGGCACGACAAGTGTCTTGGCGTGACGATTCCCGCTTCGGCGATCGCAAGACCGTGAAGATTCAGAGCGACACGCCTGATCTTTCCACGATCGACATGGAAAAGCTCAAGGCCGCAAGAGAGTTGCTGTATGACGAGACTCCCGACACTGATCGAACTTGATCAGGAGATTGCGCGGCGCAGCCTGTCCGAGTTCTGCAAGATGGCGTGGCACGTGCTAGAGCCTGCTACCCCGATCAAGTGGGGGTGGGCGCTCGATGCGATGTGCGAACACCTCGAGGCTGTGCACAGCGGACAGATCAAGCGCCTTCTGATGAACGTCCCGCCGGGCATGATGAAGTCGCTCCTTACGGGCGTTTTCTTCCCCGCATGGGAATGGGGCGCGGGCGGACAGCCTTCAATGCGCTATCTGACGACTGCACATAAGGAAGACCTCGCAATCAGAGACAACCTCAAGTGCCGACGCCTGATCTCTTCTGACTGGTATCAGGAGCGATGGGGCGTTGAGCTATGCGGCGATCAGAACGCAAAGAAGAAGTTCGAGAACACGGCTACTGGCTTTCGTGAGTCCATGGCCTTTCGAAGCCTTACGGGCTCTCGAGGCGATCGCATCATCATCGACGACCCGTTGTCCGTTGACGATGCGTTCTCTCAGGCCGCGCTTGATGCCGCACAACAGACCTTCCTCGAGGCTGTGCCGTCCCGCGTGAACAACGAGCAATCGGCGATCATCGTCATTATGCAGAGGCTCCACGAGCGCGATACGTCAGGCGTGATCCTCGCGAAGGAACTGGGCTATGACCACTTGATGTTGCCGATGCGCTTCGAGGAAAGTCGCAGGTGCAAGACCAGCATCGGCTTCACCGACCCTCGCCAGAAAGAAGGTGAGCTGCTCTTTCCCGAGCGCTTTACCGCCACTCAGGTGGATGAAATGGAGAAGGTCATGGGTGGCTATGCTGTCGCAGGTCAGTTCCAACAACGCCCGGTGCCTCGAGGCGGCGGGCTTTTCAAGAGTGACTGGGTGCAGTACTGGGACACTTTGCCCGAGCGCTTCGATGCGAGTGTGATCTCGTGGGACATGACTTTCAAAGACTCGAAAGCGTCCGACTTCGTTGTCGGGCAGGTTTGGGGCAGAAAGGGCAGCTCTTTCTATCTCATCGACCAATTCCGCGGTCAGTGGGACTTCGTTAAGACGCTCGAGCAGTTCGTCGCGGCGGCAAACAAGTACCCGCGCGTGACTCGCAAGCTCGTGGAAGACAAAGCGAACGGGTCGGCGATCATCGCGACGCTCAAGAAAAAAGTGTCGGGCATCATCCCGATCACGCCAAAAGAAAGCAAGGAGGCGCGCGCGTCGGCCGTAACGCCATTATGGGAGGCTAGGAACGTGTACTTGCCTCCACCTGAGCGGTTCCCGTGGGTCGAGCGCGATCTGGTGCCTGAGCTCCTCGCATTTCCGTCAGGTGCTCACGATGACACCATCGACGCGATGAGCCAGGCATTGACGGATCTAAATAAGCACAGCGGCTTGCATATCGATCCGACAAATCTAGCTTACCTACTGGGACGGTAGGCCCCGCTACTCATGCAATCTGAATTGACGATGTGCGGTGGCAGGCCGCAAGGCGCCGCGTTTTTTGCCGCTTCCTGAGCGAGTGGCGCAAAGTGGAGATTAAGCATTGTGAGCAAGAAGAAAAGAAAGACGGCGAAAGCCCAAGCGCCTAACGGCAATCTCCTCGCGCAGGCAAAGCGCATCGCCGCGCTTGAGGAGATCGACCGCACGCTACGCACGCCGCCGCAAGCCACTCAGCCCTTCGAGACGGTCGAGAAGGTGAGGGAGCGTTTCGCCCCTCCGGTGACTCTCGGGGTGTCTGAAAAAGAGCGCCTAGCGCAAGATGAGGCACTTTCTGACGCGGGCTTTTATGGCGCCATTCATCGCAGCCTTCAACAGCACGGCTACGAGCTCGGGCAGTACCCAGTGACTTCTTTCGTCGGTTACGGCGCGCTTCAGCAGATCGCGCAGAACGGCATGATCCGTGCCTGCGTGCAGACCGTTGCGGATGATATTACCCGCGAGTGGATTACGATCACGGGCGATGACGCGGAGGCTGTTGAGGAGATTCAGACACTTCAAGAGAAGAAGTACCACCTACGCACGCTCTTTCATGAGGCCGCAACACTAACCGGATACATGGGCGGGGCTTTTATCTACGTCGACACCGGCACGGAAAATCCCGAGTTGCCCCTGCGCTACTCAAACGAAAGCGCAGAGCTACAGCCGGGTACGAAGCTCCGGTTTGTCGTGGTCGATCCTGTGAACGTATCGCCGGGCGACTACAACGCCATCGACCCGCTCAAGCCCGACTACCTCAAGCCCCGCTACTTCTGGGTGTTGGGAACGAAGGTGCATGAGTCGCGCATGCTTAGGCTTTTTGACAACCCGCCGCCGACGCTTCTGCGACCGGCATACAACTTCCTCGGCATTCCGCAGGCTCAGATCCTCTGGGACTACGTGATGCACTGGAATCAGTGCCGGGTCTATACGGCCGACTTGGTGCGCAAGGTGTCGCTTCTCGTTTTCCAAACGAGCACGGATGACATCTTCAATTCGCCTAACGGGGTGCAGTTGTTCGACATCCGCATGAAGGCGCTTCAGCGCTATCGCGATAACAACGCCGTGTTCGTCTGCGACAAGGAAGGCGAAAGCGTGATGAACGTGCAAACGTCAATTGCGGGCTGTACGGACGTCGTGCGGCAGTCTCTGGAGATGGTAGCGTCTATCAACCGCACGCCTGCTGTGAAGCTCTTGGGCATCAGTCCTAGCGGCTTCAACGCAACGGGTGAAAGCGACATTCGTAACTACTACGATCACATTCGTTCCAAGCAAGAGCTGCGTCGCGAAGCAATCAACACTTGCTTAAAGGCAATTGAACTAGTCGAAATGGGGAGCATCAATTCGAATATCTCCTTCGACTTCAACGAATTGAGCAAGGAAGATGAAGCCAGCGCGGCTATGACCGCTCAGACGCGCGCAGGCGCTCTTGCAACGCTTGCACAAGTTCAGGCAATCAGCGCAGAGGAAATGCGCGAAGCGGTCAAGAATGAGCCGGCGATGCACTTGGGCTTTTTGAGTGACGAGGTGCCCGAAGGGGAGCCTGAGGATATCGATGGCTTGCTTGGCGCGCTTCAGCAGGCTACGACCGCAGTGGCAGAGCCTGCTCCTGCATCGAACCCGCCCGACGAATCGCGGCAACTGCTTCAGTCCCTAGGTGGCTTGAATGGCTAAACGCATCAAGACGATCCCCGCGATCGAGCCGAATGCCGGGCTCAAGGCGGCCTTGCAAAAGCGGCTGATTGCTCTCATTGAGAAACAGACGCGCGAGGCAACGGCCGAGCTCCTGCGCAACCTGATCGATTCGGGCTGCTTCACGCAGCCTGTCGAGACGGTTGCGCAGGACGCCGCACTGTGGGGACGCAAAGAGAAAAAGATCATAGATGAGGCGATACGCGCTTTCAAAGCGTCTAATCCCGCCGATGCCGCTCGAAAGCTTGACCTGAGTCTCACCGAGAAAATGGCGCGGTGGATGATTCACGCGGGAGAAAGCGCAAAGCTCGTCTCGGGATGGTTTGTCCGCGCAATGGCGCAAAACGTGACGGCGAGCCAGCGGCGTGCGCTGATACGCGCGGGCATCACTCCTACTCTGCTCAAAGAAAAATGGACGATCCCTATCGTCAAGAATCGATACATGGCGCCGAGCACAGCAAAAGCGTTGCCGGGGCTTGTGGCCGGCATGACGGGGCTCATCACCAAAATGCAGGCGGATGACCTCGCCAGAGTGCGAGAGACGATTACACGCGGCCTCTACGAGGGTCAGAGTCTGGGAGAGATCGAAAGCGTGCTGAAAGCCTCTAGGGGCTTCACGGAGGCCCGTGCCAAGCGAGTTGCGCTTGATCAGTCGATCAAAGTCAGTCAGGGCATCCAACGCGGCAACGCCGAGGCATTGGGCATCAAGCACGCGGTATGGGTTCACGTCCCGGGGCGGTATTCATCACGCGAGACGCATATCGCAATGGACGGCAAACGCTTCGACCTTTCCGAGGGGCTTTACGACCCGGCTGTAGGCCAGAACGTAACGCCCGGGTTGTTGCCGTTTTGCCGATGCATTTTCCGTCTAGATATATCGGACATATTGAAATGAACAACGACCGCTATTTACTTGCCCTAGATGCCGAGAGCGTGAGGAGGTATGACAAGAACGGGAACCTCCATGTCACCGTCTCGCACTTGACCAAAGCGCAGGTGCGACCGTACTACGGGCATGAGGTGCCTGACTGGGAGCGTCTGAGGCTCGATCCGCAGAAGATCTATCGCGGATACTGCCCGCCAGAGGAGCTGAGCAAGCCCGAGACAATCGAGAGCACGAACGGCATCCCGATTCAGCTCAACCATCATCCAGACTACGCAGACGCGCCGCAGATCAAAACGCGCGTCGGCTCCACTGGGACAGACGGCGCATTTAGAGCGCCATACCTAGACAACTCGCTGCACTTCACTGTTGAGGATGCAATCAAGCGCATCGTCGATGGGTCGATGCGTGAGTTGTCTCTTTCGTACAGATATACCCCTGACTTCATCCCTGGCAAGACGCCGGACGGCGAAGACTATGACTTCGTTATGCGTGACATTACCGCCAACCATGTTGCGCTGGTGGAGCAGGGCCGCGCGGGGCGCGATGTGTTGGTGCAAGACAGTCACTTAAGAGAGGCTCAACCTATGGACGTGACGGAAAAGAACGCGGCTCCCGTAGCCGCAGCTGACGGCGATCCTGCCGTCGAGAAGAAGGAGGTGGCACTTGCTGACGCAATCGCCGCTGCCGCCAATGGAATCAAAGACCTGCATGAGCAGGACGAGGAGGGGAATGTGGTCGACAAGTCCGCTGAAGAGGCGCAAGCCGCTGACGAGGACAAGGACGCAGCCATCAAGCGAATCATCGCCGAAATGGTTTCCAAGGGCATGAAGCCTGAGGATGCCGAAGGCTTTGCCGATGCGCTCAAGGGGCTCGCCTATGTCGAAGCCGAGGCCGAAGATGAGGACATCAACATCGGTGAAGAGGTCGAAAAGCCTGCCGAAGATGAGGACGAGTGCGCTCAGCTCATCCAGGACGGCCTGAAGGCCTGCGGCTACGACGAGGAGCCAGAAGAGTTCCAGAAGGCGTTTGCCGAGGGTGTGCGCTATGGCGAACGAAAGGAAAAGACCGAGCCTGAAAAGCTCGATCGTGAGCATGAATCCGAAGGCGAAGAACGCGCACTGGGGCAGGACGCCGCGCTTAAGCGTGTCGAACGCCGCATCGCTCGACGCTTTACGGCAATGGATGAGTGCGCTCAGACGCTCGGTCGCGTCCGCTTCAATGCCTACGACTCTGCCGAAAGCGTCTATTTGGCCGCGCTGGAGCAGGAGGGTGTGAGCATCAAGGGCGTTCGTCCCGAAGCCGCCCGCACCGCTTATCTCGCCTTCATGGCCGGCAAGAAGGTCTCTGCCAAGCGCTCGCTCGCTCAGGACGCCCAGCTCAAGACGGGCAAGGCCGACTCCATTCTCTCCACTAAGCTTTCTCAAATCAAGAAGGGGTATTAATCATGGGTTTTCAGGCAGTTGTTAAGACTGATCCTGCCGTCGGCATTGCCGGTCAGGAAGTGAATCCGAAGCAGGCCGTTTACACGGCCTTCAACTACGTCTCCGACGGCACCGTTCAGGCAGGTACTTTCTGCTTTGCTACGGCGCTCAAGGGCAACGTTACGGGTGAAACGAACATCGTCTCCCTCAAGGGCACGTCCGGTGCCAAGCCCGTCGGTTTTGTCGAACGTGACGTCATCGCTACGATTCCGACGCTCACTGCTGACGCATCGCAGGTCTATCCGCAGGGCGCCTGCCCGCCGATCGCCATTCGCGGCCAGTTCTATGCTGTCGCTACGGGCGCGGTTACGGAAGGCCAGTCCGTCCTGTGCGATCCGGCCACGGGTGCCATTACGTATGGTGCCGCCGGCACTACGAACGACACGGGTTGGCGAGTGATTTTCCCCCGCGGCGTCAAGAGCGCCGCCAAGGATGATGTCGTGATTTATCAGAACTTTGGCGTTACGGTTGCGACCGGCGCAATGGCCGCCGCTCTCGCTGACTCTGCAAAGGTTGACGAGGCCTCCGCGGGCTAAGGAGGTTGGGCTTATGGCTTACTCTCCTACGTTGTGGAAACGCGGCGACATCATCACCGCCGAGAAGCTAAACAAGGTCGAGACGGGACTGCAGGCCGCTGCCAGCGTTGACATTCAGTCTGCGCAGGCAACGACGCTCGCCGCCGGGGCTCCTGCAACTGCTGTCATCGAGGGTGGCGTTCTGAAGCTCGGCATCCCTCGCGGTCAGACGGGCGCGCAGGGTGCCGCCGGTGCTCAGGGTGCCAAGGGCGACACTGGTGCACAGGGCGCTAAGGGTGAAACGGGCGCTACGCCTACGATTACCGCTACGGCCACTGTTGACGCCACCGTCGGCACGCCCAAGGTCACGGTAAGCAAGGGCGGCACGACGACCGCGCCGACGTTTACCTTCGCTTTCACGGGGCTCAAAGGCGCAACGGGTGCTCAGGGTGTCGCGGGTGCGACTGGGGCTAAAGGCGAAACGGGGGCTGCGGGCGCCAAGGGCGACCAAGGCGAACGAGGCGCGGCTGGGGCGGCGGGCAAGAATGGCTCTTGCTTCCGTGTCTCTGCAACCGCTCTCGCTGATAGCCAGACGGGCATTGCCGCAACGGCGCTCACGCCTACCAACGCGCAACTTCCCTACGCCGTCGGCGACATCGTGCTGGACGCTACGACGAAAAAGCTTTACGCGGTCACGGCGGCGAGTGGTGGAACGTGCTCTATCGGCACCGCGCTTGCAACGCTTCCCTAAACAAACTATTTGGAGGAGTGGCCTTTGTGATGAGCAAAGGCCATGAATATTCATATGGATCAAAACTTTCTGAATGCCAAGGCGCGCGGCATCGAGGCTCCGTACGCCGTCGGCTTTATGCCGTTCGATGAAAAGGACGGTCGCATCGTCCTCAAGAACATCAACCGCGACCAGCTCGCACAGGATGCCGCGCTTTCCACGCAGCCGAACGTCGGCGCGCCTGCGGCTCTCTACACGTACGTCGACCCGCGCATCATTGATGTGCTCTTCGGTGTCACGAATGCCACGAAGTTCTTTGACAAGACGCTCGTTGGCTCCTTTACGCAGGACTACGCGACCTTCAGCGTGGAAGAAGTGGCCGGTCAGGTCTCGCCGTACAACGACTTCGCGAACGGCACGAGCACTGATGTCAACTACAACTTCCCGGTTCGCCAGAACTTCCGTTATCAGACGACGATTAAGTACGGCGATCTCGAAACGGCGAAGCTCGCCGAGGCCAATGTCAACCTCCCTGCTCGCAAGCAGAACGCGGCCGCGCAGATCATTGCCCGAGCTGAAAACAAGTTCCAGCTCTACGGCGTTGCGGGCATGGAAATCTACGGCATGCTCAATGATCCGAACATCCCGGAATCGATTTCTCCGGTGTCGGTCAATAGCAAATCTACGTGGGCTGAAAAAATCGCGGCCGACCCGAACAACGCGGCCACGCTCGTGTTCAATGACGTGAACAAGCTGTGGCAGGAACTGACTGCTAACAATGGCGGTCATCTTGACGTGAACGCCCCGATTGTTCTGGGCATCTCCAACAAGATGATTGGCTACCTGACTCAGCCGAACCAGTTTGGCAAGACGGCCAAGGTCATGCTGCAGGAAAACTATCCGAACATCGAAATCGTTCAGCTTCCCGAGCTCTCCACGGCCGCCGGCGAAATGCTCTACATGACGGTCAAGGAAGTGTATGGCGACGAGACGGGCTTCTCCGCCTTCTCCCGCGCCTTCGGCCTCGGTCGCCTGATCGCGCATGAATCCAGCTTCACGCAGAAGGCAACTGCTGGCACGTGGGGTTGCGTGATTCGTAGGCCAAGTTTGGTCTGTACCATGACCGGTGTATAAAACCACTATGGCCGGTAACTAAGGTAAAATTACATAGTATTGGATTCTTGGAGAAATCAATGCCTCATGGAGTTTTTACCGATCTTACCGGCCAGCGGTTTGGACGCCTTACCGTCATAGGGTTGGAGAGTAAAGGAAGTGGGCGTGCCAGATGGAGATGCCTGTGCGATTGTGGAAATCAATGCGTCTGCAGAACGGATGCTTTCAAAACGCAGCGTTCTTGTGGATGCATAAGGCAGGAAAAGAATATCAAACGTTTTTTCCGGCATGGGGATTCGTTTAATCCTCTGTATAAGGTTCACACAAGGCTAAAACAAGCAACATCCAACCCGAACTATTGGAACTATTCGAATTACGGTGGCAAGGGTGTAAAACTCGCGGAAGAGTGGAAAGATTGGAGAACATTCAAAAGTTGGGAATCAATACAGGAAGCGTCCGTCGATCTATGCGCGAAGGATATCGTTGCAACGGTTATAGATGGCGTCTCGCAACTGCATAATATAAGGAATACAAAAGAGCCGCAATCGCGGCTTTTTTCTTGTCTGGCGGGGCAGGCTTCGTTCTGCCCGATTAAAGGATTGAAAAATGGCTCGCACTACTCGTACTCGTAAGGCTTCTGCTCTCGGCACCACGGGCATCATTGCCGACACCGCTGAGCAGGAAGCAAAGAAGGTTTCTGACATCGCAGGCGATGAGATCATTTACATTGCCTGCGGCATGCCCCTCGGACTCAAGTTTGATGACGTTGACAATGGCAATGGTGGCACGAAAACCGTTGTTTTTCCGGGGGTTAATCACGCGCTAAGGGGGCAGGCCAAGGGCGTTCTCCTCGGCGCAGGGAATGCCGTCCTGGTGGGCGTAGCACGCCGAGACTGGGAGGACATCAAGCGCAAACATGGTGGCGAGCGCGCCTTCACCGCCATGCCCCCGCTCCTCTGGGAGATGAGGAGCGAGAAGGAATTCAAGGCACGCCGCGATGAGATTGCCGAGATGCGCACGGGCGTCGAGCCTGTCGATCCGGCTTCGGTCGGCGTTGAGAAGGTAAAAGACATCGAGGCCTAAAAATGGACGTAGCGCTTGATATTGAAGAATTCCGCTCATGGTTCCCGGGGCTGACAGAGACCGTCATCAATGATGTGCTCTTGGGTGTGCTATGGGATCAGGTGGGGGCGATTGTCGGCACGACTGACGCAGATAGCTTTGCCCCGTTCGATCCTGATGCGACGCCCCCAGTGCTCGAGCGTAAAGTGCTTCTCTATTACGCGCTGTGTCATATGGCTACGCTCTCTACGCGCGGCGATCAGCCCGGTCGCGTGGCCAGTGCATCAGAAGGCTCGGTGTCGTCATCCTTCGATCTCATCAAGAGCAACTCGCAGTCCGCGCAGTGGTGGAATCAGACGCCCTGTGGGTCTACGTATTGGATGATGACGGGCAAGTACCGTCTCGGAGGACGCCTGTACGTCTCTGACAACTATCACCCGTGGGGGTAATGATGGGCATCAAGGTTGACGCAGGCAAGGTGACGCAAAGGCTTGAGGGCCTCGCCAAACAGTACGGGAATCGCGCCGCGAAAGTGGTCGAGGTTGGGGTGACTGACGCAAGCATTGCCGAATACGCGCAGTACGTTGAGTTCGGCTGGGTGCAACGCGTCACGCCGAAGCAATCGCTTTTCCTGAGTGGTGCCATTGGACGTCCGGTGCCCCTAAGTGATCGGGGACGCCCGGACTTCAGCAAGGCGGCCATCAAGCCTGGAGCGGCATTAGTAAACCCGCCCCGCCCGTTCCTGCGGGGGACGCTCGTTGCCGAGCAGGAAAAGTGGAAGGGCGTGCTGAAGAAGGCGCTCGAGGGGCTGAAGGATCCTGCGTCGGCGCTTACGGTACTGGGCACTGTGGCCGCGCAGGATGTGCAGGCAACCATTGCAAGTGGCGGGACGACAAAGGAAAAGTTCCAAGAGCGCGCGCCGCTCACGATGGAGCTTTACGCCGCGCAGTCTGCAGGGCGTAAGACTGGGGGAAAAAATCACTCGTCGAAAGCCAGCTCCGCCACGACGCAACCGATGGTTTTGTCGGGGGCGTTGCTTCACTCAATCGCCTTTGAGGTCAAGTGAACATGAGCTTCACGGTTGAGAATCTGGGAGTTGTATGGGGCTAAATTTACATGCAGTGGTACGCGGATCGATCAATGCGATCCACCCGGATGAGGAGGTTCAGCTACTTCACTCAACGGGGTCAGTGCCTGATGAAAATGGCTTTGCCGCTCCGCAGTACGAGCGCACTATGGGCGTCCTGGCACAGGTGCAAAGCGAGGGCGATGCGGCGCTGTTCCATGCCGACATGGCGGGGGCAAACTCGGTCGTGCGTAAGTTCTACCTATTCGCCCCGAAGGACTTTGCAAAACAGACCGCAGGCATCTTTCGCCCGCTCTCCCGCGCAGGGGATTACATCCTGCGTAAGGACGGGACTGTATGGGCTGTAGATGCGGTTCTAGAAAACTTTTCAGGCGTCAACTGGTTGAGTGTGCGCGCTACGCTTCAGCTAAGCCCGCCGCAGGGGATTGTATGGTTATGATGCAAAGCCCTCCTACGCGCTCTACGATCGTCTCCGATGAGACGGTCTACAAGGCCGCCAAAGACTTCGAGTTGCTGATGATGTCCGGCCTTGAGGCTACGCACGTCATCGCGGGAAATCAAAACAACCTTTCTCTGCCGGACTCGCGCGATTACGTCGTTAATACGATCATCGCGCACCGTGAGATCGGGACGCCCGTCGAGGCCTATGAGTGGGACACGGCGACTCAGAAAATGGACGCCGTGGTCTCTAGATTGGTCGAGATGAGCGTTCAAGTCGACGTCTATAGCGATCATCCGGAAACGGCCCGTATGCGCGCAGAATCGGTCGCGACGGTGGCCAGAACGGTGTCAGGCTGCGACTTCTTTCAGAAGTACGGCCTATCCAGTCTCTACGCTGATGACGTTCGCAATACAACCGTGGTGGTAGATGAAAATCAGTTCGTTCAGCGTTGGACGACGACGCTCCACATCACCTACACGCACGTCGTCAGGCTTGATGTTGAAAGCACTGATGCCGTGCATGTCGGCGTGCATAACGTCGATGTGCGATTCCCGCCGCGCTGATGTGCATTGTCTTAATTAACTTACCCAAGAGCGCCCCTCAAAGGCGTTTTTTTATTGGAGGATATCCATATGTCTTTGCCCGCATCCCGCATCGTTGCGGTCTCCCCGCGCGTAATCAGCGGCGGTGGTAGCGATCTAGAAACCAACGGGCTCCTGCTCACGAAGAACACTGTCCTGCCCGCCAGTACGCCCGCGGTGGCCTTTTCGTCGACGGCGGATGTGTCCGCCATGTTCGGAGCCGAAGCCGAAGAGACGGCTTTTGCTCAGCAGTATTTCAGCGGCGTGCAGAACCAGCAGAGCGCGCCGAAGTCTCTTGTGATCGCACGCCGTGTCACCGAGGCTGACGGCGCTTGGATTCGCGGCGGCGAGCTTTCCGTTACGCTCGAAGCCCTGAAGAAAATCACTGACGGCTCTTTCAAGATTAGCGTCGGCGGTCAGGACAAGAAGGCCGCTTCGATCAATCTCTCCTCTGCTGCCTCGCTCTCTGATGCCGCGACGAAGATTGCTACGGCGATTTCAGGCGTTAAGGGCACGTACGACAGCAATCTCAACGCCTTCACGTTTACGACGGACACGAAGGGCAAGGCTGCAACGATTGGCTACGCCTCTAAGTCCGACAGCGGCACCGACCTCAGCGAAATGCTCGGCCTGACGCAGGCCGCAGGCGCAGTCGTCTCTCAGGGTGTTGATGCCATGACCGAGGCGGCCAACATGGAAGCCGTCTGCGCCGTCACGCGAAACTGGGTGGGCTTTACGACCCTCTGGGAGGCCGAGCTTGAAGAAATTCAAGCTCTTGCCGCGTGGGCGGACATCTACGACGACTTCGTTTACTTCCCGTGGTCTAGCGACAAGAATCTTGAAAGCACGCTGACGGCTTCGAACGGCGCGCTTGCAAAGATTGTTGATAAGTACGACGTCGTAGTCCCGATCTACTTCCCGACGTGGGGACTTTCCGCTATGGCAATGGCCTGCGGCGCTTCTATCGCTTGGAACCGCACGCAGGGCATGAAGACTTGGTTTGCCAAGTATGCCTCCGGCCTTTCCCCGAACGTTCTCGAGGAATCCGTTGCGAACGCGCTTGAGAGCAACCGCATCAACTTCATCGGCCAGTACGCTACGCGTAACGATCAGTTCCAGTTCTTCAACCGCGGAACGCTCTCTAGCGACTTCTACGGCTTTGTTGACGTGCTCTATGGCTCGATCTATCTGCGCTCCGCGATCCAGACGAGCTGCATGTCTGGCTTCAAGAATGTCAACCGAGTACCGTACAACGCCGCAGGCGAGGCACTGATTCGCGCGTGGTGCCAGGATCCGATTAACCGCTGCATCAATAACGGCGTGATTGACGCCGGTCTCGCGCTCAATGAATCGCAGAAAGCGCAGATCATGCAGGAGACGGGCGACGACGGCGAGGACGTGATTCGAGCGATCACCTCCAAGGGCTATTGGCTCGGCATCACCCTGCCCGATGCCGCGGGTCGTGCGAACCGCGAAGCGCCTTCCGTGACAATCTTCTACGCGTATGCGGGAAGCGTTCAGGCTCTTTCCGCAGAAGTGATTGCAGTTATCTAGTGAACATCATCGGCCCTGACGGTTTGACCGTTGGGGCCTCTTTTTAGGGGCATAAAATGGCCAGCTCTAATTTTGACGTCACGTCCGCGAACGCTCAGCTCGTTCTCACTGTAGATGAGCTTTACCCGTCCGGCATTCAGCTTCAGCAGTTCAGCGCCGACGGCATTTTCTCCAGCGACTCGATCGAGATGGCGGAAACGCGTCGCTCTGTCGATGGATACATGGTGGCAGGCGTGATCAAGAACATTTCGTCTGTGACGCTCACGCTCGAAGCCTCCTCTCCGTCTGCCTCTGCGCTTGAGTATGTGCGCGATTGCATGGAGGCGAACGATAAGCCGTATGAATGCACTCTAACGTGCTACATCCCTTCGCTGGGGGTCACGCGCACGTTCGTAAAGGGCGTTCTCAAGAGCGCTCCTCCGATGTCGGCGGCGTCTCGCACGATGCAGCCGACGCAGTGGGGCTTTGACTTTGAGCGCGTGCTGTAAGGAGGAGCAATGGACATCTCTAAGCTTGAAGTGCAGGACGGTACGACGCTCAAGAGCTTCACGATTACGCCCATGTCGGCTTACAAGGCCGAGCAGTGGATGTATCGCGCGGCTTTTGCCATGGGGCGTAACGTTGACGACATTCAGCAGGTTTTCAGCGACAAGCCCGCGGATTTGCTGAAGACCATCCTCACGATTCCCTACGACGAGGCACGCCCTCTGCTTGACGATCTCCTTTCGTGCTGCACGCTTGTGCAGGGCAATGCGCTGCGCCGCCTCGAAGGTGAGTCCGCGTGCGCCGTCATCGAGAGCCCGTTGACGCTGACGAAGCTCAGGATTGAATCACTTCGCCGGAACTTCGGTTTTTTCTTCGATGGCGACGCCTTGAAGTCCCTTATGCCGCAAAGTACCGAAACGCCTGCCTCAAAGTAAAGGGTGTGGCGTCCTTTGCGAATGTTCCCAAAATCTGCGGCGCGATTGTCGCCGCAGGTTTGGCCAGCATGGTCGAGCTCAAAGAAAAGTTGACGCTTGAGGAGGCCTATGAGCTCCTTGAGGTTCTAGAGCTCCGTAACTACCATTCGTGGCTCGCACAACAAAGGTTAGAGAAAGAAAATGGCTAGTGTAGTAGACAGACTCGTAATCGCCCTCGGCCTCGACAGCGAGGAACTGAACAAAGGGCTCGAGAATGCGTCCAAGGCCGTCTCTGACCTCGGCAAGCGGATGGAGGTGAGCGGCGCCAAAATCGACCAGATGGCAGCCAGAGCGTCCAAGTCGACGCTTATGCTCGGCGGAGTCTCTGATGAGGTGGCCGAGCGCGTCATGGCGATCGGTACGGCTGGGCAGAAGGCCTCGCTCATCACCGGGCGAGCCATGGATGAACTGGCCGGACGCATGGGAAAGCTCGGCACGCTTTTCAAGGAGGTAGTTGCGCCATTCGCCTCGGTCTTTGCGGGCCACCAGCTCTTTCAGAATCTTTCTCAGGTGGGCGAGAGTCTCGACATTCTGAGCGAGAGAACGGGCGTTGCCACAGACAAGATCGACGCGTGGGCGAAGGCTAATCGTGACGCCGGCGGCAGCGAGGAGGCATTCAAAAGCGCACTGGAGTCGTGGACGGTAGACAAGCGCCGCTCAGCGGATGAGTTTTTCCGCATTGGCGAGGCCGTCAAGGGCATGACCGATCAGCAGGCATCGCACTTTTTGAATGCGATGGGGCTGAGCCAGGATGCGGCCGCAGTCTTTACTAAGTTCAAGGACAGCGCGAACGATGCGGCCGAGGCTTACAAGGGCGTTGCCTTCACACCGGAACAGGCAAAGGCCGCGCGCGAGATGAACATTCGCTGGCGGCAGTTCACTGATCAGGCGCAGGCGCTCGCCAACATGCTCGGCGTTACCGTGCTCCCGGTGGTGAACAAAGTGCTAAAGGTGATCGGCGACGGCGTTGCCTTCATCCGCTGTCTCTTATACACATCTCCGAGCCCACGAGACGGAGCTACATCTCGT